>WPCK01153053.1_pt1 | contig 12419 bp, 8 predicted proteins | sample 5399851 | NCBI WGS metagenome assembly WPCK01 (sample SAMN12869471, study PRJNA574797) | sludge metagenome | isolation source: wastewater treatment of pH11 | place: China:Beijing | collected 2019-05-20
CCCAGGTCCCGGCCCGACCGGCGGTCCGGTTGCCTCCACGCAGCCCGACGCCAGTTCCGGAGGGCAAGCCCACCGGACGGGCGGCCGAAAGGTCGCATACATACCAAAAGACAGGCGATCTTCGGCCGCCCGTCTTCCCCAGGCCACCTTCACCTCCCCCTTGTGGGGGTCCGAAGGACGGGTCGAGGCAAGTGACTCGACCCCGGTATTCGCGCCGCAGGCGCGGGTGGGGGTCCTTCCAACAGCCAGACGGGAAACCGGGCGTGGCGCGGATGGGGCGCGGCCAGAGGGCGGGTAGGGCGGCGCGCCGCAGCCCCTGTCGCACCCCGGTTTCCCGCCGTCACACGGATGCAAACAAACAAGGCTGGACTGGGCTGTGAAACGGCGCAATCATCCGTTCCGCGGGGTGCGGCGTCCATCAATCGCAGGAGGCGATACCATGAGCACGAGCATATTTCCGATATCCCGCCGCACCTTCCTCGCCGGCACCGCGGCATCGGGCGCCCTCATTGCCCTGCACCCCTTCTCGGCATTCGCGCAGGCCAATCAGGCGCATCTGCGCATCATGGAAACCACCGACATCCATGTCACGGTGATGCCGTACGACTACTATTCCGACAAGCCGAACGACACGATGGGCCTGGCGCGCGCCGCGTCGATCATCGCCGCCATCCGCGCGGAAGCTGCCAACGCCTTGCTCGTCGACAATGGCGACTATCTCCAGGGCAATCCGATGGGCGACTGGATCGCCTACGAGCGCGGAATGAAGGACGGCGACATGCATCCCGTCGTCAGCGCGATGAACGTTTTGGGCTATGATTGCGGCACGCTCGGCAATCACGAGTTCAACTACGGCCTGTCGTTCATGGACAAGGTCAATGCCGGTGCGAACTACCCGCTGGTTTGCGCCAATCTGGTGCGCGGCACCGCGCTTGCAGCCAATCCGCGCGAGGACCAGCTCTGGCTGAAGCCCTATGTCATCCTCGACCGCAAGGTCGTCGATGGCGCCGGCACCGAGCATGCCATTCGCGTCGGCTTCATCGGCTTCGTGCCGCCGCAGATCATGGTGTGGGATTCGCGCCATCTGGCCGGAAACGTCATGACGCGCGACATCGTCGAGACGGCGAAGGCCTGGGTGCCGCAGATGAAGGAGGAGGGCGCCGACATCGTCGTAGCCCTGTCCCACTCCGGCATCGATGCCAACCGCACCGATGCCATGGAGAACGCCTCGCTGTTCCTGGGCGAGGTCGAGGGCATCGACGCCATCTTTACCGGCCACCAGCATCTCGTCTTCCCCGGAGACGCGTTCAAGGGCGTGGCCGGCGTCGACCACGAGAAAGGCACGCTGATGGGCAAGCCGGCGGTGCAGGCCGGGTTCTGGGGGTCGCATATCGGCCTGATCGACCTCATGGTGGAAAAGTCCGGCAACAGCTGGAAGGTCGTGGCGGCAACCTCGGAGGCGCGCCCGATCTACAAGCGCGACGAGAACCGCAAGGTCGTGCCGCTGGTCGAAAGCCGGGCCGACGTCGAGGCAGCCGTGAAGGCCGAGCACGATTCGACCTTGGCCTATGTGCGCACGCCGGTCGGCAAGACCTCGGCGCCGCTTCACTCCTATTTCGCGCTCGTGGCCGACGATCCCTCCGTGCAGATCGTCAGCCAGGCGCAGACCTGGTACGTGAAGGACCTGCTGAAGGATGGCGAATTCAAGGATCTGCCGGTGCTGTCCGCCGCGGCACCCTTCAAGGCCGGCGGACGCGGTGGCCCGGACTATTATACCGATGTTCCCGCCGGCGATGTCGCCATCAAGAACGTCGCCGATCTCTATCTCTATCCCAACACCGTGCGCGCCGTGGTCATCACCGGCGCCCAGGTGAAGGAGTGGCTGGAAATGTCGGCCGGCATGTTCAACATGATCGAGGCCGGCAAGCCGGACCAGCCGCTGATCAACCCGGACTTCCCGTCGTTCAATTTCGATGTGATCGACGGCGTGACCTATCGCATCGATCTGACCAAGCCGGCGAAATACACCGGCAAGGGCGAAGTTGCCGATGCCGCCTCGTCCCGCATTGTCGACCTGATGTTCGACGGCAAGCCGATCGACCTTTCGGCGCGCTTCGTCGTCGCCACCAACAACTACCGGGCCGGCGGCGGCGGCAACTTCCCCGACATCAAGGACGACAAGGTCGTGCTTGTCGCGCCCGATACCAACCGCGACGTGCTTGTGCGGTACATTGTCGACAAGGGCACGATCGATCCGTCCGCCGATTCCAACTGGGCTTTCGCTCCGGCCGGCGGCGCGACGGTGCTGTTCGAGACCGGACCGAAGGCAGCTGCCCACATCGGCGAGGTCAAGGCGGTGAAGATCGAGGAGGCCGGCGCCGGCGAAAACGGCTTCGCGCGTTACCGCATCACCCTGTGAATGACACGGCCCGGAGCGCCTGGCGCTCCGGGCCGCATTCACGCTTTCAGGAAGACCTGGCGAACGTCGATATATTCGGTGCGGAACCCGGCTTCGCAGTAGCGCAGGTAGAACTCCCACAGCCGGTGGAACCGCTCATCGAACCCGAGCGGCCTGATGCGGTCCCAGGCCTGCTCGAACCGGCGGCGCCACTCGTTCAGCGTACGGGCATAATCGTGCGCGAAGATGCGCTCGCCGATCGGCGCAAGGCCGGCCTTTTCATAAAGCCCGCGAAGAATGTCGGGCGTCGGCAGCATGCCGCCGGGAAACACGTAGCGCTGGATGAAATCGGGCTGGCGCCGGTATTCCGGATAGGCATCCTTGTTGATGGTGATGATCTGAAGGCCGGCGGTGCCGCCGGGCCGCAGGCACCGCTTGAGCACGTCGAAGTAAGCCGGCCAGTGCTTTTCGCCGACTGCCTCGAACATCTCGATGGAGGCGACACGGTCGTAGATGCCGGTTTCGTCGCGATAGTCCTGGAACTTCAGCGTCACGCGGTCCGAGAGCCCCGCCCGCTCGATGCGTTCACGCGCGAACGCCAGTTGCTCGCGCGAGATCGTCAGGCCTGTGACATGGCAGCCCATCTCGCGCGCCGCGAATTCGGCGAACCCGCCCCAGCCGCAACCGATCTCCAGGACGCGGTCGCCCGGCCTGATGCCGGCACCTTCGGCCAGCGCCCGGTATTTTGCCTTTTGCGCGCTTTCCAGATCGTTGGCGCCGGCCGAAAACAGCGCCGACGAATAGGTCATGGAAGGGTCGAGCCACTCCCGGTAGAAGGCGTTTCCAAGGTCGTAGTGGGCCGCGATGTTGCGCCGCGATCCGGTGCGCGTGTTGTCGTTCATCCAGTGGCGGAACCTCTGGACCCAGGTCAGGAGCCGGCTGGCGCCACCGGCGATCCTGGCAGCCGCCTCGCGGTTGAGCGCGAACAGCTCGAGCAGCGCCGTCGTATCGCTCGAGGTCCAGTCGCCGTCGATGAAGCTTTCCGCCACGCCGATCGTTCCGCCGGCAAATGCACGGCCGGGCAGGCGCCAGTTACCAAGCGTGATGTCGGCTGCAGGTCCCGGACCGCGCCCGTTGAAACGGAACACGCGCCGGTCCGGCGTCGTCAGCGTCAGCGTGCCGAGCGGCAATTGCACGAGCGCCGAGAACATCATCCGCGCCCGCCGCGGCAGGCCGCTCGCCGCCGCCGCCAGATTTTCCGCCGTCAACAGGATCGCGGCGCCACTGTTGTCCACGTCGACCATCCGGTCTGCCCTCGCATCCTCCGGATCGCGGTAATGATAGGGAAAAACCCCTGTTTTCCGCAAGAAATTTCGCTTTGTCCCTGTCCGCGCCTCACACCGCGCCGCGCCGCATGGTTTCAAACGCGGCGAGCGCGCGCGCCCGCGCCACATCATGCGCGACGATCGGCTTGGCGTTCGGGCCGGGAAGATGGCGCTGAACATAGGCGCCGTCGGGATCAAACTTCAGCGCCTGGGTGGCCGGATTGAAGATCCGGAAATAGGGCGCTGCATCGGCGCCGCTCCCCGCTACCCATTGCCATGACGCGGCATTGCTGGCCGGATCGGCGTCGACCAGCGTGTCCCAGAACCAGGCCTCGCCCAGACGCCAGTCGATGAGAAGGTGCTTGGTCAGGAAGGACGCCGCGACCATGCGCACCCGGTTGTGCATCCAGCCGGTCGTCCACAATTGCCGCATGCCGGCGTCGACGAGCGGGAAACCGGTGCGGCCCTGCGTCCAGGCGTCGAGCGCCGTGCGATCCTGCCGCCAGGGAAAGGCGTCGAAGGCCGGGTTGAAGTTGCGGCTCGCAAGCTGCGGGAAATGGAACAGGAGGTGCCAGGAAAACTCGCGCCAACCGAGTTCGGACAGGAACTTCGCCTTGTCCGCCGGGGCCGCCGCGGCCGCCTCGATCGCGGCGCGGATCCGGGCGGGCGAGATCTCGCCATGCGCCAGATACGGCGACAGTCTCGACGTCGACGGCGCGTCGGGCCGATCGCGCCGCGCCGCGTAGCCGGCAAGGCCGTGCGCGACAAAGTCGGCAAGGGCGGCGCGCGCGCCATCCTCGCCCGGGACCCAGGCTTGCGCCAGCCCGCCGGACCAGTCGGGCTTCTTCGGCAGGAGACCGAGGGCCTCGGGCGCCAGGCTCTGCGGCCAGCTTGACGGGGAAATCAACGCATCGGGCGGGTCGATCGGTCGCCGCGGCGGGTCGCCGGCCTCGACCGCACGCCAGAACGGGGTGAAAACGCGGAACGGTCCGCCGCTCGCGGTCTTTACCCGGAATGGCTCATGCAGCAGGAAGCCCGCGTGGCTCCCGGCCTGGATTCCGTCATGAAGCAGGCGTGCCTTCATGTCCGCATCCGCTTCGCGGGCGGCCAGTTCATAGCGCCGGTTCCAGAAGACCGCGGCGGCGCCGGTCTCGCGGCAAAGTGTCAGGACGACATCGGCCATCGCACCTGCGCGGATGACGAGGCGCGAGCCGATGCGGGCAAGTGCGGCGTCAAGGCGAAGGAGCGAATGGTGCAGCCACCAGCGCCGGGCTCCGCCGGGCGCCCGTGTTCCAGGGGTCAATTCGTCGAAGACAAACACCGGAATGACCGGCCGGCCGGTGGCGACCGCCGCCTCGAGCGCGTGATTGTCATCGAGACGAAGGTCCTGCCGGAACAGGACCAGGGCAGGGCGGAGGGAGCCGACGGCGGGAGTACTCATTGCCGGAACATACGCGGCAAACCGGAGCGCGGTTCACCCGCGACGCGATCTGGCCGGACGAAACAGAGGAAAATTGGCTCCCCGGGACGGATTCGAACCATCGACCAACCGGTTAACAGCCGGTTGCTCTACCGCTGAGCTACCGGGGAAAGCCTGCTTCGTGAAGGAAGCGCGGCAGCCTATATCGGAGCCGTCCAGCTTTGCCAAGCCGGATTCTCCGGCCGCGCACCGGCCGAACATGACCGGAAACTCCGACGATCCCTTTGCCGGTACCGCAGCCAACCACGCGGTTGCCCGGTTCGATGGTGCCGCCTTCGGCAGAAACGACGGGTCGGCAACGGCTCTTCTGCATGCGCCGTGGCTGGATGGTGATGCAACGTGCGTACCCCGGCGCCTTGCGCATCTTAAAAAATCCGCAGGCCCGCACTATGTCGAATGACAGTTTGTCTCGACGGGATCCGGATGGCGCAAGACCGAACCGAAGCCGGGCGTGAAGCCGATGACCAGGCGCCGCCACCGCGCACGATCAGCATGTTCGGACGCGAGGTGCGCCTGCCGCAATCGCGCGCCCTGCGGATCGCCATCGGCATCCTCCTGATCCTCGGCGGCTTTGTCGGCTTCCTGCCGGTGCTGGGCTTCTGGATGATCCCGCTCGGCATCTTCGTGCTGTCCTACGAGATCGCCCATGTCCGCCGGTTCCGTCGGCGCGTTGTGGTGCGATTTGCCTCACGCCAAAAAAACGGTCGCCGCCGGGCCTGACGCCTTGTGAGGCCCAGACGCCTCTGTTACACGCACGGCGTTCGCGCTTGCGCCAGGCCTCGTGGCGGAGTGGTTACGCAGAGGACTGCAAATCCTTGCACCCCGGTTCGATTCCGGGCGAGGCCTCCAAGCCGCGCGGCGCGCCCCAACGGGCGACTAATGGGACAGTGGCTTACATGACCGATTTCACCGATGCCCGCCGCAGGATGATCGACAGCCAGTTGCGCCCCACCGATGTCGTGCGACAGGATCTCCTGAATGCCATGCTGATGGTCGAGCGGGAACGGTTCGTTCCGGAAGGCCAGGCTGCCTTTGCCTATGTCGACCGCGAGGTGCCGTTGTCCGGCAGTCGCCGCCTGATGGCACCGTCGCCCTTCGCCCGGCTGGTGCAATTGTCCGGTCTTGCCGCCAGCGACCGGGTGCTCGTCATCGGTGCAGGCACCGGCTATTCGGCCGCGGTGCTGTCCCCGCTCTGCGCATCCGTCGTCGCTGTCGAGGAGGACGCCGGGCTGGCGAACGCCGCGCGCGTCAATCTTGCCGGGCTCGGCAATGTCAAGGTGGTCGAGGGCGCGCTGACTGCCGGTTCGGCAGCCGACGGGCCGTTCGATGTGATTCTGGTGGAAGGTGCGGTGGAGTGCGATCTGGCGCTGCTGCAACCGCAACTGGCCGATGGTGGCCGGATTGTCGCCGTCGAAGGGCAGGGGCAGGCCGGAACCGCGGTCGTCGGCCTGCGCGACGGGGCGGTTGTGGCAATACGCCGCTCCTTCAACGCGGCGGTGCCGCCTGTTCCGGGTTTCGGGCATTCGGAAGGCTTTGCCTTCTGAAAGCGGTGGATAGTTGCGAAGAAGGCACAGGCTCACTCGTTACCTTTGTGTAACGTAGTTCGCTCAAAATGGGATTCGAACCAGGTTCGCGGACGACCGACATGGCCGTTTGTGGGGCGCATGCGGGAAGGGTCTGGCCCCCCGCTCGAACAAGCAGGTGAGTGGTGAAGCGTTCACGTTGGTCGTTTTTCGTCGCGGGGCTTTTGGCGACATCGGCGCTGTTGCCGTCGCAGGCCCTCGCGGACACGCTGCTTGGTGCAATGGCCAAGGCCTACCAGAACAATTCGGAACTGAACAAGGCCCGCGCCGGCGTCCGGGTCGCCGACGAGAGCGTGCCGCTGGCAAAATCTGGCTACCGCCCTCAGATCACTGGCACGGCTGGGCTGAGCAAGACCTACAATCAGGGCGGTTCCGGCCTCGACATCGGTACCGGAACGTTTGGCATCCAGATCCAGCAGTCGCTGTTCGACGGTTTCCAGACGAAGAACAATGTCCGCGCCGCCGAATCGCAGGTGCGCGCCGCCAACGAGAATCTGCGCAACACCGAGCAGAACATCCTGTTCAACGCCGCCAGCGCCTTCATGGATGTCGTGCGTGACCGCCAGATCGCGGCACTGCGCGAGAAGAACCAGAAATTCCTTTCCGAGCAGGTCCGCGCCGCCCGTTCGCGGCTCGAGGTCGGCGAAGGCACGCGCACGGACGTCGCGCAGGCCACCGCCAGTTTCGCAGCCGCCGAGGCACAATTGGTCGCCGCGCGTGCCCAGGCCGAATCAAGTGCCGCCGTTTATCGCCAGATCGTCGGCGATGCCCCGGGCAAGCTCTCCGGCTATAGCTCGGCCAAGGGCTTGCCGAAGTCGCTGGACGCCGCCCTCAGTGCCGGTGCCGCCGGTCATCCGGCCATCCTGGCCACGCAGCATTTCGTCGATGCCGCCGGCTTCGCCGTGAAGGTCAAGGAAGGTCAGCTGCTGCCCGGCGTCACTGCCTCGGCCAGCGCATCGCGCATCGATACGACGCTTTCGCCCGGCTACAACACAGCGACCGTCGGCGTGAATGTCACGGTGCCGATCTACCGCGGCGGCGCCGTCTCGGCGCAGGTGCGACAGTCCAAGGAGCAACTGGGCGAGGCGCGCATTGCCGTTGATGTGACGCGCGACCAGGTCCGCGCCGCCATCACGTCGGCTTGGACGCAATATGTCGCGGCGCGCGAGAGCGTCGATGCCAACAAGGCGCTGGTTTCGGCGGCGCAACTGGCGCTGAACGGGGTCATCGAGGAGCGCAACGTCGGTCAGCGCACCACGCTCGACGTGCTCAATGCCCAGGCCAGCGTCATCAACGCGCAGATCAATCTCGCCGCCGCCGAGCATGGTGTGGTCGTCGCCAGCTACGCCATCCTGTCGGCCACCGGGCAGCTCAGCGTCCGCAAGCTCGGGCTTCAGGTGACCGAATACCGTCCCGAAGAGCATTACAACGCCGTCAAGGACAAGTGGTTCGGCCTGCGCACGCCGGATGGCCGCTGAAGCCCGCGCCACCAATCTTGTGAATTCATTTCCATTTTAGCGTCGGGTTGATTTCCCGTGGCGTTCGCCTTCGATAGTGTCGATGGCGATTCGCGGCGCGGCCGCACAGGAAACGGCGGGCATCATGGCACAGGCAGGCAGCGCGCAGCGCGAACCCTCGATGGAGGAGATTCTCGCTTCGATCCGCAAGATCATCGAGGACAACGAAGCCCAGCCTCCCGTCGATGTCGCGGAACCGGCCGTCGAACCGGTCGCGGTCGACGCTGCCGAAACCGCGCCGGTCGAGCTGCCGGAAATCGAGGTCGAGCAGTTCCGCGCCGAACTGGCGGGCGACCCGGTCGATGCCGGGGATCGTTCCTATGCGCCGCCGCAGGTGGAACCGCCGGTGTTCCAGGCGCGCACCGAACCGGCAATCGCGCCGGCCCCGGTGGCGCCGGCGGACGCATTGGTTTCCGCCGCGACCGGGCAGAAGGTCGCCGCGGCCTTCGGCGAACTGACCGAAGCCTTCGCCGCCCAGCGGCGCCGATCGTTCGACGACATGGCGGAGGAGATGCTTCGCCCGATGCTGCGCGATTGGCTGGACAACAATCTGCCGACCCTGGTGGAGCGCCTGGTGCGCGAAGAGATCGAGAAGATCTCGCGCGGCGACCGGTCCTGAAGCCCGGGGTCCGCCGCGCGGGACGCGGCGGCGTCGGTTTGCGCCATTGACTTGACCGGATGGCTTCTGTTTACCCGGCGCAGGCCGCCTCGGGGTGTTCCACCATGCTTGACAAGACCTACGACGCCACGTCGATCGAACCGAAAATCGCCAAACGCTGGGCCGATGCGAACGCATTCGCCGCGGGAGCCGGCGCAAGGCCCGGGGCGGACTCCTTCTGCATCGTCATCCCGCCGCCCAATGTCACCGGTTCGCTGCACATGGGCCACGCGCTCAACAACACGCTGCAGGACATCCTCGTGCGGTTCGAGCGCATGCGCGGCAAGGATGTGTTGTGGCAGCCAGGCACCGACCATGCCGGCATCGCCACGCAGATGGTTGTCGAACGCCGGCTGGCTCAGTCCGGCCTCAACCTGTCGCGCCGCGACATGGGCCGCGAGGCCTTCATCGACGAGGTATGGCGCTGGAAGGGCGAGTCCGGCGGCATCATTGTCAACCAGTTGAAGCGCCTGGGTGCATCCTGCGACTGGTCGCGCGAGCGCTTCACCATGGATGAAGGCCTGTCGCGAGCCGTCATCGACGTGTTCGTCCGGCTCTACAAGGACGGCCTGATCTACAAGGACAAGCGGCTGGTCAACTGGGACCCGAAGCTGCTGACCGCCATTTCCGACCTCGAGGTCGAGCAGCGCGAGGTCGACGGGCATCTCTGGCACTTCCGTTACCCGCTGGAGGGCGCGGACTTTCACGCGGAGGACACGCAGACCTACATCACCGTGGCCACCACGCGCCCCGAGACCATGCTGGGCGATACCGGCGTGGCCGTGCATCCCGGCGACATCCGGTTCCAGCACCTGATCGGCCGAAACGTCGTGCTGCCGCTTGTTGGACGGAAGATCCCGGTGGTCGCCGACGAGTATTCCGACCCGGAAAAGGGCACCGGCGCGGTCAAGATCACCCCGGCCCATGATTTCAATGACTTTGAAGTCGGTCGGCGGCACCATCTGGCGCGCATCAACGTGCTGACGCCGGAAGCGGCGATGTTCCTGAAGGAAAACAGCGAGTTCGCCGAGGGCCTTGATTCGATTCCCGATGCGACGATGGCGCTCGACGGTCTGGACCGGTTCGAGGCGCGCAAGCGAATCGTGACAATGATGGACGAGGCCGGGCTGCTGGCGAAGGTCGAGCCGCACCGCCACATGGTTCCCCATGGCGATCGCGGCGGTGTGCCGATCGAACCGTTCCTGACCGACCAGTGGTACGTCGACGCGGCAACGCTCGCCAGGCCGGCCATCGCCTCGGTGCGCGAAGGCCGCACGAAGTTCGTGCCGGAAAGCTGGGAAAAGACCTATTTCCAGTGGATGGAGAATATCCAGCCCTGGTGCGTGTCGCGCCAGCTCTGGTGGGGCCACCAGATTCCGGCCTGGTACGGGCCGGACGGACATGTGTTCGTGGAAACCAGCGAGGAGGCGGCCCTTGACGCCGCCATCCAGCATTACCTCGCCCATGAAGGCCCGTGGAAGGCCTGGGTCGAGGACAAGATCGAGAACTTCAGGCCCGGCGAGATCATCGAGCGCGACGAGGATGTGCTCGATACCTGGTTTTCTTCCGCGCTGTGGCCGTTCTCGACCCTCGGCTGGCCCGAGGAGACACCGGAGCTGAAGCGCTATTTCCAGACCGATGTGCTGGTCACCGGCTTCGACATCATCTTCTTCTGGGTTGCCCGGATGATGATGATGGGCCTGCATTTCATGGACGACGAACCGTTCCATACGGTCTACGTGCATGCGCTGGTGCGCGACAAGCACGGCGCCAAGATGTCGAAATCCAAGGGCAATGTCATCGACCCGCTCGACCTGATCGACGAGTACGGGGCCGATGCGCTGCGCTTCACCCTTGCCATCCTTGCCGCGCAGGGACGCGACGTGAAGCTCGATCCGCAGCGGATCGCCGGATACCGGAATTTCGGCACGAAGCTGTGGAATGCGACCCGGTTTGCCGAAATGAATGGCGCCCGCCATGGCGAACCATTTGACCCCGCCGGGGCGAAATCGACGCTGAGCCGCTGGATCCTGACGGAACTGTCGCGCGCCACCGCCGCGATCACCGCCGGGATCACGGCATTTCGCTTCAACGATGCCGCCGCGGCCGCTTACCGGTTCGTCTGGAACCAGGTCTGCGACTGGTATGTGGAACTCCTGAAGCCGGTGTTCATGGATGGCACCGAGGCGGAGAAGGCGGAGGCCCGCGCCTGCCTCGGCCACGTGCTCGACGCGATCTACCGGCTGCTGCATCCGTTCATGCCGTTCATGACCGAGGAGCTTTGGGACGCGACCTCGCTTGGCCGCGAAACGCTGCTGGTCCACGCCGAATGGCCGCAGCCTTCGTTCGAGGACGCCGCCGCTGCCGCCGAGATCAACTGGCTGCTCGATCTTGTCACCGGCATTCGCTCGGTGCGCTCGGAAATGAACGTGCCGCCCGGCGCGATGGCGCCGCTCGTTCTCGTCCACGCCGGGGATGTCACCCGGGCGCGCCTGTCCACCCATGATGCCGCCCTCAAGCGCCTGGCGCGCGTCTCAAAGGTGTCGTTTGCCGACGCCGCGCCGAGGGGGTCGGCCCAGATCGTCACCCAGGAGGCCATCGCCGCCATCCCGCTCGGCGATCTCATCGACCTGGCGGCGGAAGCCGCGCGCCTCGACAAGGCTCTGGCCAAGGCGCGCGAGGAAGTCGCACGCATCGACCGCAAGCTCGACAACCCCGCCTTCGTTGCCAAGGCCGATCCCGACATTGTCGACGGCGAGCGCGAGAAGCGCGCCGATTTCGCGCGCGAGGCCGAACGGCTGGAGACGGCATTGAAGCGGGTCCGCGACGCCGGTTGAGTACCGGACGACATGGGCGGCGCGCGCCGTTTTTGTGTGCGCGCCGCATCCCGATGTGACGATTCCGCAACACTCCGGAAAGAACCCATGCGCTAAGAAAGCGCGGGGGCAATACGCCGCTTTCTGGCCACAAACCCGGAGCACCCCGGCCTGATGCCGCGGGGCGATCCGGATGGACGCCAACAACAAGGGACGCCTTGCGGGCGAACGGAACATCATGGACGCGAAAACGATTTCCAAGGACAAACTGCCGAGCCGCCACACTACGGTCGGCCCGGCCAAGGCGCCGCATCGCTCGTATCTCTACGCGATGGGCCTGTCTGCGCAGGAAATCGCCCAGCCGCTCGTCGGCGTCGCTTCGTGCTGGAACGAGGCCGCGCCCTGCAACATCTCGCTGATGCGCCAGGCGCAGGTGGTCAAGAAGGGTGTGGCGGCCGCCAACGGCACGCCGCGCGAGTTCTGCACCATCACCGTCACCGACGGCATCGCCATGGGCCACCAGGGCATGAAGGCCTCGCTGGTCAGCCGCGAGGTGATCGCCGATTCCGTCGAACTCACAATGCGCGGCCATTGCTATGATGCACTTGTCGGCCTGGCCGGGTGCGACAAGAGCCTGCCCGG
>WPCK01177239.1_pt1 | contig 12396 bp, 12 predicted proteins | sample 5399851 | NCBI WGS metagenome assembly WPCK01 (sample SAMN12869471, study PRJNA574797) | sludge metagenome | isolation source: wastewater treatment of pH11 | place: China:Beijing | collected 2019-05-20
ACCGTTTTGGATGTCGGAGACCGAAATCACTTGGGACGTGTACGATGTTTGGGCTACCGACTTGGACCTCTTTAGGATCAAAGCGCTGAACCTGAAGCCATCGCCCCGCGATGCAGTCGCCGAACAATTTCAACTTTCACAGCCGACGAAAGCCTACACCGATATGTCGTTCGGCATGGGCAAACGTGGCTATCCGGCGATTTGCATGACCCAGCATGCTTGTCGAACCTTCTGCAAGTGGTTGTCGGCCAAAACCGGTCGGTATTATCGGTTGCCAACCGAAGCCGAGTGGGAATACGCTTGCCGCGCTGGCACGACGACGGCTTACTCCTTTGGCGATGACCCCGATGAGCTGGACGATTACGCTTGGTACTTCGACAACACGGATGAAGCTTACGAACAAGTTAAAAAAAAGAAGCCCAATGCATGGGGACTGTACGACATGCACGGCAATGTTGCAGAATGGGTACTCGATCAATACGACGAAGCCGGTTATACACTGGTTCTCGACCAAAACAAGGATCCACTGGCCATTCCGAAAGTGCTCAATCCTCGCGTTGTGCGGGGTGGCGGTTGGAATCAGTTTCCCGAAGACCTGCGAAGCGCAGCCCGCGAAGGCTCGGTCGAGGAGTGGAAACGGCAGGATCCACAAATTCCAAAGAGTATCTGGTATTTGACAGACGCTCTGCATGTTGGATTGCGAATCGTTCGCCCGTTGATCGAACCCAGCGACGCGGAAATGCAGGAGAAATGGGATAAATCCGAGCCAGTTCAGGTCGAACGATTGGGGCCGAAAGCAAATATCGATACCTTGCAGCAAAAATAGAACACCCTTCAACTTCACACTTTTGATAAGAGCCATTTCAATGCAATCGAACAAACCATTTGCAGATACAACTTCACGTCGCGGGTTCATCAGAACGACAACAACGGGGGCGGTCGCATCGTCGCTCGTGCTCGGTTCGATGCGAACGGTTCACGCTTCCGACGACGAGTCGATTCAAATTGCCTTAGTCGGTTGCGGGGGACGCGGTACCGGCGCGACTTCCGATTCACTGTCCGTTGCCAACGAATCGATCAAGCTGGTTGCCATGGCGGATGTTTTCGACAATCGTCTGCAGTCGAGCTACCAGAGCATTTCGGAGCGCTTTGGTGAGAAAGTTGACGTGCCTGAAGATCGACGATTCGTAGGCTTCGAGGCGTACAAGCTTGCCATGGACTGCCTCAGGCCCGGCGATGTGGTCATTCTGACGAGTCCGCCGGCTTTCCGTTGGGTTCACTTCAAGTACGCCATCGAGCGTGGCCTGAATGTGTTTATGGAGAAGCCAGTCACGGTGGATGCACCAACCAGCAATCGCATGCTTGAGCTTTCGAAGCTGGCCGATGCGAAAAATTTGAAAGTCGGCGTCGGCTTGATGTGTCGGCATTGCGATGCCCGCGAAGAGTTGGTCAATCGTATTCGCGACGGTGAAATTGGCGACGTGCTAATGCTTCGAGCTTATCGAATGGCAGGTCCGACAGGCTCAGCGGCTTCAGGTCCCAAGCCGGAAGGGGTTAGCGAACTTGACTATCAAATCCAGCGCTTCCATTCGTTCTTGTGGCTCAGCGGCGGTGCGTTCAGCGATTTTCTGATTCACAACATCGATGAATGCTGTTGGATCAAGGGTGATTTTCCTGTGGAGGCCATAGCCTCCGGTGGAAGACATTATCGCGGTGAGGACATCGACCAGAATTTCGATACCTATTCGGTCGAATACACCTTTGGCGACGGAACGAAGTTGTTCCTCAACGGGCGCACAATTCCCGGATGCCACCAAGAGTTCGCCAGTTATGTCCATGGATCGAAAAATTGCGCCACGATTTCGGCACGCGGACATTCACCGGCCTTGTGCCGCATCTACAACGGTCAAAAATTCGACCGCGAGAGTGTTGCATGGCGATATGGCCGGCCCGAGGTCAGCCCTTATCAGCTCGAATGGAATGATTTGATTGCGGCGATTCGGGAGAACAAACCTTACAACGAAGTTCCTCGCGGCGTAATGGCCAGCGCGGTGACCAGCATGGGGCGAATGGCGGCCCACACCGGACAAAAGATTACAATCGAAGAATTTCTCAAACATGACCACGAATTTGCTCCAGGCATCGATCAACTAAAGCCAGACAGTCCGGCACCGCTTCTGGCAGGACCAGACGGTAAGTATCCTGTTCCGATGCCGGGCATCACAACCAATCGCGAGTACGCATGATGTCGCGGCTTTTTTTGCTGCTCGCGGGAATTCTTGGCGCGCTCGGCGTTGCCATTGCAGCTTACCACGCCCACGGGCTAGAAAAATCGCTTCTGGACCAAGGTCTGGCGGCTGAAGAGGTGGCCACGCGAATGAAGCAATGCGAAACGGCGGTCCGCTATCATTTGATCCATGCGGTCGCCATCCTCGCCGTATCCGCCTCAACCCTATGTGAATACCGCCTCACACGTGTGGCCGCCTGGCTTTGGTTCAGCGGAATCCTTCTGTTCAGTGGGGGTTTGTACAGTATGGTGTACTTGGGCAAGATGGGGCATTGGGCCATTGTGCCTCTGGGTGGGTTGAGTTTAATTCTTGGCTGGCTGGCTTTGGCCGTGCTGGCATCCGCTTGGCCGCGAAACGAAAGCTAATCTGACCGATCCGCTGACTGAACTGAACAGAGCGGGCAGTTTTTTTGAAAAATTCCCAAAAACGATGCGAACCTAATTTGATTCGTGCCGTCTTAGAATACAGGTTGCCATCGAAATGGCAAATTCTTGACGAGTTCCGCTCGGTAGGAATTTATCGATTTTCCGTTTGAATCTCGGACCGTTTCGGAGTAAGCTTTGAAGGTATTCGGTTTTCTGCCGAATAAGTTTGGATCAGAGGTACGTAATTCCTCTGGACTGAAGCGATTGCTGAAAGCTGAGCGTAGTTCCTCGGAGCAATTGCAAGGCGCTCAAAAGCTTCAGGCGAGTTAATTTTTTTATCTTTCTCTCAGTTCGCGCTTCATCATGGCGTGAGGGAGGACCACATGCGTTCTAACACATGGACCAATTCGATCACACAAATGATCGACCGCATCGACCGTTGCGTCGCCTGCGCGGGTAATGTGCTGCGCTCGTTCCTAGACCTCGCATTCTCGCGTGAACATTGCATGGTGTGGCAACACCCGTTTGTGTCGTTCCATGAGTACCCGCAACCCATGCAGGGTAGTTGGTATTCAAGGATGCAATCGGACTCAACAGTCCGACTGCCGCGATTCAAACAGACAGCTCCCCAAGCTGCATTGTTGCCAATACCTGTGGCAGTCAACACCGCTGGGTTATCCCGCGCGGGGACGGCTGCCAGGGTGGATTCGACCAGAAATAGTGAGTTGAGGCGCGGAAGGCTGCGTTAGTCTTCGCGTGACAACCACGGGGCTTTTGGCGATCCGAAACGCCGGTACGGCAAAAGCTGAGTCGAGACCTGAGCCTGTTTTGAACACACAACAACCTGTTTGTGTGCGCGCTACCTGCTAGCGAACAAGCCACCAGCCTCTCGACTGCTAAGAGTTTTCCTTGTTAGGTATTGCTCCGCCGCTCTCAGAGTCGGAGCATTCCGGCGGGAATCTCGATTCCAAACACCCATTCGAGATTGAGCTAGAAAGATGACTATTGCAACTGATTCAACGGCGTCGCAGACGGTCGCGGAACTTGTTCTGGCTGCACAGGACGGAGACCGGGACGCTCAAAGCGCGCTCTACGAGCGCTATCAAGGCGCTGCATTTTCGCAGGCTCGCGAATTGCTGCGTGACTGGGACGAAGCCCAAGAGCTTGTTCAGGAGGTGTTTATTCGCGTCTTCGATTGCATTGGACAACTTCGCACTCCAGAAGCGTTTTCGGGCTGGTTGCGACAGATCGTGCGAAACATGGCGATCAACCAGCTCGCGCGCCGGCGCCCGACGGTTTCGATCGAAGGCGATTTCGTGGATGCGGCTGGCTGTGAAGCCGAGACTCCGCTCGATCAGATCGTCAGTCGCGAACGGGGTCAGCACTTGCGTGAAAGCTTGACGCGGCTCAAAGAAATTGATCGCCAAACGCTTGAAGCGTTCTACTTGCAGGGCCTGACGTTGAACGACATGGCCGTGCATTTCAATGCTCCGGTCGGTACGATCAAGCGGCGACTGCACACCGCGCGCAAGCAGCTCGCCGCCGAAATCGGCGATTTCCATGCGATCTAGCTAGGTTTGATCTCACCAGCCTAGCTAGTGGGTGTCGTCGATCGGACGCTATAGGTCTGTTGCACAGGTTCGGCCTGTTCAACAGACCTTCTTTTTTGCTTGATCTGACCGCCTATCCCAAGCTCTGCCTTTAGTCCAGTCTCAGCTTGCTATCGACGTATCGCTCGAACGATGTCCTGCCATCGCTAATGGCAATCACGTGATCGCCTGGACGTAGCGCGTAATTGTGTCCAGGATCTGACGCCAGCCCTTTGCCGGTGAGTTGAACATCCAGTCGCACGGGAGGCTGAGATCCGTTTGGGCGCATGATATGGAGATTGCATGCACCGAGCGATTCATGAAGCTCCAATCGCTTCACCATGTCTTCGACGGTCAAGGCCCGATCCGTCGGCAGCGGAAAAGCCGCCATCTTTGGTTCGTCCCCACGAATTTCTAGAATGATGCCGGATCCATCGCGGGCAACGGACTCAGGCACCGGCCTGGGCATTCCGCCCGGTGGAATGGAGTAACCTTGTGCCTTGAGCGCCGAAAGATCGTAGGGTGAACCGTCTCTTTTGCCAAATAGACTGCTCAGCGAAATGCAACCAGGGCTGGTGGAGAAGAGTGCCGCCAGCAATAGCAGCATCATCCCATTTGCATTTTGAAACTTGATTTCTGAAACCTGCAATTTGCGGATGGCAATTTGCATCGCGACGTTCTCCCTGATGTCGGACTCGGATCTGGTTGGTGACCGTGAGACAGCGTAAAAGCAACTGTTCTGCATTGGCCGCAACGTTTTGGGACCATCCCTAGATGCAGTAGCATAGGTAATGCCTTGCGAATTTATCGGCTTAAAACTTGAGAAAATTTAGGTGATCCGGCAAATTTTGCCTATCTTCCCGTCATTCGCCAGCGATTTCCGAGAATCGACGCGGTTGTTGCCAGGCTGATACCGATCAGCACCAGAGTCAATGTAAAGTAGCCGATGACAATCCACCAATCGCCATCGTTGCCTTTGGTAGATACTTCGAAGTTTCGCATGATGTTGGCGTCCAGGGGAACCCAAAAGCTGGCCATCAACGGACTGGTCACGCCGAGTTGTTTGAGAACCGAGATCGCGGAAAGAGAATTTGTAACGCTGTTGCCGACGTACCAAGCGCAAACCGGCAAAAAATACAAAACGATCAATATCGAATAGCTGATCAGCATGGCCACCGAAGTTTTTCGGCAGAATGCCGAGCAGAGCAGGGCACTCGTTGAATTAAATGCAGCGGCAACCAAAACAATTGCAAAGAAGGTCAACACCGCTAACCAGTTGCTGCCATAGACGGACATGCCCAATAGGAACGCCAGCACGAGCGGCCACATCAAGAACATGGTCAGAACGTAGGAGACTCGAAATCCGGCCAGGAGCTTACCCCACAAAATCTGAGCGGGCCTGAGCTGCGTGGTCAGCAGCAACTCCAAGGTCTGGCGTTCGCGCTCGCTGGTCAAACTGCCTGCAGAAAAAACGGGTGCCACCAAAATATTGAAGACCAACACATAGCACACGTACCAAGGACTGTGCTCGGGTGAGATAAAAAGGAAAAACGCCATCAGGGGAATAGCAACCAGCATGCTAATTTGGATCACCAACCTCAGCATCAGCGTCCCTTGGCTGAATAATTCCGCGTGGATCTCCTTGTCGTACACCGGATTTGCATCGTCCTTCATCAACGCAGTTCGGCGCGGTGGTGCAAAGAGTCGATCCGGAAACTGGTCGCGCTGAATTACCATGCCCACCGCGTTGCGAGATTCTTCCTCCAAGTCGATCACGTCTTTGCCTTCGCTGCCGACGTCCGGTGGGTAGAGCAATCGATTGGCTGTCCACCTACAGAGCATCGCGCTGATCGTTAGATAGATTGGCGGCAAGACGAATACCGTCAAGTTCAATCGGACATTGCCGCTGCTGGCAAGTCCCCGCCAGAACATCACTCCCAGAATCACCAGCGGCAATATAACCAAATAGGAAACGACGAGCGATGACGCCGTTCGCCGAAATCCGCAACTGCACGCCAGCCCGATCGATCCGAAGAGAATGATTGAAATCAATAGCCACAAGTAGGCCGCCAAGACTTCCCAAATACTCACTCCCCCAAGCGGTAGAGCCAGCATAATGATCGGCAGTGATGCGATGATCAGCACAACCAAATGCGTCAGCGATGCGACGAGCTTTCCAATGACGATCGACCATGGGCTTAGCGGGCTTGCCAACAGCATTTCGTAAGTCTTGCGTTCTTTTTCACCGCTGATCGCTCCGGCGGCAAACGTCGGGGCCATCAGCGAGGCGAGGATATATTGACCTAGAAAAAAGAAATCGATCAATTGCACTGCCACCGATGTATCCGTCGATAGATCAACCCGCTGACCTGAAGGGTACACCACCAGCAGCACCGCACCCAACGCGAGCTGGTACACAAGCATCAACACGAACCCAAGGTTGGCCCTAAGATTTGTGAGTAATTCGCGCTGCAGGACAGGATTTTCTTGCAAGACAAGGGCAGGGTAGGGTTAGGGGACTAGGTCAGGCAATGGTTCAATGAACACGTGACACACAAAAAAATGGGGACGCAGCGCATTATATCGTAGCCTTCCCTGTGATCGGAGGGTGTATTCGAGTTGCAGCCGCGGCTGACACAAGAATGGCTGCCATAGAGGCTGACCCTTGTTCAAACAATTTCAAATCGTTTTATTGTTACCGTTCACTTTTCGCTCGGTTCACCTTGGTTGCCCACATTTGAGGTTGATCTATCGGCCAGTCACTGAGCAAACATCGAGACTCATCGTCGCTGTGGACCAAGCGAAAAAGGTACCTATATCTCGATACTTCGGATCGTTGGCGCCGATTCGCACGCAACGCATGGCGCTGAGTATATCGTAGAACTGCCAAGGCTCGATCGTCGTGTTCAAATGGAAAAGTCTAGCGCCGACCTGGATATTGGGGTCCGGTTCCTTCAATGGGATGCCCCACCCTTTTTCCCGAAATTGATTCACCGCCTATGCATCCTATTCGGTAAGTGGTCTTTCGGACACTTGTTGTTTAGAATGGAGTAGGTCCATTTGCTTATCAAAGAGTGCCAATATGATTAGAATCGAAGTTGATCCTGAAACGGCAAAAAGGATCGAGGAATCCATTGAGCCAATCGAGCTGTGTTCGAGCGACGGTCGGCAAATCGGATTTTTCGGTCCCCCAATTTCCATCGACGAGATCGTAGAGGCAAGGCGACTGTCAACACTACCGAGTTGTGGAAAGCCACTTAAGGACGTCTGGATCCGCATTCTAGGTCGCGGTGAAGTGGAATGACCAAATGGACGGTCGTCTGGGAATCGTCGGCGGAAAGTAAACTTGGAAGTATTTGGCTTGAGACTGGACATAGTTCACACGTTACTGAATCGTCTTATCAAATTGACAACGCATTGAAGGAAGATCCGCGCCGGTACGGAAAGCCTCTTGTCGAGGGGCTTTGGGTTATTGAGCGTCCACCTCTTCGAGCATTGTTCACAGTTTCGGACGACGACGACGGGTTGGTTCGTGTCTTGAGCTTATCGATCGTGAAGTTTTGATTCGATCGGGCGAGGTTCCGGGCGAGTTGTTGGCCATTGCAATGGAAACTCAAACAGGGACGGACCCACACGTGTCGCCCGAACAATGCGTTACTTGCTGGGTAACCTGATCACTCCATCCCAATTCGGGGGTGCTGTTCGGTAGTGCTGAGCGATTGTGAATGTAATGAAATCCTTGATGCGATCTTCGGCCGGAACTTGATGCAGCAATCGAAATGCATCCGGCCAATTTCCGTTGATAAAACTGTCGAGTGCCAGTTCATAGCTTTGTATGTGCGCGTCAGTCAAAATGCTTTCTGGGCCTTCGGGCGGCAATAACTCGCTGACGACTAGCGGAGTCTTCATGCCGAACGGTAGAACTTTGGCGACGCGGCGCACGCGAAGCTGGGGCGATGGATGAGCTCGAAGCCAATTTGCAGTTGTTTCGTCGATCAAGACAGATGCCTGCAATTGTTTGGTCATGCTTTCGAGCCGCGAGGCCAGGTTTACGACCGGACCGAACACCGTGACCTTGACTTGATCAGTCGTGCCGATGCGTCCAGCCACTGCCGGACCGGATGCGATACCTATTCCTGCTCGGAAATTCGCAAGTTGATGAGTCAGATCGGCGGCAGCGTGTGTGAATTCACGGTTGATCTCAAGCGCAGCCAAGCATGTCTTTTCGATGGTCCGTTCATCGGTAATCGGCCAGCCCCAAAAACCCATGGCGGCGTCTCCGTGAAAATCTCCGACGACACCACCGCCAGCCAAAATCCGATTGGTCATGACGCCCAGTGCACCGCTGACGCGCTGGAGCAATTCGAGCAACTCAGCAGCTTCCTCACTTTCTTTTGTAAACCCTCGCAAGTCGCAAAAGAGAACAGACACATCGGTCCGGCGCGGCGAAAGCACTTCATCTGGATCATGGCCGGCCATGGCGTCGAGTACGACTGGCGCGAAAAAATTGCGAAGACTGTCTTGGCGCCGCTGAAGGATGCGGATTTGCCGTAAGGATCCCATGGTCGTCGCAGCCATCTCGGCGAATTTCAAATCGTCTTGCAAGGACTCGGCTGCCTTAGGATCATTTACAATCGTCGAAGCATTTGGAAACACTCCGGCAACATAGATCACCCAACCCGGGCAGGCATCGGATGAGACTGGCGTGCAGAATGCCCAGTCAACGTTTTCACTCTGCGTGTAGCTCAAGTTTTCCTTGATCGCGCGATTCCAAACGTGCAAGACGCTCTCGTGCGTTTGTCCAGCCGTTCGAATCAGTCCCGCGCTCGGCGCAAAATGACTACCACTGACTCCACGACAATCCCAGTGCAATACTTCCAGGGCTGTTGGCAGCTTTACCACGCGGTCGGAGCGGCTCAGGGGAATCGTAGTCTCAGTTCCGGGAGTTGTCTTAATCGTATCCGATGAGCGTCTTTCCACATCTGTCGACCTTGCCGTTTCATCATCCCGCACTTTCAAAATCGCAACGAAGGTCGCATGCGGGACTCCTTCGAGCAACAGATTGACGACACGGCTGCATAACTCATGGTCGTCGGCCGCACCTGAAATGATTTCGGGCAATCGGCTCAGGACTTCGATGCGATGAGCGGCGTCTTTATATTTGTTCTGTCGAAGGAACTGAGCCGAAAACGTTTGTTCGGCGATGGCGGACTGATCGAGCTGCGAAAAGTTAACCTGTTGATCGAGGAGCGTGAACGTCGTTTGGCCGATGACAAAATGTTCACCGATGTCACAAGCGAATTCATCTTGCTGGCGGCCCTGATAGAAGATTGCATTCTTTGCATCGGGCAGCCGAGCAACATTCAGGCTGCGGCCATTCCACACGAGTGTCGCGTGTTTGCGTGAGATGCGATCGTCCCAGGCAATCGCCCAAGGTTGCGTGGTTCGTCCAATTGTCAGGACAACTCCCGAATCCGGCAGCGTGCGACGCCAACGGTTCTGCGGTCTTCGACCTTGTGCGATCAAGTCAGGCATAAGCAGGGGAAATTAGGGTTCGCAGCGGACTACAATGCGGCCAGCCACTTGTCCAGCGGCCATTTTCGGAATCTGTTCAAGCAGTCCGTCAAAGTTCACTTCCGAAACCAACGTATCGAGTTTACTGGGCTTCCAGTCCGTGGAAAGGCGTTTCCACAATTGGAGTCGTTCAGCCCGCGGGCAATCGGCGGAGGCCGCACCGCATAGGCTGATACCACGCAGCAAGAAGGGATAGACCGTCGTGTCAAGCTGTGTACCTGCGACCAACCCGCAAGCCGCCACGCATCCACCATACTTCAAAGCTTTGAGAAGTTGAGCAAGCACAGAGCCTCCGGCTGTGTCGATCGCACCGGCCCACTGGGCCGACAGCATTGGACGCGACGCGTCACCCGCCATCAACTCTTCTCGTGAAATGACGCGCGCCGCCCCGATTTCTTTCAGAGCTTCCGCTTGGTCGGCCTTGCCAGTCACCGCGACGGTTTCATAACCGGATTGAGCGAGCAGGCGAACGGCCAGGCTGCCAACCGCACCAGTTGAACCCGTGACAGCAATCGGACCGTCACTAGGCTGTACGCCGTTGCGCTGAATGGCGACTAGGCATTGGGCCGCCGTGAATCCCGCCGTACCAATGATCATGGACTCCATCAACGTCAACGAACTGGGAAGTTTGACGATCCAATCTGCCGGGACGCGGGCGTACTGGGCCCAACCACCCCAATGCCCTTGGCCAAGGTCGTAGCCAGTCACCAACACTTGATCACCTGGCGAATAATTCGGGTTCTGGCTCTCGACGACCGTGCCCGCTAAATCGATTCCCGGAATGTGCGGCAGCGATTTGACAACACCGCGATGACCCTGCGTCGCCAGTACATCTTTGTAGTTGAGCGATGAATACGCAATCTTGATCGCAACGTCGCCGCTCGGGAAGCGAGCCGAATCGATCGATTGAATCGAAGGTTGAACTTTCTCGCCCTGCTTTTCAACGAAAATGCAGCGGATAGCCGAAGGGAAACTCATGATGTAAAGGCGACTCGCAAAAACAGTGTATCATATAAGTGCAGCGATTCTTCAATATCTTCACCCCGCGCACCATTTTCGGCTACCTCAAACGGGAAATGCACATAGGCCGATTGTAGCCATCTCGCTCCCGTGAGATGAGCTCCACCCTCGCGGAGCAAGGCGACGACCAAGGCTTCAGCTCGGCCTGCAGAACACTAAGTGTTCAATCGAAATTGAATTGCTTCGTGAACGATTGCCCTCAAACGTCGCAGCCCCTTTGCCATTTCTCGACCATGGAGCTAGACTTGTCCGTACCCGTTTCATCCACCCCAGAATCTCGTTGGTATATCGTCCATGATCCATACTTTAGCCGTTGTTGGTGCTACAGGTGCTGTCGGAAAGATCGTCCTAGAAGAAATTCAACAGCAAGGGCTAGCCTTTCAAAAGCTCAAGTTGCTCGCATCGGAACGATCTGCCGGCAAGTCGCTTAAGATGGCTGGGCGCGACGTACAGGTCGAATTGCTCCAGCCCGACGCCTTTAACGATGTCGATCTGGTGATCGCCAGCACGCCGGATGAAGTGGCCGCCCAGTGCGTGCCGTGGGCAGTCGAGCGCGGGGCGATCGTGGTCGATGAGAGCGCGTACTTCCGCATGATGCCCAGTGTTCCACTGGTCGTTCCCGAAGTCAATCCTCAGGCAATCGCGGACCATCAAGGCATCATCGCCAGCCCCAATTGCAGCACGACCCAAATGGTTGTGGCGTTGAAACCACTGATGGATGCTGCCGGACTTCGCCGAGTAGTCGTCAGCACGTATCAAGCCGTCAGTGGTGCAGGGCTAGCGGCTCAGCAAGAACTACTTTCCAATACACGAGCAGCCCTTGAAGGCTCTAGTCCGCAGCCGAGCATGTTTCCGTATGACATTGCACTGAACCTGATTCCGCAGATTGGCTCACCTAAGCAGGATGGATTCACATCGGAAGAAATGAAGATGGTTTACGAAACGCACAAGATTCTGGGTGACGACAAGATCCAGGTCAATGCCACCTGCGTGCGAGTGCCGGTTTTGGTCGGTCACAGCGAATCGATTTACTGCGAAACGGATCGCCCGCTCGGGCTAGATGAAATCCGTGAGCTTTTTCGCGCGGCGCCTGGCATCACGTTGGTCGACGATTTGCAAAACAAGCAGTATCCAATGCCGCGAGACAGCGCGCACAAACCGGATGTCTTCATTGGTCGCATTCGCAAAGATCGCGATATTCCCACAGGCATCAGTTTCTGGTGCGTTAGCGATAACTTGCGAAAAGGGGCGGCTACGAACGCGGTGCAGATCGCCAAGCTGCTATGCAACGATTCAAACTTCCAGGCCGCCAGTGCAGGGCAGGGGAGGGCGGGGCGCTGAGAGCCTATCTACTGACCGTTGCATATGACGGCAGCGAATTTTGCGGCTGGCAATTCCAGCCGGGTCAACGATCCGTTCAAGAAACTCTCGAGAAGGCTTTGAAGCGCGGATTGGGGCAATCGATCCGTGCACTAGCTAGCAGCCGAACCGACGCCGGCGTTCACGCGATCGGCCAGAGCGTGCTTGTTCGAACCGATGCTTGGCCAGCTCCTGCGGACA
>WPCK01428054.1_pt1 | contig 12392 bp, 9 predicted proteins | sample 5399851 | NCBI WGS metagenome assembly WPCK01 (sample SAMN12869471, study PRJNA574797) | sludge metagenome | isolation source: wastewater treatment of pH11 | place: China:Beijing | collected 2019-05-20
CCGCTATGGTAAGATGGGTATAGCTCATGTCGATTCCTCCGTGTGAATGTGTGTTGTGGTGACTTCATTCTACACGAGGCCGTCGCTATGGGCTTTTTTTGCGTTCACGTTCAGGTGTTGCACTTAATTTTATAATTCATCCGCACAAAAAAAGAGACGCCCGAATCGTCTCTCAAGGTGTGGTGAAGTAGTGGACCGTCCAATAGGGCTCGTTTTGGAGCGCTTCAATCTCAACGTGGCCATTTTGTACTTGTTGAAGGAGGTGGATGATATGTTTCTGCAAGTTTGAATCGTGGGAGCCGCTATGAAGAATCCCATCCTCGCTCGCGATGATATAAAAGCCACCGAGCCGAAGGGGGATATGGTTACGGACCGTCGTCACAGCTTTTTGAAGCTCGGCTTGTCCGCCTTGCAGTGGGACCGTCACGTCAAAACGTCCCCATTGTTTAAAATCACCTAGTTCTGAAAATGTCGGTGGGTCGCGATGATCCAACTTCATGACCTCCAATCGTGTCGTTCTCTTCCTGTTTAGTATAGCTGTTTTTCTCGTGTCGGCGTAGGACAATAATCTCATAGGTCGCGCCGAGTTGACACTTCGTAGGCTAGTGTTTGTCTTTTTCTAGATTATGTCAAAACAATCCTTCTAAAAAGCAAAATTGGTTGAAAAAACACGGCCGGGAACCCCGGCCGTGCTCATTGATGGACGACTTCTTTTGAAGTTGGCAATTCACAGATGAATGTGCTGCCTTCGCCGTACACAGATTCCACATGCAAATGCCCTTCATGGGCTTTTGCGATTTCTTTACAGATGGCGAGCCCGAGCCCGGTACCGCCGATTTTTCGCCTGTCCGAGTTGTCGACGCGATAAAACTTGCCGAACAAGTTTGGAAGGGCGGAAGAAGGAATCCCGATTCCGTTGTCGCGGACTTTCATGACGACTTGGTCTTCGAGCCGTTCAAGCGATACGAGCACGTTGCCGCCGTCCGGTGAATACTTCACAGCGTTACTGAGCAAGTTGCCGAGCAACTGTCGCATGCCTTCAAGGTCTGCTTCAATCGTGAAGTCTTGCGTCGAATCGGCATCGAGGTGGATGTGATGATGATCCGTCGTCTCTTGATAGAACGTGATGCTATCGCGGGCGAGTTCATACAAATCAACCTGTTCCCATTCGAACGTCTGCTTCCCGGCCTCCATCTTCTGTAGGTCGAGGAAGTCGCTGACGAGGAACGACAAACGCTTCGCTTCATCGTGAATTGTTTTCAAATAAAGCTCACGACGACTTTCTTTCAAATCACGTTCGAGCATTAGTTCCGTGAATCCGTAAATCGAGGATAGTGGTGTCCGCAATTCGTGTGATACGGTCGATACGAGCTCGGACTTCATCCGGTCGATTTCGGTTTCGGCCGTCACGTCACGCAAGACGAGCATCGTGCCATGTAACTTCCCGTCTCGGTAGATGCTTTCGGCATACACTTGAATGAAGCAATCCCCTTGATCCAGTGAGATGAACAGCCCATCTTCAGGCGGTTTGCGGTCGAAGACGTGCTCGACGTAACGGATGAACTGTTCGCGTTGGTCGACCCGTTCGGCGAGTTGCTCCACATCGATCTCAACGTCAGCGAGTTTTTCGTAGCCACAGTAATTGAATGGAAGATCGTTGAACATACGAATGAAAGCGCGGTTGCCGACAATGGACTCTTCTTCATAGTTCAAATAAAGAATCGCTTCTCGCACCGAGTTGATCAATTGTGCCGTCTCTTTACGGTCTTGTTGCATTTGACGGTATAGCTGCATCCGTAATAATGAAATGGCGAGCTGGCTCGCGAAAGCGTTCAACTCTGACTTCTCGCTTGCGTCGAACTGTTCATCGTAACGGGCGAGATACAAGCATCCGATCATCTGGTCATCGGATGGGTCCATGATGGGGATAACCGTTTCATATATATAATAAGGAAACTCATGCAAATCTTCGGCCACTTTTTTAGAGCTCGCGGCCGGCAACTTTGAAATCATGACGCGCTTCAATAGGAGTGACTTCGTCTTCAAGCTCTCTTGTTGTTCCTCGGTCATCTCTTTCGGGACGACCGAACTGATTTCCCCATCTTTGATGAGAAGGAGCGCCCCGAATTCAGCTTCCGTGAGCAGCACGATTTTTTCGATGACCGATGAGTAATCAAATAGTGACTCTTTCGAGGCCAATACTTCGATCAACTCGTTCCGATATTGGAGTTTCGTCTCATTCTGTTTCGACGCTTCGAGCACGTGCTCCAACTCATCGTGCTTCGCCCGCATGTTCTCGTTCTGTGCGGCCATCCGCTTGATGAGGGGACGCCCTATCAATAAAATGGCGCTAATAAACATGACTAACCCGATCATCCAAATCCAGCGGAGTGTCGACAGCTCACTCGACGAGACTAACCCATCCCGAACGAACCAAGCGCCGATCGCTGTCAAGACGAGGCTCATTGCGCAAACACCGTAAAGGATACCGAGGATTTGACGACTGTTCAATTGTTCAACCCACTTGCCCATAATACGCTCTACTTCCTTCCTTATCCCAAAAACCATCTCCAAACTATTCATCTTAATACTCGAAATCATACAAAAGGTTTCCTTCAATGAAAACCGAACTGCTCATCGGATGCGCATTCCATATTTCTTTCTTTAAAATTCGCATATCTAGAGCGATATACCCCGTATTTTAAAAAGCTACACATTCCGATGTGCTTTCGTTTGACAGAAACGAGGGACGAGGACTAGCGTAAAGATGAGAAAACTAGAAATGAGGTGCTATTATGCTTTCCATCGATCCACTTGCTTTGACCGAACGAGATACGTATAAATTCTTGATCGGCAGTGTCATTCCACGACCGATCGCCTTCGTCACGACTCGAAATGGCGAGATTGTGAATGCGGCCCCGTTTAGCTATTTCAATATCGTCGCCTCACATCCGCCGCTCGTTTCCGTCTCGGTTCAACGAAAGAACGGCGTGATGAAAGACACGGCGCGCAATGCTGTCGCGACGGAAGAGCTCGTCATCCATATCGTCGATGAATCGAACGTCACGCTCGTCAATGAAACGGCGGCGTCGCTCGGGCCGGACGAAAGTGAGCTGAAACGCACGACGTTCACACTCGCTCAAAGCGACGTGATTCAAACGCCGGGTGTGAATGAAGCGAAAATCCGGATGGAATGCGTCTTGCACCATCACGTCCCGATTGAGCATGAAGGGGTCGTCACGGCCGATTTATTGATTGCCCGCGTCGTCCGTTTTCACATCGAGCCACAACTTTACCAAGCCGGCCGAATTGATGCGGGGCAACTGGCGCCAGTTAGTCGGCTCGCGGGAAATTTCTATGCCAAGCTCGGTGAGAAGTTTGAAATCGAACGACCGAAGTAAAAATAGTTATGCGTCCGCCAGATTTCGAGGCAGGACGCCTTTTTTCGGGTAAAGAAGGAATAGCCCATTCACGTGGTGTATTTCTTTCAATCGGTCGTATGAATGTGTCACAATAAAGTCAGAACATTCAATTATATTACTGTAGCGAACAAGAGAAAAAAAGGGGAGTCGGCCATGTCCTATCGTCCAGCTGTTCAATCTATTATTCATGCCATCGAGACGGTGATCGTCGGGAAAGAAGACGTCATCGCCAAAAGTTTGACCGCGTTACTTGCGGGCGGACACGTGTTGTTAGAAGATGTACCGGGCGTCGGGAAAACGATGCTCGTCCGTACGTTCAGTCGCGCCATCGACCTCGAATTCAAACGTGTCCAGTTCACGCCGGACATGTTGCCTTCCGATTTGACGGGTATCTCGATGTATAACCAGAAGACGAAAGAGTTTGAATACCGACCGGGCCCGCTCATGGGCAATATCGTGTTAGCGGATGAAATCAATCGGACGTCCCCGAAAACTCAGTCGGCGTTGCTTGAAGCGATGGCGGAACGAAGCGTGACGGTTGACGGCGAAGTGAAGATATTACCATCTCCGTTCTTCGTCATGGCGACACAAAATCCGATTGAGCACGAAGGGACGTATCCGCTCCCTGAAGCGCAACTTGACCGTTTCCTACTGAAAATTGAGATGGGGTATCCATCGTTTAATGAAGAAGTGGCGCTTTTGACACGTTTTGAGAATGCAGAGCCTCTCGAAACGCTACAGAGCGTCGTGACGAAGCAGGAAGTCGAACTGATGCAACGTGAGGTGAAACAAGTCCACGTCTCGAGCGCTGTCAAACAGTACATCGTCCGCTTGATCCATGAGACACGCAAAGACGCGAACACGTATCTCGGTGGCAGCCCGAGGGCCACCCTCGCCCTCATGAAGGCTTCCCAGGCGTGGGCGTACATTCACGGCCGCGATTTCGTTTTGCCAGACGACGTCAAGGCGCTCGCGACGAGTGTGCTCGGTCATCGGATCTTGCTGACGGCAGAAGCCCGTTACAAAGGCCGGACGGCAGACCAGCTCGTGAAAGGATGGCTCGACGAACTTCCGGTTCCGATGGATCGTGAGGTCAAAGAAGTATGAAAAACTGGATGAAGCTGTTCGTTGTCTGGGCGGCGGCATTCGGGCTCTACTCGTTCGCGCGAATCGAAGGAAGTATCGTCGCTTCGACACTTTGGTGGTCGTTCCTTGTCTTGGCCGTGTATTGGACGCTCTTCATGGTCTATCCGGTCACGGCTGCGAATGTGTCGCGCCGTGTCACGACGAAACGTCTCGTTTCCGGACAAACAATGGATGTCGAGCTTCAAATCGAGCGGAAGTATCCGTTTCTCGTTGGGGTCGTCACACTTGAAGAGACACCACCTGAAAATCTGGCTCATATGACCGAACCGATCGTCACGCCGGTCGACCGCTTTTTTCGCCGGAAAGAGACGGTCCACTATGAGATCGAACAAATCAAACGCGGCATCCACGTATTTGATCGAACGCGGTTGCACGTCCGCGACGTGTTCGGATTGTTCGATCGGATGAGAACGCTCCGTCTTGAGACGGTCGTCGAAGTATCGCCGGCCGAACTGCCTTTCGATTTGCCGCGAGATGAGCAAGTTGGGGGGAGGGGCGAACAGTATCGGCGGACACGGACGTACACGGAAGTCGCGAACACGACGAGCGGGGTGCGCGAATATGCGGCCGGCGACCGCATCGGGCGCATCGACTGGAAAGCATCGGCACGTCGCGGCAACTTGATGACGAAGACGTTCGACCAAGAACAAGAGAAAAAGCTGTCGCTCGTCTTCGTACCGTCGACCACAGCCGGACATGAAGAAGCGTTCGAACGCTCCTTGTCCCTCCTCGTCGGGGCGATTCGCCAGCTCGAGCGGAAAAACTTACCTTTTGAACTGTATGTCATCGAAGAACAGGTCCGGCTCTTCCATTTGCCGGACCAAAGCGCCGAAGTCGGACACTACTTGTTGACAGCGACGCCGGAAGCGGAAGGACGTCTCGTGGAACGAGTCAAACGGAACTTGCCTCAACAGTCCGGCAATCTCATCTTGATCAGCCCGTTCGAGACGAAGTGGGTACGTGAACTCATGCATGAGACGCAAGGCAACTATCATCTTTACACGGCGAACGAGGTGACGACATGATCGAGTGGGTGAAACGAATCGCGTATACGGCGCTTGCCGCCTACTTGTTATCGTTTTGGGTCGATCCGATCGTCGGCAGCACGACGTTTGATGTGACATGGCCGTTTTATTTCTTGTTGCTCGTTCCGATGTTTGCGAGTCTCTTGCCATGGTACGGCCTGATCGGCGTCGTCGTCTTTAACTTTTTGGCCGTCTTGTACGTCTATCATGGCAGTCTGCTCGATTGGTTCGGGATTTGGCTCGAAGATTTGAGTGGTGTCTTGAGCGGGGGATTGCCGGAAGAAGCCATCTTCTTTTCGGCGATGGCGCTCATCGGTGTCTTGTTCGCCATTCTCGTCGGCCGGACGTACCCGAGCTATGGATTTGTGCTAGGGATGGTTATCTCGACGCTTGGGTTGATGGCGTACTTTGATACGTGGACACTTTATGACGGGGAAAGCCAAATCGTACTCGCGATTCTTGCCTCGTTGTTCCTATTATTCGTCACCGATTTGGCGAAACGTCCGAGCAAGTCACTCGTCCGTTACGTCAGTATCGCGTTACTCACCACGGTCATTCTTGTGTTGGCGAGTATCTCCCCGACGCTTGACGGCGATTGGTCGGACCGGATTACGACAAGTTTTCAAAATGCCGTGAATGAAGGACAATCGAGTACCGGACGTGTCGGGTACGGTGTGAATGATGAACAGCTCGGTGGACCGTTTGAACAAGACGACGGGATCGTCTTCATCGCGCGCGGTGTGCCGGCCCGGTATTGGCGCATCGAAGCAAAAGAGATTTATACCGGAAAAGGCTGGGTCGAGTCTCCGGTGCTTGATTCGGAGTATAACCGAGGCCAACTTGTCGACCAAGACGTCGACACGACGCCGGAGCAAGCGCTTCTCCGGTTCGACCGCCGACAGACGTTCGTGCCGTACGGTGGCGAGTACCCGCAAGCGGCCGAGACGGAGAACGGGACTGAGTTCCGAGTCGGAAGTATCGAAGAGACGTTTCCGAACGAGACGATCCATATCCGGCCTTCGGGGAAGATCGTGTTCGACAACGAGAACCAGGCGACCCCACGGACGATTCAGTTGCGCTACAGCGTGCCGTCATTCACGGAAGACCAGCTGAACTTGAACGAACCGGTGACGACGTTGACGGATGAAGAGCAACAGGCGTATTTGCAACTGCCAGACACTCTTCCGGAGCGGGTCCGGGACTTGGCCGCCGAGATCACGGCAGACAGTGAGACGCCTTACGAACAGGCGCAAGCCGTTCAAGCCTACTTCCGGTCTGGCGACTTTGAGTACAACACGGAAGAGGTGGCGCTCCCGGAAGGCGACACGGATTACGTCGACCAATTTTTGTTCGACACACAGCTCGGTTATTGTGATAACTTCTCGACTTCGGCTGCTGTCTTGCTCCGCGCAAACGGTGTCCCGACTCGTTGGGTCAAAGGATTCACGATGGGTGATGCCCGAGGCGTGATTCAAGGACAGACAGAGCATACCGTCCGTAATCGCCACGCCCATTCATGGATTGAGTATTTCGTGGAAGGGGCGGGTTGGGTTCCGCTCGAAGCGACGATCAGCTTCTCCGAGGCGAACTTGCTTCAAATCGAGACAGAGTCCGATGCTGGTTCTGACCCGGTGTCGAACGACCCGCAATCGTCTGATGATAATGCACCGACGAATCGTCCGCAAGAAGATATTGCGATCGACGATGTCGCCACAGGAGAACTACCGGAACAAGCGCGCAACATGCCGATTTGGGGCTGGGTGCTCATCGTGGTCGGTGTCGCTGTCCTCGTCTGGAACCGTAAAGCGATCGAGCGGGCACTCATGTTGCAATGGTGGATGCGTCGCCCCCTCAGTGAGTCGAGTCTCGTCGGAATGCACCGCTATCTCGTGAAGCGGTTACGCGCGGCCGGGTTCAAAGTCGACGGCCGGACCCCGTCCGAACTGGCGAAAGAAGTCGATGCGTACTATGAAACCGAAGACATGACTCGGTTGACCCGACTGTTTGAGCAAACCATTTATGCGGATCAGCCGCCGAATTCGAAATATAAAGAATATTGGAAAATCATGATTCGCCGAATTATGAGTTGAAGTGACAAGGCGCATACAGTAAGATAGACGCATTAGTTAGATAATTGAACAATGCATTCCTTCGTATATACTCGTGAATTGGCGCGAGAGTCTCTACCGGACCACCGTAATGGACCGACTATGAAGGAGCACGTTTCGTATACAAAGAATTGGGCGTGCTTCTTCTTCGGTTTGGTGAATCCGTGGGAGAGGCTCGTCCTTTTTTTGAGCAGAAGGCAGAAAGGTGGAGGTTTTGTGAAGATGGAACAAGAGATGATTTTGGTGCTCGACTTTGGAGGACAGTACAACCAGTTGATCACACGCCGAGTACGTGACCTCGGTGTATACAGTGAGCTTCATTCACACAAGATGACTGCTGCAGAAATTCGGGAGCTCGCTCCGGCCGGCATCATTTTCTCGGGCGGCCCAAACAGTGTTTATGCGGAAGGCGCTTACCGCTGTGACCCGGAAATCTTCGAGCTCGGCATTCCGATTTTCGGGATTTGTTACGGAATGCAGCTCATGACACATCACTTCGGCGGGCGTGTCGAACGTGCGGCACATCGCGAATACGGAAAAGCGACATTGTTCTCGACGCCGGAAGCGTCAGCACTCTACACAGGCCTCCCAGTAGAGCATACCGTCTGGATGAGCCACGGCGACCTCGTCATGGAAGCGCCAGAAGGATTTGTCGTTGACGGAACGAACCCGTCTTGCCCGGTAGCGTCGATTAAAAACGATGACCTTAAAATGTACGGTGTTCAATACCACCCGGAAGTCCGCCATTCAGAATACGGAAACGACATTTTGAAGAACTTCATCTATGAAGTATGTGGCGCTAAAGGGGAATGGTCGATGGAAAACTTCATCGATATCGAAGTCGAGAAGATTCGTGAGATCGTCGGGAACAAGCAAGTGCTTTGTGCCTTGTCTGGCGGTGTCGACTCATCGGTCGTCGCGGCGCTCGTTCATCGCGCGATTGGCGATCAGTTGACATGTATGTTCGTCGACCACGGTTTGCTCCGCAAAAACGAGGCGGACAGTGTCATGAAGACGTTCGCTGACGGCTTCAACATGAAAGTCATTAAAATCGACGCGCGCGACCGCTTCATGGCGAAGCTCGCAGGTGTTTCTGATCCAGAACAAAAGCGGAAAATCATCGGCAACGAGTTCATCTACGTGTTTGACGAAGAAGCGTCTAAACTTGTCGACATGGACTTCCTAGCCCAAGGAACACTGTACACGGACATTATCGAGAGTGGAACAGACACGGCGCAGACGATCAAGTCGCACCATAACGTCGGCGGCCTTCCGGAAGATATGAACTTTACGTTGATCGAGCCACTCAACACGCTCTTTAAAGATGAAGTGCGTGAACTCGGAACCGAGCTCGGTCTCCCGGATTACATCGTCTGGCGTCAGCCGTTCCCGGGTCCAGGCCTTGGGATCCGTGTCCTCGGTGAAATCACAGAAGAAAAGCTCGAAATCGTCCGTGAATCGGATGCGATTCTCCGTGAAGAAGTGAAAAAAGCCGGACTCGAACGCGATATTTGGCAATACTTCACTGTTCTCACACCAATCCGCTCAGTCGGCGTCATGGGGGATGAGCGCACGTATGACTATGCAGTCGGCGTCCGTGCCGTCACCTCGATCGACGGGATGACGTCGGATTGGGCCCGCATCCCTTGGGACGTGCTCGAAAAGATCTCGGTTCGGATCGTCAATGAAGTCAGTCACGTCAACCGGGTGCTGTACGACATCACGTCGAAGCCACCAGCGACGATCGAGTGGGAGTAATTTTAGCGTGGGAAACTGCTGCGCAATCTCAAAAGACGAACATTAAGAGTTGATAAAACGATAAAATCCGTTATTTTTGTTGACATGCACGAATGACGCTGATAAAATAAAAACGTTCTTATTATATCCGAACAATTCAAAATAATTTTGCCGTATAATGTCGGGAATATGGCCCGAGAGTCTCTACGAAATCACCTTAAATGATTTCACTACGGCGAGACATAGATGGGGACGTCTGTCCCTTTATGTTTCGCGTGGGGTCCTCGGTCATTTGCCGGGGACCTTTTCTCGTTTACGGCGAGCCAAGGAGGAAAATCAATGAGCACACAGCTCAAGCAAGAACCACAGCAACAACCAGAAGGCCGGATTGAGCGTTACTTCCAATTGAACGAACTTGGGACGAACGTGAAAACCGAGCTCGTCGCAGGATTCACAACATTCCTCGCCATGGCGTACATTTTGTTCGTTAACCCGAACATTCTCGGGGCAGCGGGTATGGACACAGGTGCCATCTTTGTCGCGACCGGCCTTGTTGCCTTAGTCGGATCTGTGATGATGGGTTTATTCGCGAACTATCCGATTGCGATCGCACCGGGAATGGGATTGAACGCATTCTTCGCATACAGTGTCGTCATCGGGATGGGCATCCCATGGCAGACGGCGCTCTCGGGTGTCCTCGTCTCAGGGCTCTTCTTCATCGTTTTGACGCTCTCAGGCATCCGTGAAACAATCGTCAATGCGATTCCCGCACCGCTCAAAATGGCGGTCGCGGCCGGTATCGGTTTCTTCATCGCTTTCATCGGACTTAAGAACGCAGGAATCGTCGTCTCAAATGAAGCGACAGTCGTCGGACTCGGTGCACTCGGCACAGGGACGACACTCTTGGCTGTGTTTGGTCTTGTTGTCACAGCGCTTTTAATGGTCCGTAACATTAAAGGTGGGATTTTCATCGGGATGCTCTTGACGGCAATCGTTGGGATGATCTTCAACCTTGTTCCGACACCGACGGCCATCTCGGATGTTGTCTCGATGCCGCCGAGCATGTCTTCGACGTTCGGCCAAGCGTTCATCAATTTTGGTGAGATCTTCACGATTCAAATGCTCGTTGTCATCTTGACGTTCTTCTTCATTGATTTCTTCGATACGGCTGGTACGCTCGTCGCAGTCGCTCGTCAAGCAGGGATTATGAAAGACAACAAAGTACCTCGTGCGAGCAAAGCGCTTATGGCTGACTCGACAGCGACGGTGGCAGGTGCAATCTTCGGCACATCGACGGCAACGTCTTACGTCGAGTCATCGGCAGGTGTTGCGGCTGGTGGTCGCTCAGGTCTTACAGCAATCTTTGCAGGTCTCTTCTTTGGTCTCGCGCTCTTCTTCTCACCGTTACTTGCAGTCGTAACAGCGCCCGTGACGGCACCGGCACTCATCATCGTTGGTGTGTTGATGGCCTCGGCACTGCTTGATATCGATTGGAAGAAGCTCGAAATCGCAATTCCAGCATTCATGACGATCCTTATGATGCCGCTCACTTCCTCGATTGCAACGGGAATCGGCTTGGGCTTCATTCTTTATCCGCTCATGATGATGGCGAAAGGGAAGACGAAAGAGATCCATCCGATCATGTACGGTATGCTCGTCATCTTCCTTGCGTACTTCATGTTCTTGCCGCACGCATAAACGGAATAAAAAACGGCTCATTACGAGTCGTTTTTTTTGTAGGCTGTATTCTCCGGAAGGAAAGGGTCGTACATGGTGAGCGCATGGTTTTCTGTGACGAATTCGTTGCGGAGGAGGATGCCGTCGAGAGAATTGACCTCTCGGAAAATTTGATTATGTCGAATCGTCCCGCCCCACCATTCTTTCGTGAAATGGTGGTTTTCTTCGTAAATCTTGTATGTGACGACGTTCGGTGTGTCCGATCGCCATTCTCCGACGAGGTCATCTCCTTCTATATATAGAAGTAACTGATAAGCATGGTCGGTTTGATTCGTGATTTGTAAGTCGAGATAGTTGTATGAGCAAGTCGCACCGCTTCCGAACGGCTGGTCGCGTCCTGAATCTGGGAAGACGTCGTAACTATGGCGATAGCGTTCAGTGACGGTGAGGGGGCTGTGAAGAGTGATCCAGTAAATTAAGTTAGACAGTTGACAGAGTCCGCCCCCGATCCCGCTCGTCACTTTCCCATAATGCAAAACCATACCATCTACATAGCCTTTTCGTTTCGTCGGTCGCCCGATTTTCTTCCAATACGAAAGTACCTCGCCCGGGGAGATGATAGACCCGTTCAAACGTTGAATCGCAAGGTTGAGGTTCTTAACTTTGTTTTGTTGCATCTCCAAGTCGACGTCTCGTAATTTGCGATACAGTGGCGTGCGATGAGTGTGGACCAAATAAGGGAACGGGGGCGTGTTTTGTTTTGACGCATAACGTCTTCCGTCGAATAGCCAGGCGAGACGCCGTTTCACTGTGTAGACTTGAGTACCGGCAAAGATGCGTAGAGCGGAACGGCGTTTAGGTTGTAGTTGCTGCATATGTAATCCACCTTTTTAATTGGATAGAAGTAAGTAATAACGGTATTCAACCTATAGGTAATTTTTCCCTTCTTTCTATTTAAACCGTAAGGAAGACGGAGTGAAAAATAATTTAAAGTTTTTTTAGAATAATGCTTGCCATACGGTTCGGGTAGATGCTATAGTTATCTCTGTTGCCAGCGATGCTCACGGAAACGTGAGAAAAGTTGTTGACATTCAATAGTGATAAATGTTATTATAATTTAGTCGCCAAGAGCGGCAGACGAACTTTGAAAACTGAACGATGAGGCAAAAAAAGTTTTACAAGTTTTGATTGAAGCGCAAGCTTCGTCATTTTCAAGAGCTATATCAAATTCTTTGGAGAGTTTGATCCTGGCTCAGGACGAACGCTGGCGGCGTGCC
>WPCK01014213.1_pt1 | contig 12379 bp, 7 predicted proteins | sample 5399851 | NCBI WGS metagenome assembly WPCK01 (sample SAMN12869471, study PRJNA574797) | sludge metagenome | isolation source: wastewater treatment of pH11 | place: China:Beijing | collected 2019-05-20
ATCGTGCAGGATCAACAACACGACACCCGGTTGCAACGTTGCGCTTTGCGCCATCGCCTGACGTGTGGCATGGGCATGGGATCTCATCAACACTTCATGAGTAACTTCTTCGCAGTTCATGAGACGATAGAAGGCTCGCAGCTCGGCTGGATTGGGCAGCTTGTCGGGGAGTGTACCACCTGGATGTCGAGCCATTTGGTCCGCCACCTTCACCAAGCGTTTCGTTCTCCGAACATCACCCACCAATACTGTCCCGAAATTTCGGGACCCAAACGACTCAAAAACGCTATCGTTCATCCACTGACTCCTTTCGCCTCGGCAGGCCCGCCCCGCCGCTTAACAAAGAAGTCTTTCCATGACGCACGGCATCGTCCACTGTCTGGAAGTCCGATTGAAACACGTGCACGACGCAAACTGATCCCTGACTTACACATCCAGCGACATGAACAACTCCACAAAAAAAATACATGCCGTGCTGTTGTCCTGCCGCTAGCACCTCCTATCGAAGAAACTTGTGGTAAAACCTAAGCCCTGCCCTCTCCCCCGAAGCGGGGGAGAGGGTACTTGGATCGGCACTAGGTCGGAGAACCTGCGCCGAACGGGGGACTCGGGACCATCACTCCGAATCGAGTCGTGATGGTCCCGCTGGTCGGTAATCTCGGCGGTGCCCGATTGGGGTGACCGCTGGCATCGCGCTCACGACCCGTCCGCGACCACCTCCAAGCCAGCAATCGTGGACATGGCTTCGAACGTCGGCTGCTCGATGCCATGATCGATCGACGTGACGTGCCCATCCAGGTAGACGAAGTGGCTGAGGCTGGAGTGTGCGCTGCCAAACTTATCGCGGGAGGGGTCATCGCGACCGATGGCAAATCCCTGATCGGTGCCACGGAAAATGGCCGTAGGATTGTCGCCGGCAAAGAAGGCCGTGTCTCCCTGCAGGTAGTGCACCTGATTGGCGGGCGCGTCGACCGCCGGCGGCGGAATGTGCTTCTCGCCAACGCCCAGTGTTTTCGACAGTCCATCCTTGACGCGACGCGCGGTAATACGCGAGTAGCTGTAGATGGGGCCGGCCACGGTTCCATCCATTCCCGCGATGGGGCCCAGCGTTTCGTCGACCATGCCATAGCGAAGGAACTTGCCAGGGTTGCCCGCATAATCGCCCGCGGCGGCAACTCCGGTGACCTGCGCCGGCGCGTCGTTGTTGTCGAAATCGCGGTCGGCCACCGGCCCTCGCCGCGAAGGACAATAAAAGGTCGACACGGGGGATCGCATGGCAATCGAGTTCGCGGGATCATCCACGCGGACTCCCGTGCGAAACGCGCCGAAGACCTGCTGTTCTTCCATGAAGGGGAGGACGCGGAACCCCCATGAGACAGCGAACTGAGTCGTCGCCTCGCGCCCCATGGGATACTGTCGTCGCGTGTTCTCGTGCATCTGGACCGCCAGGCCAATCTGCTTCAGGTGATTGGTGCACTGCGTTCTCCGGGCTGCCTCCCGTGCCGCTTGCACTGCTGGCAGCAACAAGGCAATCAGGACACCGATGATTGCAATCACGACCAACAGTTCCACCAGAGTAAAGCCGTAGCGTAACTCCCGTTTCATCTTCCAAACCTTTCGTGCTTGGGTCCGGCGGTCCCCACGCAGGCCATACGACAGGCCATACGCCCCGAGGAGCACTGAAGGTGCCTCGGGCAAACCGGGGACGTCGAACCGATCCGGGAACCCGGCGAGGATTCCCCAGCCTGTTGGCAGTACCGCCAGGCGAGCCGAGTCCAGCTCGGGCTTCCGGATTGGTTCTACTGCGGGGCCGGCCATTGGACCGGCGACTACGCGCCCAGGGCGCGTGGGTGTTTGCCACGCTCCGCGTGGCGACTACCCGGGTATGCGGGGTTTGCCCGCCCCCAGGCAGTACGTCGTTAACCTGCGCGTACTACGCGCTAATGGGGCAGTGACCTATGGGATCCGACGAATCTCGGCCCGTTGGCACGCCCTTGGATGCGGGCCCGGCCCGCGCTAGGGGTTGGCGAGAGCTTTGCTCTCGGACGACTTAACCCATGCCTCGTCAAACGCGGCATGCTTCATCGATTCTCCATCATCGACTGAATAACTGTACACAACATGAATGGTCCCGTCCCGACCTTCAATCACTGCCGGATAATGAAACGAACCCCGGTCCTGCGATTCCAAATGCCGAGTCCAGGCCCACGTCTTGCCTTCATCTTCGCTGATCGACACGGCCAGACGATTTCGATCGTTCGGCGTGTCGTTGTACACCAGCAACCAATGTCCATTCTTCAATCGCACGCCATCCAGACCCGAGCCCGGATTGAGCAACTCGGTCTGACCGACCGGACCCCAGGTTACTCCATCGTCCGTCGAACTGCAAATACGAACATGGCCGGTGACGCCATTTTCGCGCATGTATGCAATCAGCGTGCCATCATCACGTCGCAGCACGGCCGGTTGTATATTTCCAAAGCCCAATAAGGGTTTGCTAGCGCTCCAGGTTTTTCCTTGATCGTCGCTGATGGCCATGATCGAGATGGAAAAAGTATCGGTGTAGAGGGGAAGCAGGATGCGGCCACTGGGAAGGATGGTGGGTTTACAGCGAGGCTGCCAGCCCAGACGCTGGAACAAGGGATCGCTCAGCCGCTCGCGCGCTTCGGCCACGTCCTTCCGCAAATCGTCTGACAGATTCTTGTCCCACCGTGCCAGGAGTGGATCGAGGATGGCCCTGGCCTCGCGAGAAAAGTCATCCGGCTTGAGCAGGATCAGACCGTTGCGTTTCCACTCGGGGGCGCCCGCGCCGGAGTAGTTCGTGCTGACGCAGTAATTGGTGAGGCACGATTCCCACGTGTTGGCCAGGATGATGGGCCAGAAGAGCCAAAGCTGTCCCTGCGGATCGATCATCATGCACGTATTGCAGTCGGGGAACCCGGGGGTGTCGACCATGACGAAGGGTTCGCTCCAGTGGGAGTCCGCGGTGCTGCGACGCGCTCCATAGACGGCCACGTCATCGGCGGATCGCTCGCCGGAACCTCGATACCAGGACACGAGCAGGTCGCCACTTGGGCATTCCACGATGCCCGAGGCATGGTTGTGCTGTGGGTGCAGGGGAAAGATGAGCTCCGAGGTGAGCTCGCCGCCATTACAGAGGCTCGCCAGGAAAACGATTCCCCAGCAGCGTATTACCAAGTTCATAGGGTCCTTTCGTCCGGACGTGTTCGTCGGTGTGTTGCATTCGACGTGTCGCATGGTCTTCTCGCCCGTCGCTCACTCTTTGTCCTTCAGACATTCTTCACAGGAAGCCGCGTGCGCTGCGTTGACAAGCCAGCCTTGGAGCACGCCAGAGTCGGTGCACTCCTCAATGCGGGTGCGATCTGCCTCCGTGACGGGGATCTTTCTCGATTCGAGCAGCAGCAGGACGGCGCTTGCCAGTTCCTTGGCTTGCGCGGCGTCCTTGGCATTCTGGGTGGCGCTCCGTTCCTTTTCTGCTGCGGTCGGCAGTACCTTAAGATGGTCGCCCCCGGCCTTGGCCACTTTCTGGTACCAGGAGTCGGGATATCCCGGATGGGTCACGTTGCCGAGTTCGTCCTTGACGTTGCCATCCAGGTACTTGTAGAGCAGAAACTCGCCGAGCTTTCGCCAGCGGGTCACGACGTCGTCTCCGGCCTGGACGGAGTAATCGGTCAGGTAGTCGGCGGCCAGTCGGGGTGACTGCCGGTAGAGTGCCACGGCGGCCTGATCCACCGCGGGCTGCTCCGCCAGAAACCGCCCCTCCAGTTCCTGCTGTACCTGCTGCACATCCCGGATCATGTCGCGATAGCGCAGATAGGAAAAATTGGAGACGAAGTTGAAGACCCAGAAGGCCGAATCCCAGCGGAATTCATGAAAGGATCCCTGGCCGACGGCAAAGCCCCGCGGGATCCGTGTAATGCCGCAATAGGCCGGGAAGTAGACGGTGCTGTAGGTGTCATCCACGCCGAACCAGAGGACTCCTCCGATCTCATCGGGCAGATTGCCGCGCGACTGGCTCACGAAGGAGAACCCGGTCTGCTGTGTGGAGACGGCCCGCTCATGCAAGTATTCCTGATCGTCGACCTTGAACGTCAGTGGCCGCCAGCGATAGGGGAGGTCGTAGGGACCGGCCCCCACGTCTTTCGTCATGTCGAATTCCGTACCTTCGAAGTGGTCTCGCATGAAGCCCATCACGTCCGCGAGTGACAACTTTTTGTCAGGTCGAATCCAGAGGGGGACCGGCTCCGAGCCATCACGCCCCTGAACCCAGTCAGCGGGGATCTTCTGCGAGGGGGCGGCCCGCCGGTACATGCACCAGACCCGTCCATCGCAAAACCGAGCAGACCCAAAGTCGGCAGGGGCGTACGCATCCGCAAAGCTGAACGCGTCATCCGGTCCGGTGTAATAGCCTTGTTCCCGGGCGAACGAGATCACATCTGGTGCGTACCAGGTTGTCTCCGGCTCATGCAGTGGGAACTGGCGAATGCGGGCCGCATTGGCGTGCGCACTGATGTACCCGTCGGGCACGCGGCGGGCGACCCATACGGCCCCCTTGCGTCCTGGCCCTTTGCCGATCATCTCCAGCAGCCAGACTTCTTCGGGATCCGCGATCGAAAAGGATTCGCCCGTGCTGCAGTAACCATGTTCCGCCACCAGTTGCGTCATGATGCGGATTGCATCCTGGGCGGTCTTCGCGCGCTGCAGCGTGATGTAAATCAGGCTGCCGTAATCGATCCGTCCCTGGGGATTGTGCAGCGATTCCCGGCCGCCCCATGTCGTTTCCCCAATGGCCACCTGGTGCTGGTTCATGTTGCCGACCACGTTAAACGTCTCGGCCACCTGAGGGATCTCGCCCAAGTACTTGCCCGTATCCCATTCGATCACCTTGAGCATCGTGCCGGGTGGATACATTGCCGCAGGCGTGTGATACAGCGCTCCATAGAGTTCGTGCGAGTCCGCGGCATAGGTCACCATGGAGGACCCATCCACCGAAGCTCCCTTGGTGATGAGAAAACTCGTACAAGCAAGTGCCGGGCCGGGCAGGCCCATGAGTCCGAGTACCACGAGTGCATACCGCCACGCGGTGGCCCGAATTCCCCAACGATCCATGATCATGTCCCTGATGCGCAAACTACGGAAGGAACCCTATTGGAGCCAGGGTTGCGCGCTGCGTCCAGTGCCGTATCGTGCGATCGGCGCACCGCCACACTCGCAACAGCCGCACGGCCATCGGAATGGACGCGTCGGGATCGCGAGGGCCCTCAGGGCTTCCGCGCGACGTCGGTCGGCGGTTCTTCCAGCAGGAACGCGAACAGATCGGCAATTTCTTCCAGCGTGAGGGAGTTCAAGAGGCCCTCCGGCATGGGGGACGTCTTGCTGGGATGAATATTCTTGATGTCGGACTCGGCAATGACCTGCGACGTGCCGTCGCTCTGGATGACTCGAAATTTGTTGTCCGCTTCAGGCAGCACTTGACCCAGCAGCGTGCGGCCATCCTGCATCTCGAACTGGTAGGCGGCGAATCGGTCGGGAATCACCTGGGAGGGGAAGAGAATGGCCTCGAGGATTTCCTTCTTCTGGAATCGGCTGGCGAGCGTTGTCAGGGGCGGCCCGAAGTTCTCACCCAGCTGCCCATGGACATGGCACTTGGCACACTGGGCCTTTTCGTAAACGAGTTTTCCCTTGGCGGCAGAGCCTTCGGTGCCTTGGCGGCTGCTGAGGAAAGTCTCCAGGTCGGTCTGGGTCCAGGTATTCTGTCCCTTCTCTTGGGGGAGCGAGGGTTCGGGCTGCTTCGGGTGCGTTTGCTGGAACCAGCGTTGCCAGGCCGGTAGCGCGGTGTCCCAGCGGTCCCCCGCATCGTCCGGCTTGCGGCCGACCCAGTGTTCGAGCAGCTGAACGGCCAGCAGGCCGCCGTTTTCCTGGAGCCGCAGGCCACACAGGATGACCTGCCGGTAATGTTCGATTTCCTGCGGCGCTTCATCCACGGTGCGGAGTCGGGTCAGCACTTCCTTGGCGGGTTCGTCTTCCAAGAGGGGAATGGCGCGCACGAGATAATCCCAGTTTCGCCCCCCGGGAAACTGCGCGAGGCCCATGGCGGCTGCCGACCGCCGGTCCGGATACCGGTCGTACACCTCGCGGAGATACGCCATGGCGGGCTCGTCGCCACTGCGGGCCAGGATCGCCAGGATGCCAACCTTCAGATCGCGCATGGGAGGGTCCAGGCTGGCGGGTAACTTGCGATCGAGTGCGATGAGGCGCTGGACGTTGGCGTCATCCTCCGATTCCGACATCTGGAAGAGGCTGGCGAGCGCCATATTGGGCATGCGGTCGCCCTGGTCGAGGATGGCCTGTCGTTCCGCAGCCGTGCAGGTCATCAGGAAGTCCTCCGCCACCTGGTCGACGTATCCGCCGAGATTGCTGCTCGGCTCCCAGGCGCTCGCCCGTTCGTAGAAGGTCAGCAGCCGAGCCTTCTGCTGGGGCGTCCAGCCGTCCTTCAGGAATCGCAGCTGCAAGGCGACGTGCAGTCGTTCTGCTTGTGCCGCAGACGATTCCATGTACGCCAACATGCGGTCGAGCGCGTCGTGATCTTGCAGGGGGACGAGCAATCGCGTCAATTCGCGATTGAGTCGAGCATCCCGGTAGGGGAACTTCTGAGCCAGCCATTTCCCGACGAGGGGGACGTCGTCGGCCGCAAGTGGTCCCCGTTCCTTGGCCAGTTGCACGACCCGCAGGATGGGGAGCATGGCCTGATCCTTCTTGATCGGTTCGGAGATCGTGGCGGCGCGATCGACAATCCGCAGGGCAAGCTCCTTGCTGGGTGCCGCAATCAGCGCTGCCATGGCGGCCTGGCAGAAGACGGCCGGTTGATCCGTGGCAAAGACTTCGGGTTCCCAGGTCGACAGGGGCTGTGACTCCAGGAGTCGCCTGGCCGCCGTATGTTCGAAACGGTCGGGAGCAGCCAAGAGCGGTTGCAGCTGGGCAAAGGTGACGGGGGACTGGTTCCTCGCGAGCGATTCCGCCGCGCGGCGGCGAACTACGGGTTCGGGATCGAGCAGCAGCCTGGCAAGCGCGGTTTGTGCGAGTTCGCTCCGGATCAGTCCGGCCAGAAACGCTGCCTTGGCGCGTATCAGTGGACTGGGGTCCTCCGCCAGGTAGGCCAGTTCGGCATCGGTCGGCGGTGGTCCCACGAGGTGCATGGCGGTAACCGCCTTGGCCCGCGCCGCGGCGTCCTGGCTGCGATCTTTGACAAACGCCCGGATCTCGAAATCCCACTGGCCACCCAGATCCCGGCGCCGCGTGGAAATGAACTGGCGAGCCCAGGCGCTCTGCGACTGCGGTTGTCGGACGGCGGGTACAATCCCAGGCAGGGTGTTCGGTTCGGCCGGCGGTGCCTTCTTGTAGACGACTCGGTACAGGTTGCCCTGGGTACCGCGCCCTCCGGTGGTGAAATAGAGCGAGCCCTCGGGACCGACCTCGATGTCCGTGACATTCAGCGGGCGACCTTCCAGGAACGTTTCCGAGACGGCGGAGTACCCGGCTCCTTCTCGCTGCAGGCGAATCGAGACAATCTTCCCCTCGGCCCAATCACACGAGAAGAACGTATGCTGATACTTGGCTGGGTACGCGGTATGGTCATAGAACGTGCATCCCGCGGGTGAGCCCCTGCCGGTTTCCAGCACGGCGGGCAGGTTGTCGAGCCAGTACTCAGGCCACCGTGACCAGCCGCTTCGCCAGCCATATTCGCCACCCGGCAGGATGTGCAGCAGGCGCGTAGGCCGCTCCCAGGTGGTCCCCGCATCCGATTCCATGTCGGAATCGTGCATGAACAGTTCGCCCTCGTGATTGAAGGCCAGGTCGTAGGCATTGCGAAGCCCACCCGCCACCAGTTCCACCTGCTGCCCCTCGGCGTCCAGGCGAATCACGCCGCCACCGGGGACCTTGATACCGGCGTCGTGTCCCAGGGGGTCCTCGTACCGGGCCACCAGGTCCCCCTCGTAGAAATTGCGGTGCGGGCTGTTTGCGTCGTAGGGCTGTTTGGCCTTGGTGTGGTTGCCAATGGCGACATAAATCAGGCCGTCGGGTCCCAGCACCAGTCCGTGCGGCCCCTGCTCCCCCAACGTCCCCTCAAATTCCAGGATGGGATCGACCTGCTCATACGTCCCATCACGATTGGTGTCCTCCAAGCGATACAGCGCGACACCGTCAGGTCCGTCTCCAATCACGAAGACGCGACCATTCAGTGCCAGGATCCCTTGGCAACTTTGCACCTGGTCACAACACGTACGGACGTCATCTGGCACTCCGTTGTCATTGGAGTCGACGATACAGAGCAGCGGGCCCCCCTCGCGGGATGCCAGGATGCGGCCAAATTCGTCAAAGGTCAATGCGATGAGGGATCCGGTCTTGTCCTGGCCAGTAATGAACTGAATCTCAAAGTCCTCTGGCAAACGAAACGACGGATGTTCCGCATTGGCCCGGCCATCGTCCTGCGCGGCGAGTCGATCCGCGGGAACCTCCTTCTGCGTCTTGCTCTTTTCAAAGTACGATCGCGTCGCCGACGGTTCGTCGGGATCATACTTGCCCAGAACCTCCGCGGGTTCCCACCGCTGGTCTCGGTAATTCGAGGTCGTCCAGAGCGGCAGCGCGCCGGTACTGGTCTTCCAGGTCGGATTGGTGATGAACCGTCGCGCTGGGATCGCATCGCACTCGACATAGATCTGGGCCGCCAGCCCTGCCGTCCCTCCATTGCGATTCGTAACCTTGATGGCAATCAGGTTGTTTCCTTCCTTCAGCGCCGACGTGATGTCGTACGATACAAGGCGATCGTGGGCCCCACCCACGGCCACCTTCTTGCCATTGATGTAGGCTTCGTACACATCGTCCGCTGCGATATCGAGCCGTCCGCGATGCTCGACCTGCAGGTAGATCTCTTTGCGGAAGTAGCAGGGACCCTGCGGGACCTTGCCCTGCTTGTGGCGTGGAAACCAGATCCACTGGGGCGTCTCCAGGGGCGCTTCCCCCCAGACGGGAACGCACAACGAAGTGCACAGCCACGCCGCCAGAAGGGTACCGAGCCAGGGGACCCGGGACACGCAGCCCCTGTACGCTAGAGCCAGTCCGCGAGAACCTCGGGATGCGATGGTAGGATGGGACATGGTTCCTTCCCTGGAGCCTGAATCGCCCTGCCAGAAGCATCCGCGCTGCGGGCAGACCCCGCGCCAGCGACTGGCAAATGCGGCAGAGAGTACCAATTTGTGCCCGCTGCCTGCAACGCGAACCCCGCAAGATTCGCAGTCCCTGCCAGCAGTATGGAAGACATCCGGAAACCCGTGCCTTGTTTCTGTTGGAAATCAGGGCTGGAAATCAGGGTGCCTGGGGCTGAGTCTTCGAAGCCCCAGCCTTTTGAAGCTGTCAATGCTGCCACGTCAAATTGTAAACAGGCCCAGGGAACCTGTGATCCCCATCGCTTGCCGATGGGTAGCTCAGGTTGGATACCTAGTCAGTAAGCCGCACAGAACGTTGATCCCCATCGCTTGCCGATGGGTACCTCAGGCTGGATCGCTACGAGGGCCCCCACCGCTCCTGGCAGACCAGCCTGAACCTCCCATCCGCAAGAAGATCGTACGGCTCTTGAAGGGATGGCTGGGGCTAGGTCTCCGAAGCCCCAGCGTGTTGTGTGCCCGGTGTCTACCCTTGACGGCATTTCTCTGGGGCTTCGAAGACTCAGCCCCAGCCACCCAACTCGAAAACACGGAGATTCCTGTACCATGTCCGGGAACTTCCGCGGCACCGGCGCATGTTTCCAAGATGGTTCATGCCAGCAAACGCGCTTCCTGCGCATCAGCTGTCAACTGGGAAACGCAGATTTCGCGGATTGTCGCGGAGGATTCGGCGGAGGAATTAGGGACTGCGATGGTGGCTGGACGATTGGCATAAATGGGAACGCTGGGTAATGTGTGGTTTTCCCAGAATCGGGATGGCTTGGTCTCATATGCTGGTGCTCCGGTGGGATGGCCGAGTATCCAAATATCATCCGGGGCGGATCGGCTAGAATGACGGCATGAATCCAATAACTCGCACGCCGATTTGGCTACCCCTGGCTCTCCTCATTGGTTCCCTCTGTGGCACGGCCGTCTTGAGGTCCGTTCACGCGGACGAGTCGGCAGCGGTCGATTCGGAATCAGCCGTTAGGCCGTCGGAAGGCGTGATTGCGCTCTTCGACGGCAAGACGCTGGGTGACTGCTATACCTGGCTGCAAGATACGAAGCGAGAAGATCCGCGGAAGGTCTTTGGCGTCAAAGACGGACTCCTGCACATTACTGGCGACGGGTATGGAGGCCTCCTGACGAATAAGGCCTATCGCGACTATCACCTGATCCTCGAATACAAATGGGGCGATCGCACCTGGCAGAGCCGCAAGGAATCCGCTCGCGATTCCGGATTATTGATCCATTGCAACGGTGCCGATGGCGGCTACAGTGGAATCTGGATGCCCGGCATCGAAGTGCAGATCATTGAAGGGGGCGTTGGCGATATCCTGATTGTCCCGGGCAACGACGAGACGGGTGAAGTGAAGCCAGTTTCGATATCGGTCCATGCCGGCCGCGATCGCGACGACGAGGTTATCTGGCAGGCGGATGCTCCCCTCGAAACGATTGCCGGCACCAGCGCGAGCCGTGTCAATTGGTTTGGCCGGGACGTCGATTGGGAGGACAAGATAGGATTTCGGGGCGCCCACGATCTGGACAGTCCCCACGGTGAGTGGACCCGAATTGATGTGATTGCCGACGGCGGTCATTTCCAGCTCTTTGTGAATGGCACATTGGCCAACGAAGTGTTTGATGTCTCTCCCCGCGCGGGCCGGTTGCAGCTTCAATCGGAACTGGCGGAGATCTTTATCCGGCGCTGGGAGCTGTGGCCGCTTGGCAAAGGCCCCGAGCCTGCGCCGGCAGGCCCCTAGGCAAGCGTCCCGACTTCGTGGGCGGACGGGACCTGGAGTGGAATACCCGGTTACTCGAAGGTGTGTTCCCCGTCGGGGAAGCGGCCGGTCCGGACGTCGTCGCAATAGGCCTGACAGGCGGTGGTCATGGCCTGATGCAGATCGGCGTATTTGCGAGCGTGTCGGGGGGGCTTCTCGGGCGTCATTCCCAGGATGTCATGGACGACCAGAATCTGTCCATCGCAATCGGGGCCGGCGCCGATCCCAATGGTCGGGACGTGGACGCGCGCGGTGACATCGGCTGCGATGCTGCGAGGGATACACTCGAGCAGGATGGCAAACGCGCCCGCCTGTTCGGTGGCCACGGCATCGTGCAGCAGAGCGGCCGCGTCACGTTCGATGCGATACCCCCCCATCTGCAGGACGGTCTGCGGTCGCAGGCCGATATGGGCCATCACAGGAATACCGGCTCGCACCAGCGCGGAAATCGCATCGGCCTGGTCTGCGCCCCCTTCGAGCTTGACGGCCTGAGCACCTGTTTCTTTCAGGATGCGTGCGGCGTTTGTTACGGTGGCCTGCCGACCCGAATGGTAGCCGGGAAACGGAATATCCACGACGACCAGCGCGCGTCGTACTGCCCGGCAGACCATTTCCGCATGGTAGATCATCTGGTCCAGGGTGACGGGAATGGTGTTTTCGTGGCCCTGCACGACCATGGACAGGCTGTCACCTACCAGAATCCCGTCGACGCCACACTGATCCATGAGGGCGGCCGTGGGGAAGTCGTAGGCGGTCAGCATGGAGATCTTCCGCCGTTCGGCCTTCATGTGGGCAAATTGAGGGACGGTCAGGCGTCGCGCCCCGGCGGTAGGCTGATGCGACATGGTGGCTCTCGTTTGCGACGACACGGTCGAAGTACGACTCTGACGACAGGATACCACGAACCAAGCTGTTCCGGCGAGGTACGGCGCCACGTGCCGACTTCGAGCTTGGGTGACCCCTGGGGCCCTCCCACATACTTCCAATCTTCCGCCGCTCCGCAAAGGGCCGCGCGCAGCGAAACAAGTCCAGACATCCAGAAAACAACTCCAGACATCCAGAATTTTGCCCTATGTGTCCTTGTCCGTCAAGGGGCGTGATGTATACTTCCGTTCATGTGTGTCAGTGGACGGAAGAACACTCATGCCCGGAGGACTCGCCATGGTCGCGTTTTCTCGCAAACAGATCCTGGGTCGGGACGAAGTCGCCCTCTATCACTGCTGGGCCCGCTGTGTCCGGAGGGCCCGCCTCTGTGGCCGGGATCCCGAGTCCGGCAAGGACTATTCCTACCGTCGCCGATGGATCCATGACCGCGTCAGAGACCTCGCTTCCTGTTTCGCCATCGAGGTCTCAGGAATCACTGTGATGCACAACCACTAT
>WPCK01029558.1_pt1 | contig 12379 bp, 13 predicted proteins | sample 5399851 | NCBI WGS metagenome assembly WPCK01 (sample SAMN12869471, study PRJNA574797) | sludge metagenome | isolation source: wastewater treatment of pH11 | place: China:Beijing | collected 2019-05-20
AAAACAGTCTTTAAGTTTGCGGTTAAGGCCTTAAGAAATTCTGTGAATCAACTCTTGGAAAGAAACAACTTAACACTGGATGACATTGACTATGTTGTTTCACATCAAGCCAATCTTAGAATCTTAGAAACAGCTTCAAAAATTTTAAAAATGGATATCAAGAAATTCTTGGTTAATGTGGACGAGGTTGGAAATACTTCTTCTGGAAGTGTGCCTTTACTCTTAGATGAAGTAAACCAAAAGGGGATACTGAAACCTGGGATGAAGGTTATCTTGGTTGCTTTTGGGGGTGGTTTAACCTATGGTGCCACCTTGATTGAATGGACTTGACAAATGAATGATTTCTTTATATAGTTTGATAGTCAAAGTAATAGGAGGACACAACAATGAAAGAAAATGTTAAAAAAATTATTGCAGATACTTTAGATGTAGCACTTGAAACAGTCTTAGACGAAGCCTCAATCATGGATGATTTGGGCGCAGATTCCATTGCAGTTATGGAAATTGTAATGGAACTTGAGGAAACATTGGGCGTAGAAGTGCCTACTGATGATATTCTTGAGCTTAAAACGGTGGGAGACATTGTCGCATATATTGAAAAAAATGCGTAATCTGGGATTTATTTTTGCTGGCCAAGGTCAGCAATTTCCTTATATGGGACAAGATTTCTATGAAATGGATCCCACCCTTTATGATATAGCCAATGACATCTTAGGGGATGATGTTGTCAATATGGATTTAGATACCACAGAAAATACGCAAATTGCGCTTTTTGTGCTTGAGGCCATTATTGATACTCATTTGAAGAAATATGCGACACCCAAGATGGTCTGTGGTTTATCATTGGGAGAATATGGGGCGCTTTTTAGTAGTGGTGTCATCTCTTTTGAAGCGGGTGTAAAGATGATTCAAAAAAGAGGATCCCTCATGGGAAATGCTTTTAAACCCGGTGAAACGGCCATGGCAGCCTGTCTTAAAACAGATAGAGAAACCATTGAAACATTGATTGCCAATTTACCAGTTGAGATTTGTAATGTGAATACACCAACCCAAGTAGTGATTGGGGGATTAAAGGCAGATGTGGATGAAGCCATCCTTTATTTAAAGAGAAATAAGGTGCGTGCGCTTCCCCTAAAGGTTCCCACAGTATCCCATATGTCCTTATTAAAAAATGAAACAGATCTCTTAAATCAATATTTAAAGACTGTTCATTTTAATAAACCCATGATTCCATTCATCAATAATATCGAGGCGCGTTTTCAAGAAGATAATTTTCCAGATACTTTATCACGCCAAATTTCTGAGAAAACTGAACTCTATGAATCAATTAAATTGATGATTCATTCTGGTATCACGGATATCGTAGAAGTGGGGCCTAAAGGGACCATCACGAAATTCATCAAAGAAATTGATCCATCCATTCAGGTGATTAATGTCTATGATGTTCAAACTTTGGAGGAATTTAAACAATGGATAAACCCTTAGCAGTTGTCAGTGGGGCCACCAAAGGAATTGGTCTTGCGATTTCGAAAAAACTCGTATCGATGGGTTACTTTGTGATTGGAACCTATGTTTCAAGCTATGATCCTGAAACAGTGCATCAATTGGAAAGTGATCATTTTAAACTGTATCAAGTGAATGCTTCTGATTATGAGAAGACCCAGGATTTTGCGAAAGATATCAAGAATCGTTATGGCAATGTTTCTCTTTTAGTCAACAATGCTGGGATTGTGAAAGACAATCTTTTAATCATGATGAAGGAAGATGAATTTGATCGTGTCATTGATGTCAATTTAAAGGGCGTCTTCAATATGAGTAAAGCCTTCTCTAGACAATTGATGAAATCTGACAATGCTTCCATCATCAACATTGCATCTGTCATTGGGATGATGGGGAATGTGGGTCAATCTAATTATGCGGCCGCCAAAGCGGGTGTCATTGGATTCAGTAAATCTTTGGCCAAAGAGTTGGCATCAAGACAAGTGCGTGTCAATGCGATCGCCCCTGGATTTATTGAAACAGAAATGACCGATGCATTGGAAGCCAGTTTGAAAGATAAAATATTGGAAAATATTCCACTAAAGCGCTTGGGTCAAACTCAAGACATTGCGGATACGGTCGCATTTTTAGTGAACGCAAATTATATAACAGGTCAAACCATCTCCGTATGTGGCGGTTTGAATATTTGAGGTGAATCCAAATGGAAAATAGAGTAGTAGTAACAGGTTTGGGTATTGTGAGTCCTTTGGGTAATGAGGTCAATGAAGCCTACGCAAACGCAATTGCAGGAAAAAACTGTGTAAAAGAAGTTACTGGTTTTGATACTGAGGGTTTGAAAGTAAAAATTGCTGCAGAAGTGAAAGCCTTTGATGCATCAAAATACTTGTCCAAAAGAGAAATCAGAAGACAAGATCTTTTTTCTCAATATGCAATTTATGCAGCCAAAGAGGCTTTTGCAGACGCGAATTTAGAAGGTATTGTGGATCCTGAAAGAATGGGTGTCATTATTGGAACTGGGATGGGTGGGATGCAGACATTTGCATCTGATTTGAACAAGGCATTTGAAGGGGGATATGGAAAAATTCCTCCGATGTTTATTCCCATGATTATTCCCAATATGGCCAGTGGTAATGTGTCTATTGCCTTGAATGCCCAAAACCATTCAACCGCAGTTACAACAGCTTGTGCTGCAGGAACGCATGCGATTGGTGATGCGTATCGTCATATTAAACATGGTTATGCGGATGTAATGGTTTGTGGGGGTACTGAAGCAGGTGTAAATCCATATACTTTAGCAGGGTTTAATGCCATTTCAGCGCTCACTACCAATGAAGATGTAAACAGTGCATCCAGACCGTTTGATTTAAATCGAGATGGTTTTGTGTTGGGTGAAGGATCGGGTGTCTTGATTCTTGAATCCTTGGAACATGCAAAAAAGAGAAACGCTAAAATTTATGCAGAAGTGATTGGCTATGGTTCTACATCGGATGCCTATCATATTACCGCTCCCAGTGGTAAAGGGGCCATTAAGGCCATTGAAGATGCATTAAAGGAAGCGCAAATTGAACCTGAAGATGTGGACTATGTGAATGCGCATGGAACTTCTACAACGCTTAATGATAAGTTTGAAACTGAAGCCATTAAAGCAGTCTTTAAAGACCATGCTAAAAAATTAAAGGTATCTTCCACCAAGAGTATGCATGGCCATGCCTTGGGTGGTACCGGTGGCATTGAGGCGGTGTTGAGTATTAAAGCCTTGGAGCATGGTATCATTCCTCCAACCATAAACTACACAACCCCAGATCCTGAGTGTGATCTTGATTATGTTCCCAATCAATCAATCAAACAAGACATTAAAATTGCGATGAGTAATTCTTTGGGTTTTGGTGGACATAATGCGATTATTTTATTTAAAAAGGGATGTGATTAAATGTTATTGAACAGCAATGATATTCAAAATATAATTCCCCATCGTTATCCTTTCTTATTGGTCGATGGTGTCTTAGAGATGGATGATACATCCATTAAAGCTTTAAAACAAGTGTCAGCCAATGAGGTGCATTTTATGGGCCATTTCCCTATGAAACATGTCATGCCAGGGGTTTTGATTATGGAAAGTTTGGCGCAAGCAGGTGCCATTGTTTTACTCAGCAAACCTGAATTTAAAGGGAAGATTGCTTATTTTGCGGGAATGGATAAGGTTAAGTTTAGACAACCTGTCTTTCCAGGCGATACTTTAATTTTAGAAGTCTCTTTAGATAAGATTAAAGGTCCGGTGGGAATTGCTTTTGCCCAAGCATCCGTGAACGGAAAGGTTTGTGCCAGTGGTACCCTTAAATTTGCGGTTGGGGACTGATTTGGTCTTTATGCCCAGATATCAAAAGCATCTGGACAACCCAATTTTTTTGAAAAGAATCTTAACAGAAAATGAACAAGCAATCTATAACAAGCTTAAGTTGGATTCAAGAAAATTGGAATTTATTTGTGGGAGATATGCTGCTAAAGAAGCATACGCAAAAGCAATGGGCAAAGGGATTGGTGTACTTGATTTCTTAGACTTTGAGGTCTTAATGGATGAAAGCGGAAAACCCATCTCAAACCCCAATACAGAGATATCCATTTCTCATGATGGGGATTATACAATAGCGGTGGTGATAGTTTGTGGCGAAGTTTAATATGTTTATAACCTTTTTGCTCTTACCTTTTTATTGGATTCGTTCCCAATTTTTAAGGCGATATGGATCCGAGAATAAAATTAATAAAGAAATGAAGATGTATCCAAGACACTATCTTGGTTTTAGGCGAAAGAAAGTCATCCAACATGGGCAACAACCCGACCCAGGTGAGACCGTGCTTTATGTGTCTAACCATCAATCTCATAATGATATTTTTATTGCGCTTGAATCTGTGAATCGTCCTTTTAGATTCATTGCCAAAAAAGAGCTGTTTGAAAGCTTTGTGACGGGTACATTCATGAAGATGAGTCGGTCCTACCCGCTTGATAGAGACGATGCGAGAAAGAGCTTATTAATTCTAAGACAGGTCGTCGAAGATGTTAAAGAGGGTCATTCAGCACTGGCTTTTCCTGAAGGAACCCGATCCAAACAAATAAATCTTTTACCCTTTAAAGATGGCTTATTCTCGATGCTGAAAAAAGCAGAAGTCCCGATTGTGGTGATGTATATTAAAGAGAGTTTCAATGAAAAACAAAAGGACTTCCATGTTTATTTTGAAACCCCCTTATATCCAAGTGATTTCAAAGACTTAAAAGGTACTGAGTTAAGTGAGAAAGTCTTTGAGATGATGAATCATTTAAAAGATAAAGCCTATCTATAATTTAAAGAAAAAGTTTCTGCTATTGAATCAACAGCAGAAACTTTTTTTAATAATCATTAAGCATTGAATTTATCTTGGTCGAAATGTCCGTCCCATTTGTCGACGACAACTGCACTCACCATGGAGCCAGTTACGTTTAACATGGTACGTCCCATATCTACAATTGGGTCAACTCCAAAGACTGCACCAATATATGGGATGGCTTCTCCAAAGCCAAGTCCGTTTAAAGTTACTGTAGCAGCAACTGTAGCAGTTCCTGGTACACCGGCAATTCCGATGGAACCAATGGTTACGACAAGAACAACCATTAAGAAGAAGGCAATGTTCATTTCAACACCCACCGCTGCGGCCACCAAAGTACCCAACATGGCTGGGAAGACTCCGGCACATCCGTTCATACCGATGGAAGTTCCAAGTGTACCTACAAAGTTTGCAGTTTGACCAGACACACCCATTTCTTCTTCAAGTGTTTTGAGTGTATGGGGTAGTGTTCCTACGGATGATCTTGAAGAGAATGCGAAGATCATGGTTGGGAATGCTTTTTTATAGAATGTGACAGGGTTGATTCCCATGACCATTAAGATAATGACATAAACTACCAACATAATCGCAACAGCCACATAGATTCCTAAAATGAATCCGGCCATTTCTTTAACGACTTGTAAGCCATTTGAGATCATCGTATTGGCAACCAAGGCCATAACACCATATGGCATTAACTTAATCACATTGATTAATACTGAGTTAATGGTGATGCGTAGTGATTCTAGTAAATCCGCAAAGGGTTTGACTTGTTCTGGTTTCTTAAGTGTTAAGAAACGAATTGAGCTTGCCAATAAGATACCCACGATAACCACAGAAACAATGGATGAGTTTGAAGACATAACGGATAGAATGTTGTTGGGAATCAGTGCTAGGAAGAATTCAGGGAAACTTTGAGACGCAATGCCACTCATTCTTGTGATTTGTGAATCAGAGAGGGCGGATGCGAAGTTGTTTCCTTCAAGTCCTAAGAACTTTACCACCACAATTCCCACGACTGCAGAAATGGCGGTTGTTCCTAGAAGGAGTACGAATGTTTTTCCTGTAAGACGTTTGAGGCGGCTGCCATCGACGTCAATAATAACTTTAATAATGGATAAAAAGACAACCGGTACAGCCAAGAGTTGTACAAGGCGGATAAATCCAGATCCAACCAATGCGTACCATGCTGCGATTTCGGCACGTGCGTTGTCTTGATAAAGTGCTGAATTTGTTCCAATGAGGTCAATTCCAATACCAATGGCAAGTCCCAATACCAATCCAATAATCATGCGTTTTGAGAAGTCCACTTTTTTATTTGCAAGGCTTTTCATTAATAAAATTGCAACGACCATCAGGATGATGGCTGCAAAGGTGTAAACATTAGATGCTTTCAGAAATTGTGTAAAAAATGGTGAATTAATCATTTTTAAAATCTTTCTCCTTTATTTAGCTGCATTTGCGGCTACATTGAGGGCTTCCCAAGTAGAGGCAAATGGGGGTGCATATGCGTAGTCAATGAAACCAATTTCTTTGGTAGTAAGGCCTGCATAGATAGCGGTGGTTAAAGCATGGAGGCGAAGCGCTGCTTCAGCAATCCCAAATACTTGTGCACCATAGAGTACATAAGTCTCTTTATCATAAACCAATTTAATCATTATCTGTTCTTGGTTTGGATAATAGTTCGAGTGGTTGTTGGTGTAGACCGTGGTAGATTTGACATCGAGTCCAAGTCCAACGGCTTGTTTCTCAGTCATACCCGTACTTCCGGCTTCATAATCTCCAACTTTCAGAAGGCTTGACCCCAAGGCGCCTTCAAATTTCAACCAATCTCTTTTATCTGAAACAATATTTGTTCCAATGAGGCGTCCCATCTTGTTGGCATAGGTTGCCAATGGAATATAGAGATCGGGACCTCTGAAAAAAGGAATGGATGCACAGTCTCCAGCAGCGAAGACATCTTCTTTAGAAGTTTGTCCATAACCATCAATCAAGATTGCGCCATTTTTAAGTGTTTCAAGTTGTCCATCTAAGAATTTCGTGTTGGGTCTAAATCCAATAGAAACAATCACGGCATCTGCCTCAATGGTTTGTTCAGTCGTTTTAACCGATACAACTGTATCTGATTCAAGGATAAAACTTTCAGCAGATTGCGATACATGGACATTTACGCCTTTGGCTTCAAGTGCTTCCTTAATCTTTTCTGAAAATTCTGTATCAAAGGGACCCTTCATGACTGTGTCCATGGCTTCAATGATATGAATTTCTTTCCCTAAGTGTGCAAGTTGTTCTGCAACTTCCACACCAATAAATCCACCACCAATGATGGCTATTTTTTGATAGCGATCAAGATTGTCCTTGAGTTTTTGGACTTGTTCTAATTTGGTAATGGTGTAAACATTTGTGCCATCAATGCCTTCAAGATTTGGAATGATGGGAGTGGCCCCTGTGGCGATCATTAAGCGATCGTAGGACTGATCAAATGTTTGATTGTCCGTTAGATTTTTAATACTAACCGATTTGCGATTAAAATCGACACTGAGTACTTCGTGTTGTAATAACAGGTTGATGCCTGAAGCTTCAATTTGTTCAGGAGTTCTTGCGAACATTTCGTTTTTATCAGAGAACTGATTGCCCAAATAATAGGGCAGACCACAGGCCCCAAATGAAACATAGTTTTCTTTTTCAATCACTGTTATATTTGCGGCTTTGTTCTCGCGTTTGGCCTTTGCTGCAACACTCATGCCCGCTGCGATGCCGCCAATCACTAGTATATTCATAATCTACCTCCTACCTCCTAACTAAGGTACCATTTTAAAAGTGTCAAAGTCAACGGAAATGAATTGAGAAAAGGCATAGAAAAAGAGGCGTTTCGCCTCAAATTTCTAGGATTAAACTTTGATAAGGTAATAGGTGGTTGCTTTCTATATTATTATAATTATTAATAACAACATCCTTGTACACAAAGTCATAGGATATATCCTCATTATAGAAATTATGAATACATAGATAGGTTTGGTTTAAATAAGTTCGTTTATAAACGAAAAGTTTGGAATGATTTATATCTACGAAATCAATATCTCCATGAATTAAGATTGGATCTTGTTTCCGAAGTGCAATTAATTTTTTAGTATAGTGGAAAATGGAAGCAGGATCTTCTAGGTTTTCCTTTACCGTTTTCAAATTCTTAGATAAAGAGAAGGGAATCCAGGGGTTCGTTGTGGAGAAACCATAATGGGCTTGGTTGTTCCAAGGCATGGGGGTTCTTCCATTGTCTCTGGATCTTTCACTTAAGATTTTTAGAACTGTTGCTTCATCGTGATGCTCCAACAATAATTTATGATGGTTTAAACTTTCAATATCACGGTATAAATCTATGTTATCAAAGTAAGCATTGGGCAAGCCAATTTCTTCTCCTTGATATAGGTAAACAACCCCTTTTAGACTCATAATCATATTCAATAGCATGGTTGCCCCTTCAAAGGATTCATCGGTGAATCTTGAGACTGCACGGGGTTGGTCGTGGTTACTTAGGAATAGGGACATGGATGCGTCTTCTTTGACCATGCCTTCTTGCCATGTTTGATAGAGGGTTTTGAGCTCAATAAAATCAAAGGGTTTCAAAGCCCATTTGTAGCCATCTTTATAATCAACCTTTAGGTGGTGGAAGTTAAAGATGGTGGAGAGTCCGCTTTCTCCTTTTTTGGAGTATTGACTGGCTTTATCAATAGAAGTACTGGAGAGTTCTCCCACAGTCATAACGTCATCGTATTGTGCAAAGGATTGTTCCCCCAATTTGCGCAAGTACTGGGTAACTTTGGGACCATCGGTATATTCCTTACGGCCATCTCCAGTTAAATCATCCTTGAAGACTTCAGGTTTTGAGATGAGATTGATGACATCAAATCTAAAGCCGCGCACCCCTTTTTTAAGCCAATAGTTACAAATTTTAACAAATTCATTAAAGACTTTTTCGTTTTCCCAGTTTAGGTCTGCTTGGGTTACATCGAATAGATGTAAGTAATACATATCTAAGTCTGGGACGTATTCAAATGCGTTTCCACCAAACTTGGATTCCCAGTTGACAGGTTCTTTCATAAAGTAGTAACGGTTCATATAATCTTTATTTCCAGTGAGTGCTTTTTGAAACCAAGCGTGTTCAGTGGAGGAGTGGTTAAAGACCATGTCAAGCATGATGTCGATTTCTCTTTTTCTTGCTTCATTAATCAATGTATCAAGATCTTCATCGGTTCCAAAACGGGGATCGACGTGATAATAATCAGCAACATCGTAACCATTGTCGTTTTGGGGAGAAATGAAGACGGGCGTTAACCATAATACGTCAACGCCTAAGTCTTTTAGATAATCCAGTTTGGAAATAATCCCATTTAGATCACCTTCGCCATCATGATTGCTATCCATAAATGATTTTGGATAGATTTGATAGACGATTTTATGATCCATTAGATATTTTTCTTGCTCCCATGAAGAGTGTAAATGTAAGTGGGACTACAATTGCAACCGCCGCAATTAAGAAGAATTTCCAGTAGTCAGGAACGTTAAAGGATAAGAATCCTGGAAGTCCACCCACGCCAATTCCATTGGCCATCAATCCCATACCGACACTCATAATCCCTGCAACGGCAGAACCAATCATGGCACCAATAAATGGGTAGTTGTATTTTAAGTTAATCCCAAACATTGCGGGCTCAGTTACACCTAAATAAGCTGAAATGGCCGCAGGGACTGAGATTTGTTGTTCGTCTTTATTTTTTCTGTTAAGAATAATAATTCCTAAAACAGCACTACCTTGGGCAATATTACTGAAAGCAATCATAGGCCACAGTAGGGTACCACCATAGTCGGCTGCCAATTGTAAGTCAATGGCATTGGTCATATGGTGCAATCCTGTAATAACTAGGGGTGCATAGAAGAATCCAAAGATTCCAGCAAAGACAACGCGGAATCCAGAAGTAAGTCCAGCATAAACCACATCAGAAATCCATGAACCAATAACCCATCCAATAGGTCCTAAGACAACGTGTGCCAATAAGACTGTTGGAATTAATGAGAAAAGGGGTACAAAAATCATTGAAATCGCATTTGGAATTACTTTCTTCCAGAATTTTTCAAGATATACAAGCGTAAATCCGGCTAGCATGGCTGGAATGACTTGGGCTTGGTATCCGATCATTTGAATTTGTGCAAATCCAAAGTCCCAAACAGGGATGTCAGCTGGATTGGTTCCTGCAACACCATAAGCATTGAGAAGTTGTGGTGAAACAAGGGTAATCCCTAAAACAATCCCCAAGATTTGGGTTGTTCCCATTTTACGGGTAATAGCCCATGTGATACCCACTGGTAAGTAGTGGAATATGGCTTCACCAATGAGCCATAGGAAGTGGTTTACACCACCCCAGAATGGATAAACATTCGCAATGGTGTCTTTGACACCCGGGGCAACCGTAATTAAATCTACACCTTCTAAGATGTTTCTAAAACCCAAAATCAAACCCCCAACAATAATTGCTGGAATAATCGGTGCAAAGATTTCAGCAAGGTTACTTGCGATTCTTTGGAGTGGATTTTGGTGTGATTTGGCCATTTGCTTTACAGCATCCTTTGAAGTACCTTCAATCCCAGTCATAGAAGAGAGTTCATTGTAGAAGGTATCTACATCGTTACCAATAATAACTTGGAACTGTCCTGCTTGGGTGAAGCTTCCTTTGACTGAAGGGATTGCTTCAATTGCAGCAACATCCGCGTTATCTTCGTCATTCAACACAAATCGAAGACGGGTCACACAGTGTGTCATGGCAGAAATGTTTTCTTTTCCACCAATGCTCTTTAACAACGCTTGTGCGTCTTGAGTATACTTAGCCATATTCTTCCTCCTTTGGCTGGCATCCATTTTAGGCCACATAAACATAAAAGACCTTCCTTTAAAAACCAAACGACATAAAAAGCGTTGGCTCTAAAGAAAGGTCTTGCCCAATTTCTAAAAAGGTTACAAGCCTAAGTATCTTTGATCATCTGTTCCAAACGATGGATATGAATGGTCAAATATACAAGTTCCTGTGAGTTTAATGTGGCATCGAATCGATGCTCTATATATTTTTGAATTTCTTGACTTACATTGTAAGCGGTATGAAATTCCTCAATCACATTGTATAACACAATTTCATCAAATTCAAGCTGAACCCCTGAAATTATTCTATGAATCAACATTTTGAAGTGAATCATGATTCTTTGTGTCATCAGTTCTTCTTGCTTTAAGGGCACTAAATAGTGGTCTCTGATAATGTTCAGACAATCAAAAACAGCATCAATCACAATGGTAGATTTATTGTCGATTTCTTGGTTTAAACCATTCACAATATGAACGCATAAGAATCCCACTTCATCAAAAGGGAGGTCAATCGCAAAGGTCTGATTGAAACGATGGTGAATATTTTCAGCCAATCTAAATTCTTCTGGATATAGAATTTTCAAATCAAAAATCAACATGTTTTTAATTTCTTGATTATTATGAAATCGCTCCATCGCAAAGTTCATGTGGTCGATGAGTGTAAAAAAGGCATGTGGTGCCAACTCCATTTTTGAACGCTTACTTTCTTCTTCAACAATGTTGTAGAGGGTCATAAAACGTTCTTGATCCATTTCTTTAACCAACTGACTGGATTTATAATAATCTTCACGCTTTAATTCAAAGACTTTCTCAATTTTATCTTCAGGAACTTTTTGCATCGGTTTCAAATTAAAACCAATTCCCAAACCGACAATAATGTATTCTTGGAAATCTGCTGTTGCCTGTACCACATTGTTGTTTAGTACTTTCTTTACACGATACAAAAAGGATCACCCCTTGTCTAACTCAATTATAGTATAGTTAAAAATAAAAATAAATCAAAATTTTATGCTATACTAATTCTATAAAATAACGAAAAGGAGCATCATTATGTTTTTTGGTAAGAAAAAAAAGAATCAATATCTTGCATTTATGAGTGGTCAAGTGTTGCCATTAGAAAAAGTAGAGGATCAAGTGTTTTCATCAAAAATGATGGGTGATGGTTTAGCGATTGAGCCAACCGCAAATGAAGTGGTTTCGCCCGTTGATGGAGAAGTAACCGTCGTATTTCCAACGGGACATGCTTACGGTATTGTTACCAAATCAGGCGTAGAAATCCTACTTCACTTAGGGATTGATACAGTTGAATTGGATGGTAAAGGCTTTACGTCACATGTTAATGTCGGAGATAAAGTTAAGGCAGGGGATCTCCTTGCAGAAATGGATTTAAAAGAAATTGAAGCAGCTGGCAAACCCCGTACTTCAATGATGATTTTCACCAGTGGTGAAACCATTGAAATCTTAAAACCCATGGAAAATGTCTCAATTAAAGACGAAGATATTATTAAAGTATTATAAATCATTGAGTTGTGTGCACTGCATACAACTTTTTTAATGGGTTTATAAACAAAGATTACCATTAATGTATTGAACATGGTAAAATATATAAAATTG
>WPCK01217494.1_pt1 | contig 12379 bp, 15 predicted proteins | sample 5399851 | NCBI WGS metagenome assembly WPCK01 (sample SAMN12869471, study PRJNA574797) | sludge metagenome | isolation source: wastewater treatment of pH11 | place: China:Beijing | collected 2019-05-20
GGTGTGGCGCCGGGCGCCCCGGAACGGCGTGCGCCACCTTCGCCGCCACCGGCGAAGCGTGATCCCGCGCTCGAGATCGCGCATATCCTGTCGGCCGCGAAGCCGATCGGGGGCAGCCCGGTCGCGCAGTATCTGACGGGACGCGGCCTTGCCGTTCCCGAAGCCGCGGACCTGCTGTTTCACTCCGACCTCACCCATTGGGAGACGCGGACCGGATATCCGGCGATGCTCGGCCAGGTCCGCGACCGCGATGGCACGGTGATTGGCCTCCATCGCAGTTACCTCACGGTCCAGGATGGGGCGGTCGCCAAGGCGCCGCTCGAAAAGTCGAAGAAGATGCTCGGCCGGGTGGCCGGCGGCGCTGTCCGGCTGGCGCCTGTGGGCGACGCCGACCGGCTCGCCTTGTCGGAGGGCATCGAGACCGGGCTCGCTGTGATGACCGCCTGTCCTGGCCTGCCGGTCTGGGCGACCTTGTCGACGTCCGGCCTCGAACAGATCGACCTCCCGCCGTCCGTCCGGAGCGTCCTGATCCTCGCCGACCACGATGCATCCGGGGCCGGGTCGCGGGCGGCCGAGGCTGCAGCCCGACGTTTGCGCGCACAGGGCCGCGAAGTGGCTATCGCACTGCCGCCCGAGGAAGGTCAGGATTTCAACGACCTGCTGGCAAGCGAAGGGCCCGAGGCGGTGGCGGCAGTGATCGCCGCAGCGGACAGTCGTGCCGCTGCCGAACCTGCCCTGCAGATCGGGCAGCACCGGCCGGTCAACTATCAGGGCAGCGGCGAGGCCGTGCCGACCCTGCGCGCCGACGAGGGCGATCTTGCCCGGTCGGTCGAAAGGGTCTGGAGCCTCCTCATGGCCTCGAACCGGACACCTTGGGTGTTCCGTTTCGCGGGACAGCCGACATGGGTGGTTCCCGACGACGAGGGGCGCCCGACCGCCGCCTTGATCACCGAGGAACGGCTGCGTCACATGCTGGCACGGCTGGCGAACTGGAAGCGCCTGAACGGCAAGGGCGAACTTGTCCCGGCAGCGCCGCCTGTCGCGGTGGTGAAGTCCGTCCTTGCGACGCCCGACCCCGCGCTTCCGGTCCTGGTGGGCATCGTCAACACGCCCGTCTTCGGCCGCGGCGGCACGCTCATCACGACGCCCGGCTACCACCCCGATGCGCGGCTCCTCTATGCCCCGGCGCCCGGCTTCACGGTGCCCCCCATCCCGTCCGCGCCGACCGCCGCTGAGGTCGCTGCCGCGCGCAACCTGCTCTGCGGGGATCTGCTGGGCGACTTCCCATTCGTCGGCCCCGCCGAAATGGCGCACGCCGTCGCGCTGCTTCTCTTGGGCTTCCTGCGCGGCATGATCGACGGGCCGACGCCGCTGCACCTGATCGAGAAGCCCACCCCCGGTTCCGGGGCCACGCTGATGGTGGATGCCATCGCCACCATCCTGACCGGGACGGGCGCGAGCGTCATGACCGAAGGGCGCGACGACGACGAATGGCGCAAGCGCGTCACCGCCAAGCTGCGCCAGATCCCGAGCCTCGTTCTGATCGACAACCTGCGTGCCAAGCTCGACAGTTCGGCCGTGGCCGCCGCGCTGACCGCGCCCTTCTGGGAGGATCGCATCCTCGGCGCCTCGGAAATGGCGCGCTTGCCCATCCGCTGCCTCTGGATCGCCACCGGCAACAACCCCGAATTCTCGAACGAGATGGCGCGGCGACTGGTCCGCATCCGGCTCGACCCGCTCGAGGAGCGCCCCTGGCAGCGCACGGGCTTCCGCCACCCCGACCTGATGACATGGGTGCGCGCGAACCGCCCCCGGCTGGTCGCGGCCTGCCTGACCCTGTGTCAGGCCTGGATCGCTGCCGGAAGACCCCGCGGGGCGCGCAGCATCGGCTCCTTCGAGAACTGGGCGCATGTCGTCGGCGGGGTCCTCGACGTCGCAGGCATTCCCGGCTTTCTCGGCAACCTCGAGGAAATGATGGACGCCTCCGACAGCGAAGGCGCGGGATGGAGCGCCTTCATCGTCGCCTGGTGGGACCGGTTCGGCACCGCCGATGTCGGCACGGCCGATCTCTTCGACGTTGCAAGCTTCTGCGATCCGGCCCCGCCCATCTCCGGGGCGAATGACCGGGCGCAGAAGACAGGCTTCGGCATCGCGATCAAGAAGATGCGCGACAGGGTGTTCCGGCTCGGCACGCGTCATGTGCGCATCGTCAAGGCCGGGATCGAGCACAAGGCGACCCGCTGGAAGCTGGAACTCTGCGCCGACCGGCCGGTCCGTTCGGGGTCAGCGCAACCGGAAGTTGGGGAACCTCGGCCCTCGCAGGGGAACCTCTCTTCCAGAGGTTCCCCGACCCAAGTCGTTGATATCACGCGCAAAGGGGAACCTGGGGAACCTTTTTCAACCCCTACGCACACGCGCACGCACGCACATGCGAAAGAAGATGCCGGAAAAGGTTCCCCAGGTTTCCGAGGTTCCCCAAACCCCGTGAAATCAGAGGGTTATGCCGGGGAACCTCCGGGGGAACCTCCTCAGCGAGGTTCCCGATGTTCCCCGACCCCCGACTGGCTGCGGGAGCTCGACCCATGAGCCCCGCAATCCCTGCCACCCGACTTGTCCTGCAGCCCAACCGAAAGGAGCCCCCGATGGCCCATATGTCCCTCATCCCCACCACCACCATGGCACCGCCGCCGGCGCTGCCCGTCGTCCTTGCGCTCGACCTCGGCACCACCACCGGCTGGGCGTTGCAGACTACGGACGGGCTGGTAACCAGCGGCACAGTCTCGTTCCGACCCAGCCGCTATGACGGCGGCGGCATGCGCTACCTGCGGTTCCGGGGCTGGCTCGACCAGATGGCGAAGGATGCAGGGCCGATAGCCGCGATCCATTTCGAGGAGGTGCGCAGGCACGCGGGCACGGATGCCGCGCATGTTTATGGCGGGCTTCTGGCCACGCTGACGGCTTGGGCGGAAACTGCGGGCATCGCCTATCAGGGTGTGCCGGTCGGCACCATCAAGCGCCATGCCACCGGCAAGGGCAACGCGGACAAGGCCGCGATGATGGCAGCGGCCCGGGCGCGCGGGTTCAGCCCCGCCGATGACAACGAGGCGGATGCCATCGCCATCCTGTTCTGGGCGCTCGAGACCCGGGGAGGCGTGTAATGAAGGGCATGCGCTTCACGCCCAAGGGTTACGGCGGCAACCGTCGCGCCCCGGACGAGGTCAAGCGCGACGGCTGGCGGGACCAGGGCGTGCTCGCCGTGGCCCTCGACGATCACCGTCTCACCTGGCCGGAGCGCGAACTTGTCCGGCAACTCGGCGAGAAGCTCTACGGCAAACGCGAACCAGAGGTGCGCCATGGCTGACTGGACGACAACGCAGGTGCAGGACCGGCTGGAACTGGCCGCAGGCGTGATGCGCCAGATGCCTGGTGTGCGGCCGCAGGGCTTCTTCAACGCCTGGCCCGAATACTTCCACAGCTTCGCCGATCAGGTCGGGCAGGAACCCCGGATGCGGCGGCCGCGTCCAAGCCCGCGCCAGATCACTGAGGCCGAGGAAGCGATGCTCTGGTTGCGCTGGCTGGAGGTCGAGGACGCGCGTCTGGTCTGGGCGCGTGCCGAAGGCACGGCGTGGAAGCCAATCTGCTGGCAGTTCGGGATCAGCCGGGCCACGGCGAACCGCCGCTGGCAGTACGGGCTCGCGGTGATTACTTGGCAGTTGAACGGGAAGCGTGTGCCGCGGAACCGGTCGATGGACTTCGTTGTCCGTTCGGCGCGGCCATGAAGCAGGAAGGAAGCAGAGAAAGCTATGGCCGACACCTACAACCGTGTTACACGCTTGGTCAAAACGGGAGGCAATTTGTGAACGCGCTGGTCGGCATCGGCATCTATGACATCGCGGACGCGCATCGGCTCACGCAGGCACCGCGCCCGACCATCCGACGTTGGTTAACCGGTTACACTACGAACACCGGAATTCATCACCCACCTATGTGGGAGCCGGACATTGAACAATCGAATTCAGTGGCGCTCTCCTTCAGAGACCTGTTGGAACTGCGCGCGATCTATGCGTTCCGCAAGCGCCGCGTTAGTGCTCAGCTTCTCCGCAGAGCGGTCTCTCGAGCGTCAGAAATTATCGGGGCAGATCATCCTTTTTCATCCGCTCGCTTCCGAACCGACGGCGCATCGATCCTGTTGCAGCTAGATCGAGAACAGGGCGAGCCAGAATTGGTGAATATATTCACCAATCAGCGGGAAATGAAAACGATCATCGAGCAAAGCCTTCGCGATGTCGAATACGATGGACTGACGCCGAATGTCTGGCGACCGATGGGGCGCGAGAGCGGTGTGGTGCTCGACCCCTCGCGTTCATTCGGGCAGCCAATCGAGGAAGACACTGCGATTCCAACCGCCACGCTGGCTGCAGCTGCGAAGGCCGAAGGAAGTGTCGCACGTGCCGCAGCTCTTTATGAGGTGCCAAGGCACGCCGTTACTCGAGCCGTGAAGTTCGAGGATTGGCTCAGCAAAGCGGCATGAACCGCTTCAACGTATTCTTCGATCATAACTGTCCGCCAGCCATGGCTAGGATGATGGCGGGATTTCTTTCATCCGAGCGACCGCAGCCCCGATCTGTCGCACTGAGCGACGTTATGGATCGCAGAGCCACGGACATCGAATGGATCAACTGGGTTCGGGAGCAACCTGGCGACTGGATCGTCGCGACGGAAAACCACCGGATCCTGCGCGTGCCTGATGAGCGGCGAGCTTTCATGGGTGCGGGTCTCCGCATGTTGGTGATGCCGAAGAGCGTTTTGTCGCTACCACACGAGAAGCGATGTGCCCTTCTACTGTGGCAGTGGCCACGCATCACGCGCACGATGAGCGAGTTCGACCCCCCTTTGGCATTCGAAATGTCTCCGAAGCGCGAGGGAAAGCTTCGTCAGATCGGGCTTTGAAAGCTTTCTTGGCGTGGGACTCTTTGCGCCACTAAATCTGGCGGCATAGAGGCCCACGACTTCTGTCAAGTGAAAAGCACCTTTGAGACACTTTCCTGCGAGACACTGAACGGCGAGACAGATCGCAACGTGATCGCTATCAATTGCAGTATACTCGGGAGAAGAGCGCGCTGGCACTGGCCGTGTGGCTGGCTTCCGGGGGGCCAGAGAAGGGACCAGCCGGGGTCCGTCCCGCTAACCCACTGATTTCTGGTTCCTTCCTGGGCGATTTCGTATGCTGGCGGGCGAAGCGCGGGACATCGCCAGCGACAGGGCCGGATTTTTGGGAAGCCACCCCGTCCGGAATCCACCGCGCAACGTGAAATAACAACGCGATAACAGCGCCTTGACTGGTGGACTCCGGGGTGGATGCCCTGGATTCCTGAAGCCAGCCGGAAGCCGGTGGACTCCACCGAGCCTGCAGACGCCCCCATCATCGACAGGATTCTTCATGACCCTCGCCTTCGCCCCCGAGCGGATCGAGCAATGGCCGCTTGCGCGCCTGCAGCCCTACGCGAAGAACGCCAGGCTGCACGGCGCCGACCAGGTCGCGAAGCTCGCCGCCAGCATGGCCGAGTTCGGATGGACGGTGCCTTGCCTTGTCGCCGAGGACGGCGAGCTGATCGCGGGCCACGGCCGGGTGCTGGCCGCGACACAGCTCGGGCTGACCGAGGCACCGGTGATCGTGCTGAGCCATCTGACCGAGGCGCAGCGACGGGCGTACCGCATCGCGGACAACAAGCTGACCGAACTCGGCACCTGGGACGAGGCGCTGCTGTCGGCGGAACTGAACGACCTGCTGGCCGAGGATTTCGACCTGTCGCTGGTCGGTTTCTCCGACGGCGAACTCGACAAGCTGCTGGCCTTCGTGCCGGAGGGGGACGGGGAAGAAGGTGGCGCCGGGGGCTCTGTGCCGCCGGTGACCATCCCCGAACCGCCGCGCAACCCGGCCTCGCGCACGGGCGATCTCTGGATCCTCGGGGATCATCGATTGCTTTGCGGTGACAGCACCAGCGCGGCCGACGTCCGCCGCCTGATGAACGGCGAGCGGGCGATCCTGTTCGCGACCGATCCGCCGTATCTCGTGGACTACGACGGCTCGAACCATCCGACCCGCAACAAGGACTGGTCGGCGTCCTACGGCACGACCTGGGACGACAGTTCGCAGGGCGCGGAACTCTATGACGGGTTCATCGCTGCAGCCGTGGCGGAAGCCATCGCCGAGGATGCCGCATGGTACTGCTGGCACGCCTCGCGCCGCCAGGCGATGCTCGAAGCCTGCTGGGAGAAGGCGGGCGCGTTCGTGCACCAGCAGATCATCTGGGTGAAGGACCGCGGCGTCCTGACCCGGTCCCACTACTTGTGGAAGCACGAGCCTTGCTTCATGGGCTGGCGCCGTCCGAACCGTCCGCCGAAGGTGGCCGAGGAAACCCTGCCTTCGACATGGGCGCTGCCCAGCTTCGCCAAGGACGACCGGCCCGACCACCCCACGCCGAAGCCGCTAGACGCCTTCGGCATCCCGATGCGCCAGCATGTGGCGCGGGGCGGGCTCTGCTACGAGCCGTTCTCGGGCTCCGGATCGCAGATCATGGCGGGCGAAGCCAACGGCCGCCGCGTCTTCGCGATGGAGATCAGCCCGGCCTATGTCGATGTCGCCGTTGAACGCTGGCAGGCCGAAACCGGCAAGGACGCGATCCTCGACGGCGACGGCCGGACCTTCGCGCAGGTGAGAACCGAGCGGCTGGGCGACGACGCCGAACCACCGGCCGAGACGCCGGACACGGACGCCGAACCCGAACCCGCGCGAAAGCGCAAGACCGCCGCGTGACATGCATGACCTGGCTTTACCTTCCTCCGGACGCGCTTCCGGAGCCGGAGACGCATGCCTCTTCGGTCTCTCCCTCTGCTCCGGCGCAGGCGGGCTCGACCTCGGGCTCGCCATCGTCGTCCCAGGATATCGTGCTGTGGGCCATGTCGAACGGGAGACCTTCGCCGCAGCCACTCTCGTGGCGCGGATGGAAGACGCGTCCCTGGATCAGGCTGTTGTCTGGGACGACGTTGCCACCTTCGACGGCCGCCCGTGGCGCGGCGCGGTGGACATCGTCACTGCGGGATATCCGTGCCAGCCGTTCTCCGTCGCGGGAAAGCGCTTGGGCGCTGACGACCCACGCCATCTCTGGCCGCATGTCGCCCGCATCATCGGCGAGGTCGAACCGCCCTTCGTCTTCCTCGAGAATGTCGCCCATCATCTCCGCCTCGGCTTCCCCGAAGTCGCCAGCGGACTGGTCGGCATGGGCTACCGCCTTGCGGCAGGCCTCTTCACGGCGGCGGAAGTCGGTGCGCCCCACAAGCGCGAGCGGCTGTTCATCCTTGCCATCCGCGAGGGGGACGACCTGGCCGACCCCGCGCGCCTGCTCTGGCACCCGGTCGAGTGGCGGGAACCGGACGGAAATGCTGCGGCTCTGGCCGACGCCCCGGGCCAGCGCCAACGAGAACCGGCAGACGAAGCCGACGCCCTCGCAGGAAGCCGGTCAGCACGGGATGAATCTGGCGACGACGGCAGCCCTATGGCCAACCCCGCAGACCGACAGTTTCCGCAGCCGGGGTGGCGAGCGGCGCGACGAGAAGGGTCTGGACAAAATGGCGCGGGACTGGCCGACGCCGATGGCAAACGACGGCTGCAAGCCGAGCGCGGGAAACCGCCGGACAGCAGACCTTACCCATGCGGCCGGGATGTGGATGACGCCGACGTCGCGCGATCACAAGGATGGCGCGACGACACTGGCGAACACGCCGGTGAACGGCCTGCTTGGCCGCCAGGTCCTGGTGACGCCGATGGCTGGGAGCGATACCTCCGAGCCGCGCCGGACCTTGAACCCGCTGTTCGTCGAGGCGCTGATGGGCTGGCCCACCGGGTGGACCGGCTTCGGCTCTGCGGCAATGGCGTGGTCCCCCTGGTTGCGGCGCATGCGCTGCGAACTCTGGCGGCTGAACTGCTGGCCGATGGATGAGGTGGCGGCATGAAGCAGTCCCGCCTCATGTCGCTGGTCGAGTCCGTCGCCAACGTTGTCGTCGGCTACGGCGTCGCGGTCGTCACGCAGATCGTGGTCTTCCCGGTCTTCGGGCTGCACACGACGCTGGCCCAGAACCTGAAGATGGGCGCGGTGTTCACTTTCGTGAGCATCGCGCGGTCCTACCTACTGCGACGGCTGTTCGAACGGCTGCGGCGCGTCTGATCCAGCGGCTGGCGGTCCAGCTCCTGCGCTGGTAGCCTTCGGGCATGTCCGAAGGCTGGCAACATATCGAGATCAACGATCACGGGACCATCGTCGTACTGCGTCCGATTTCGGACGAGGGACGGGACTGGTTCGCGGAGCATGTCGGCGAACCTGAGCCGGGCGGCATCTACACCTGCGAGCCGCGGATGGCGCAGGACATCCTTCGGGCCGCCGCTCGCGATCTGCTGTCGCGGCAATGAAAAACCGCCGCCCGATCAAGGCGGCGGCGTAGCAATATTCTCGCGGGGTCAGGCTGCCGGAAGCCGGTAGACCCGCCCGCGCCCTTCGACTTTCTCGGAGGTCACCTCGAGCCCGAGCTTCTTCTTCAGCGCTCCCGCCATCGCGCCGCGCACCGTGTGCGACTGCCAGCCCGTGGCCGCGGTGATCTCCTCAATGGTCGCGCCCTCCGGCGCGCGCAGCATGGCGATCAGGGTGGCCTGCTTGGTGCCCTCGCGCGGCGTGCGCATCTTGGGTACGGCCTTGGACTGGGTGGCGGCATCCGTCGCGGGCGCGTCGCTCGGCGCATCGTTGGCGCCCGTGGTCGCGCTGGGCGCGTCCTCCGGCTCGATGCCGACGGCGGCGAGGCCCGCGTCGGTGATGCGCAGCAGGATGGCGCGGCCATCCGCGTCGTTGCGCCAGAAGCGGTTGAGGGCGGTATCGGCACTCGTCCGGCTGTCGGTGACGATCTCGGCGACGAGGCCCCGCGAGAGCAGCGCGCCGACCACCTTGACTGCGGCGCCGCCGCGCAAGGATCCGGGCAGCGGAAGGACGTTGCGGTCGTCGCGCTGCGCGGCGGCGGCGAGGATGATGGCCTGGGTGTCGGAAAGCTTGGTCATCTGGGGTCTCCGTATTCGGGCCCGCGTCATGCGGCGCCTTCTACGACCCCGAGCCGCGCAGGGCGCGCGGCGGGAGTTCCGGCTGGCCGGAGATCAGCGGGCGTGCTCGCCCTCGCCGAAGGCGCTGTCGGTGATGCGCTTCAGAAGTTCGGCGTAGTATTCGAGGGTTCCGACCATGGCCCAGCCCACCTCGTCGGGGTGGCAGTCGAAATGGTCGTCGCTGAGCGCCTGCAGGCGGGCGAGCATCGCGTCGATCTCGGCCTTCTTGCCGATGAAGGCGGCGAGCGCGGCTTCCCTGTTCCGGCGCGCCTTCTCGGCGCGGAGTTCGTGGCGCGAGGTGGTGATCTGGTTCAGGCGGCTGGTCATCGTGGTGGCTCCTTGGTGAGTTGCATCGCTTCGCTGGAGTGACGTTCGCTCTCTCCGCCGCGCTCATCAACTCGATAAGCACATGATTTTGAATGATAATCGGAGCCGTCGATGCAGGGCATGAGCGAGCGCCAGTACGCCGCGCATGTCGGGCTGTCGCGCGGCGCGATCCAGAAGGCGAAAACGGCCGAGCGGCTGGTCCTCTATCCCGACGGCAGCATCAACGCGGCCGCCAGCGACGCTCGGCGCGCCGAAACGACGGACCCGTCGAAGACCCGCAAGCCGCCCGCGCCGAAGCTGAAGCCCGTTCCCGAGGCGGCCGTTGCTGCCGTCGGCGACACGCTGCGCGAACAGGGACTGGCGGTTCCGGCGATGGGCGGCGGCACGACCTTTCTGCAGGCCAAGACCGCGAACGAGGTGCTGAAGGCGCAGGAGCGGCGCATCCGGCTCCAGAAGCTGAAGGGGGAGTTGATCGAGCGGGCCCGCGCGCTGTCGCTGGTGTTCCGCCTGGCGCGGGAAGTTCGGGACGCATGGGTGAACTGGCCTGCGCGGGCGGCGGCGCTGATGGCGGCCGATCTGGGCGTCGAGCCAGCCGCGATGCAGAAGGTCCTGGAGAAACATGTACGCGCCCACCTCGACGAACTTGCCGAGGTCCGGCCTGACTTCCGGTGAAGATGACGCGCTGACGGACTTCGACGGCGCGGCAGAGATCCTCCGCACCTGGGGCGCGGGGCTAACGCCCGATTCGGATCTGACGGTTTCGGAATGGGCCGACCGGCACCGCATGCTTTCAGGCCGTGCCTCGGCCGAACCGGGGCGGTATCGCACGGTGCGCACGCCCTACATGCGCGAGATCATGGACCGGCTGTCGCCCGGCGATCCCACGCAGCGGATCGTGTTCATGAAAGCGGCGCAGGTTGGCGCGACCGAGGCTGGAAACAACTGGATCGGCTTCGCCATCCACCAGGCACCGGGTCCGATGCTCGCGGTCCAGCCGACGGTCGAACTGGCCAAGCGAAACTCGCGCCAGCGGATCGACCCGCTGATCGACGAAAGCCCCGACCTGCGGGAGCGCGTCAAACCGGCCCGGTCGCGGGACGCGGGCAACACGATGCTGTCGAAGGAATTCGCGGGCGGCATCCTGATCATGACGGGCGCGAACTCGGCGGTTGGGCTGCGCTCGACTCCGGCGCGCTACATCTTTCTGGACGAGGTCGATGCCTATCCGGCCTCGGCCGACGAGGAAGGCGATCCGGTTACGCTGGCCGAGGCCCGATCCCTGACCTTCGCCCATCGGCGCAAGGTGTTCCTGGTCTCGACGCCGACGATCCGGGGGCTGAGCCGGATCGAACGGGAATACGAGGCCTCGGACCAGCGGCGGTTCTTCGTGCCGTGCCCGCATTGCGGGTATGCGCAATGGCTGAAGTTCGACCGGCTGCGCTGGCAGAAGGGGCGACCCGAAACGGCGGAATATCACTGCGAGGGCTGCGAGAGGCCAATCGCGGAGCACCACAAGACGGCGATGCTGGAGGGTGGCGAATGGCGCGCGACCGCCACGGCCGCCGATCCGACGACGGTCGGGTATCACCTCTCCGCGCTCTATTCGCCGATTGGCTGGCTCAGCTGGCAGCGCATTGCCCGGAGCTGGGAAGCGGCCCAAGGGTCTGACGAGGCGATCAAGGCGTTCCGCAACACGATCCTCGGAGAAACCTGGGTCGAAACCGGGGAAGCGCCGGACTGGCAGCGGCTCTACGACCGTCGCGAGCGCTGGACATCCGGCACGGTGCCAGCGGGCGGGTTGTTCCTGACCGCCGGGGCCGATGTGCAAAAGGACCGGATCGAAGTTGATGTCTGGGCCTGGGGTCGGGGCCTCGAAAGCTGGCTGGTCGATCACGTCGTGATCGAAGGCGGGCCGGACCGGCATGACGCGTGGTCGGAACTGACGGCGCTGCTGGACCGGTCCTGGCCGCACGAAGGCGGCGCACATCTGCGCATCGCGCGGCTGGCAATCGACACCGGCTACGAGGCTCCGGCGGTCTATTCATGGTCGCGGGCGCAGGGATTTGGGCAGGTGTCGCCGGTCAAGGGCGTCGAGGGGTTCAACCGCTCGAGCCCCGTCTCGGGCCCGACCTTCGTCGACGCGACAGAGGGCGGGAAACGCCTGCGGCGCGGGGCCCGGCTCTGGACGGTGGCGGTGTCGACCTTCAAGGCCGAAACCTATCGCTTCCTGCGGCTGGCGCGGCCGACCGAAGAGGAGATGGCCGACGGGGCGGCGTTCCCGCCCGGCTCGGTGCATCTGCCGCACTGGGTCGAGAACGAATGGCTGAAGCAGTTCGTGGCCGAGCAGCTGGTGACGGTGCGCACGAAACGCGGCTTCGCCAAGCTCGAATGGCAGAAGCTGCGCGAACGCAACGAGGCGCTGGATTGCCGGGTCTATGCCCGCGCCGCCGCCTGGATCGCGGGCGCGGATCGCTGGTCTGAGGAGAAATGGTGCGACCTCGAGGATCAGCTCGGGTCCGCCCCCACCGACACCGATCCCGCCGGACAGATCAACCGGCCGGGACAGGCCCCGCAGGGCAAGTGCCGCTCCGACTGGCTCGGGCGGCGCGGAGGATGGTTTTGAACATGACCGACTGGACGGAAACCGAACTTTCGGCGCTGCGCCGGGCCTATGCCAGCGGCACGACCCGGGTCAGCTACGATGGCAAATCCGTCGACTATGGCTCGGCCGAGGATCTCCTCGCCCGCATCAGGACCATCGAGCGCACTATCGCAGGAACTGTGCGGCCGCTGCCCGTGGCCGGGCTGGCGGGCTTCTCCCGCGGGGATCGCTGATGTCGGCGACCTGGTTCGATCATGCCATCGCCACGGTGGCGCCGCGCATGGCCGCGCGCCGCTTGATGGCGCGTC
>WPCK01067514.1_pt1 | contig 12377 bp, 9 predicted proteins | sample 5399851 | NCBI WGS metagenome assembly WPCK01 (sample SAMN12869471, study PRJNA574797) | sludge metagenome | isolation source: wastewater treatment of pH11 | place: China:Beijing | collected 2019-05-20
ATGGGAATCCCCGCAGGAAGAGCCGATATGGGCGCGACCCGCATCGATGAAATATCTCGGGCGGACGGCACGAGTAATACGCTTTTGATTGGTGAATTTGGCATTCAGAATCGAATCGCGGCGGCCAATTTTCCTTACCAAGGCACGACTGGCCCCTGTGCGGGGATGTGGGCACAGAGTTATCCTTATTTCTCGACTGCGTCTACATTCGGCACGTTCAATGCCCGGCAAATTGAGCTGTTCGACATCCCATCGTATGAATCATTTCGGGGGCCCCATCTCGATAATGTTTTATTCGTGATGGTTGATGGCTCCGTTCGCGCGATTTCTAGCTCAGCCAATGCAATCATCGTGGATCAATTGGCTGCGAGAAACGACGGGAGCGTGATTGATTCAAGCGCTTGGTAATCGAATGAACTACCTTCGAACGATCATTCTCAGTTTCGCAGTGCTAATCGCTTCGGGCTGCCGCGAGGAAGGTAATGCGGTCAGTGTTTCAGGTAAAGTTACCGTTTCCGGCCAGCCTTTGTCGGGAGCCACCATTACCTGGGAACCGATGGGCGCAACGCAAGGACCTAAGGCAACAGCGTCGATCTTCGATGGCAATTACCACGTGGATCAATCTGCGAATTTGCAACCGGGCACATTTCGTGTGCGCATATCCATGTTGCCTGCCGAGATCCTCGCAAAGGTCGAATTGCCGAACGGTCAAGACTTGCCTGCACCCAACAGCGTTATTGCCAAGGAGTTCGATAGCCACAGCCAGCTCAACGTGGAATTGGCTGCAGGCAAAGAGAACAACTTCGATTGCGACGTTCAGTTCAAATAAAGCCAGCCGATAATCAAGGTCCTTTGGGAAGCTGTCTTGCTTGGGGAGTGACTCGATCGAGATTCGGAGTCAAATCCGCATCGACTTGGCCGGTGATCCAACGCAGGCCGCCCAGGGCGATCGATTGAAAAATCGGGTTGGTCCACACGTCTTCTCGGTGGCCCATCGACGTGTAGAACACGCGGCCTTCCTTTTCCTGCCTAGCCCAGGTAGCGGGATATTCTGGGCGGTCGTAATCGAGATCTTTCATGCCCTTGGTTTGTTGGACCAGAATCACATGAATGTCGTCCGCAAAATTCTTGAGCGAATACCATTCCTCGTGCAGCGCAAATCCCTTGCCAGCCGCTTCGGCACCGGGAAAATCGGGTGATACCACGCGCATTTCTGCTTCTTGCTGGCGTCCGTGCCTAATAAATTCGCCGCCCAACATGCGAATGAAAGGATCCGGTTGCGCCTGATTTTCGAAGGCTAGTCCCGGCGTGTGAAATGTATCGCTCGCGCAGTGACTTCCGAAGAAACCTTTGCCAGCGGCAATGGCGTCGAGCAACTTCTGTTTGCCGGCTTCGGTCATGGGCGGTTGTTTATCGCCACCGGTCTTGGTAAGGTCGCCAGTGGTCACAAAAAAGAACGCATCGTATTGGTCCAGGTCGCCATCAAATACAGCCCCATCTTTTGTTTCATCAAACTCAAAACCTGCCGGGCCAGCAACTTCTCTCAGCACTCGACCGGCATGGCTTGGTGCATCGCCCGTGCGCTTAATTACCGAATGTTCAAACGTTTGGCTTCGAGTGAAGAACAAGATGCGTTTCTTGGCGACACGCTCCTCTGCTACAAGCTCCCGCGCGCAACTCAAGAATGGCGAAATCGCCGCGAGCTGTAGTGAGGTCTTAATAAGTTGCCGACGATTGGTTCGCGGTGCGTTGCCGGAGTTCATCCTTTGGTCCTTTCAATGAGGTAGGGGGCGGTCGAGGGCATTCCATTATCCCTGGATCAAGGAGTTCCTCAAGTAGCGGTAGCGGTAACGGTTGACCAATGGAACAACTTCGTCGCCGCCCTAGGCCAATAGATCTTGCACGACGTTTCCGTGCACATCGGTCAAGCGGTAATCGCGCCCTTGGAATCGGTACGTCAGTTTTTTATGATCCATGCCCAAGAGGTACAAAATGGTGGCCTGCAAATCGTGAACGTGAACCGGTTTGTCAGTAACGGCAAAACCGAGTTCATCCGTTTCGCCGTAGTCGAAGCCCGCCTTGGATCCGCCGCCTGCCATCCACATGGTAAAGCAATCGGGATAGTGATCTCGCCCCAGAATCTGGCTCTTTGCCGTTCGGCCTTCTCGAAACGGAGTGCGGCCGAACTCGCCGCCCCACACGATCAGCGTTTCGTCGAGCATGCCGCGGGCTTCCAAATCTCGGATGAGGGCTGCGACCGGGCGATCCATCGTCTCGCACTTCCGCGTGAGGCCGTCGCCGATGCTTTCGCCTTCGGCTGTACCGTGAAAGTCCCAACCCCAATCAAATAACTGAATGAAGCGAACACCTGCTTCCGCCAACCGACGGGCTAACAAACAGTTGTTCGCCAAACTATTCTCGCCAGGTTTTGCGCCGTAATCATCCAAGATGTACTGAGGTTCTTGACTGACGTCCATGACGTCAGGGACGCTGGTTTGCATTCGGAACGCCAGCTCGTACTGGGCGATTCGAGTCAGCGTTTCGGGGTGCCCCATCTGACCGGCTTGGTACTGGTTCAGTTGTCGGAGCGTGTCCAGGGTATGCCGCCTAAGTGTTCGATCCATTCCGGGCGGATTGGATGCAAACAAAACTGGGTCGCCTTTGCTGCGACACTGGACGCCTTGATAAACACTGGGCAAAAAACCGCTCCCAAACGAACTCTTGCCGCCATTGGGTTGAACGCCGCTTGAAATCAATACGACGAAAGCCGGCAGATTGTCATTCTCGGTTCCCAAACCGTAAGTTACCCAAGAACCCATCGACGGACGTCCCGCTCGAGGCGATCCCGTGTAGATCAAAAGCTCGGCGGGTGCATGGTTGAATTGATCGGTGTGCATCGAGTGAATCACACACATGCGGTCGGCGGTCTGCTGCAAGTGTGGCAATGCGCTGGACATCCACATACCACATTTGCCGACTTGTTGAAAATTTTGAGGCGTCCCTAACAGCTTCGGTGTTCCCGACGTGAATGCGAATTCTTTGCCGCTCAAAAACTGTTGTGGGCAATCTTCGCCATTTCGTCGAACCAACTCCGGTTTGTAGTCGAATAGATCCAGGTTGGGTGGAGAACCGGTCATGTGAAGGTAGATCACTCGCTTGGCTTTCGGCGTAAAGTCTGGCAGTCTCGCCCCGCCGGCAGAGACGGCCTTTTCAGCCCGGCATTTCGCAGGTGACAGAGATGCCATGGCCATTGCACCTATGCCAACGGCACTACCACCTAAAAAGTAGCGCCGTGTTCGGGCCTGCAAATCCTGAAGTAATCTGTTCATCGAATTCAACTTTCAACTGCTATCGTTTCATCAATACTTCATCCAGATTCAGCAGTACGTTGCACACGCTAGTCCATGCGGCAAGCTCTACGGCATCGGAGCCGGCGGGCAACGGACCGAGAGGCACGGTGGCCAACTCAATCGCTTCGTCAGGGCGCGCAGTAAAGTGAATGCGGGCGGTAGACAACAGATCAAGGAGCGCCGTGACTTCGCGAGTTTCAGGCATGCGTGATGTGCAGAGTCGGAACACCTGGCTCATCCGATAGCCGTCCGGCGATTCATCGTTGCGCGCGGTGCTTGAATTGGGTAATTCGAAGGAAACAATTCGGCGGGCCAAAGACTGCGCGGCTTCCACATATACCGGGTCATTCAAGGTGACTAAAGCTTGGAGGGGCGTGTTGGTCCGGTCGCGTCGAAGAATGCAAACTTCGCGGCTGGGAGCATCAAACGTGGCCATGGATGGATAAGGATTGGATCGACGCCACTTGGTGTAGACACCTCGACGATAACGATTCTCTCCTTGACTGGCCGCCCAGTCGGTGTCGCTCCCAAAAGCGGCTTTCAATCCAAGATTCGGTTGCGGTGGCAGGGCGGGTGGTCCGTACATTTTGTCCGTCAGCAATCCCGATGCATGCAGTGCCACGTCGCGAATCGTCTCCGCACCAAGTCGGACTCGCGGTCCCCGGGCTAGCCAAACGTTATCAGGATCCTGTGCCAACAATTCGTCGGTGACTCGTGACGATTGTCGGTAAGTCTGGCTAGTTACGATTTTCCGCAACAGGGCTTTGAAGTCCCAGTCGAGCGAAACGAACTGCGTCGCCAACCAATCGAGCAACTCCGGGTGGCTGGGTGGATCACCCTGCGCCCCAAACTCCTCGCTCGTTCGAACGATGCCCGCTCCGAACAAGGATTCCCACATTCGGTTGACCCAGACGCGAGCCGTCAGCGGATTGTCTGGATCGACAAGCCATCGGGCAAGATCGAGTCGGTTGAAATCTTTGCGCGCGTCATCATCTTTCAGATCATTTTCAGCCGGAGCAAACACGGCCGGCGTTCCCGGTTCGACAACCTCACCAAGCGATTTGTAGTCGCCACGAACGTGAATGTGAGTTTTTCGATTCTGAGCAATCTCCAACTCACGCATGATTGGTACTGACGTCACCAGCTTGATCCTTGTGAGTCGTTGCAATAGTTTTACAAAATTTTTGCCTTCACTCAAACTTTTAATCTCGCCGAGTACCTTTCTGTCAATTGGGCCTGAGTCCGTTGTCGAATAAACCTTGATCGTGGGACTCTCGTCCGTTCGATCGGCATCGGCAGTTTGATTAAAAATGGCGAACAGTTGATAATATTCTTGCTGGGTGAATGGATCGTACTTGTGCGTATGGCACTGAGCACAGTTCATCGTGATGCCCATCCAGACCGCCATCGTCGTATTCACGCGATCCACGATGGCCACATCGCGAAATTCCTCATCGTTCGTTCCGCCCTCGTTGTTCGTCAGCGTGTTGCGATGGAACGCGGTGGCGATAAGCTGCTGATTGGTTGGGTTGGGAAGTAAGTCACCCGCTAATTGTTCGATCGTGAATTGATCGATCGGTATATTGTCGTTGATCGCTCGAATGACCCAGTCGCGGTAGGCCCAAATCGTGCGATCGGGGTCATCGGCATAGCCAGCCGAGTCGGCGTAGCGCGCCAGATCGAGCCACTTTCGCGCCCAGTGTTCGCCAAAGGACGGCGACGCAAGCAAACGGTCAACCTGTCGTTCATAAGCGTCCGGCTGTGTGTCGTTTTCGAAGGTACCAAGCTCCTCAAGCGTTGGAGGCAATCCGATCAAGTCGATCGACACACGGCGCAAAAGCTCGCTTCTTTCAGCTTCTGGAGATGGAGCAAGCCCCCGAATGCTTTGCTGACTCGCCACGAAACGATCGATCGGGTCAGTCCAGTGAACTGCCTCAGTTGAGTCGATTTGGGTGGGTAGTATCGGGCGTTGTGGAGGTACAAACGACCAGTGCATCGGCAATTGGGCACCCAACTCGATCCAGTGTGAGATTAGGTTGCGCTCAGCATCGGTTAGGGCAGGCCCCGAATCCTCGGGTGGCATTCGCGCCAAAGGATCGTCACTATGGATGCGCTGCCAAAGCGGACTGGCCGAAGGTTCCTGATCGAGCACAATGGGTGGCTCGCCTGAATCCGCCGGCGACAAGTATGAATCGCGGTCATCCAACCGAAAGCCGCCTTGTCGATTGCTTTCGTCAGGCCCATGACACAAGATACATCGGCTGGTCAACAATGCGCGAGCTGCTAATGCGACTTCACGCTGGTCTATTCCCTGCTGTGCCGAAGTCGATTCAATAAGGTATGGACCTGCCAGTGCGATCAGGGCACAGCACACGACCTTCGGTTGAAGAACACTCGAACGCATTGTTCTGGCAGGTGGGGATGAACGACCTTGAATCCAAATTCAACGTCAAAATAGGCGAGTATGAAAACACACCTAAGAATTGTAGTTCAAAAACCCATCCATGAGAAACGGTACATTGACCGTAATGGAACAAAAACCAACGCGATTCAAGCAAACGATAGGACAAATTCCTTTAATCGCAAACGGCTACCGAAAAACCGGGATTCGCGAAGTAAGCTTAGTTCGATTTTCCACGGATGCCAACGATTCTCAAACGTCGATAGTCGGCGATCCAGGTGTCGTCTCGCCACAAGGTGGCGCGCAGCTTTCCCTTCGTATATTCAATAACTTGCATTTGTACTTCAGGCAAAAGCGTATTCAACACGTGGCCACGAAACATGCGCAGCCAATTTTCCAAACCGGCTTCGCCACCCTCCAGCGGTGTGGGTCGATCGAATAGTTCTGCCGAACGAACCTCGATGCCGTGCTTTTCTAGCAAAAGGGTGTACTGGCTGATCGATGGGAAATAGTTGCAGGCGTCTAATCTCACGCCGCTAAGCTCGAAAATAGATTCGTCGAGCGAATGCACAATCTGCTGAACATTTCCTTTGCCACCGAATTCGACGACAAATCGTCCGCCAACTCTCAATGCTTCAGCCATCTTGCCGACGGCTACTTCCGCACGATGGACCCAATGCAAGGCGGCATTGGAAAAAATTGCATCGAATTTCTGCGCGGAGGTAAACTCAGCGATATCTCCAACGCGAAATTCGATGTTCGGGTAGGCTGCGCGAGCCTTGGCAATCATTTCGGGTGAGGAATCCAGACCTAGAACGTTCGCGCCGCGTTGGGCGATTTCATGCGTCAAATGACCTGTGCCACATCCAACATCCAATATATGCTCGCCGGCTTGTGGCGACAGCAGGTCCAGTACGCCGCGCCCGAGTTGCGACACGAATGAGTGACGGTCATCGTAGAGGCCAGAGTCCCAACGCATGGGATTAAAGTTCCACAAAACGCGCAGTGAAGTGACGCAATGCCGGCGGTTCGAAGACGATTTTCAACCCGCGCATTTCATTTCTTTTCTCATGCAGCTCGATAATGGCTTCAGCCACGAAGTCGATGTGGCTTTGTGTGTAAACACGGCGCGGAATGGCTAGGCGAACGAGTTCAAGATTCGGCGCGGGTCGCCCTGGACCACCGAACATTAGGCTGCCTATTTCGACCGCTCGAATTCCAGCGTGCCGGTAGAGTCCGCAAACGAGGGCTTGCCCTGGAAATTGGCTCTGAGGAATATGAGGACAGAACGCGGATGCATCCAAGTAGACGGCGTGGCCACCAGGCGGCTGGACGATCGAGATACCTGCTGCCGTCAATCGCTCTCCCAAATACTCGACGCTTCGAATGCGGTACGCCAAGTAATTCTCGTCGACCACTTCTTGGAATCCTTGAGCCATGGCTTCCAAGTCGCGTCCAGACAAGCCGCCATAGGTCAAATAGCCTTCGGTAAGGATCAACAAATTACTGGCACGTGTAAACAATGCGTCATCCCGCAGCAGCAAAACGCCGCCAATGTTTACGAGCCCATCTTTCTTCGCCGAGATCGTCGCGCCATCCGACATATCAAACATTTCTCGCACGATCGCTCGAACGTTTCGAGATTCTTGGCCACGTTCTCGCTGTTTGATTAACCAGGCATTTTCGGCGAAACGGCAGGCGTCCAAGAAAAGCGGCAAGTTATGGCGATCGCAGACGGATCGCGCTGCGCGAAGATTCTCCAAGCTGACCGGCTGCCCGCCGCTCGAATTGTTGGTGACGGTGACCATCACGCAAGGAATGGACTGGACGCCTACTTCGTCAATCAGTTGTTCAAGGGCTTCAATGTTGATGTTCCCCTTAAAAGGAAAAGACTTTGCAGGTGCCTTTGCCGGTTCGATCGGCAAGTCGACCGCACTCGCACCTTGATATTCAATGTTCGCGCGAGTCGTATCGAAATGCGCATTGTTGGGAATGACTTTGCCCGGACTGGCCAGCAGCTCAAACAATATTCGTTCGCTTGCACGCCCCTGGTGAGTCGGCAAGATATGCTTGAATCCGGTAATGTCCTTAAGCGAATTCTCGAACCGGTAAAACGATGCCGCACCCGCGTAGGACTCATCAGCGCGCATGATGCCGGCCCACTGCTCACTGCTCATGGCCCCCGTGCCGGAATCCGTCAATAGATCGATGATGACATCATCCGACTTAAGCAAAAAGACGTTGAAGCCGGCCCGAGCGATCAGCTCCTCGCGTTGTTCGCTGGTAGTCATGCGAATCGGTTCAACCGACTTGACGCGAAACGGCTCGATGATGGTTTTCACGCTCAGAGATTCCTTATTCAGACGCTGCCCGTTCAGGCATGGATCGCATAGCCAGCGATTTTAACGGGGCTGGAGCCTGAGTCAATTGCTAGCATCGCGCTTCGCGGGTGTGAATACCGGTCTGGAGAATGTGGCTGAATTCTGTTAATGAAACCGAACACGTTCCGATTTTCCCAGACCATTGATGCGCTGGCGCTACAATCCATGTTTCAAAAGCTAATCTATTCGGCCTATCTGATTGTCTTGGTTGGTTGCGCGGATAACCTATGGTATCAAATGAAGCGAGCCAATCCCTACTTTCGAGCCGAATGGAAACGGGATCAAGAACTTGGCACAACGTTCGTCCAGCGGCTGGACGAATTGCAACTGCTGGAAAGCCAATTGGTTTGGATGCCGCCCGAAGAGAAGCAGGCCTGGGCGCAGCACCTCGAGCGTGTGATTGCGAGCGATTCAAGTCCTGAGTTTCGAACGAGGGCAGTACAAATCATCGCGCAAATTCCGGGTGAAGCCGCTGTTCGTGGGCTCAACGCCGCGTCGACGGACGAATCCGAAAAAGTTCGCTTGGCTACGTGCGAAGGCTGGCGAAAGCTCGGAGGATCGGAAGGACGCGACATGTTGCTTACCATGGTTAACAATAGCAGTGAAACAACGAGCGTACGCCAAGCCGCGATTGAAAGCCTAACCGATTTTGCCGCTGAGCCGGAAGTTCGCAGTACGCTGAGTCGGCTTCTGGATGACCGAAGCCCGGCTATCCAGTATCAAGTCACACGGAGTCTGTCTAAAGTTACGGGCCAAGACTTTGGCGGCAACTTGCAGTCCTGGAAAGATTTTATGCAGGGCAAAGAAGTTGAAGAACCGAAGACATCCTTGGCTTCCGGCATTCTGAATCGCGTCAAATTCTGGTAGCTTCACTCCGCCTTCAATTTTCAAGCTCGACCGCTAAGCATTGAAAATCGGATTTTCCGAGGAGCACGGATGAACCGCGTCGCAATTCAATTCGAGCACACATCGAAGCGAATTGTCTCTGACCGTTTCCAAACGCCCACGAGTAACGTAGAATACAGTTGTTGCTGTTGAGGAATTTCCGCCTATTGATGCGTTAGGACTTTTCATTTGGAACCGTTGACGGTTATTTGCTCGACGTGCCAAAGCCGAATTCGAGTTCGGAACGCGGCGCTGGTCGGCCAGTTGGTCAATTGCCCGCGATGCCAATCGCTTGTTTTGATCGCCGATCCGAATTCTGGTGATGCACTCCCGTCGAGTCATCCGCCAGTTGACTCAAGGGCTCTTACCAAAGATGGTCTTGACCCAGATGGACTTGGGACGCTTCCCAGCACTTCACAATCGGTTGACGATGAATTGCGGTTGCTTCCTGTTGACGATGCTGTGGTTGCGGTTGGAACGACATCCCCCGCAGCGCACCCGATGAGAGTCGATGAGTTGCATTCAGCAAGCTGGCAAGGTACCGGTCGCGCGGCACCTGGAGAATCTTGGACTACCGAAAAAACTATACGTCGGCGTCAGCTCTTGATGGTCGGAGCGTTCGGTTTAGCGAGCGTCGCGCTTTCCGGCATTCTGTTTGTTTTGGTGCTCTCGTGGTACAACCGACCAGTTCAGAACGCAGATGCCGGTACGCCGGCCGAAAACCGTTCGCAGCCGGCCGAACCAGTTGCTCAGGATTCAAGTGAACCTGCGACACTGGAACCTGCGGAGTCGCCATCGGTTGCCCAGTCTGATGCACCACCGAGCGATCCGCCCGTAGATCAGAATGTCAGTAGCGCGGAACCTAGTGCTGAGTCTGTCGACACCGAATCTCCTGACGCAGAAGCACCTGAAATTTCGGTGAAGGAAGACGCGGAGCCGTCCAATGAAGAACAACCCCAAGCGGAACAAGTCAACGAGGCTCTGCCGCAACACCTTCGCGAGCTAGCGGCTCTGATCGGTGAGCCGTATAAGTTTGCGGCTCCCGAGGTTTTGGTCGTGCCGGATCGCGCACCGGTTACAGCCGAAGAGCTTGGGCTGGCCTCAGCCTCGATCGACAAATCGTTGGCACCCATCGACCTACACGCCGTGGCCAACCAGCGACTGATTCGTGGATTGAAACTCGATGAAATTCCACTGGCTCATGCGGTGAATTACTTCAGCCTGGCCGCCGGCGTGCCGATGAGCGTTGATGATTTCAGTTTGTCGGCTGCGGGTTACGATCGCTTTCAACGTGTTAGCTTGGTGTTGAGCAGCGGCACCGTCGATGCATCAGCTCAGAAATTTGCGGAACTCGTGGGCCTGCAGATTCAACCGATTCAGAATCAATTCTATCGCCTGCATGCCAATCTGCCGGATGACGATCGATGGCCAGGACAGGTCGCGGTCAACGATTTGGTTAATAACGATGAACATCAACAGTGGCTCCTCAACACGCTCAATACATTCATACCAGGCGCTGCCGAAGGTCTTACGCTCGACGGCAACAATTTAGTGATAGACTCACAAAAGATCGAACGTCGCATGTCGATCGCCATCATTCGGCTTTTAGAGGATTGGAGGCATACGGCAGGTTTAACATCGCAGATGACTGCACCTTCGAATACTTTTCGACCGACGGCGTTTACCCTCGCCGAAAAGGCACCTCGATTGAGTGAACTGCTGAAGAATCAAACTTCGTCGTCCAGACCCATTGCGGACGTGTTGTCCGCCGCGTGCGCCCAAGTTGGGATCGATTGCTGGATCGACTGGCCAACGCTAAGAATGCTGGGGCTTGAACCTGCGACCCCCATTCTGTCCATCACGAGTGGTCGTCCACTGCGTGGAATGTTGCAAGAGTTGGAATTCCAATACGGGCTAACCACGGCGATCATCGATGAAAAGACGCTTTGGATAACCAGTCAGTCGACTTACCGGCAATCACCCGATGTGTTTGTTCTGCCGAGTGAAGATCGCGACATCGAGTATTGGCAACAATATTTTCGTCCCTTAACACCAATGGATGCATCGGGATCGAGTCGTCTGGACGTCATCTTATCGCCGGACGGAAAGTGCGTATTTGTTCGATGCTGTTTTCCGAGTCTACGTTTCCCTTGAGAACCCATGTTCCTTTGGAAAGCAAAGTTCCAGGCTTAGTCGGACAGCTCCAACAGTTGGAATTATGAATTTCTGCTCGTACCAAAAAATCGGAGGAGCCGCATCATGTGCTGCTCCTCCAGATTTGAGCTATGTCCATCGAATCTTTTTTGATTAAGCGTCGCGACGAGCGATAAGGGGTGACCAATTCGCCCGCTTGAGAATCGCGGCAGCTCGATACTTCTCGGCGTCGAAGGAATGAATCGGCCGAGATCGAACCGCTTGGTCCGCAGCTAACACAGCGACCTGATCTTCAACGCTAACTTCGTTCCCAAGATTCGATTGAATATCGAACGGGGATTTGGCGACATCTAGGGTTTCCATCGCTTCCCATTTCACCGGATCGATCGGGATGACTTTGAATACTCCGACGATCAGAACTGGAGACTGGAACACATCCAAGAGGCTGGGCTCTTCTTCCGAAAACTCAGTACTATCGGCAAGCGTCTGGATGATTTCTTCGTCGATTGCGTCAACATCGACGCCTTCGGTGTCCTCGGCCAGTTCTACGACTTTGACATCTTCAGACTCCGAAGTTGAAGAATCGGTCTCAGCCGCGATTGCCTCGTGCCAACTACCGACTGGCAAGACCGGTGCACTGATCTGCAGGGCTGCTGGGATTGAAACAATGGTGATATTGGACAGCCGCTGACCGACTGCATCTCTTGAAGCAGTGATATCAGCGAAGTTCACGAAGCCATCCTTGTTGATGTCATAGGGATTTCCGGCATTGGCGACGCTGCCGACTTCGTCGCGGATCGCTTCGAGGTCAACCGTGTGTACTTCGAAGATGCCGCTTGGGTTCCATTGTCCGTAATTGATCATCCAATCGGTATTCTTGCCAAGAAGGTGACCAACGTAGTAGACTTCAGGTTCGCGTAACCCGGTCGCTTCGTCCGCCAGCACCGTGACGCGTAACCAGCGGTTCATGATGGCTTCATCCGGCCACTCGAGCGTTACGCGACTAATGTCCGTTTCGGCGTCGTAGTCGATGGTCAGTCCGCTGGGCTGCGGAGCCAATTCCCAACTGTCTGGAGTAACTTTCAATTCATTGAATGCGCCAGTGGGGCTCATTTGGAATACAAAGCTGGATGCCGTCAATTCATTCTCGGCCCACGTCGCGTTGAGGACATCGAATACAAGTCCATTGATGCCACTCTTGGAATC
>WPCK01055903.1_pt1 | contig 12371 bp, 10 predicted proteins | sample 5399851 | NCBI WGS metagenome assembly WPCK01 (sample SAMN12869471, study PRJNA574797) | sludge metagenome | isolation source: wastewater treatment of pH11 | place: China:Beijing | collected 2019-05-20
CACGGCGACGACACCACCATCGGGGCCGAGCGCCCCCGCCTCCAGGAGTACGTCGATCGCGGCTGGTGAGGGCCCGAGCGGCCCCGCAGAGCGGGAAGCGGGTCCGGAGCGCCCCCGGGCGCTCCCGGCCGACGAGCGCCCCGTGGACCCGACCCCGGTGCACACGGCCGATCTTCCGGACACGCCCCTCCGCGACCGCAACATCCCCGCCGAGGCGTGGGTCGAGGCACCCCAGGCGCTCCTGACGCTCGGCGACGACATCGGCAGGCCCCGAATCGCCTACAAGCGCCGCCTCGGGCCGTGGCTCCTCTGGCGGGCCGGCCCCGCCCGCGGCGCCGACGCCAGGTACGCCGCCATCAGCGCCACCGACCTGAGCGACGTGCACACCTTCCGCCTCTTTCCGGACGGCACCGGCGATGGGGCGGGGCCCAGCGGCCAGCGGCACGAACGGTTCCGGGCCTGGAAGGAAGACCTGCGTGATCACGGCTGAGGGTGTGCGTCTCACGCGCGCTCGAACCGGGCTTTGCCCCAGCCCGACCCCGCGTCACCGCCGGGACGCACTCCGCACCAGGGCCCAGCGTCAGGCTGGGGGGAAGCCCGAGTGAAATACCACTATGGCCGTAGTGCTAATACACTGACCCCGTGACTTCGACCTCTCCCCGCTTCGAGAGCGCCACGCCTCTGTTCGAAATCCAAGGCCTGCGCGTCGCCGCCGAGGGACACGAGATCCTCAAGGGCGTGGACCTCGTCGTCGGCGCCGGCGAGCTGCACGCCCTGATGGGCCCCAACGGCTCGGGCAAGTCCACTCTCGCCAACGCCCTGCTGGGCAGCCCCGAGTACGAGGTGACCGGCGGCCGGGTGCGCTACCACGGCGACGACATCACCGGCTGGGCGCCCGACGTGCGGGGCAAGGCCGGACTGTTCCTGGCCTTCCAGTATCCCCAGGCCATCGCCGGGGTCTCGGTCATCAACTTCCTGCGCCAGGCGCTGTCGGGCCGCAAGGGCATCGACCTGTCCGTGCTCGAGCTGCGCCTGGCCATCATGGAGTGGATGGCCAAGCTGGACATGGACCCGTCGTTCGCCGACCGCTACCTGAACGAGGGGTTCTCGGGCGGCGAGAAGAAGCGCAACGAGGTGCTCCAGATGGCCATCATGGAGCCCGACATGGCCATCCTCGACGAGACCGACTCCGGCCTCGACATCGACGCCCTGCGGGTCGTGGCCAGGGGCGTGCAAGAGGTGCGCCGGGCCCGGCCCGAGATGGGAACGCTCGTGATCACCCACTACCAGCGGCTGCTTGACGAGCTCGAGCCCGACCGGGTCCACCTGCTCATCGACGGTCGCATCGTCGAGAGCGGCGGCCCCGAGCTGGCCGAGCGCATCGAGAGCGAGGGGTTCGAGGCATGGCAGTGACCACCGGTGCGGCCCTCGACGTGGCCGCCATCCAGGAAGACTTCCCCATCCTGCGCGAGACCGTCCACGGCAAGCGTCTCGTGTACCTCGACTCGGCGGCGTCGTCCCAGAAGCCCCGGGCCGTGCTCGAGGCCATGGACCACTACTACGAGACCACCAACGCCAACGTGCACCGCGGGGTCTACCAGATCGCCGAGCGCGCCACCGAGATGATGGAGGACGCTCGGGCCAAGGTGGCGCGCTTCGTCGGCGCTCCCTCCCCGTCCGAGGTCGTCTTCACCAAGAACTTCACCGAGGCCTTCAACCTCCTGGCCCGCTCGTGGGGCGGCGCCAACCTCGGTCCGGATGACGCCATCGTGCTCTCGCACATGGAGCACCACTCGAACATCGTGCCGTGGCAGATCATGGCCGCCGAGAAGGGCTTCGAGATCCGCTGGCTCCCCATCGACGCCGAGGGCCAGCTCGACCTGAGCGATCTCGACCGCCTGCTCGACGGCGCCAAGCTCCTCAGCATCACCGCCATGTCGAACGTCCTCGGCACGCTCACGCCGATCCGCCACCTGGCCGACGCGGCGCACGCCGCCGGCGCCCTGATCGCGGTCGATGCGTGCCAGTACGTGCCCCACGTCTCCGCCCGCGTCGTCGAGATGGGTGCCGACTTCCTCGCCTTCTCCGGCCACAAGATGTGCGGCCCCACCGGCATCGGCGCCCTCTGGGGCCGCGCCCAGCTGCTCGACGCCATGCCGCCCTTCCTCGGAGGCGGCGAGATGATCCGCGACGTGCGCCTCGACGGCTTCACCGTCAACGAGCTGCCCTGGAAGTTCGAGGCGGGCACTCCGCCCATCGCCGAGACCATCGGCCTCGGTGCCGCGATCGACTACCTCGAGGCGCTGGGCATGGACGCCGTCCGCGCCCACGAGGTCTCGCTCACCGGCTACGCCCTGCGCACCCTCCACGAGCGCTTCGGCGACAAGATCACCGTCTACGGGCCTTCCGACCCCGGCGCCCGAGGGGGGGTGCTCTCGTTCACGCTCGCCGACCTCCACCCGCACGACGTGTCCCAGGTCCTCGACCAGGAGGGCGTGTGCGTGCGGGCGGGCCATCACTGCGCCAAGCCGCTCATGCGCGTGCTGGGGGTGGGCGCCACCGGCCGCGCCTCGCTGTACGTTTACAACGACGAGCGCGATGTCGACGCGCTGGCCGACGCACTCGACGCCACGCTGGCGTTCTTCGCGCTGTAGAAGGCGCGCTCCAGAAAGGCAGACCCCGTGCCCGGGCTCGAAGACCTGTACCGAGAGATCATCCTCGACCACTACCGCAACCCGCGGAACCGTGGTGAGCTCCCCACCCCGCCCGCCCACCGGGTCGAAGGGTTCAACCCACTGTGCGGCGACGAGATCGTCGTCTACGTCCAACTCGACGGCGACGAGCGGGTCGAGGACATCAAGATCGGGGGCCAGGGCTGCTCGATCAGCCAGTCCTCCGCCTCGATGATGTCCGCCGCCGTGAAGGGCAAGACCCTCGATGAGGTGCGATCCCTCACCCGTGCCTTCAAGGCCATGATGTCGATCCACGAGCAGGAGATCGGTGGCGATGGCGACGAGGCCGAGGCCGGCGAGGATGCGGAGGCGGCCGAGGAGGTCCGCCTCGGCGACCTCGAGGCGCTGCGGGGCGTGGTCAAGTTCCCCGTGCGCATCAAGTGCGCCACCCTGTCCTGGAACACCCTCGCCCAGGGCATCGACGAGGCCACCGCCTCCGCCTGAGCGAGCTTCGGTTCCCCAGGCGCCCCAAGGGGCGGCCGATCGTCAGGCCAGCGGGTCGGCGAACCGATCGCCGGCATCGGCGGGCACCGCGGTAACAGCGACGGGCTCGTCGATCCCGAAGCGAGCGTAGCCCTCGACCTCGAGAGCCTCGGCCAGCTCAGGCCCGCCCGACTCGCGGATGCGTCCGGCCACGAGGATGTGCACCCGGTCGCTCTTCAACTCGTGCAGCAACCGGCTGTAATGGGTGATGGCCAGCACGCCGAGCCCCCACTGGGTGGTGGCCTCCTCCACGCGCCGGCTCACCATGCGCAAGGCGTCGACGTCGAGGCCCGAGTCGAGCTCATCGAGGATGGCGATGGCGGGTCGGAGCACGCCGAGCTGCAGTGTCTCGTTGCGCTTCTGTTCGCCGCCGGAGAGGTCCACGTTCAGCTCACGGGCAAGGAAGCGCTCGTCGAAGCCGATGCGCTCGGCTTCGGCCACCATGCGCTCCCGGACCTCGTCGACGTCACGACCGGCCGCCCGGAACGACTCGGCGAACAGATCCTGTAGAGAGACGCCCGGCACCTCGACGGGATACTGCATCGCCAGGAACAGACCCGCCTGGGCCCGCTCCCAGGGCGCCAGCGCGAGCAGGTCGGTACCGTCGAGGGTGACGGAGCCGCCGGTCACCTGGTAGCCGGGTCGCCCCATCAGCACGTGGGACAGAGTCGACTTCCCGGAGCCGTTCGGCCCCATCACGGCGTGGACCTCACTGCTGCGCACGACGAGGTCGACCCCCTGGAGGATCTCGCGACCTTCGACCGAGGCCCGCAGGCCGTCGATCACCAGCTCGTGCGACGCCACGGCCCCTGCTTCGTTCACGTTTGGCGTCACGAGAGCACCACCCACACGTCGCCGTCGGCCTGTTCGACGTCGTACACCGGCGTGGCCTTGGTGGCGGGCAGCGACGACGGCTCGCCGGTCTCGAGCGAGAAGGCACTCCCGTGCTTCCAGCACTCGATCTGGCGCTCCTCGACGAGGACGTCGCCCTCGGCGAGGGAGATGTCCTGATGGGTGCAACGGTCGCCGACCACATAGACGTCGTCGTCGATGCGGACCACGGCCAAGCGCCGATCCCCTACGTCGAATCGGCGAGCAGTGCCGGGATCGAGCTCTGCCAGGGTGCAGAGGCGCACGCGGGTGCCCATCAGTCGAGCGGATTCTCGAGCTTGTCGGAGATGCGCCGGCGCAGCTCCGCGACCAGGGGGGCAAACGGGATCTGCTCGAGCACCTCGGTGAAGAACCCGGCCACGACGAGGCGCTCGGCCACGAAGGGCGGCACGCCCCGGCTCTCCAGGTAGAAGCGCTGTTGTTCGTCGATGGGGCCCACCGCCGAGGCATGGCTGCAGTGCACGTCGTTGTTCTCGATCTCGAGGTTGGGGACCGACTCGGCCCAGGCGTGATCGGAGAGCTTGATGTTGCGGTTGGTCTGGAAGGCGTTCGTGCCACGAGCGTCCGGGCGCACCCGGATGAGGCCGGTGTACACGGACCGGGCGTGGCCCCCGACGGTGCCCTTGAACAACAGGTTGCTGGTGGTGTCCGGGGCGAGGTGGTCCTGGAAGGTTCGGAAATCCAGGGTCTGGTGGCCGTCGCCGAAGTACACCGCGAAGAGGTCGCCGGTGGCACCACGGCCCGCCAGTGCGCAGTCTGTGCGCAATCGGGCGTAGGCACCGCCGAACGCCGCCGTGGTCGAGACGAGTTGGGCCTGGCCCGCCACCCTCGACGCCTGGGTCCCGATCTGCCAGACGCCGCATCCGAGGTCCTGGACCGAGAGGTAGATCAGTCGCGCCGAGGCGGCTACGTCGAGCTCGACGACCGGGACCGACAGGGCGACCACATCGGCCGATGTGGCCAGATCCACGACGGTGGCACTGCTGTTCTCCCCCGCGCGAACGGCGAGACGGGGGAGGCAAAGTGCATCCTCGGCGGCGGTGTGCTGCACCACCACGATGGGTCGTTCGACGGCGACGCCCCGTGGCACGTCGAGCACGGCCGGGCTGGGTGCCAGGGCGTCGTTGAGGGCGCCGAAGTAGTCGGAGGGAGACGAGAGGACGGAGCCGAGGAGATCCTCGCCCACTGCGGCGTCGGCGGCGGCCGCGAGCACCACCCCTCGCGCGGCGACGTCGGCCTCGAGCTCGGCGTGCGCCACGTGGCCGTCGACGACGACGAGCAGCCCCGCACGATCGCCCACCACCGCATCGGCGTGTGCCCGGCAACGGTCGATCGCATCCCTCGCACTCGCGCCGACGGCAGTGCGGAAGGCGGTCACGTCGAGCTCGCCGATGGGGCTGTAGCGCCACACCTCCTCCTCGGCCGTGGGGATGACCGAGGCGGCGAGGCGCTCTTCTGAAGCGGCGCGTCGAGCCGCGAGCCACGCAGGCCCGGTGAGTGCGGTATCGGTCGAAGACATGGCTCGGGTCCGGTCCTACTTCTGCTTCTTGTTCTTCTTGCGGCGGAATCGGCCCTTGCGGCCCCGCTCGGCCTCGAGGTCGGCCAGCACCTGTGGTCCAGCCGCATTGATGATGCTCTCCGCCTCGTCGAGCAGAGCCGCGACGCTGCCGTCGTCCTCACCGAGACTGGCGGGTTCGGAGGGGGACGGCGGGGTCACGAGGGTTCCGTGGTTCCAGCCCACATCGGCCAGTCGGCGGGTGTACTTCGGGCAGTCGTCCGGGCATCGCCACGGCGCCTCGGGTGCAAGATCGAGATCGCACTTGCGCACGGTCTCGCCGTTCGCGTACGACCGGCTCTCGAAGTACTTGCAGTCCTCTCGCATGGGCATGGCCTCATCCTGCCAGGCTCGTGGGCTGACACGAAGGTCGTGCGCTCACCCGACCGAGCCCTCCATCTGGAGCTCGATGAGGCGAGACCACTCCACGGCGTATTCCATGGGCAGGGTGCGCGTGACCGGCTCGATGAAGCCGTTCACGACCATGCCCATCGCCTGCTCCTCGGAGAGGCCGCGGCTCATCAGGTAGAAGAGCTGCTCGTCGGCAACCTTGGAGACGGTGGCTTCATGGCCGATGCGGGCGTCTCGTGCGCCCACCTCCATGTAGGGGAAGGTGTCGGACACGCTCTCCTCGTCGAGGATCAGGGCGTCGCACTGCACGTGGCTGACGCAGCCCGGCGCGTCGTCCTCGACCCGGACGAGACCCCGGTAGCTGGTGCGACCGCCGTCCTTGGAGATCGACTTGGAGACGATCTTGGAGGTGGTCTCGGGGGCGGCGTGGACCATCTTGGCCCCTGCGTCCTGGTGCTGGCCGGCGCCGGCGTAGGCCACCGAGAGCACCTCGCCCGACGCCTTGGGGCCGACCATGTAGACCGCGGGGTACTTCATGGTGAGGCGCGAGCCGATGTTGCCGTCGATCCACTCCATGTGGCCCTCGGTCTCGACCCGGGCCCGCTTCGTGACCAGGTTGAACACGTTGTTCGACCAGTTCTGGATGGTCGTGTAGGTCACCCGCGCCGAGGGCTTCACGATGATCTCGACCACCGCGGAGTGCAGGGAGTCGGTGGTGTACACCGGCGCCGAACAGCCCTCGATGTAGTGCACCTGCGATCCCTCGTCGGCGATGATCAGGGTCCGCTCGAACTGGCCCATGTTCTCGGCGTTGATGCGGAAGTACGCCTGCAGGGGCATCTCGACGTTGACGCCGGGCGGGACGTAGATGAAGCTGCCCCCGCTCCAGACCGAGGTGTTGAGGGCGGCGAACTTGTTGTCGTTCTTGGGGATCACGGTGCCGAAGTAGGCCCGCACGATCTCGGGGTGCTCGCGCAAGGCCGTGTCCATGTCGGTGAAGATGACACCCTGGGCCTCGAGGTCCTCGCGGTTCTTGTGGTACACGACCTCGGACTCGTACTGCGCGGTCACGCCCGCGAGGTACTTGCGCTCCGCCTCGGGGATGCCCAGCTTCTCGTACGTGTTCTTGACCGAGTCGGGCAGCTCGTCCCAGGCGTCCACCTGATGATCGGTGGGCTTGATGTAGTAGTAGATGTCGTCGAAGTAGATCTCGGACATGTCGCCGCCCCAGTTGGGCATGGGACGGCGCTGGAAGTGGTCGAAGGACTTGAGGCGGATCTCGCGCATCCAGTCCGGCTCGCCCTTCATCCAGGACATCTCCTGGATGATCTCCTTGGAGAGGCCGCGCTTGGGCTTGAAGACGTAGTCCTCCTCGTCACTCCAGCCCAACTTGTACCGCCCGAGGTCGAGGTCGAGCTCACTGGTGGCCATCGATGCCGCTCCCTGGGTCGTTCGGTCGGCGAATTACTCCTACGCAGATAGTAACAAACCACCTACGCCTTGCCTCCTACAGGTGCCCACCGGCATGCCGATAGTGCCAGGAGGGCGCGGCCGCGCCCCTGGGCCGAGTGCGATCGAGGCGATGAGCACCACCACGACGACCGATGCGGAGGCGGGGCGCGCTGACAACGTGGCGACCCCGGGCTTCGAGGACGCGCCCGTCGGGCTGATCCTCGCCGACCCCACCGGCCGCGTCGTCGCCGCCAACGCCAAGTGGCGTGAGATCACCGGCTTCTCGGGAGTGCTCCCCGTGGAGGAGCACGAGGCCTGGGCGCTGATCCACCCGGACGACCGTGAGGAGGTGCGGTCCGCATGGGCGGCCGCCCTGGCCGAGGCCGGCGAGCTCGAGGTGCGGGCCCGCGTCGTCACCCGCGACGGCGCCGTGCGCTGGGTCGACACCCGCGCCACACCGGTGCGCGACCGGGTCGGCGGGCTCGTCGGCTTCGCCGGCTCGTTGCTCGACCTGAGCCACGTCCTCGACCAGCAAGGTCGGCTGCCGCCCGCGGGCGACCTCCCGACCGAGGTGACCGACGTGCTGCCCCATGGGGTGATGGTCTACGCGCCCGACGGCACCATCGCCACCTGCAACACGGCCGCCCATGAGTTGCTGGGGATCAGCCGCGAGGACCTGCTTGCCCTACGGGTCCCGTGGGCCACGTGGGATCCGATCGACGACGACGGGACGCCCCTCGCCCCGACCGACCTGCCCGTTGGTCGCGCGCTGCTCGGCGAACCTGAGGCCAGTGCCATCGTGGGCTTCACCCCGCCCGGACGAGCACGGGTGTGGGTGGAGGCGATGGCCCGCCGCCTCGACGGGCGGACCGGCATCCTCCCGGAGGGGAGCGTCGTCGCCTCGTTCAACGACGTCACGCTGCGCAGGCGCATCGAGGAGAACCTGCGCGACAGCGAAGCCCACCTGCGCTCGCTCTCCGAATCGGTGCCGGTGGGCGTGTTCCGCTGCAACCTCGACGGCCGCCTGACGTACGTGAACCCGAGATGGACGGAGATGACCGGGATCGAAGGACCCGACATCTTCCGGCTCCATGCCTTCGAGCTCATCCACCCCGACGACCGCGAGGCCACCCTCGATGACTGGGAGGCGACGCTGTCGAACGGGCTGCGCTACGACGGCCAGTTCCGCATCGTGGGCGTCGATGACGACCCCCGCTGGGTGCAGTGCCGCCTCAGCGTCGTTCGGGACGCCTTCGGCACCCCCACCGGCACGGTCGGCTCCTTCGAGGACGTGAGTGCGCTCGTCGCCGCCCGGGAGCAGAACGCCCGCCTGGCCACCATCGTCGAGTCCACCAGCGACCTCGTGGTCATGTTCGACGAGGCCACCGGCGACGTGCTGTACGTCAACGAGGCGGCTCGCGACCTGCTCGGCCTCGACGACGGCGACCTGACCGACCTGGCGCTGCACGACCTCCTCACCGAGGAGTCGGACGGGATCTACGTCGAGGACGTGCGACCGGTGCTCCTACGAGGGGACACGTGGAGCGGCGAGCTCGTGATGTGCACCACCGCCGGCGAGCTCCGCCACGTGTGGCAGACCGTCGCCGGCGAGTTCGACAGCACGGGCGTGCTCGTGCGCGTGGCGACCATGGGCCGTGACGTCACCGACCGGCGCCTCGCCGAGAGCGAGTTGGCCCACCAGGCCACCCACGACCCCCTCACCGGCCTGCCCAACCGCTCCCTGCTGTTGAACCACCTCGCGCTCGCCATCGCCCGCTCGCAACGCGACGCCACGCTGGTCGGGCTGCTGTTCCTCGACCTCGACCGCTTCAAGTCGGTCAACGACAACCGGGGCCACGACGTCGGCGACGAGTTGCTGCGCCAGGTCTCCCACCGCATCTCGGGCGTCCTACGCCCCGCCGACACCGTGGCCCGACTCGGTGGTGACGAATTCGTCGTGCTCTTCGACGAGGTCGAGAACGCCGACGACGCGCTGGCCGCCGCACGCCGCGTGTGCGAGGCCATCGAGGACCACCCCTTCCAGATCGCCAGCCTCGAGCTCGTGATGACCACGAGCGCCGGCCTCGCGGTCTCGACCCCGACGGACGACCCCGAGACCCTCATCCGCAATGCGGACGAGGCCATGTACCGGGCCAAGGAGAAGGGCCGGGCCTGCCTCGAGCTCTACGACGACGCGATGCGCCTGCGCACCAGCAACCGGCGCATGCTCGCCGAGCAGTTGAGCGCCGCCATCGCCGGCGGCCACATCGAGGTCGAGTACCAGCCGCAGGTCAACCTCCGCACCGGCGAGGTGGTCAGCGTGGAGGCGCTGGCCCGATGGAACCACCCGACCCGCGGACCGCTCGATCCCGCCGAGTTCATCCAGCTCGCCGAGGACACGGGCCTGATCGTCGGCCTCGGCCTGAGCGTGCTGCACCAGGCGTGTGACGATGCGGCCCGCTGGCATCGCCAACTCGGTGCCCAAGCCCCACGCGTGGCCATCAACCTCTCGCTGCGTCAGCTCGCACAGAGCAACCTGCCCGAGTTGCTCACCGAGATGCTCACCCAGCTCGGCACGACGCCCGAACGCATCTGCCTCGAGGTTCCCGAGTCGGTGCTCGTGGGGGACGTGAACACCGCGATCGCCTCGCTGGAGGCCTTGGCCCGGGTCGGGGTCTCCCTGGCCATCGACAACTTCGGCAAGGGCGTCGCCTCCCTGCTCAACCTGCAGCGCCTCCCCGTGGACACCCTGAAGGTGGACCGATCGTTCGTCGACGGACTCGGCCCCGACCCGGAGGACTCGGCGATCGCCGCCGCCATCATCAGCCTCGCCCACAACCTCAACCTGGAGGTGATCGCCGAAGGCGTCGAGCGGGTCGAGCAGCTCGCCGAGCTGCGGGCGCTCGGGTGCGACGGCGGCCAGGGCTTCCTCTTCGCCAAGCCCATGCCCCCCGACGCCGTCCGCCCCTACTTCGGCCACGTGTACGCGGTCTGAAGCCCGTCTGATCGCTCTTGCCCGAGGGGCGCCTCGCATCCTCGAGGCCCCGCTCGTCGCCCGCTTCGCCGCACCCGTGGCGCGATGCCTCGACCGAACCGCCCGAACCTGCCGGACGAACGTTCAGTCGCTCGGTGACCCGCTGGACCACGTGTCGAACAAGGCCCGGTAGCGGCCCTCCTGGGCCACGAGGTCGTCGTGGGTGCCGATCTCGGCGAGGCCGCCGGCATCGACCACGCCGACCCGGTCGGCGCGCTCGGCGGTCGACAGACGGTGGGCGATGACGATCACCGTGCGACCCGCCATCAGGCGGTCCATGGCGTGCTCGACCAGGGCCTCGGTGCCGGGGTCGAGGCTGGAGGTGGCCTCGTCGAGGACCAGGACCGCCGGGTCGGCCAGCGCGGCACGAGCCAGGGAGACGAGCTGCTTCTCACCCGCGGAGAGCCGTGAGCCCCGCTCGCGCACCTCGGTCTCCAGTCCGTCGGGCAAGGAGGCGAACCGGTCGAGCACCCCGATGGTCTCGAGGGCGGCCTCGACGTCGGCATCGGAGGCGCCCTGGCGCCCGATGCGCACGTTGTCCCGGATGGATCCGGCGAACAGGAAGCCCTCCTGGGGCACCACCACGATGCGCCGGCGCAGCGAGCGCATGGTGGCGTCGCGCAGGTCGACCCCGGCGAAGGTCACCCGACCCCCGACGGGGTCGTACAAGCGCGAGCAGAGCTTGGCCAGCGTGGATTTTCCGGCGCCGGTGGGCCCGACCAGCGCCAGGCGCTCACCCGACGGGATGGTCAGGTCCACCGAGCGCAGCACGGGCGGGCCGTCGCCGTAGGCGAACGACACCCGGTCCACCACGAGGTCGCCCCGGGGCGCGAGGTCCACCGCCCCCGGACGCTCCTGCACCTCGACGGGCTCGTCGAGCACCTGGAACACCTTCTGGAGGCCGGCGCCGGCGGACTGCACGGTGTTGAAGAGCTGGCTCAACTGCTGCACCGGCTCGAAGAGGTTGGAGAGGGTGAGGACGAAGAAGGTGACGGTCCCGATGGTGACCGTGCCCTGGCTGACCAGCCAGCCGCCGACGCCGACCACCGCCGCAGTGGTGCCGATGCCGGCGAACTCGATGACGGGGAGGTACCAGGCCTGCACCTTCACCGACTGCATGTGGGCGTCGTAGAGCACCCGGTTGCGCTCGGCGAAGCGGCGGGTCTCGGTGCGCTCACGGCCGAAGGCCTGGATGACCCGGACGCCGGCGATGGACTCCTGGAGGTTCGAGAGCGTGCCGCCGATCTGGTCGCGCACCACGAGGTACGCCTCGTTCGAATCCCGCTGGAACTTGATGCTGGCGAGCACCACGAAGGGCAGCGCGATCAGGCAGACGAGGGCGAGCTGCCATGAGACGACGACGAGCACCACGATCGACAGGACGAGCAGCAAGACGTTGCTCACGAACTGGAGCAGTCCCATCTGGACGAGCTCGGCCATGGAGTCGATGTCCGAGGTCATGCGCGACACGACCACCCCGGCCTTCTCCCGGTCGTAGAAGGGCATCGACAACCGCTGGAGCTTGTCGAAGACCCGCAGGCGGAGGTCGCGCAGGAACGACTCGCCCACCTGGCTCACGACCCGCACCTGGGACCGGTACACCACGTAGGCGACGATCGCGACGAGGACGTAGGCGATCACCGCAGCGTTGAGGGCGGCGGCGTCGCCCGGCGTGATGCCCTGGTCGATGCCGTAACGGACGAGCAGTGGCCCGGCCAGCGTGGTCAGGGTCCACACCACGAGCAGCCCGCAGGCGCCCACGACCTGGCGGCGGTACGGACCCAGCATCCGCCCCGCGCGCCGCAGGACCCGCTTGGCCGCCTCGGCGTCCAGGCGGTCGGCCTCGTCGACCCCGACCTCGTGCATCACGGCC
>WPCK01080863.1_pt1 | contig 12344 bp, 10 predicted proteins | sample 5399851 | NCBI WGS metagenome assembly WPCK01 (sample SAMN12869471, study PRJNA574797) | sludge metagenome | isolation source: wastewater treatment of pH11 | place: China:Beijing | collected 2019-05-20
TCTTTTTCCAGGGATATTCAGATTAAATAGTAGTAAATAAATTCAATAGTAATCCAAATACCCTCTCCGATATATTCATTATATTCAAAAAATAATATCTGTATTTATTACAACTGTATTTATTACAACTGTATTTATTACTTTCAGCCTTGCTAACTGAAAGTGTTTTCTATAGAAATTGCTTTAAAGTTTAAGTAAGAAAGCTCTAAAAAAACAAAATAAAAGGTATTTAAAGAAAAAGATTTTTTGGCAGTGTCGCGAATTTGCTGTAAATTTGAAGTCAAGTTTTTGTGTATTATCGGGAAATTGATCTTCTGATGTGGAATTTTCTACTCAATAACTTCTTGAGATTTGTGATTTTACAGAACTTATGCTACACTGTCAAAAGATTTGAAGAGGAGATTTAAAAAAGGTTTTTTTACTTTTTTCCCTTCATTTTACCTTTTTTCCTTCATTTTACCTTTTTCTGTATTCCCTGCATTTTTGCACGAATTTATCTACAGGGAAGCTAGCAGGATGAGAATGCATATACCCCGCAAGGGTATTGTGCTCTATAAGACCGTCAAAGCCGTCCTGTACACCTTTCCCGCGGATCATTTCGTATGCAAATTTTGCATCCCTGTCGCACTCCGTGATGGAGTAATGGAACTCATGGCCCCTGATATTGCGCGAAGAGAAATTTTTGTCAAGAGGTCGGGCTTCGGTATATCCGAGAGCTTTCAGCCGGTTTGTCATGCGAGTATTTGCGGGCACGACATCAGCCAGTTTATAAACGCGGTCATCGACCTCGTAGGTCCCGCAGAGATAGAGCAAGCCACCGCATTCTGCATAGATAGGCAAACCATCAGCTGCAAGCCCTTTTAATTTCTGTGTAGTCTCCGAATTCTCGAGAGTTTCTGCGTAAAGCTCTGGATAGCCTCCCCCGAGATAAATTCCATCAACATCCGGGACTTCCCCTGTCATAGGGCTAAAAAATACAACTTCTCCGCCGTTATCTCTAAATGCGTCAAACATATCACGGTAGTAGAAACAGAAAGCAGGGTCCCAGGCAACTCCGATCTTTAGATCCGTATCCAGACTCTGGACTACTTCGGCTTCAGAAACAGAACAGGGTTCAGCAAGTTCAAGAACTGCATCCAGGTCAACGTTTTCTTCAATAAATGCTGCCATTTCTGCGGTATTGTAGTCCTTTTCGTGTGCCATATAAAGCCCAAGGTGCCTTGAAGGGACTTCAATATCCTTTCTTCTGGGAATTGTTCCGATAATCGGAATGTTGCCGGGAAGCGAATTTTTTACAAGTTCGGCATGGCGGGGGCTTCCTACCTGGTTCAGGATGACACCTGCAACCCGGACTTCTGGATCGAACTCGGAATAACCTTTTAGAAGGGCTGCGGCACTTCTGGACATACCGTGGACATTGATTACCAGTATGACAGGGATGTCCAGAGTCTTTGCTACGTGAGCTGAGCTCGCAACTTCCGTAGAATCAATTCCGTCAAAAAGACCCATAACCCCTTCAACGACAGCAATATCAGCGTCTGCAGATGTGCGGGCAACTGTCTGCCTGACACCTTCCGTGCCCATCAGGTAAGTATCCAGGTTTCGGGAGGGGCGCCCGCAAATGGCAGTGTGATGGGAAGGGTCAATGTAATCAGGGCCTACTTTATAGGGCTGGACTTTTAACTGCCTGTGCTTGAGGGCAGCCATAATACCCATTGAGACTGTTGTTTTTCCAACACCGCTATGGGTTCCTGCAATAAGTATTCCTTTTGTCATTTGGTTACTATTGTACAGATTAATATATATCAATTCGGCTGTTAAGGAGAACAGCAACCGTTTACCGAAAAGACAAATATTAAGGAGTAAACCTGGAAAAGCAAACTTAAAAAACAGAGAGAATAGAACCAGAATTCACAATTTTTAGTTTCAATGTTTTATTTCAATGTTTTTTGATTCAACATTTTTTCTGCGAATTTCGAAATAACATGCGTTATTGATTTATATTAGCTGTAATCAGGTATTATAGTAAGTGGAACATATCGCTACCAGATATTCTTTTAGTTACAGAGCTTTTAATTACTCCGGTTAAACGGACCATAACTCTACCAGAAAATATTATTATCTCTATAATATAAATACGTCAGGGAAATATGAAGGACAACAATTCAGGGAAAAATTCCCTGTTTCGGGAAGAAAACGAAGAAGAAGTCCTGGTTGACCCTTACGGGCGCAAAGTAACCGGGCTCAGGATATCGATTACTGACAGGTGTAACCTTTCCTGTATGTACTGCCATAACGAAGGAGCAGAATGCTGTACCTGCGGTCCTGTAGGGAATGAAATGAGTCCGGAACTGATTTGCAGCATTATCAGAGAAGCAGCAAAATTTGGAGTCCGTAAAGTAAAATTTTCAGGAGGAGAACCTCTTTTCAGAAAGGATTTTGAAGATATCCTTGCCTGCCTGCCTCCTCTGAAAGAGGTTTCGGCAACCACTAACGGTATCCTGCTTGAAAAACGTGCAAAAACCCTGAAAGCTGCCGGACTCGACAGGATAAACGTAAGCCTGGACTCTCTTGACCCCGAAAAATACAGGAAGATTACCGGAGCCCCTCCGGGAACCCTTGAGAAGGTCATCAGAGGTATCAACAGCGCAGTTGAAGCAGGGTTAACTCCGGTAAAACTGAATATGGTACTCCTGAAGGGCATAAACGAGAACGAAATCGATGAAATGATGGATTTCATCCGCCCTTATAAAGGAAAAGTCATCCTGCAGCTTATTGAGCTCATGAATATAGACCCTGAGCTTTCAAAGTACACTATCGACTCAAAAACCCTTGAAAAAAGCCTCGATGAAAGAGCAAGCGAAGTCAGGGTCCGACACCTGCATCACAGAAAAAAGTACATGATCGATGGAGTTGAGGTGGAATTCGTGCGCCCGATGGATAATTCTGAGTTCTGCGCCCACTGCAGCAGGCTTAGAGTCACAGCCGATGGGAAACTCAGGCCCTGCCTGCTTGTGCACGATAATCTTGTTGATATAGGAGGAGCAAATAGTCCTGAAGAGATAGAAAAACTGCTCAGGCTTGCAGTAAGCCGGAGAAAGCCTTATTATACTCCAATCATGAAAATTGAGAAATTAAAGAAAAAGAAAGAATAAATAAAAGGATCAAAGAAAAAAAGAATTAAAGAAAGAAGAAAAGAGAAAAAATATTCAAGGAGAGATAAAATGAAAATCGAACTTCTGGTAGACGGCAGAAAAATTCCGATGAATGAATTTGTCCAGACAATAGTGGGCAACGTTATAAAAGCAATGGTAGAGACTCTTCACACAATCGACGGCAACTGGAAGGAAATTTCAATACACATAGAGCAGGGTGAAGCAAAATAAGAAAAGTTATTTAAAAGTATTTTTGAAGTAAAAAGAAAAACATTACTTGTTCAGTACAATTCTGTTCTCTTTTTTATCTGACATGTATATTTTGCCTGAATTATCGAGCTCCACATATATGTTTTATCTGAATTATGGGGCAGTTCCACAGGTATATTCTACCATATCCTGTCTGAATTATGGAGCAGTTAACTGCTGTCAGAGATATCTTTCGATTTCAGAAAAATCAATCCTTGCCGTCGAGTCCAGGGAGATGGGGGTTATTGAGACATGCCCTTTCTGCATGATGGCGTGCACATCAGTCCCTTCCTCTTCTTCCCGTATAAGGTCTCCTGCAATCCAGTAATAGGGCCTTCCCCTTGGGTCACGCCTCTCTTCGACATCGGTTTTAAAGATCTTCCTCGCAAGGCGGGTAATCTCTATAGGAGTATCTTCTTCCGCATGGAAGGGAATATTGATATTCAGCAGATCAACATTTTCCGGCATTCCCCTCTTCAGCACATTGCGGGCAATCCTGTTAACGACCTTTATCCCGGCTTCGAAGCGTTCCCTCTGATAATCCCTGGGATCATCGAATTTCTGCCCTTCATCAAGAACCTGCATTGAGGCAGCAATTGCAGGAACGCCATAGCTTGCAGCTTCAAGGGCTCCTCCAATGGTTCCCGAAGTGGTGATAGTATCCGTGCTTATGTTTTCTCCAATATTGAAACCCGATAATACCAGGTCAGGCATTGCCTTCAGTATAGTAAAAACGCCGAGAATAACAGAGTCCGTAGGAGTGCCTCCCACAGCATAGGCAGGTATACCTCCTACATCTGTTTTTGTGATCCTGAGAGGCTCAAAGATAGAAATAGAGCGTCCTACTCCGCTCTGCTGGACGGCAGGAGCCGAAATTGTAACTTCCCCGAGGTCAGAAACGCTGTCAAAAGCGGCTTTCAGGCCTGTCGAATAAACACCATCATCATTTGTAACAAGAATTTTTGGGACCATCAGCTTTCCCATAAGTTGCAGGATAATTTAAAATTTATGGAAACGCTGTGATGATTTTATTTCTATGGTACAGGCAGATGATTTTCAGATTGGATTTACATTCAGAGAGAATTATAGAAATAAAAATAATATATTATGGCCAATATATATTATAGAAAAATGTCTGTCGAGGATGAGAATAGATCCTGAAATCTCGAAACAGGAGGCTATGTGGAAACTGACCAGTTAGATTTCATTTTCCAAATTATAGACTAAGAGCAAGCCCGTTTCCATCAAAGGCAAAGAAATAGAGAGAAAGAGGAAAGGATTTCAATAAACTGTTAAAATCAGAAGAAATTTAGGGAGTGGTATTGATGGCAGAAGCACAGGAAGTAGTAACACATGTAAATATAAAAGATAAGACTGCAAACCCTACACCATTAGGATTTACTGGTCTGGGTCTTGCTGCAGTTCTCTTAAGCCTGAGTTATATAGGGTTTTACCCTGTGGATTCGATGATCGTATCCATGGCAATATTCCTGGGAGGCTTTGCACAGGTCTTCGCAGGTATTATGGCATGGAAAAAAGGGAGTGTTTTTGGTGGCACGGCATTTTGTGCATTCGGGCTTTTCTGGTTCTCCTTTGCAGGACTTCTACTTATGCCTGCACTTGGCTGGATTGAGGGCCCTGAACCACTGGCACTTGCAGCGTATCTCTTCCTCTGGGGAGTATATACATTTGTTATGCTGATAGCAACTTTGAAGCTGGGTAGTAAAGCTATAATGTTTATATTTGTGACCCTTTTCCTGCTGTTCATGCTGCTGGCTGTCATAAACGGCACAGGAAATACAGGCCTGCTTGTCATAGCCGGCTATGTAGGGCTCATTATGGGTCTTTCAGCCCTGTACACTGCCCTTGGGGAAGTGCTTAATGACGCGTATGGAAGGACAGTTGTCCCAATTTGAAGATAGAAAAAACGAAAACGTCAAAGAGATTATCAAATAAAAAGCAGTACCAAATAACAAATAAAGCGAAAACAAAAAATTTAACGGCAAAAATGCCGAAGCAAAAATAAAATACAGGGCTGTTTGTTTTAAATATATTGAGCCCTGGTTTTTTTGATTTGAAAATGTCTTCTATTCCGATGTTATTACCGGTTGTTTCAACACCGGTTCTCATTTTTAACATGAGATTTTTTAAGCAGGTGGGGCATTAAAGAGGGTGGCTTGGCCGCCCTGCAATATCCGATCAGCAGGCGCCCTGCTTTAGCTGCCCGCTGACCAGTGTTCTTTTTTATCGGGATTCCCCTGGTTTATCCCTGAACTTTTCTGTTTTAACAGGAGGCATTTTTGGTTCAAATACGGAAAGAGACGAACCTTCAAAGTCACATTAGCCGTATTTTAAAGTTAAACTTTAAAGAAGTTAAGTATTAAAGTGTACTTTTGATTTTAAAAAACATTTTTAGAACACGTTTTTAACTGTATATTCATACAGGTGATAAACACTTAAAGAGAACATTATCACCTTCATCGTCAGAAACTCCAGACTATGAAGCCATTCCCCTATCTCCATAATCGTTTCCGGTTGTACACTTCTCTGTTCTATTACGGTTTTTACGATTTCCTGTAAATTTTTTCCTAACATTTTATCTTAACCCCACTGATAATGTATTCTATTAGACGTTACTTCAAAGCATTCCCTGTTTGAAAATGCCCTGTGCGAGATATTCTTTTATCCAACATTGTCTCAAAAGGAGTCTTCTGTTTGAAGAAGTCCTGCATAGCATACACTATCCGACGTAGTCTTGAAGAGGCATCCCCATGTCGAAAATGCCATACTTTACCCCACCGACTCTAGCTTTAGAAGCTCGTCATATTAAAACTTGTTGAGCTTGTATAAGAGAATTTTATATGAAGACCTTAATAATTTACAGGCTTTTCACTGAACTTTTTAATCATGAAATTGGAAAAAGAGGATGGGTATTGATAGCAAAAGAAGCAAAGAAAACAGAAAAGACCATAGAAGTCCTGGATTGAAAAAAAAGCAATTAACAAGCGTTTATTCCGACCCTAATATATTATGTGAAATGAGACCTGAGCGCAAATCTCTCAGGCATACATAACTTTCTTCATAATAATATCCTTCAGATTTGTCTCGAAAAGTAAACAGGGGATAAAACCCAAAGAAATTAAAAGAATGATCGAAACGCAAATATCTAAAAATGAATACCCTTAAAGATGATATCAACTGGCGCAGAGATAAGTTTTAAAAAAGTATATATCACAATTTAAATTATTATTTTCATGAAAAACGAAGACTCTGATCGTCCATTTTCACTGAAAGTTTATTTGCTAATCATCATTGTGCTTTCATGGCCTTTTCAGATCGCCTACCCATTTTTAGGGGAAGCTTTTAAGCCGCTTCTTTTATTATCAATGATTATGGTCGCTGTCGGCACTTATATTGCCGGCAAGTTTGTGTTCAGGGACGGGTTTGAAAACGCTGGCTGGCAATGGGGCAAACCCAGGCATTATGTATACGCTTTTGGGCTTGCATTATTTTTGTGGGCTTTCCCGAGAGTTGTTGAGCAGCTATTGGGGATTTATGAAGCCCCTCAGGATATAAGCGCCAGGACAATTCTAATTGAGTTTTTACTTAGCTTCACAATCACACTCATTCCAGCTTTTAGTGAAGAGTTAGGTTGGCGTGGATATTTGCTGCCCCGCTTATTCGCCCGATATACGGCCCGCAAAGCACTGCTTCTGCACGGCTTTGTCACCTGGGTCTGGCACCTGCCAGTTGTGGTTGTGATGGGAATACAGATAACTGGCAACCCTCTTGTTTCAGTGCCGCTTGTTATGCTTGTCAGTTTAGTACCGACGATTATGCACGCAGTTGTATTTGCTTACATCTGGTCAAGCACGCAAAGTTTAGCCGTATCGACCGTTTACCATGCCGCGTTTGATGAGGTTCGTGATTCCATTGAAGGGACGGTTGGTTTAGGTCCGCTTTCACAAAACTGGCAGATGCTAATTCTTACTATTTTGGGAATTGTACTATTATGGAAAGCAAAATGGAGAAAAACAGCTAACGAAAACCTTTTTTGCGGATTCCATCCTAATCTTTAGTTTTTCCGTATGACACATCTCTAAGAGCCTTATCTCTAAAACCTTTCAAAACTCTGGAAAGATCTACAACATCAACAGTGTAGGGTATATTAAGATCATTTATTTTTTCTTTTAATAAAGTCCATTATTGACTTTGAGTCAGGCTTTAAGGAGTTTTAAGAAGATTTCTACGCTGTGCTTAAGTCTGAAGAATGTCACTATGGAAAACTTGATCGATGAAGCTAAACCTTTACCATCAAATATCGTTTTCTATCTCCTCACCCATCCAAGAGCAGTGCAAATTTAATATAATGATTCCCTTTATCCATCTATTATTTCTAACAAATCAAAAATTCACGATTATCCAGTATCCCCCAATCAATATTACGAGGACTTATAAAATGGACAAATACGAAAAAGTATTCGAGCTGGCAAAACGCCGCGGCTTTTTATGGAATTCATTTGAGCTGTATGGCGGAAGCCGCGGGTTTTATGATTACGGGCCTTTAGGGAGCACGCTGAAAAGGCGCATAGAGCAGATCTGGAGAGAGTTTTACGTAATTCAGGAAGGGCATATGGAAATCGAGTGCCCGACCATAGGTATCGAGGATGTTTTTGTCGCATCAGGGCACGTTGGAGGCTTTTCTGACCCCCTGTGCGAATGCAAGAAATGTGGAGAGGCTTTCCGGGCAGACCACCTGGTGGAAAACGTCATGGATGCGGCAGGGACCCTGAGCGCAGAACAGCTCACAGAAGTCATAAAGGAAAAGGGGATCACCTGTCCCGAGTGTGGCGGAGAGCTCAACGACGCTTATGAATTTAACCTGATGTTCAAGACCACAATCGGGCCCGGAACCGGAAGGCAGGGTTACCTCAGGCCGGAAACAGCGCAGGGGATGTTTGTTGACTTCCAGAGGCTTTCCCGATTCTATAGAGACAAGCTGCCTTTTGGGGCTGTGCAGATAGGCAAATCTTACAGGAACGAAATTGCACCAAGGCAGGGTGTTATAAGGCTCAGGGAATTCACCCAGGCTGAATGTGAACTCTTTGTTGACCCGAGGAACAAGAAGCACTCCAATTTCGAGCGCTTCGCGGACAAGGAACTTGTTCTTTACTCGCAGGCAGCCCAGCAAACAGGTGAGCCTATCAGGATGACAGTTCGCGAAGCTGTAGAAACCGGCGTTATCGCCCACGAAGTCCTAGGTTACAACATCGCTCTTACAAACGAGTTTCTGACAAAAGTAGGGATCGAACCTGCAAAGCTCAGGTTCAGGCAGCACCTGAAAGACGAGATGGCACACTACGCAATCGACTGCTGGGATGCCGAAATCGAAACAGACCGCTTCGGCTGGGTTGAAATTGTGGGCATTGCAGACAGGACTGATTATGACCTTAAAGCCCACGCAAGGGTCAGCAAGACAGATCTTTACGTTTACGTAGAGTATGACGAGCCCAAAGTGGTGACCCGTTTTGTTGTGAAACCGAATATGGGTAAACTCGGCCCCCTCTTCAAGGGCAAAGCAAAAGCCGTTGCAGACGCCTTAAAACAGCTTTCGGAAGAAGAGCTCTCAAAGGACCAGATCACAGTTACAGTAGACGGAGAAGAACTGCCTGTAAGTTCGGATGTAGTGGATTTTGCCGAAGAGACCGTAAAGGTCAGCGGAGAAAACGTCATTCCTCACGTCATTGAGCCTTCTTATGGTATAGACAGGATCTTCTACGGTACCATGGAACACGCCTTTGACGAAGAAAATGTTGCTAAGAAAGCAGCAGAATCCGGTCTCAAAGGTGCAGAAGAAGCAGAAGGTGCAGAGAAAACAGAAGGTGCAGAGAAAGCAGAAAAGGCAGAAAAAGGACCGGAAGCAACAAAGGATGAAACTGAGGGAGAAGGTGAAGAAGAAACCCGCCTTGTAATGCACTTCTCAAGTTCAGTAGCACCTGTTCAGGTAGCGGTCCTCCCGCTTCTTACCAGGAAAGAGCTTGCAGACCCTGCAAAAGAGATCGTTGCAAAACTCAGGGAAAAGAACCTGCTCGTCAATTACGACGACTCCGGGACCATCGGGCGCCGCTACAGGAGAAATGATGAAATCGGGACTCCATACTCGGTTACTGTTGATTATGATACCCTTCAGGACGGGACCGTCACAATCAGGGACAGAGACTCCATGCGCCAGATAAGGGCTCCAATCAGTGGAATCGAAAACGTGCTCTACGAACTGATCTACAGGGGCAGAAATTTCGAATCTGCAGGTAAACCCTTTAATTTCTAAATTAGAATTAATAAAAGAATGAATTAAGGGAATAAGTATAACCTGTAAATTCCTGAGCTGCGGGCTGAGAAGCCTACAGCAAAATATTTAATTTTTTATTACTTTTTTATAATTGAAATAAAGCCCTGAAATAAATAAACCTGAAAAAATAAGCGATCCTGAATCAAAATGAAAGAAAGTCTTTTTCCTGAGAAACCGGAATGCATGAAGCATCCATTGATAAAGCCCGACACAGTGGAGCAGAGGCTTTACCAGCTCAACCTTGCAGGAGAAGCCCTTAAGGGTTCAAGCCTTGTTGTACTTCCTACGGGACTTGGAAAAACCATAATAGCTCTTTTTGTAATTGCCTCCAGACTCCAGCGTTTCGGAGGAAAAGCCCTTATTCTCTCTCCTACGAAACCCCTTGTTGAGCAGCACGCAGCTTTTTTCAAAAAGGTGATGGCTCTTCCCGAAGAAGAGGTTCTGGCTTTTACTGGCAGCATTTCCCCTGCAGAGAGAGAAAGGCTATGGGAACAGGGAAAATTGATAGTATCAACCCCGCAGGTAATTGAAAACGACATCCTTACAAGGCGGATCAGCCTCGAGAACGTTAGCCATATCACTTTTGACGAAGCCCACAGGGCAGTCGGAAACTATGCATATACCTTTATTGCGGAGAAGTATTTTGAGAGTGCGAAAAATCCGCATGTACTCGGAATTACAGCAAGCCCGGGAAGTTCGGATGAAAAGATATCAGAGGTCTGTGAAGCCCTGCATGTCCAGAATGTAGCCGTGAAAACGGAAAAAGACAGAGATGTCCGCCCATATGTGCAGGAAAAAGAAATCGAATGGCTCCAGGTTAATCTTCCCGCAGAGATGGCAGAAATCCGGAGCTATCTTGAGAAAATTTTTGACGACAGGCTTGCAATTATCAGGAACCTGGGCTTTTCTGCAGGCAGCGGGAAATATGTCTCCAAAAAAGACCTGCTGCTCCTCCAGAAAAAGCTTCAGGGAGAAATCAGGGTAGGAGGAGACCCTGCAGTCTTTTCTGCCATGTCCGTGGTCGCAGAAATGATGAAGGTGAACCATGCAGTGGAAATGGTGGAAACCCAGGGGATAGAAGCCCTCAGAAAATACCTGGAAAAACTCGACGCTGAAGCTTCTTCAAGCAAAGCGAGCAAGGCTGCAAAAAGGTTAATGGATGACCTCTATATGCGGAAGACCCTTTACCGGGCAAAAGAATGCGAGGTTGAACACCCAAAACTGGAGCTTGCGCGGAGAATCGTATGCGAGCAACTAGAAGGTAACCCGGACTCGCGAGTAATTGTTTTTACAAACTACAGAGACAGCGCTGAAATGGTGGTTAACGCTCTTTCCAGAGTTTCCGGAGTTAATCCTGTCCGTTTTGTGGGGCAGGGCTCTCGCCATAAGGATAAAGGGCTCACGCAAAAACAGCAGGTTGAAATCCTTGAAAGGTTCAGGGCCGGGGAATATAATGCCCTGGTAGCCACATCGGTTGCTGAAGAAGGTCTTGACATTCCCGCCACAGACCTTGTTCTGTTTTACGAGCCTGTCCCCTCTGAGATAAGGAGCATCCAGCGCAAAGGCAGGACAGGCAGGCAGCACAAAGGCAGAGTGACCGTTCTCGTGACAAAAGGCACAAGAGACGAGGCTTATTACTGGAGCAGCAAAAACAAGGAAAAAAGAATGCTGAACAGTATGCACGGACTTGAAGCTGTCCTGGGCCCGAAAAATGTCAAAAAAAGCTCTGAGCTTTCCGATTTTGACAGTGTGTCTTTTATTTCAGACTCAAAACCGGAATCAAAACAAAACACAAAACTGGACTCTTACCCAGAATTTCAAGGAATTGAAAGCGAAAGTATGGATAAAATCGAAAGTGGGAGCCTGGAAAATACTGAAGACTTCCCTATAACTGATTTTGGGGATCCCGGAAAAACTGAGGGAAAAAACGGAAAAGATAGCGAGATAATTTCACACACGAAGGACATAAAACTGCAAAAAAATTCAGATGAGATTGGAAAGAAAGAAGAAAACGAGAAAGATTATGCAAACATAAAAGAAAAGCAAAAAACCCTTGTTGATTTCGGAACCGCATCAGGAGAAAGCTCAGACAGCCTCCTTAAAATTATAATCGACCACAGAGAAACAAAAAGCGGGGTTGCGAAAACTCTGGACAGACTCGGCATGGAACTCAGATTTATGGCTCTTGAAATCGGAGACTATATCGTGAGCGACCGCCTTGCAGTGGAAAGGAAACGTACAGATGACTTTGCATGTTCCCTGATTGACGGAAAACGCAACCTTTTTGCCCAGCTCTCTGACCTGGCAAGAGTTTATGAAAAACCTGTTCTGATAATTGAAGGGGAAGACCTTTTCACTTCAAGGCAGATTAACCCGAATGCTATTTATGGTTCCCTTGCATCCATTGCAATAGATTTTGGGGTATCCATCCTCTATTCCCGCGATGAAGAGGAAACCGCATCTATTTTGAAAATACTTGCAAAGAGGGAGCAGACAGAAAATAAACGTGAAATCAACCCTCACGGGAAAAAGTCTGCCAGCACTCTTGCAGAACAGCAGGAATACCTCATCTCTTCAATCTCGAACATCGG
>WPCK01198724.1_pt1 | contig 12315 bp, 7 predicted proteins | sample 5399851 | NCBI WGS metagenome assembly WPCK01 (sample SAMN12869471, study PRJNA574797) | sludge metagenome | isolation source: wastewater treatment of pH11 | place: China:Beijing | collected 2019-05-20
CCCGGCCACAGAGGCGAGCCCGCCGGACACAGCGAGCCCAGCAGTGATAGAGGGCGACTTCGTCCCGAACCAGGATCTGTTTGCGAGAAAACGCGACCATGGGGAGTCCTCCGGGCATGAGTATTCTTCTGTCCACATGAGCACATGAACTGGAGTATACATCATGCCCCTTGACGGGCAAGGGCCCATAGGGCAGAATCCTGGATGTCTGGAGATGTTCTCTGGAGATGTTCCCTTCGAGTTGACCTGGCAACGATCACGAAGATAGAGACGGAACACCTGAAAACAGGGTCTGACCCCAGAAGGTCACAATGATCCAGCGCCGAATCGTGTCGACACGGATCGTGTTCGCAACCTTGGTCGCGATTGCGGCCATCGCACTGCGCGGGTCGTCCGCGAGCGACTCGCCGTTTCGCATCGCGCACTTTCAGGCGGATGTAACGGTGCCGATCGGCCACCGGCTGATGGGAATCTTGCCTGTGCGAGCGGCCCGCATCACCGATCCACTGGAAGCCAGAGGCTTCGTCTTGCTGGGTGCCGATGCGCCGATCGTATGGGCGTCCATTGATTGGTGTGAAATTCGCAATGAGGCGTATGATCGATGGCGCGAGGTCTTGGCCGCCGCGGCCGACACGGAACCGAAACGCGTTATCGTGACCTGTTTGCATCAGCACGATGCGCCGGTGGCCGATCTAGGCGCCGAGCGATTGCTCGCCAAGGTTGGTCTGCCGGGCGGGCTGTGCGATCCGGAATTCCACGAGACTGCCGTGCAGCGGGTCGCGGACGCGCTGCGAGAATCGCTGTCGTCGGCGCGAATCGTTACTCATGTGGGCGTAGGACAGTCGATGGTGCGCGGAGTCGCGTCCAATCGTCGCGTCGTGCTCGACAATGGCCCGGTTGCGTTTTCCCGCGGTAGCAGTAGCGGCAGTGACCCGGCCATGCGCAACGCGCCCGACGGGCTTATTGATCCCATGTTGAGAACCATCAGCTTCTGGGATGGTGAACAGCCGCTTGTGGCGCTTCATGCGTACGCCACGCATCCGATGAGCTACTACGGGATGGGGGAAGTGACCGCGGACTTTGTCGGCATGGCGCGCCGGATGCAGCAGCAGGAAGACCCCAGTGTTTTCCAGATTTACGTCACCGGTTGCAGCGGCGACGTGACGGCCGGCAAGTACAACGACGGTGCGCCGGATAACCGTCCCCTGCTCGCCAGGCGATTGCACTCGGCGATGCAGGACGCCTGGCAGAACACACGACGTTTTCCCTTGGAGCGTCTTCAATTGCATTCCGTCGAATTGTCGCTGCCATTTCGAAGCGACGAGTCGTACACTGCAACCGCTCTCCGTAAATCGCTGAACGACGCCAAGCTGGACGAACGTACCCGACTACTGGCCGCGATGGCGCTCGCCAGCCGGCGGCGTGTTGAAAGCGGGCATACGATTTCGGTGCCATGCCTCGATTTTGACCGAGCCCTCTTATTGTCGTTGCCGGGCGAGGCGTTTGTTGGCTACCAACTGATGGCCCAGCGTTTGCGGCCGGATGTGCCGGTCATTTGCGCGGGCTACGGCGAGTGTTGGCCCGGATACATTCCAACGCGGGCAGCCTTCGTTGACGGTTTCGCAGATGTTTGGATGTGGGTCGATCGCGGTGTCGACCTGGAGATGCGCAGCGCACTTTCGAAGGTGTTAAAATCGCCACGCCCGCAGCCGGCGAGCTCCAAAGCACCACGCGTCGCTGACGACACCTCGACGGACGTATTCTCCGCGACGGCCGAGCATCCGCGCTACAGCGAAGGCTCGATCTTGCCGCTTGCCGACGGCAGCCTGCTTTTTGCGAATACGGAATTCGACGACGATCCCGGCGACTTCGCGAAGGCCCGCATCGTCGGCCGCCGCTCCAGTGACGGTGGCATCACCTGGAGCCAACGAGAAATTCTGCAGGACAACGTCGGGCGATTGAACGTGATGTCGGCGACGCTCAGGCGATTTCGCACACAACAAGACGCGACCCTCGGTCTATTCTATCTGGTGAAGAATAGTCGGGACGACTTGAAAGCGTATCTCCGTACGTCGGCCGACGACGGGCGGACGTTCGGCGAGCCGCTCGCGATTACCGATGTGTCTGGTTACCACGTCATGAATAACGATCGCGTTACGGAACTGATCGATGGTCGATTCCTCTGCCCCGTTTCGTGGTCGAGCGATGTTGAGCGGGAAAACCACTTTGTGTCTTTCTGCTATTGGTCCGATGATGAGGGTAAGACCTGGAAGACAGGTCCAAGCCGCGTCGGCGTACCACAGCGCGGCGCAATGGAGCCCGACGTCCTGGAGCTCGACGACGGCCGTGTGCTGATGATAATTCGTACGCAGCTCGGCGAGATTTATGCGAGCCATTCGACCGATCGCGGTGAAAGTTGGAGTTCGGCCAAACCGTGGGGCGTTCGCTCGCCCGAATCGCCGGCAACCTTGCGACGCATCCCATCGACTGGTGACTTGCTGCTCGTTTGGAACCCGGCGTATGAAGCGACCGCCGGCCACGGTGGCGAACGCACACCGCTCGTGGCTGCCGTTTCGACTGACGAAGGGCAAACCTGGCGCGCGCCGCGCACGCTCGAAGATCGCAAGGACCAGCAGTACGCGTATACGAGCCTTGTTTTTTTCGAGGGCCGCGTGCTTATCAGCTACTACGTGGCGGAGAATTCGACGGGCCGCATTTCGACGCGCTTTCGATCGTTGCCCGTGGCCTGGTTCTACCAAACGGCGCCGCAACGATAACTTGCATCGCTGATGCGGCAGCTCCGGAACACGAGGCGGCCATCAGGGGCGCCCCATGGTGGAGCGGCCAAAGGTTCCAGGAGCGGCCAAAGGTTCCAGGAACATTTTATCAGTCCTTATCGCCACGGCCCTTTCTGGTCGCCGAATGTCGAAAGTCCCCACAAGGCCTCGAACTGGAAAATGTGAGAATATTGGGTCCAGACCGTTGACGCGAAATGTTCCCAGGTTATCTTTGGTGCGCTGAGGGCGTCGACGTATCGTTTCGCTTCGTCTGTTCACTTTGAGGGTTCCTTCATGAGATCGTACATTTGCCTCGTCGTCGCCATTGTCTTGGCGGTAGCGCAATCGTCGGAAGCTGCAATCACTGGAAACCCATTTTCGGATGGCTGGACATCGCAAGGAAATTCGCTTTCCAACGGGGTGTATGTACGGGGAAATGCGAACTACGCATTTGACACGTACAGTGCTACCGTGGTGGTCGATTCGGCGTTGCGCACGGCCTCGGGTAATGTTTGGAGCATTGGCGATACCGTGATTGGCGTTGGCGGGGTATTTCGGAGCATCACTGCGGCGGAAGCGGGCTGGGGTGCGTTCACAGGCAATGCCGTCAACTCGCTTCTGACCACGAATCTAACCGGCCCCAAAATACAAGCGAAATTCGGGACCGGTGTCGCCATCACTACCCCCTAGTCCGTGAGTTCGATCGCGCCGGACAGTGGAAATGGTGTGGGAAGTCTTGGTAACGGTGGAACCGGATCGATTCAGATACGCAGTTCCGGCTACCTGACGCAATCAGACTGGACAACCAACGCGGGACAACTGATGAACTTGGCAAGCGCTAGCCACATTACCAGCTATCTCTCGCCCACACCTAGTGCAAGTGTTGCCCGGCTTATCTGGAATGTGAGCAATGGCGAGCTATCCAGCTGGCAGATCCTCTTGAATGTGACGCAGGCCGGATTCGTTACCGATGGCAATGCCATCATGACCGTGCAAAACGGCGACAATGCCTACACGGACGCGCTCGTTGGCGTGGCGCGGGGCAACGGCGTTGTGCCCGAAGCAGCTTCCGTTGTCATCTGGTCCCTGCTGGTTTCCGCGGTAGGTGGGATCGGGTGGTGGCGACGTCGGACTCAGGCCGGTTGAATCCGTCGATCCCAAATAGCCGTGCTCGAATCGTGGACGATATCTTCACCCTTCCTTCGGGAGGGTCGAGCGCAGCAAGGGGAGGGGGAGCTGAAAAGAGACCGTCGCCCTCCCCGGACGCTCGTATCTCGCGTCCGACCCTTCCGTAGGGAGGGTAGAATCCGTGGTGACCGTGATATCAATACACGGAAGATCACAAGACCGAGTCACCGTGGCTGACCGCAGTTGACGCATCGCGCACGTTCAATAGGCAATTCTCTCGGGCCGAAGCAGCGTCCGCTTCGGCTCGTTTCGTGTCGGAAGTGGCTTGGAGTCGTGCTGAGCCGACTGCGCCGAGCGGCGATTCACGGAAGGTGAACGTAGCGGCGCTTACGCGAGAATGTCGCGAACGACGTGGCCGTGGACGTCGGTCAGCCGAAAGTCCCTGCCTTGGAATCGATAGGTCAGGCGCTCGTGATCGAAGCCCAACAGGTGGAGGATCGTGGCCTGCAGGTCGTGGACATGCATGGCGCCCGGAGTCAACACTTCGCGCGTCGGCTCGATGGGGTTCCCCTCCGCATCGGCGATGTTGTAGCCGTAGTCATCGGTCTGGCCAAACGTGATCCCCGCACGAACCCCGCCTCCGGCCAGCCAGATGGAAAAGCATCGCGGATGGTGATCCCGTCCGTAATTGTCGGCGGTCATCTTTCCCTGGCAGTATGAGGTCCTGCCGAATTCACCGCCCCAGATCACCAAGGTTTCATCGAGCATACCCCGCTGTTGCAGGTCTGACACGAGACCCGCCGAGGCCCGATCGGTTTCCTGCGCTTGACCGCGAATACCCGCTGGCAAGTTGTCGTGATGGTCCCACCCCTGGTGGTAGATCTGGATGAAGGGGACGCCGCGTTCCGCCAGCCTGCGAGCCAACAGGCAGTTGGCCGCATAGGTGCCCGGCTGGCGGGCGTCGTCGCCGTACAGTGCAAACGTTGAATCGGGTTCCTGTGAAAGGTCGGTGACTTCCGGAACACTGGTTTGCATGCGGTACGCCAATTCATACTGGGTAATACGAGCCTCGATTTCGGGGTCCAGTTCCTGTTCGAGCTGTGCCAGGTTCAGCTCCTTAAGGCGATCGAGCATGGCCCGCCGGCCCGAACGGCAGATGCCGTCGGGATTGGAGAGATACAGGACTGGGTCCTTTCCCGAGCGAAAGCGGACTCCCTGATGCTTTGATTCGAGGAATCCGTTCCCCCATAGCCGGGCGTAAAGGGGCTGGTCTCCCTGTCCGGCGCTGACCAGGACCACAAACGACGGCAGGTCTCGGGAAACGTCACCGAGTCCATAGGAATACCAGGCCCCCAATGAAGGCCGTCCGGCGATCTGCGAGCCGGTCTGAAGAAACGTGATGGCAGGATCGTGATTAATGGCTTCCGTATACATCGAACGCACGATGCAGAGCTGGTCCGCGATGCCCGCGGTGTGCGGCAACAGGTCGCTGATCCAGGCACCGCCATCACCATGCGGTTGGAAGGCGAAGGCCGAGCCGGCCAGCGGTATCGATGTTTGGTTGGCCGACATTCCCGTCAGCCGCTGACCTCGGCGAACGTGCTCGGGCAGCTGCTGGCCATGAAGCTGATTCAACAGCGGCTTGTAATCGAACAGTTCTTGCTGAGCGGGACCGCCACTTTGAAAGAGGTAGATGACGCGCTGGGCCTTGGGGGCCAGTTGAAACCCGACCGGTGGGCCCGGTGACGGCTCCGTCGCCATGCCGGAAACCGGACGCAGGAGTTGCCCCAGTGCTACGCTACCGAGTCCTGTCGCCAATCGACCAAACAGGTGGCGGCGGGTGATCGATGGCCATGGGCCGATCGTCTGCCCATGCTTACCGAAGGGACGTTGGTCTGCGGCGCGGGGCATGGCAGTTCCGTTTCAGTACGTATTGACCAGCGGCCGGTCTTCGCGAGCGAGATCGTTCGCCATTCTCATGTAGTGGTGATGTGCCGCGCATTTGACCAGGTAGACAAAGAGCACTTCCGGCTGACGTCGCCTCCGCCAGACGCTGGCCAGGCGCTGGCGATATTCCCGCCGCAGCGATGCATCGTCCACACAGCGCATCAGCCGCCGATAAAAGACCCCGCACTGGACCAGCAATTTCGCCTGGGACCGCAGTCGCTGCCAGGGGTGGGTACACCAATAGGCGCGCTGAGCCTTATTGAATTGAAAACCCAAATCGTGGTAGAGGCTGTCGGTACGATCGAAATAGTCCGTCGGATCATTCAAACGGCGAGTGACGGCAATGTAGCCATCCCGCAATGCTTCGCGTGTCATCCGCAGGGGGATGACATTCGTACCGAATTCTGGTGGATCGTCAAAGTCCAGCCGGTCTTCGGCCCGCAACCGATCGTAAAGTGGCGTCTTGGGGATGGCGGACAGCATTCCGAACATGACGTGCGCGATGCGGGCCTCGCGAACAAAGTCGCATTGCGCGTCGAAGATCCGTTCGTCATCGTGATCAAACCCGGCGATCATTCCCCCCCAGACTTCCATGCCGGCCTGCTGGATGCGGTGTATCTTTTCCGCCATGCTGCCGCCGGGCCGCAGATTCTGATACTTGTGAGTTTCTTGCAGGGACTCTGCATTCGGGCTTTCCACACCGACGAAGACGGCCTGGATATTGGCCTCGACCATCGCCTGCATGAGTTCCGGGTCGTCTGCCAGGTCCATGGACGCCTCGGCAAAGAACGTCAGAGGAAAGCCATGACGCTGCTGCCAGGCGGCAATCTCGCGGATGACCGGGAGGATTCCTTTCTTGTTGCCGATCAGATTGTCGTCGACAATGAACGCGAGCTCCATCCGTTGGTTTCGCAGGGAATCCAGTTCCGCAAGGACCTGGGGGGCAGTCTTCAGCCGTGGTCGGCGGCCGAACGTGACGATGATATCGCAGAACTCACATTGAAAGGGGCAGCCGCGGGATATCTGGAGACTACCGAAGACGTAGTGTTTCATCTGCAGAAGGTCGTACCGCGGGCACGGAACGCGAGTCATGTCGGTGCGTTCCTTCTGTTCATAGCGTGCCTGATGACCTCCCTGGCACCATTCCTGCAAGAAGGCGGGCCAACTGTCTTCCGCTTCGCCGACGAAGATGACATCCGCCAGCCCTTGGAAATAGTCCTCTTTGACCGTTACCCACGGCCCCCCAACCACGGTGAAGGCCCGGCGCTGCTTGAGTTCTTCCAGGATGGCCCGCATGCGAAAGCGCTGGACGACCATGCCGGTGACTCCCACGATGTCGGCCCGAGCCACACGGTCAAAATCGATGGGCTCGACATTTTCGTCGAGCAAGGTCACGTCATGTTCCGCGGGCGTGAGGGCGGCCAGCAAGGGGAGACATGCCACGGGCAAGTTGGCCCGCTTGCCGAAGAGGGGCAGGGAATGCTCCAGCCCCCAATAGGAGACGTCGAACCGGGGATTGATGATGACGATTTCGGCCATTCACCGTCTACCTGGCGCCGCATGTGGAACGACTTTCCGAGCTCGGCCGATCCGAATGTTATACCGGTGCCGAGGCAAGCCGGCCAGTCGCGGCATCCCGATTCCCAGTCCGGGGCACCGTTCTGGCTCGATGCCCTTGAGAGTCGCTGTACTGCGGCCACGGTCACCTGCCGCCGTTGGGGCAGTTTCCCGATCGCGTTGCCGCACCCCGAAAGGGTGCTGTTCGGCGAGCCGGGGCAGAATCGACGTGAGGATCATCCCACAAGCAGGCGGGTATCCCGCGTGGAATCTCGCCGCGCGAAGAGCCGACCGACGGGTCCCATCAGGAGGGCAGGAAGCAGCACCAGGTCGCCGTAGAGGGCCACCAGGAGGAGGGCACTGAGCATCCAGGCAAAGCGACTTCCCGGCAGGAAGGGGCTCAGCGCAAATACCAGCATACCGGCACCGATGATCAAAGAGCTTTCCGTCATCGCCGCGGCACAATGTTCGTATGCCGTTCGGGCGGCCTCCACCGCGGTATCGCCCGCCTGAACCCCGCGCCGATAGAACGTCAGAAAATGAAGGGTCCCATCGATGGCCATTCCCAAGGCGACGCTGGCCGTCATGACTGATCCAATGTCGAGGGACTGTCCCAGCCAGCCCAGCAGCCCAAACATCAAGATCAACGGAAACACATTCGGGATCATCGCCACCAATCCTGGCCCGATCCCGCGCTGATCGATGATGACGATCAACGTAATAAAGAGCAGCGCCGACACGAGGCTCCAGAACAGGCTCGACATCAACTGTCTCTGGATCTCGTGAACGAGGGGCATGACCCCGGTGTAGATGCAGCGGAGCCCCGGGGAACCTTGCGGCGACGGAAGCAGGGGATCGAGTTCCGCGCGGACGACGTCAATGAACTGACCATAGTCTCGATGCCCCACGGCGCTGACCCTGGCCGTGATTCGCCACCACTGCTCAGCCCCGTCGTCCTTCAAGTAGCAGGACTGGGCCAACAGCTCGCGTCGGTTCTCCAGACCACGGTAGATTGCTGCACGCCGGGCAGTACCGCCAAGACTCCGGGAGGTGGGGATGGACGGGGCAAAGGTGGCCGCCGACATGGTACCACCGACACCGTCCAGGTTTTCCAACCGCGCCTGGGCGCGGCGTACCAGCTCCATTCGCTGGCGAAAGGGCCACGGGCATGTCGAGTCGAAATGCAGGAGGACCTCAATCGGTACCAAAGGCCCCACATGCGCTTCCACCCACCGGTAATCGCACAACAATCGGCTGTCGGGTCCGCAGAGCGTTTCGATTCGCACCGAAGTATTCAGCCATTGGATCCCCCAACCAGCCACCGCCATGCATGACAAGGCAAGCCACGGGATCAGGACATGATGTCGTTCCACATGGCGGGCAAGCCCCGATTGCCAGCCACGTCTGGCGAAAACGGTTGACGCGCCTCGCTTCGAAACGATCTCGGTCGCCGAAAGCGGCCAGAGCTCAAAACTGCCCGGGATCACCAGGAGCAACAGGCACAGGGAAATCATCACCCCAGCCGAGGCATATCCCCCGAACTCGCGAATCGGAGCGATATCGCTGACCAGCAAGGACGCCAATCCAATGGCCGTGGTGCCCGCTGCCAGGAAACACGGTCGGAATCCAAGCGCCAAGGCCCGTTGTGAAGCGGTTTCTCGGGGGCCTGCGGCCAAGGCGTCAAAGTAGTAATTCACCAGGTGAATGCCACCCGCCATCGTCAGGGCCAGGATCAGTGGTGGCATGACCATCAGGATAGGATTGAGCTTGCTCCCTGTGTAATACACCAGTGCCAGTGTTACTGCCTCGCAGTAGAGCGACAGACCAAACACGGTCAGTGCCACACGCCTTGATCTCAAGCGATACCAGGCCAGCCCCAGCATCACGAGCGCCGACGGGACAGTGAAATTCCGCATGGATCGAGCACTATCGGAATCCACCGTGTAGCCATCCATGATCGGCCCCACGAGATGAATATCGCCTTCGGGGATCCCAGCCTCCTGGACCAGCAGCTGGCGGATCCAGGAAATCGCTCGTTCTTTGTGCTGGAAGCCTTCCTGCGTGAAGAAGACCGCCAGGAACGTATTGGACAGGTTCTCGCCAATCAACGTCCCTCGCAGGCGTTCCGCTGCCTGGCTGCGCGACAAGTTGAGCGGCTCGGACATGAGTTCCTTCAACGTTTGCTGTCCGCTTGCGACTCGTGCAAACCAGTTCCTTCCCGGCGGATCATGCGGTTGGCGCTCCCCCATCAATCGCTGAGTCAGATGATCCAGGCGAGGGTCGTCCACCGTGCAATCGGGCCAGCTGACGACCAGAACTTCGCCCGTCTCGAAATACTCAGTGAGCTGTTCGTAGTCGCGTCGTGCTGGGAAGTCGTGCGGCATCCATTCCGCCGGCGCGGAAGTGCGAAAGGTCATGGCCTTCCAGGCGCCGTACCCCACCACGGGGGCACCCAGCGCCATCAGACACAATGCCGCCAGGCAACGTCGTCCGTGCGTCATAACTCTCACGCCAGTCCTTGTTTGCGCCGCTTGTGGCGCATGGTCTCACCCATCCAATGGCCCCATGACCGATCGTAGGCCAAATCGCTTCCCAGTACGATGGTGCTTCGTGTGCTTTTGGCGAATCTCCCCAAGACGGGTTCCCAGCGTACCGATGCCAGATTACCCAAAGCGCGATGTGCCGTCCTGTACGGGAATCGACAGGTACGCTCTTTCGCAGCTTCTGGTTCGCGATCGGCAGCCGGAATGGATGGACGATCCCCAATTGGAGCCGCAGCTCCATTGGGCGGCATTGACGGGCCTGAAACGAGTCAACGGGATCAGCCGAACGGCCGAATCCGTCTGGCGGACAATTCAATCTCATACGCGACGGGGAGACCACCTCCGCATATTGGATGTTGCTAGCGGCGGTGGTGACGTGGCCATTCGGCTGATGCGGCGGGCCGCCCGCCAGGGGGTGGGTTGCGAGATCCTGGGAATCGATATCAGTCGGACGGCACTCGAATTCGCCAGTCACGTGGCGAGGACGACAGCAGGGGGTATGGCAGCGTGTGGAACACGCCTGGAGTTTCGCCATGGGGATGTACTGCGAGACCCGTTTCCCGGCCCTTTTGACGTTGTTTACTGCACGCTGTTCTTGCACCACCTGTCGGACGAAGATGCGGTGGTCCTGCTGGGGAAAATGCGTGCGACGGCTGGTCGCCTGTTGATCCTCGACGACTTGCGGCGCACACGGTGGGGGCACACGTTGGCCAGATATGGTGCTCGGCTTCTGACGCGTTCACCCGTCGTGCACGTCGATGGGCCTCGATCGGTCCGCGCGGCGTTTACGTTGCGGGAGATCCGGCGTCTGGCCGATGAAGCCGGGCTGCAGCGGGCGCGGATTGACACGCGATGGCCTCAGCGATTCCATCTGACCTGGAGCCCCACGTCATGAGTGGACCGCGGAACGCGAGCCAAGAGGACTGGGAGGCCCTGGTGATCGGCGGCGGGCCGGCCGGGGCCCTGGCAGCAACACTGCTCGCCCGCCGCGGCGTTCACACCCTGATCGTCGATCGCAAGCCGTTTCCTCGGGCCAAAGTCTGCGGTGGCTTTCTGAACGGACGAGCCCTCGGTCTATTGTCCTGCGTCGGACTCGAGGGGCTGTGCGACCGGCTGGCGGCCCCTTGGGTGCGACACTTGCAAGTTCAGATACCTGGTTCTTCAGCGGTGCTGGCACTGCCCCAGGGCAGGTCGCTGACCCGCCGGACCCTGGACGCTGCACTTGTGGCCGAGGCGGTCGCCGCGGGCGCCGAGTTCCGCGAGGGCTGTTCGGCGCGTGTGCTGGCCGCTGACCCGCAACAGCCGGCAAGTGCACTTCGGCAAGTCGTCGTGGAATCCGCCACCGGTCCTGCCCTGGCTGTGTCTGCCAAAGTCGTATTGGTCGCCGACGGATTGGGGCATCCGAGCCTGGCTGACCTCCCGGAATTTGCACAGCGGATTGTCCCCCATGCCCGTATCGGCTTGGGGACCACGCTGAGGGGCGGTCGTGCGTGGCTTTCGCCGGAAACGCTGCTGATGGCCGTGGGCCGCGACGGCTATGTCGGACTGGTTCGCGCGGAAGATGACCAATGGAACCTGGCCGCATCGCTTCACCGCGACCGTGTGCGGCTGGATGGCGCCGCGGGTGCCGTACGATGCGTGCTCGCCGAGTCGGGTATCGCCCCACCACTCGACTGGGAAACCGCCACCTGGATGGGAACTCCTCCGTTGACGCGGCGCACTCGCCGGGTCGGTTCGCACCGCCTCTTGCTGGTGGGTGACGCGTTGGGCTACATCGAACCATTCACGGGAGAGGGAATGGCCTGGGCCCTTTCCGCGGCCGTGGGAGTAATCCCCTACGCCTTGGATGCCATTCTCGGGCGAAGCGCGGATCTCACGCGGGAGTGGGACTCCCGGTACCACCAGCTGGTACGGCGAGGACAGCGGGTGTGCCGAGCCGTCTCCTGGCTGGTGCAGCATCCGTGGCTGACGTCCGGCGCAGTGTGTCTGATGCGACGTCATCCCGCGGTGTTTCGACCGCTCCTTCAGAATCTGAACTCCGTTCCGCCACGTGTGGAGGCACTGCTGTGAATTCCATGGACTTGCAGGGGATTGGGACGGCCGTTCCCTCACACTGTATCGACCAGGCGGATGCAGCCGGCAAGGCCCTGGAAGTCGCCGGGGCCGAGGGGGAACAGCGGCGGATGGTGGGGTTACTCTATCGTCGCGCGGGGGTCGCAACGCGGCATTCTGTGGTCCTCGATTCCTCAACGAACGGTCAGGCAGCCAGTCAATCGTTTTATCCGGCCGCGACATCGGCCACCGACGGCGGACCCACTACGGCCGAACGCATGGGGCGTTACGAGCAGGCGGCGTGGCAGCTG
>WPCK01064649.1_pt1 | contig 12304 bp, 13 predicted proteins | sample 5399851 | NCBI WGS metagenome assembly WPCK01 (sample SAMN12869471, study PRJNA574797) | sludge metagenome | isolation source: wastewater treatment of pH11 | place: China:Beijing | collected 2019-05-20
AAGAATATATATTGGCAATTTATAACGAGAATAGATATCATTTAAAATAATTCTTAGGCCTGTATGGTCAATAGTCCAGTCCCATTCAGTACTTTTTAAATGAGGATTTGAACTATATTTGGACTTTTCTCCCTTAAAAACACCAAGTGTATTTTTTAGCGGTTCTAAGTTTGAATCCTCTATGCCTACTGTAAATGAAGCATAATAACTTATAGCGATATTATTAATTCTGTTTTCATATAGTAAAGTTAGATCTTCATCTTTTATATTTGGCATGGCATTCTCTTCTTGCATTCGTTTTAAATGTTGATCAGAATATTTACCATTCACAAGAATATCCAGTAATGAATAATTATACACTTCGTTTGCTTTTAATGCAGTCAAAACATCATCTGGATGACTTGATTTAGCATATGCCGGACTTGCCACAATCATTCCCATAGAAACGCCATCTTTAACGTACTTTCGAACATATTTATGTACATATGCTGAAGCAACTGCCATATTATGAATAAAGGTATTCTTTTTTAGATCGAAGTCTTGATCATCTAATGAAACATTTGAAGAAATCAATCCCACTACTGCTGAGCCATTTTGCTCGTTCATAGGAATCCAATAGCGAACTTTATTACCGTAAGTCTTTATACAAAATTCAGCATATTTTCTATAGGCTTCTACTGTTTCTCTTCCTAGCCAACCTTCATACTTCTCTTGTAAAACAAGCGGTGTATCAAAATGATACAAACAAATTATTGGTTCAATACCTGCATCTATCAACGCATCGATATATCTGTGATAAAATTTCACGCCTTCTTGATTAATTTTACCAGAGTCATTAGGAAATAATCTAGACCAAGATATTGAGAAGCGATAAGAAGTAAAACCCATCTCTTTAAAAAGATTAATGTCTTCTTGATATCTATGATATGTATCGATTCCTGAGGAAAAATCACCAAATCCCTCTCTTACTAAATAATCATAAACAGAAGGACCTTTACCATATTCCATTGTATTGGCGCCCTCTGTTTGGTGAGCTGAAACTGAGCCGCCCCACAAAAAATCTTTTGGTATTTTCATCAAACTACCTCCTCTAGTCTCAGTATAGCAAATTTTATCACTTACAATATTTATAATATTGCAAGTATTATTGCAGTTCCCGGATCTTAGTTTAGTATAATCAAAAACACCAGCAATATATGAATGGCTGGTGTTTTTGGTGTGTTTACAGATTGATTAATAATTATTTTTCATATACTTGGTGGCCACCAAATCCGTTTCTCAAAGAAGCGACGACCTTACCAGTAAAAGTATCTTTTTGTTTAGAACGATATCTAGCATAAACTGAAGCTGTTATAACTGGAGCCGGAACTCTATTTTCTAACGCCGACTCCACAGTCCACTGTCCTTCTCCACTGGAATCAACTTCACCCGTGATGTCCTTTAAAGTTGGATCTTGGGAAAACGCTTCTTCAGCAAGTTCCATCAGCCAACTTCTAATGACCGATCCATGATTCCACACTTTTGATACTTCTTGGAAATTATAGTCGAACTTTGAGGCTTCCAGTATTTCAAAACCTTCTCCGATGGCTTGCATCATTCCATATTCAATTCCGTTATGAATCATTTTTAGATAATGACCACTTCCTGGTTCTCCAGTATAGAGATGACCGTTTTCCACAGTGATATCTATAAATAAATTCCTTAAAGTTTCATAGGCTTCTTTGTCGCCGCCTATCATCAGACATGCACCCTGTCTTGCGCCATCAACGCCACCCGATGTACCAACATCCAAAAATTTAATATTGTTCTTTTCAAACATTTTGGAGTGCTTGAGTGTATCTTTATAGAAGGTATTACCACCATCTACTACGATGGTATTCTCCTTATTTTTTAACAATTCACTTAATTGAGTAAGGGTTGATTCCGTGGGTTCTCCACTGGGAACCATAACATATAATATCTTTTGATTATCCAGTTTATCAATCAGCACTTCTAATGAATCGACGACTTCTAAACCTTCATTATGGGCTTTCTCTCTTGCTTTTTTGTCAAGGTCATAACCTATGACTTCGTGGTTTTTCTCAAGCATGTTTAAAGACAGGTTAAGGCCCATTTTTCCTAACCCAATAAAACCGATTTTCATGATTTATTCTCCTTAAATTCTTCGTTTGGCAATTCCTTGTCTAATGTTTACCATGCCCTCTTCAACGGCATCCATTTTTTGTAGCCCGACAATAACAAATAATATATCAAGTAATAACATGGTTGTTTGGCGAGATTCCATAGCTTCAGTCACAAACCTTGCTCCCTCTTCACATGCCACTAAATGGTAATCTGTTCTTTCAGCTAAAGGCGTGGTGTCATCACTTGATATCCCCACAGTTATTAGACCTCTACTTTTAAAATAGGGAATTTGATCAATGAGATCTTTATTACTTCCGCTATTTGAAATTAATACGCATACATCATTTTCCTTTGCAGTTGCGGCCATCAGTGTTTGCCAATGGGGATCAGACTCTGCAAAAGTATTTTGTTTAATTCTTATAAATTTATGCCTTGCATCATCTGCAATTGAATAGGAACCACCCATACCAAAGAAATAGATGGCATTGGCATCTGCTAGCAATTTCGCAATATGTTCCATATTATCTATGTCGTTACTTTCAATAGTTTTTTTGGCACTGTCTATATAAGAATTCAACATTTTTTGTGCAACTGTATAGGGAACATCATCTTTACTGATTTCAGAGTGAAGTTCTTGTTCCTTTTCATAAAGACCAAGTGCTAAGTTTATCTTAAATTCAGAAAATCCAGTATATCCCAGTTTGTCACAAAATCTGAATACAGTTGTTTCAGAGGTCTGTGCCATCGTTGCAAGTTCCTTAATGGTCATTTTGATAACTGCAGATGGATCGCGTTGCGTAATTTCAGCAACACGTTTTTCTGCATTGTTAAGCGATGCGTATTTTTCTAAAATAATATCTAATGTCTGTGTGTGATTCAATGTTCAAATTTCCTCCCTGGCCTTTTTAATAAGTGATTCATCAAGCAAGAGTTCAATGGCTGTCGATGCCATAACTTTACTCCCTAATAATACCACTTCTTTGGACTTTTGGGAATTTGCAAGTTGCAAAAACGCATCTGTGTGGTTGGAAACCTTCTTTGTAGACAAAAGTGTTGGATAGACCATAGCACCTGGAACAACTCTGTTCACATTGCCAAAATCTTCGAATCCATTGTCATCAATAAATCCCTCTTGCATTGGTTCACCATAATAAAGCATGTTGCCATGCAATACTGTCCCGACTGTTTCATTTATTACACGACCCAAATATCCACTTTCCTCTATAATATCAACTTGGGTTTTGGTCATCGTAGCAGAAGCCTCAAGAATCCTAAGCACATCTTCTCTTGCACGCTCCAATGAAATGTCTTCGAAAGCAGTTATGACCACTTCAATTTCAGATTTAACCGGTAATAAACCATCATTTATATTTTTTGTCGTTATAAACGGCATAATTGAGACATCATTTGGAAGGTACTTTAGGGCAGTTGCAAGATTTTGAAAAGCCAAAACCGATCCTTCTGTAGCATTTACACCTTGTTCAGGCCTTGAAATAGCACTGCTCAATACTCCAGTATATTCTGCTTTGATGGTATACGAGCTCTTACACCTGCCGGCTACTTTTGAAATACCCGTAGTTGGATGCAATAACAATACGATATCAGTATTATCAAATGCACCATTTTCCTGAAGTATAATTTTACCGCCACCATGTTCTTCAGCAGGAGTTCCCACAACTCTAATAGTCGCAGAAATATTATTTTTTTCCAATAAATGCTTTGTTGCGATTCCTGCGCCAATGGCAGAGGATGCAATTATATTGTGACCACAGGCATGACCATTGGGTAATGCATCATATTCAGCCATAATAACAACCTCATACCCACCTCCATTATGGATATAAGTAGCATCAAAGGCCGTATCCAAGCCACCGTAAGGATGCGTTACTAAAAAGCCTTCTCTCTTTAAATAATCCGAAAGTCTTTTACTGGCATACCTCTCTTTAAACGCCAATTCTGGATTATTATAAATATCTTCACTGATACCAATTAACTCATCCCTTTTACTATCTACATAAAGGGATATATCATCTTTATACTTCACGATTTTATCATGTGCTCCTTTCTCCAATTACCAAGACAAGAAAGGGATCCTTAGATCCCTTTAATTTAACCTAAAATACCCAAGTAGCCTGCAACCAATGAAATCAATAAGATAAAGAATAGTATTCTTGTGTAATCTGTTCTTTTCTTCTTGAAATAGAAGTAAATTCCGAAGATTGCCGCAAGTGGCAAAATACCAGGAATAATTGAATCCAATAAACTTTGAAGTACAATTGGATCAGCATTTTTCATCTCAAATACTAGAGGTGTTGAAACTTTAACATAGGCTGAAGACAATGCTCCCATCATAAATAATCCCAAGATTGTAACAGCATTAATAATGCGTGTCATTGTACCTTCTTGCATCATTTTAACAACAGATTCTCTACCTAGACGATAACCAAGCTTCATATTGTTTAAACCAATTAATACAACCGAAAGTGGGAATAAGAATGGAATTAGCGCAGCAATTGGGTTTCCCTCTAAAGCAAAGGATATTGCCAAACCAAGAACAATAGGTTTAATGGTTCCCCAAATTAAGGCATCACCAATCCCAGCCATTGGACCCATAAGTCCAGTTTTAATACCAGTAATTGCTTCATCTGTGATTTCTGCACCATTTGCTCTTTCTTCTTCCATCGACATTACGATACCCATAATTGTGGAACCAAATGTTGCTTCAGAGTTATAGAACTGCAAATGACGTACATAAGCGTCTTTTAATTCCTCTGGTCGGTCTTTATATAGTTCTTGCAAAGTAGGCGCTATCGTGTTGCAAAACAGCAATGCTTGAAGCCTCTCAAATGAGTTGCTTAACTCTGCAGTTAAAAACCAACGCGCAAATGTTTTGTTAATTAACTTATTATCGAGTTTATATTCTCTTACGTTATTGTTAGGCATTTGAACTCACGCCTCCTCTCCAATAGATAATTAAAGCAAGGATTACACCCAATACTGCGGCATGCATTGTTTGCAACGCCAAGAATGATACTAGGAAGAATCCCAAGAAGAAATATGGCATTAACTCTTTCTTTCCAATTGTTAGAATAATTAAGGCGAATCCCATTGCTGGTAAAATACCACCTGCAACAGATAATCCTGTAATTACCCATTCTGGTAAAAATTCAATGGTTGCTGTGACAGCTTCTGCACCAAAGTAGGTAATAAAGAACACAGGAACAAATCTAAGCACAAATGCAACTAATAATGGAACTGTTACAGCCATCTTAAAGATACCTTTAGCGTCTCCTTGCGCTGCATAAGTATCTGCTTTATGTAACCATAAAGTGTTGGTCGTTCTACGAATTTGATCCAAGAACACACCCAATACACCAAAGGGAAATGCAATGGCAACTGCCATTTCTACACTCATTCCTGTTTTTAAAGCAATCGGAATCGCTACAATCCCAGCTAAAGCTTCATCTGCAGGAATGTTTCCACCGGTTGCGACCAAACCCAAATACATCATTTGAATGGTACCACCGATAATCAAACCAGTCTTAACATCCTTCAACAAAATACCCATAATCAATCCATATAGGATAGGCGAGTCTGTTGCCCCTTGTGATAAACCATAACCGATTCTACTTGTACCAATGAAGTAAAGCAAACCAGCTACAATAGCAATGATTAAATCCATGTATCTTTCCTCCTAAAATTTAATCTTTATTTTTTCAAACTGCATTGCGGATTCTTCTGGAACTTGATGTAGTTCCACCTGAACCCCTGAACCAACCAGTTCAGCCAATAAGTCATAATCCTCTTTATTCAAGGATATTGGACCATATACTTTTTTCCTATCTGGCGCTGCTCCCAAACCTCCTATCTGTATTTTTTCAATGGGTAATCCTTCTTTAATCAAGGTATAAGTTGTCTTAACATCCCTAACAAGCAGTAGAATCTTAGAAGAATTAAATTCATTCTCATTCCACTGATTCATACCTTCTTCAACAGAATAAACATCGACCATAATCCCTGCAGGAGCTGACATTGTATATATTTGTCTCATAAACTCATCATTGGCCAATACATCATCAATGATGACAATTTTATCTGCACCACATTGCTTCAACCACTTAGTGATAACCTGGCCATGTATCAATCTAAAATCAATTCTTACCAATTTAAACTTTGACATGAAAGCACCTCCTATAAACCATCTACTATACGAATACTCTTCTGAGAAGTATCCACAATTTCACTTAAATTCATTGATTCATTTTCCAAATTAGTATAAATTTCAATCAACAAGGGTAAATTTAATCCAACCACTAAAGTTCCACCTTGCGACTTCACTAAATAAGCAGCTGCATGAAAAGGACTTCCACCATATAAATCCACTAAGTAAATTGTTTCTTCACCATGATCTGCCAAATTCTCTCTCAGTTCACCAATAAACTCAATCGGATCAACTCCAGGATCTAGTGCGTATGCGCTAACATTAGTTAACTTACCAATAATCATTTCCGCACTTTCAACAATGGCTTTACCAAAGTTTCCATGTGTAATTACAACTAATTGTTTACTCATTATTCTTTGACTCCTTTGTTATATAATTACATAAAATTAAAATATTTCGATATTTATTGTAATTTATGTAATTCATTTACATATCCATAATAACATAAAATTACATAATTGCAACAATTTGATGTTAATTTAGATCTTATTGTAATTTAATTACCTTTCAGCCTTTAACAATATCGGCATCAAACCTCAAATCTCTATGATTTTTATATAGATATTTTAGCTCTATAGCCTGAAAATACCCAATTCTCATGTCTGTATAGAAGAGCACAAAAAAGATAGATACATTTTCTAATGCGTCTATCTTTTTAAAAAAGTATTATCTTAAAATTTCGAACTGCATACACACATCATTAAGATTTATTATCTAATTTGCTAAAAGCGATTAGTTGAATCTGCACTATTCTATTCTAAAACTTTTCGCAATCTCCGAAAGTATCAAAGCACATGACATTGCACCAGCGTCAATATGCCCAATGGATCGTTTCCCAAGTCGAGCAGCTCTACCAATTTTAGCCTCTAATAATGCTGTTTCATTCGCCGCTTCTAAAGCGACTTTAGATAGTTTTTTATAAATTTCGTTTTTTGGAATGTTTGAATTGATTGCAGATTCTAAATATCTTTTTGATGGATATAAAACATCTAAGAGTGTTTTGTCCTTCTCTTTAGCGCCGAATTCTTCTATCTCCTCAATTGCTTGTGATAAAGAATGTAGTAAATGATTGGGTGTTACAGATTGTACATCCTTTAAATTATCTGAGAAAGCATAGAATAGCGTTCCATATAATGGACCCATGGAACCACCAATATCAACAATCACTGTATTTGCAAGTATGTCGAATTGATCAGAAAGTGGAGCATCTAAGTCAATTCTGGTTAAAGCAAGTGTTAATCCTTTTTCCATATTTAGACCATGATCGCCATCTCCGGCTACACCATCCAGTTCACTCAAATATTCTTTATTGTCTTGTATGATTTTGACAATTTTTTCAATAACACTCATTTTAAAGTGCTCCTTTGAGGTGCATTGTATGAACAGGTGTGTCAATTAATGCTTCAAGCTCATCATCCAATTGCATTATCGTTAGTGTTAATCCATTCATTTCTAAAGAAGTGAAGTAGTTCCCTACAAAGCTCTTTGCGACAACTAAATTCTTTTTATTTAATAGTGTTACAACTTCACTATAAAAAATATATTGTTCCATGAGAGGGGTTGATCCTAATCCCGAAACCAAAACTAAGACACGGTCTTTGAAGTCGTAGTCATTTAATATAATATCAACCATTTTATGAGCAATTTCTGTCGCATTTTCTAGCTCTCTGACTTCGATTCCTGGTTCGCCATGGTGTCCAATTCCGAACTCCATCATACCGTCATCAATAGAGAAATTTGGTTTGCCATTTGCAGGAATCGTACATGCCGATAATCCAACTCCCACACTTCTACAGTTATCTATTGTTTTTTGTGCTGCTGCTATAATTTCGTCTAAAGACGCTCCTTGATTAGCAAGCGCACCTGCAACTTTCCACATTAGAATTTCTCCAGCAACACCACGACGTTTTTCTCTTTCATCTTTTGGGGCTGAAGCAACATCATCATTGGCAATAACTGATTTAACTGTGACCCCTTCACGCGCTGCCATTTTTGTTGCCATTTTGACGTTCATGTTATCTCCTGCATAATTTCCATACAGACAAGCAACGCCATTTCCATTATCAGCATATTTAAAGGCATCTAAGAAATACTGGGCACTTGGTGAAGAGAATATCTCACCAATCGCCACAGCATCTAACATATTTTCTCCACAGTACCCAAGGAAGCCAGGTTCGTGACCTGATCCTCCTCCAGTAACTACCCCAACCTTATCGGCGAGGATTTCATTGTGGTTTTTATGTACAATTACCTTCTTATTCTCAGGATGAAATGCATATATGTTTTCGTGCGCTTTAACTACACCCTCCAACATATCTTCAACTACAAACTTAGGGTCATTTATTATCCTTTGCATTATAATTGTCTCCTTCGATTTCAGTTATTCTATCAATTTTGATTTGTGAATTTGGATTATCAAATTCTAAATCTATCCACTCATCCAATAATTGAACTGCGAGCTCTTTAGCAACAACCCGTGAACCAAAACAAATAATTTGGCAATTGTTACTTAACACCGATCTTCGAGTTGATAAAATATCATGACATACAGCTGCTCTAATTCCAGGCACTTTATTGGCTGTAATAGCCATACCAATTCCTGTCCCACAACATAAAATGCCTCGGTCAGCTTGTTCATCAGCAACTGTTTTACTAACTTCATATGCTACACTTGGGTACAATACCGGTTGGGTGTCGTAAACACCTTTGTCAATCACATCGTAACCCTTATCTATCAAGAAATCTCTTAGGGTGTTTTTTAGTTCTAAAGCTGCCTCATCACATCCAATTACAAATTTTTTCATAATTCAGTAATTGAGAATACGACTTTAATCGGTTTATTTTCAAAATTAACCAATTGATATGAGACTCCAGCAGGTATAAAGAAAGTATCCTCTTCTCTTAATACAAATGATTCTTCCAATTCATTTAAATTGACAGTGACAGGTCCATCAATACAGAACAGTGCTGCATCTCCTTTGTGAGTGTCTGGTTCCGAACAACGTGGTCCATAACCACCAGCTGGCAATATAAATTCGCCAAAGTGTCCGAAATCATTACTGCTGATAAATCGCATTAACATTGGATGTTTTGTCCCGTGTACATTATTCAATTTATCTTGATCGAATACCGCATAAACTGCTCCAGTTTCACGCGCTTCTTTTGGTTCAACAGGCCAATTACCAATATCATCGGTGCATCCTTGTCTGGAAATATTTTTAATTAAGTTACGCATATCAGGGATATCAGCATTTGATTTGCTCTTATAATACTTCGTATCTGCATCCGTCGGAATATGTTTGGGCGGAATGTTTTCATCCCATGCTTTTGGAGTGATAAAATAAAGTACTCGTGCTTTCTCATTTGAGAAGTTGTGCGCTTTGTGCCACGCACCTTTTGGCATATATAAACCATCGCCTGTATTTAAATACGCAAATTGACCATTACCACTTCTTTGAACTATGGGTCCATTTAAAATATAATAGCTTTCATCGCCTGGATGAATATCCATCGGATCAAACGCACCACCCGGTCCAAGCTCATAAATACCTAACATAAATGTATCCGTTGAAATAAGTGTAAAAGTATTATCACTAGTTAGAGCATTATTTGGTGGATAAAGTGCCGTTGAATAATCTTCTTTTCTAACTAAGGTCGGCACCTTCTTGTCTTTGGAAAACGGAAAGTTTTCAACAATATCTGTTAATTTTGCCATTTCTTCCTCCTTTTTTTACCTAAACTACTTTTTCGTTTAAGTATTGAACTAATACATCTTTTGTATAGTTTTTCATGAATTCGTAGTTAATCTCATTTAGTTGTTCATGAGGAATGCTTGGGTTATCTTTAAGTACTTTTGCCAAGTTTTCTGAGGCAGATTTTGATAAATACGAATAGAAGTTTATTTTTGAAATACCTGCAGAAATTGCTTCTCTTGTTTGACCATAATCAACACCTGATCCACCATGCATTACAATTCTACAATCATCTTTAACTGCTTTTCTAATATCCTTTACGCGTTGAATGTCTAGTTTTGGATCTTCAGCATAGATTCCATGGATAGTCCCAAAACATACAGCCAAGGCATCTACATTTGTTTCATCCGCAAATTGACGTGCTTCCTCTGGGTCTGTAAAAGTTTCTCTAATCTGTGCATTTGTCATGGGTACACCACCATGCTCATCTTCTTCAGTACTTCCCATAATGCCAAGCTCACCTTCTACACTAATGCCTAGAGGGTGGGCAATTTTAACAAATTCTTTTACTTTACGAATATTTTCTTCAAATGGTAATGCTGATTGATCATACATAATAGATGAAAAGCCAGTTCTAATTGCTTTCATAACGAAGTCATAGCTCACACCATGGTCCAAATGAACACACACAGGAACTTTTGCTTGTTTTGCATACTCAACCATCAAAGGTCCGATTTCTTCGATAGGCACAAGTTGATTGTGCACTTCTGCATGGTCAATAATAATTGGAACTCCCACTTCTTCTGCTGCATCCACAACTGCTCTTAGTGTCACATAGTTTGGTGTATTAATACATGCAATTGCGTAACCATTTTGTTCTGCCGCTTTCATAATTTCATTCATATTTACTAACATAATTATCTCTCCTCTATTTCTTTTACAATCTTTGTTAGATTTGCGAGTCCTTCAATCGCCAAATCTTCTCCGGTCTCTGCAAATTTCCTCCAAATGGCACAATTTGCGTTTAACTCCTCAAAGCTTGGATCAAATGACTCAATGACACAAGGCCCCTCATACCCGACCTTATCTAATGCTATAAAAAATTCTTCCCAAGGAATTAATCCTGTTCCAGGTATTCCTCTATTACTTTCGCAAACGTGTACATAGCCCAGGTAATCTTTTCCACAGGTTTCTACAGCTTCCCTAAAAGATGTCTCTTCTCTTATCATGTGGAATGTGTCTAAATGAACTTTAATGTTATTTCCACCAACATCTTTACAATATTTAACCGCATCTTCCGCGATATTGATGAAATGTGTTTCAAATCTATTTACTGGTTCAATACACACCACCAAATCGGGATAAACTGCTTCAATATACGTTATTACCTCTTTCATTGATAATACTGAATTGTCCCATTCCTGATCAGTACGTGGTTTACCACTTAAGCAACCCCAACCGGCGTAGTTTACGCCACCAAGGATTTTTGAACCCATGGCTTTATTAATATCAACCAGTTTTTTCATATGTTTAATGCCACCATCACGAATTTCGCGATCTTCACTAATTAGATTGGTTTCACTTCCCAAAGTAGTCGTTGTTATTCGAACTAAATCAGTTTTTGAGAGTGCTTCTATCACCTTATCAGTTGGAAAAGTTTCTGGATGTGCGATTGCAAAATCAATTGCCTTAAAGCCAAGATCTTGCGCTTTTTGAATAATCCACAAGTCTTTCTCTAAAAAATCTTCTGTCCATATGAATGTATCTACTCCAAATTTAATGTCCATAAAATTTCCTTCCTAAACTATGTTGCATATGCTTAGTTTTAGTATACCTGTCTCGCAAAAATTTATGCAATGCTTGATTAATGTGTTCTTTGTACTGATATTAAGACTTCTTTTAAACTATTGATTTCCTAGACTCGTTCAAATTTCACATTCTGTATAATCTAATTATTTGATAAATTTTTCAACGTATCATTTGCTGCACTAATAATCTCATCATATGATTCAACTTTTTTTAAAATGTCAACAAAATCTTCATATGCCAACATTCTTGCTAAAGATGATAGTAATCTTAGATACTCATCAGCGGTGCTTTCATCTGAAATAGCAAGCATGAAAATCATATCGACTTCATGTTTACCATCATAAGTTTCGTACTCAAATGGTTCAGAACACTGAATCATTATCATAGATGTTTTTTTTACTGCCTTAGATTTACCATGTGGCAGGGCAATGCCATTTCCCATATATGTTGAACCAAG
>WPCK01065322.1_pt1 | contig 12303 bp, 7 predicted proteins | sample 5399851 | NCBI WGS metagenome assembly WPCK01 (sample SAMN12869471, study PRJNA574797) | sludge metagenome | isolation source: wastewater treatment of pH11 | place: China:Beijing | collected 2019-05-20
TGCAGCGACTGGAGGGCTCCCCCAACAACGGCCGGCAGGTCCAGCTTCGGGGCTGCCACCACGGTTACGTCCGCACTTGAGCGGCCCACAATGCGCCTGTCGAACTCCTCAGTCATCCCCGCTTTCAGCCAGGGAAGCAAAGGCGCCAGGGACGTGCCCAGCACAATGTGATCAATGTCCAGCAGGTTCACCGCGCTGGACAGCGCTATCCCCAGGGCCCAGGCGGCCCGCTCAACTGCGGCCACAACACTGGGGTTTCCCAGTTTTAGTTCCCGCACCAGTTCCGTAGTTTCGGTGGCTTCGGGCAGGCCGGCTTCCTTCAAGATGGCCTGCTTCCCGGCGTACCGTTCCAGGCAGCCGCGAGAGCCACAGTGGCAGTCCGGACCAAACGGTTCCACCGTCACGTGCCCGATTTCTCCGGCCCAACCGTGGGGACCCCGGTCGATGGTTCCCTGCAGCACCAGGGCCCCACCGATTCCAACGTCACCGGTCAGATACAGAAATGAGGGACTCTCATATTCCGGTCCCCCCACGGTGGCGGCGACGGCAACCGCCTGCAGGTTCGCGTCGTTATCCACCGCAAATGACACATCCTCCAAAAGTCCGTGCAGGTAGCGCTCCGGGTAAACGTCGTTCCACGCCAGGTTAGGCGCGTAAACAATTCGTTTTGATTCCTCATCCACCACTCCTGGGACGGCCAGGTAGTAGGCACTGATGTCTGTAACGCCCTCTTCAGTTAGCCGCCCAAGCATATCCCCCGTGTGCTGCGATAGAAGGGAAAACGCGTCTTCCGGCTTCGACTTCATCAGGTCCACGTGCACGCTGAAACTGTCCACCGTGTTCCCGGTCAGGTCAACTGCTGCGCCGCACACGCGGTCGGCGTTTACCTCTAAACCTATGCCCACAATTGTTTGCGCGGCGGGAAACAGCGGGGTGCCGGGCCTCCCGACGGACCCGGCAAAGTCGGGGCTGGCCTCTGTCACCAACCCCAGTTCGATGAGCTGCTTCACCAGCCTGGACACCGTGGCCCGGGTCAGCCCGGTCCTGGTGGCCAGATCCGCGCGGCTCAGTCCCCCACCGGCAGAGAAAAGCTCTTCGGCTACCAGAGTCAGGTTGGACTCTTTAATTGACGCGTGGTTTGCTGCCACGCGGTTGGCCCTGCCACTTCCAACTGCAGCGTCAGTTCGTACGGGTCGAAACTCCGGCGTGCTTTCAACCGTCACTATCTCCCCATTTCTTTTCCTGACCTGGCAAATTGGCCGGGGCGGGTCCCCTCAATTGGGAGCCGCCCCGGGGTGTACTATTCGGTTGCTTCCGCTGCGTCCTCACCCAGCTCGGTAACGGGACCAACATCTTCCTGCGTGGCGTCACCGTCTACGGGGTTTTCTTCGGGCAGCAGGTTCACCGTGCTGTCAATCTGGTCCTGCAACTTCATTGCGCGGCCCAGTGCATTCTCCAGGTCCTGCTGCGCCTTTCCGTAGGCAGTCCAGTCCCCATCAGACAGGGCTGCCTGTCCGGCAAGCAGAGCCTGATGGGCCTGCGACAGCGCCCTTGAGAGACGCTGCTCAAGCGCATCGTCCGTATCGTCCTGATCCTGCTCATCCGGAGAGACAGCTTCACCTTCCACGCCGGCTACGGTTGCTTCCGAATCTCCACCAAACGTTTGGTCCAGGGATTCTTGCAGTGTTCGTGCAAATCCGATTTGATCACCGAACGCGGTAAGCACGTATCTGAGCACGGGGTAGCTGGTGCTTCCCGTGGATTCAACGTAGACGGGTTGCACGTAGAGCAGACCGCCACCCACGGGAAGGGTCAGCAGGTTTCCACTGATCACCTTTGAGCCCTGCTGATTCAGCAAGTTCAGTTCGGACGCGATCTTCTGGTCGGAGTTGAAAGCGTTTTGAACCTGCCCGGGCCCGGGCACGGTGGTCGAGGAAGGAAGGGCCATCAACCGCAGTTGCCCGTATCCGTCCCTCACCTTGCCCGGCTCATTTCCGGTCTCTGAATCAACCGCCAGGAACCCTGCCATTGCGGCGCGGCGCGCATCCCCACCACCGGCCGGTACGTAAACGGAGGTCAGTGAGAATTCGGCGGTTTCTTGTGTTGGCATCTGCATGGTCAGGTAGTAGGGGGGCTGCAACTTCTGGCCCACACCGGACTCCGAGTCAGCGGCCGTGGGGTCCTCTGACAGCCGCCAGCGGTCGCCACCCGTGTAGAACTCTGCCGCCTCTGTCACGTGGTAGGTGGTGAGAAGTGAACGCTGCACCTTGAAGAGGTCTTCCGGGTAGCGCAGGTGGCTCATCAGGTCGCCGGAAATCTCAGTGGTGTCCTGCACCAGTCCGGGGTAGACGCCCTTCCATGCTGCCAGGATGGGATCCTCGTTATCCCAGGAGTACAGGCTCACCGAGCCATCGTAGGCGTCCACAACGGCCTTCACGGAGTTACTGATGTAGTTCACAGTATCTCTTTGCAAAGCGGCAGGGCCCGACGACGTTCTGGAATCCAGCGTCGTTTGGATTAGCGACTGGTGTTCCGAATAGGGGTAGGAATCAGCCGTCGTGTACGCGTCGATGATCCACACCAGGCGCTGCGGGGTGTCCGGGTCGTCATCCATATCCACAACCGCGGGGTACGCCTTCTGTTCCAAGGTGAGGAACGGTGCTACCTTACTCACCCTTTCCAGGGGGTTGCGGTCAAAGAGGATCTGGGACTCCGGGTTCGTCTGCGAAGAGAAGAAGATGTCGGTTGAACCGAATTTCACCGCAAACAGCAACTTGTTGAGCAGGTTCCCAACGGAGGGTCCCCCGTCCCCGGTGAAGGTGGTTTGCACCTGTCCGGAAGCGGCATTGTCGTCCGGGTAGTCCAACTCTTGCGGTTCGGATCCCTCGGGGGCGCCCACAATCGAGTAGAGGGGGGCCTTCGGGGAGAAGTAAACCCGTTCCTCGTACTCACCAATTTCCCCAACCGAGGGAATTGACTGCTCCCAGAAAGAGGGCGTCCCATCGGTGCGGACGCTGGAACCATAGGCGGCAACCACACCGAAACCGTGCGTGTACACGGTGTGCAGGTTCACCCAGGTTTGCTGCTCTTCCTGCAGGCCGTTCAGGTTCAGGTCGCGCACGGCAATCACCGTGTCGCGGCGTTCCCCGTCAATCGTGTAGCGGTCAACCGAAAGCTGCTCATCGCACGTGTAGTAGGGACGCGACTGCTGCAGCTGACGGAACGTGGGGGAAACAACCCCCGGGTCCAGCAGGCGAATCTGGGAGGTCGACTCGGAGTCCTCTCTCAGCTGCCCGGGAGACACATCCGTCTTTGCCGCGTACGTTTGGTACTCCACCTGATCCAGCCCGTACGCCGTCAAGGTCGCATCAATGTTGCGCTGAATGAAGGGCTGCTCCATTTGTCGCGCGTTCGGGGTAACCCGGAACTGCTGAATGAGAGCCGGGTAGGCCATCCCGATAACCAGTGCGGAAACAATGGTTACCGCCACGCCAATGATGGGAAGCCTCCATGTGCCCCTAAAGGCCGCCACCAGGAACATCACGGCCACCAGCAGGGAAACGACCGCCAGGATCATCTGGGCGGGTAGAACCGCGTTAATGTCGGTGTACAGGGCGCCGTCCACAATCGAATCGGTCTGCTGGTACAGCAAAGCGTAAATGCCCAGCCAGTAGCGCAACCCAAACAGCAGAGACACTATCGCCGCAATAATGCCAATCTGTTTGAACGCGGACTTCGTGGCCCGCAGCTTCGGGGAGATCGCCAAGCCGCCGTAAAGGTAGTTCACCAGCAGCACGGCGATCAGTGAGAACACGGCCACGTTCATCAGGAACCCAAGAATCACCTGCAGCAGTGGCACCGTGAAAATGTAGAAGGAAATGTCCATCCCAAACTGGGGATCAACCTCACCAAAGGGCACGCGGTTAAACCACATGAGAACCAGCTGCCAGTTACTGGCAAAACTAATGGCCACGGTGAGAGAGAACAGCGCGGGAATGCCCCAGAAAAGGAGGTTCCGCATGGGTTCAATGGACTGCTGGTAGGCGCGCATGTTGCTGCGCGTACCCATGAGCGGACGCTTCCGGTAAGCCCACTGCACGGAACTTTCCAGCGCCGCGAACATGATGAGGAATGAAACTATCCCCAGAACCCCGGCCGCTATCCACCGGGTCCAAATGACTCGCTCGGCTGAAAGCTGCTGAAACCAGAGCACCTCAGTCCACGTGTGGGCCATGAAGTAGATCAGCAGGCCGATCAGGCCCAGAATGATCAAAGTGATGATGAGCGGGTTCTTGAAGGGACTTACCGCTGGGGCCTGAGGACGCCCAGTTCCCTCATCACCGCCGTCGCCCGCCTGCGGGTTTCGCTGCTGCGGATTCGGTCGATTAGCCTTTGGCGGAAACCCGCCGGGAAAGAAGGAGGTCAAGGTTACCTCTCTCTGGGACCGTGCCGCGCACAAAGCCCCGCTTGACTGCACGTAATGAACTAAACCTCAGTATATCGACAAGTGACCACGTGACCGCAGGTCATGACAAGATGATGCTATGAGTGAAACTAAGAGCCTCCAGGAACAGCTGCGCACGGTCGTAACGGAAAGTGAACGAGGCGCGGCGCGCCTCGGCTGGGACCGTCCCCCCGCCATTTACGCCCTGGTTCACACGGAACAACTTCTCCAGGCACCGGATCTACCCGAAGATATCGCTGACCAGCTGCGGGAAAGTTGGGATGGCACTGCCACGCACCTTTCCGCTATAGCGCAAGATCCCCTCCCTGAAGACAACCTGGAAGAAATGCTGCCAGAGTTAGCTTGGCCCGAAGCCGTCGCTGGCGCTGCCGTGGCCGTGGAGCGGGCCATCATTCCCCCAGAAGTTGAGGATCAGGTTCCAGAGGACCCGCAGGAAGCCGCCGAATTCGTGGCAGACCACCCTGACCACACGGATGTTCGTCTCACCGTCGGGGTGCTGCGCGGCGGTGAATCCTGGTGCGCTATCCGCACCCAGCCATTCGACAGCGACGACCGCGTCGGCTCCGGCGAAAACCTGGTGCCGGGACTGGTTGACCTACTTCAACTAGGGTTCAGCGAACTACCCGAAGAGGAACCGGACCAAAACTAAAGTTAGCTTTACTGGGCTGCCAGGATCGCCTCGCACGTAGGGACACTGTCCCCCTGATCCGAGGCGATCTTTCGGACCGCATCAACCGCCTCGGCCAGTGTCCCTACCGCACCCACATTCAGGCCGTCTGGGACGTTACCCACCACGGAGTCGCAGTTTGAGGCGGGAGCCAGAAACCATTCGGCGCCATCCCGCAGAGCGCCGTACATCTTCTGCTCCACCCCACCAATGGGTTCCACGGTTCCGTCATAGTGCATGGCGCCCGTTCCCGCAATGACCTTCCCACCGGTCAACGTGCCCCCCTCAAGTTCATCAATGATGCCCAGAGCAAAGATCATCCCCGCGGATGGGCCACCCACCTTCTCCAGGTGGAACAAAACTTCCAGGGGCATATCAATGTCCAGATCAAGGATGACCCCCAGCCGTGAACCTTCCGGATTCTTGGTTCCCTCCGGAAGTGCGCCGGTGACCACTTCTTCCACCAGCTCCACTCCGCCTCGCTCAACCGTCACCCGAACGGTCGTGTCTGCGGGAACCTGCCGCATCAGAGCAAAGGGCGCGCTTGGCGTATCCATGGGGAAGGTTCCCAGTCCTGGAACTTCAATGGAAACCAGACGGTCACCCTCCGCTATTTTTCCTTCAGCTCCCGACCCTTCCGCCGCCCCCAAAACCGTAATCACGGTGGGCAGGTCGTAGCCAAGCTGCTCCAAAGCAGCTACGGACGCAGTCGAGTGCGATGAACGCATCTGCGAGTCAGAGACCTGCTTCAACTCCTCGGCGGTTACGCCACGGGGATAAACCGAATCGTAGGGCCTAATCGCATACCCCGGGGTGACCAACGCGTGAAGCAGCGTCGCCGCCGTTACGGTACTGCCGGGGCCCCCCTGCTCACTGATGGTCACCATGCGCAGCTGCCCCTGCGGCTCAAAGTCCGCGCCCTCAACCTCAAGGATCCGCTGCTCATTTTGAGTTCCAAGCACGTCAAACGTGGGCCCCGGACTGTAAACCACAAAGGGCAGAGGAAGCAGTGAAATGGCCAGTCCAATGGCAACAGCCGCAGCAATAATCAGCGTGGGAAGCGCCCAGCTCCGCCACCCGGACCGTAAGAAACCATCACGCCTCGCATCAAGCTCACTCATTGCTCCATTGTGCACGCCGAAAGCCAATATTCCCCATTCGATCCGCTCCCAGAGAGAACTTCTGCGCTCTTTCCTGGCAGGCATTCAGGCTTTCCCCAGCTACCGGAAGGCCCAGGACCGGTAGACTCTACACATGGATGACATGACGCAATCAAACGGCAACCCAGAAGAACCGGAGCGCAACCCTCTGGAGGAGCTGCTTAGCGCATTCCTAGGCCCCGAAGCTGCAGCTGAAGCTGCCCGGCAGTTCAACGTTCAAGGATTTGACCTCTCCTCCCTAGCCTCTGCCTTTGGCCCCGGGATGGGCGGCGTGCCCATGGGGCAACTCCAATACCTGTTCCAATCCTCAGCGGGCCCGGTCAACTGGAAAATGGTGGAAGAAATTTCCCGGCAGGGCGCCTACCAGGCCGGGGATCCGCGCATCAGTCCCCCGCAGGCACGCCAGGTAGCGCAAGCTCTGGCGGTAGCGGACCTGTGGCTGGACCCGGTCACCGACTTCTCAACCACCGATGCGGACAGGCAGACCTGGACCCGTGTCCAATGGGTGAAACGAACGCTGCCCGCGTGGAAGCAGATCTGCGAACCGGTCGCGCTGAACGCATCCCGCGCCCTGGCAGACGCACTGGAGGGGGAAATGGGGCAGGCCGAACAGGCTGGGCTTCCCCCCGAAATTCAGCAGCTAGCCGGGTCCTTGAGCCAAGCCTTGCCCCGCATGTCCGGGATGGCGTTTGGGGCGCAAATTGGGCAGGCTCTGGGAGCCATGTCCGCAACCAGCTTCGGCCCCTTCGACTCGGGCCTTCCCCTGGCCGAACCGGGAGTAACCGCTCTGGTTCTGCACAACATTGAGCAGTTCGCTGACGGATTAGAAATTCCTGCCGATGAGGTGCTGCAGTACATAGCCGTGCGCGAATGCGCTCACAGCCGCCTATTCAGCTCGGTACCCTGGCTGGCATCCGACCTGCTCCAGGCCGTTATCGCCTACTCTCAGGAAATTGCCATTGACACGGACGCCATCGCCGAGTCGGCGCGCTCCTTTGACTTCCAGGACCCCGAGGCGCTCAGCCAAGCAATGGCAGAGGGAGTTTTCTCCCCCGAACCAACAGAAGATCAGCGGCGCTCACTGGAACGTCTAGAGACGCTTCTGGCACTCATTGAGGGCTGGGTTGAAACGGTGACCAGCAGCGCCGTGGCCCCCTACCTGCCCCACGCGGAGCAGCTGAGGGAAATGCTGCGCAGGAGGCGGGTCAGCGGCTCCACCGGCGAACAGCTTTTGGCCCAACTGGTCGGGTTGCATCTGCGGCCGCGCCACGCCCGCAACGCGGCGCAGCTGATGAAGCTGGTGGAAGCCGAACAGGGAGCCGCCGGGCGGGACGCCCTTTGGGCCCACCCCGATTTCATTCCCAGCGCCCAAGAAATCAGCAGCCCCGAAGTGTTCCTAGCAACGCGAGAGGCACAGGGGGAAGCCAGCGACGAATTTGATCAGGCACTGGAGCAGCTGCTGGCCGGAACCCTGGGATGGGCGGAAGGGTTAGAACCCGAAAATGACGACCAGGATCCGGACGGTCCTCCCTCCCCCTCCAACTGAGAAAAGTTATCCACAGTTCCTCAACTGCTAGCATTTGAGGTTTCGCCGGTCGAAGATGGTGCCAAAAGGTCCCAGTCTTTGGAGGAAATCAATGGTGGAACGCGTGCGGGAAGGTACCGTAGTTTTCTCTTGGGGAGGCGGACTCACCCAGGTGGGAACCTCACCAGAACACAGCTTCACCCTGGTGGGTTTAGATGCGGATCTTGAGTGGTGGCTTCGCAAGCATCTTGATGGTACACCGCTACCGGCAAGCCTAAAGCTAACGGCTGCTCAAAAACGGGTGGTGCGGCAAATGCGTCATCACGGACTGGTAGAAAGTGGGGCATCCAGCGCGCTGTCCCGGTTGCGCATCCGCATCATGGGGTTGGACCGCATCACCATCCCCCTTACCCGCACCCTGGTTGCGCAGGGAGCCCGATTCTTAGATTTGCGTGACTCACAAATTGTGAATGATGAAGTCAGCTACCTTTTCCCGCTGGGCGACCAGGGGTCCACGCGGCACGCCTGCCTGAAAGCGGAACTGGTACCGCGCGGGGCACTGCTTGGGAAATCTACCCATCCGCAACTGATCGTCACCACGGAATCTCATCTGATCGAACCTCTGCGGGCAGGGAACCTGCTGTACCGGGATACGCCTCAGTTGCCCATCATCCTTGACGACCGTTCCATTCAGGTTGGGCCCCTTCTGGTTCCCGGAAGCACCCCCTGCTTTGAATGCCTGGACCTGCACCGCCAGGAACAGCTTCCCCGATGGCCCGAGCTGCGCGCGCATCTGCTGCAGCAGCGCCCACCCGAACCGGAACCTGCCCTAGCATCCCTGGCGGCCGGTTTGGCAGCTAACGTAATCGGTTCGGCGCTAATGCCGCCACCCCCTTCAGCCGCAGTGGAAAGCACAGATGCATCGCACCGTCCCTGGTATTCGGGTACTGCGTGGCGCGTCCACGAAACCGGTGTGGAGTGCCTTCACTGGGATCATCACCCCCAATGTGGCTGCGTTCCCGCTCGGCTTCTGACCAGGTGATCAGCTGGCCAGCGGGCAGTAGCTTTTGGGTCTACCGTTCTTCCCACTGGCGGATAACCCGCAATACATCTGCTCCGTAGTCGGCTAACCGGTTGTGCCCGATTCCCCGCAGCGCGCCAAGCTGACGCAGCGTCTTCGGTTTAGCGGTGGCAATGTCCCGCAGGGTAACATCCGCCATCACTGTGAATGCCGGCCGCGATAGGTCCTGCGCTTTTGCCAGCCGCCATGCCCGCAGGTCTTCAAATAGTGCCAGCGTGCCGGGGTCAGCCTGTGTCTCAAAAGTTTCTTTTTCCTGCTGCAAACGCTGACGTGAGGACGGCTGCTTCTTCTGTTGACGCTCACCCCGCTCAGAGGCGGGCCACATGGGCTCAAGGAAGCGGCTGACTTTGCGCTTTGTGCTGCGTCCTCCCGACCTGCTCAGCGCGTAGGAAATTTGCAGGTCCTGCCGCGCGCGCGTGATCCCCACGTACAGGAGTCTGCGCTCCTCTTCAACAGCCTCGGGCAGTTCCGCTAGGGAAATGGGCATGAGGCCCTCACTGATTCCCACCAAGAACACAGCGTCCCACTCCAGACCCTTCGCAGCATGCAGGGTAGAAAGAACCACGCCGTTCACCTGTGGCGCGGCCTGCGCTGCTGCACGCTCTTGCAGTTCATCAACAAAAGTGCCCAGAGGTAGCGTGGACCGGTCGCGGGCCAGATTCATGAGCGCATCCAGGTTATCCCACCTTTCACGCGCGGCCCCCTGCCCACTGGGTGCCTCATGAGTCCACCCGGCACTGATCAAGATTTCTTCTACGGTTTCCACCAGGTCCGGTTCCGGCCCCTCCTGGGTAACCAGCTCTCTCATGCGGGCAGCCTGGCGAAGCAGCACGACGGCACGCCGGATCTCCTCACGCTCAAAGAAGCGGGTCCCCCCGTGGATTTGCACGCCAAGGCCCAGTTGGGTAAGTGCGGATTCCAGGGCCTGTGACTGAGCATTGGTCCGGTAAAGCACCGCAATGTCAGCCAGTTTTCTTCCCTGCTGCTGCAGGTTTTTGATTCGGTGGGCTACCCCCGCCGCTTCCTCCTCATCCGTAGCGTAGGTGCGGAACTGCACGGCCGGACCACTTTCAAGTTGCGAAACCAAACGGACCGCGCCTTCAAGTCCGCGTTCCGGCCCCACCCCCGTGATCCCTTTCGCCCGAGACATGACCTGGTTGGCCACCGACACAACCTGAGGGGTTGAGCGGTAGTCACGAACCAGCTCCACTACCCGTCCCTCTGGGAACTGTTTGGGGAAGTCAATCAGGTAACGGGGACTGGCCCCCGCAAACGAATAGATGGTCTGCGAGACATCCCCGACGACGCAGATGTCCCGGCGTCCCCCGCGCCACAGATCAAGCAGGTGCTGCTGCAGTGCGGAGACGTCCTGATACTCATCGACCACGAAAGAGCGGTACTGTGACCTGACCTGCTGCAGCACGTCCTCATGCTCACGCAGCAGACCGCAGGTGAGTGACAGGACATCCTCAAAATCGATTACCTGCCGCTCACTCTTCGCCTGTTCATACCCCTCATAGAGCCGCTGGAAGTCCTCAAGGGTGAGACCGGCAGGCACCGTCCGCCCCAGTTTTGCCGCGGCGTCACCGTAGTCCTCCATCCCAACCATCGACACCTTCGACCACTCAATTTCAGCCGCCACATCCCGAACCGTCGTCTTATCGACCGGCAGCCCCAACCTGGATGCGGCAGCAGCCACAAGAGATGCCTTGTGCGGCACAATCTGGGGCATTGATCCCGAAAAAGCGCGCTCCCAAAAGAAAGAGAGCTGCCTCATTGCGGCGGCATGAAAGGTGCGCGCCTGCACCCCGTGAACCCCCAGCTCACGGAGCCGCGAGCGCATTTCGGCGGCAGCCCGCGCCGTGAACGTGACCGCTAAAACCGAGGTGGGGCTCATCTGCTGGGAGGCCACACCGTAGGCAATCCGGTAGGTGATGGCGCGGGTCTTTCCCGTGCCGGCACCTGCGCGCACACAGAGGGGCCCCCCAATTTGCAGGGCCACTTCCTGCTGCTGGGGGTCAAGGGCAGCCAGAAGCTCCTCAGGATCTTGCATCATGCTTCCATTGTGCCGATCCGTCCGACATGTCCGTCCATTTTTATCTTCCCTGTGGATAGAACAGCGGCTCACCCAGCCAGTCAGCCAGCATTGAGGCGGCGATGGAACTAGCTCTCGGGGCGAAGATCTTTTCTTCCCGCAGCATCTGCCGGTAGCGTTCGCGCGAAAAGAACTCCGCGTAATCAATTTCAACCCGGTCTGGCGTGGGGACGGGCGACTCTTCCACGGTTTGTGCGTGAAATCCCAGCATAAGTGAGCGGGGGCTGGGCCACGGTTGGGCCCCCAGGTACTTGAACCCGGTGACCGCCACGGACACCTCTTCCCACAGTTCTCTTGCAATGGCTCGCCTGGGAGTTTCCCCAGCCTCAATGAATCCTGCGGGCAGGGACAGCGTGGGGGCAGGCCAGGCAGCATTGTGAGCTAAAAGCACCCGGTCGGAGGCGTCCGTTACGCGCACTATCACGACGGGGTCGGTGCGCGGGTATTCCACGTTTTCGCAACCTGCGCAGTAGCTGGCCCAACCCGCTTCAATGGGGCTCACCGCGGACCCGCACCTGGAGCAAAATCGGTCCCGATCGTGCCAGCGGGCCAGGGCTACTGCTTGGGCTGCCAGGAAGGACTCATTGTCGGAGAGGGTCGTGGCTGCCTCGGTAATGGGGGCAAACCGGACCCCTTGCGGAAGAGGATATTCCTGTTCCACCATCCACGCCAGGTAGGTTTGTCCGGAGCTGTCCCGCCCCAGCAGGTACGGTTCCCCTCCCGGTGGTTCACAGGTTGTCCACAGACGCTGGCCGCGAACGGCAACGTCTCCCCTGCCGGTTACCAGGACGCCTCGCCATCTTTTGGGGGGCTGTTCGTGGAAGCGGAAGTTGGCGCGCGCCTCACCCAGGGAATCGATGTCCCCGCGGTCCAGTGTCAGATGCAAACTCACCTTTCCAGCCTAGCGAAGTTTTCTGGCCCAGTTTTTCACTACCGTTTCCGCGGGCACGGGCAAAGCGACTACGGTGGAATCATGACAGAGAATAATTCTAAAGCAGGAAGCCGCTCCGATGGGCGGGCGATAGATGAGTTGCGTCAGGTACGAGTCACCAGAGGTTGGGGTTCAGCGGGTGAGGGGTCCGTCCTGGTTGAGTTTGGGCAGACCCGCGTGCTGTGCGTTGCCTCTTTGACAGAGGGAGTTCCCCGGTGGAAGAAGGGATCCGGGGAAGGCTGGGTGACAGCCGAATACGCCATGCTGCCCCGCGCCACCAATGAGAGGTCCGGCCGGGAATCCGTGCGGGGCAAGGTGGGCGGAAGAACCCACGAGATTTCCCGTCTGATCGGCCGGTCCCTGCGCGCCGTCGTCGATA
>WPCK01175977.1_pt1 | contig 12300 bp, 8 predicted proteins | sample 5399851 | NCBI WGS metagenome assembly WPCK01 (sample SAMN12869471, study PRJNA574797) | sludge metagenome | isolation source: wastewater treatment of pH11 | place: China:Beijing | collected 2019-05-20
GATCCCCAGGTCCTCAAAGAAAACATCAGAGAGCATCGGGTCGTAGTGCTGGCCGGTATGCACGATGACGTGTTCGATACCCGCCTTCTTGAAAGCCTTATCGATTGGTGCCAATTTGACGAACTGAGGGCGTGCGCCGACCACGGAAAGAACTCGCATGGTGTGATTATAGGCAAGAGCGGGTTTATCTGGTCACAAGCAGGAATGGGCCCTAGCCCCCAAAGGTAGACTTTGCCCGGGTTCATCCTCGGATACTTGCACAGAATGAAAGGCCTGCTTAATGCGCGTAGCAGTTGTTGCTCTTGGAAAGATCGGTTTGCCACTGGCAGTTCAGTTTGCTGACGCAGGCTGCGAAGTGGTGGGCGTTGACGTTAATCAGCACACGGTTGATCTGGTCAATGCGGGTATTGAGCCGTTCCCCGGGGAAGACTTCTTACAGGAGAAGCTGTCCGTCCTCGTTCCCGCCGGACGGTTGCGGGCCACAACCGACTACGCAGAAGCCATTCCTGGTGCGGATGCTGTCGTCCTCGTCGTTCCCCTGTTTGTCAATGATGAGACCTGGGAGCCCGACTTTGGCTGGATGGATGCAGCCACCGCTTCCCTTGCGGGCCACCTCACCCCCGGAACCCTGGTTTCCTACGAGACAACCCTCCCGGTGGGAACAACACGCAACCGTTGGAAGCCAATGATTGAGCAGATCTCCGGTTTGAAAGAGGGCGTGGACTTCGACCTCGTCTTCAGCCCCGAACGTGTCCTGACCGGTCGCGTGTTTGCCGACCTGCGCAAGTACCCCAAACTGGTTGGCGGACTGTCGGACCGTGGAACCAAGGCCGGCATTGAGTTCTACAAGCAGGTGCTGTCCTTTGATGAGCGTCCCGACCTGCCCCGTGAGAACGGAGTATGGGACATGGGCAGCGCCGAGGCCGCGGAGATGGCCAAGTTGGCTGAGACCACATACCGTGACGTCAACATTGGGTTGGCTAACCAGTTTGCCGTTTACGCAGACAAAGAAGGCATTGACGTAAGCCGCGTCATCGATGCCTGCAACTCCCAGCCCTACAGTCACATTCACCGCCCCGGCATCGCCGTTGGTGGTCACTGCATTCCTGTTTACCCCCGTCTCTACCTGTCGACGGATCCCGATGCTTCGATCGTGCGAACGGCACGTCAGTTCAACGCGGCAATGCCCGACTACGTGGTGTCCCAGGTGAAGAATCTGGTTGGTTCTTTGAAGGGGCAGAAGGTTGCCGTGCTGGGTGCGTCCTACCGTGGCGGCGTCAAAGAGACCGCGTTCAGTGGCGTTTTTGAAACTGTTGATGCACTGCGTCGCGAGGGTGCCGACGTGGTGGTTGAAGACCCCATGTACGAGGACGAAGAACTGGCCGCCTTTGGCTGGGATCCCTACCATGTCGGCGAAGACGTTGACGTGGTGATTGTCCAAGCCGATCACAAGAGCTACGCGGATCTTTCCCCACGTGACTTCCCCGGCATCAAGCTTCTCTTTGACGGGCGCCGCATCACGAACCCGGACAACTGGGTTGGTACGCCCCGGTTAGTCATCGGGGAGTAGATCACCCGTATGGCTTGGGTTGAGTTCTCGCTGCTTGCCGCACTTGCGGTTCTGGTCGTAATGGTTCCCGGAGCCCAGGCCCTGTGGTTGATGCGCGTTCGCGACTTCCGCACTGTCCTGCTCGCACCTGCGGTAGGAATTGGCCTTCTAGGTCTTCTCACGTTCATTGCGGCGCCTATCGGTGGCTGGTCATGGGTGTATCCGACCGGTTTGATCGCCCTGCTTCTGGCGGCGATGATCCTACAGAGGGCGCGAGAACGAGGGCGTGCGACCAGCACGGCAGTTGCAGGCGAGGCCGTTCTGAGAGGACGCTCAAGCAAGGCGACACTTCTATGGGCAGCTGCCGGGGTGAGCGTCTTCGTCGCTGCGTACATGCCGGTCTTCGTAGCTACGGTGATTGATCCTGGCCTGCCACAGACCCTGAACTTGGCAGATGCGGCATTCCATTTGACCGGCGCCAAGCTTGTCGCCGATACCGGTGATGTCAGCCCGCTTACAGCTCTGGCGGAAGTTCGAACGCCTGTCGCCGCAACCGGGGTGTACTACCCGGTGCTCTGGCATGCTTTTGTAGCACTTCTGATCCCGCTCTCTTCGGTGGGCACGGCAACGAACGCGGCTATCGTCGCCGTGGGACTAGTGTTCTGGCCCATTTCACTATCTGCACTTTCGGTTTCCCTGACGCGTTCCGCCCCGTCTGCAGCGTTCTGGGCCCCCATGCTTGCGGTGACGTCCTCACTGTTCCCGGGGAGCATCCTTTTTCGGTGGTCGATGGATCCTTTCGGAATGTCCGTGCCGCTTGTCGCCTCCGCATTGGCAGTGATGATCTGGTGGCAACGAGGGCGACAAGAGGGAGCAGCAACCTCGAGACCCCTGTTGATTTGCTTCGCATTGATCTTCGTCGGAGCCATTGCCGCGCAGCCCAGCACTGCCCTTCTGATTGCCGTCATCCCCTTGGTGACTCTGGTGTCCGCACTTGCCTGGAGCGGCATAAATGCAGTTCGCAGAGGTGCCTGGGTCCGCTCAGCACTGAGTGGAGGAACAATCCTGGTACTCGTGATCGTGGGTGCCGTGGCAGTGAAGGCAGCCACTCGCCTGTCGTATGTGCAGTCGCTTGGAAGTTTTCAGCGCGCCCAACTTGGTTACTGGGGTTCATTGTATGAGCTGGCTCGGGGTGGGCCAACCTACCCGCAGACAGCAACCAGCTTCCTACCGTGGGCGGTGATTTGCGTAGTTGGAGCTGTCTGGGCAATCTGGTCGCTGAGGTCCCAGGCAGGTTGGATCTTCTCAGGAACCGCTCTGGCGTTCCTGCTGATTTACATGGCGTCATCCGGCCCTGACAACGTCTTCCGCCTCCTGACGGGCCCCTGGTACAAGGATTACACGCGACTCGCCGTCTTCGTGATAGCGCTAGTTGCCGCGGCGGCTGGGGCAGCAATCGGTACCTGGATGGGACGCCTCTTTGGAAGCACGTGGAGCGGAGGACGTTTCATGGCACTAGCACTCGGTTCCGCAATCGCCATCTTCGCGGTCCTCTCTCCCGTCCTCGGAATCGGAGGCCCACGCGCCTCATATCGTGAGTCGATAGAAGAAGGCTACGACCTTGAGCTGGATGACGACACGGTGCTCAGCGAGGACGCTGCCTACCTCCTGAGGAGCCTGGATGGTGATCTCCCCGCTGGGTCCTACATACTTGGCGTTCCATCATCAGGTGCCGCGTTTGCAGTGGCCTTCTCTGATCAGTACGGCTTCACCCGCTGGGTCTCGGATCCTACCGTGACGTTCTTGATGGAGAACATCCACTCTATTGCCACCGACCCCGAAGTGTGTGCGGCCGTAAGAGAATCCGATGTTTCGGCAGTCCTTCTGACGGACGCCCCAGCGGAGGGTGAAGAAACCGCATCCAGTGGTGGGCTCAGTCGGCTAGACACCTCCGAGGGCTTCGAACTAATCGAAACCCGAGGCGACTTGACTCTGTGGCGCATTACCGCGTGCGACTAGGAGTTACGAGTCCCACGAATCGACGCCACGCGCGATGTGACCGCTGCTCCTGCGGACTTGCCGGCCATCCAACCGGTGGTCAGCGTGGCACCGAGGCGCGGGAAGCGGTCGCTAATGCGCCGCTGAACGAGTGAGCGAATTGATGCTGCCGAGGGCGCTCCCGTTTCAGATGCACCGAGCATCTTCACCTGTTCCAGCACGTGGGGGTGTAGGAAGGACGAGATCGAATCCAGTTTGTACTCAAGCGTCACGGCGGAAATTTCTGCGAGCGCCGGGGTCTGAACGCAGCGCGAGAAGAGACCTTGACTGTAGATGACGTAGCTGTAGAGGCGTTCGAGGACGTGGGCGAGAGAGCCGTCGCGGTAGTTGCCGCCTGCGGGGAACTCATCGGGTCGGAAGGCGGCGTTGACTAAGGGGAGGAGTGCCTCTCGACGAGCGATGAACATGCTGCCGTACGGCGACAGGGGAGTGTTCGTGTCAAAGGGAATGTCGATCCCGAGACGGTTCTTGAGAGCTTCGGCTGGAAGGCGATTAGCAGTCCAGCCATTTCCCATTGTCGGCAGGCCCATGTGAATGACCGGGGGGAAAACCATGCCCAATTGTGGTTCATCAGCAAAGCGATCGTAGATGTGGGCAACATGACTCGGGGAAGCAAACAGGTTCTCGAAGAGATGGCTGCGGAACCAGGAACTCACGCTCTGGGGATCCTGCACGGACCGTTTCGAGTGCATCTTGACGATCAGATCGAAGCGTGGGCTCTGAATTACGTCGCCGCAATCCACCAGGAACGCTGAGATGTCCCGCCCATCGTTCGTTGATACAGTCCGTACTTCGATGGCATCGAAGTGCGCCGCGTCGTCGTTTGACTGAATCAGCGCCTCGAGCTCTGCCTTCTTGTCGGTCGTGTCAGTTGTGACGAACAACGAAACCGGACTTGGCACGTTGGCCGCGTAGCGGAGCATTTCTGCAAACATGTCGGGGTAGAAGACATGCGCGCAGACGGCTGTTGCGAGAGTGTTTGGTTCACGACCGTCCCGGGCGCCGCTTGGAATGTCAAGAAGGGCAAGGTTTGTGTACCAGACCTGTGGGGGAACTGCGTGCGTTAAGTAGTTCCAGAAAACACCAAGGGGATAGCCGCTAAGTGCAACGCGCTCGTAGACATCTCGAGCACTAACTGCCCAGCGCTCCAGAAGAAGGGGATCCGAAACGAAAACTGCCCACGGGATCAGGGGGACGCGGGAGCTTGGAGAACGTAGCAGGTAATCGTCATCCGAGTTCTCGTACACCCAACTGGTATCAAATCCGACCTTGCCCGCACGGGTAAGAAGGTCGTGAATGTCGGATGCCTTGCTGACTGCAGAGAGGAATCCTTCAGACAACAGTGCTTCACGGTTGACCTGTATCAGTAGAGGCTCAAGAGTCAAGGCTTCCGTTCCCTGCTCTCCAGAGAAAGTCGGGTCAGGCTTGTTCAGCAGGCGGATTGGCGTGCCGGGACCATCTAGACTCTCGAAGAGGCCGTTGAGGTCGGAAAGTGGTCCGAGGAGGCCGTCACTGACGATGAGTATTTCCTCTCCGAGTCTTTCGGGTCGGCCACTTGCAGTTTCTGCCAACGCCTCTAGGACACCGACGAGCCCACGACCCGAGTCGTAGTGTAGGGTTGCCAGCTCGATGCCCGCCGACACCACTCCTGCCTCAACGGACGTCGCATCAATTGCGAGGAGCGTTGCGGGACAGTAGGGCAGAAGGGCTGAGAGGAGAAGGTCTGCCGCATCCCTACGGCCCCGACTGTTGTCAGGTGAGGCCGATAGGGAGAAGACAAGAGTTCGGGACCGTTGTTGGTTCTCCACGGTGGTCACTTCTCTACCTTTCCTAGTTTGCCGAGGGCGGAACGTGCTTGAAGCTCGAGATCATGAACGCGGTCGAACGCATCGGGCGAGAGATTTTGTATTGCCTTGCCGATGCGGTTCTTCAGCGTCGGAGCGATGACCCGCCCCGAGTAGGGGTAGTGCGTGTAATCTCGGAACACCTTCGGAGAGTGTGAGTAAAGGTCGACTACCAGGAGCAGATCCATTTGGGCTTCCGCGAGGCCGCCGGTCTCCCCAACGAAGTAGCCACCGTTGCGAGCAATGTCAGCGGTGAGTAGATCGAGCATGTGGTGAAGCAAATCGGCATCCCCAACCAACTCCACCATGTGCCCCCAGCCTCCGGCGCGCTGCACTGCAAGACCGATTAGCTCGACAACTTCTCGGCGGTAGGCTGCGCCACCACGGTAAGGAGCAACCGGAGATGTATGGCTGAATTTTCCGGCAATTCCAAGTTCCGAGGCGAGATTCCTTGCGTTTAGTGAGTCCGAGAACCACTTACGTCCTCGGACTGCCGTGCCGACGACCTGAATGTACGGGTAGAGTGCGCCGAGTTTCCCGTGCATATCAAATAAGTCGAGAATGAACTGCGGATCAGCAACAACCGCTTCGGAGGCGCTCCGGTACCGCAGGTGGATCCCGTCTGCACGAAGCCCAGGTTTGGGAGGTCTGGGGGCGACAATGAGGACCTCCGCATCGCCCATTAGTGCGGTCACTCCATCTTCGGCGAGAATCCTCCAGGGGTCTTCTTTGCGGTGTACAAGACAAACGCGGCCTGGATTAGGGGTGCCTTCGGGGCTTGCAGTGACCTGGTGGTCGGAATCCGGAACACGAATGTAACTTGCCCCAATTCCTTCGGTGAGTTCCCGCGTGGTTGCTCGGCGAACCACGCCCTCAACGATGAGGTCTTCTGAGTAGCCCAGACGCATTGCTTCCTTTGTGACTGCGGCAGTCACGATACCCTGGTCGACAAGTGCGGGAACATCGTGGAAGTAGAGGCGTTTCTTGAAAAGGGGGCATCCGTCGTACAGCAGCGCAAGCGGCGCCTCCATGGTGGAATTCGCAACGCCGTAGTTCGCGGCGGGGAAAGCTGCCTTCCACGTGTACCCCAAGTCAGCGAAGTGCGATGTGAACTGGCATTCGAAGAGCGTGACGACATCGGAGTATGAAGTAGGCGTCGGCAGGGATTCCCAGTAGCTTGCAAATGCTGGGTCGCGCAGTATGCTTCCGCGCACTGCGAGCCAGTAGGACTGTAAGTGCGCAGGCATGGTTCCACGACCCGTGTAGGGGTGGGGAGTGACGGCGGGATGGTCAGTTACACCCCAGAAATCTACGTCTTCATTGCCCATACGAGTTAGGAGTGGTTCGAAGGAGCCGATTGGGCCAAAGAATGTGTAGTTGACAAGCAGGAGCTCGTCGAGCTTCCCAATGAAGTCCCAGCCCAGAAGGTTGAGCGCATCGCGGTATGCGCCGACATCGTAGCCCATGTTGGGGCGCTCGAGTACGCGGTCTGCGATGTTCTGGACTGCTTCCAAAGAGTCCGGCTTCAGCAACCCGTTGACCACCACCAGGATCGTGTCCACAAAGGGACGAAAACCCATCAGCGTGTCTAGTACGGAGTTGTCGCAGATCCCGTCGGGATCATAAAGCAGGAAGACCAGTGCCCTACTATGTTCAGAAGTCACTCCGACACCGCCCTAATAATTTGGGGTTGGCAACGCCAACGCTTGGTGCCAGCCTACCGAAACTGTTGGCGCTGTTCCGGGACTACGCTCGGAACTTGTCCGTGGGGTAGCGCGGGGTCGCTATCATGGTCCTCATGGCAGCGACCACACCGCGCGGTGTACGACACTCCAACGACAGGCGGCTCTATGGCTGAAGAATCTCAGATCGTAGCGGCCCGCTACAGTCGTCTGGAGAAATTACCTCTAGCTACATACCGACGAAAAGAGAATGCCGTTACGGGGTTCTTCAACGCAGTTCGTGAGGTGGCTTCCCGTCGTGAGCTGCTTGGCCTACTGGTGCGGCGCGAGTTGGTGGGTAAGTACAAAGACAGCTCGCTTGGCCTCGTGTGGTCAATGGTTCGCCCATTAACCCAGTTGCTCATCTACTACCTGGTGATGGGAGAGTTCCTCGGGGCCGCGCGAAACATCAATAATTTCGCGATCTTTATCTTCTCGGGGCTCACCATCTATGGGCTATTCTCCGAGATAGTCAACACAATGACGAGTTCGATTGTTGCTAACTCAGGGTTGATCAAGAAGGTCTACCTCCCGCGTGAGATTTTCCCGATTGCCGCAGTAGGTGCGGCACTCGTCAACTTCGGCCTCCAAATGATCATTCTGTTGGTCGCGGCGGCGCTTGTCGGAACCATTGTCTTCGGTGCGAACCTCTTGTTCTCGCTCCTCTCCGTGCTAATCGTCTTGCTGTATGCGGTTGGAGTGGGGCTCTTCCTCGCCGCCTGGAATGTGTACTTGCGTGATATCCAGTTCATGGTGGAAGTAATCGTCATGCTGCTCATGTGGTTCAGTCCGATCGTCTACTCGTGGACGTTTGTGGCAGACGCGTTCAATTTCAGAGGGATTGGTTGGTTGACGAACATTTACATCAACAATCCTGTGACCCTCGCGGTTCTAGGTTTCCAGAAGTCGTTCTGGGCAGATGCGAGCGACGGCATCATGCCGGATGACCTACTCCTTCGAATGGGAGTCGCCGCATTGATTGGCGTCCTCGTCCTCTGGTGGGGTCAGCGCGTGTTCTCCCGATTGCAGCCTAACTTTGCTCAGGAACTCTAATGGCACACGATATTTCACCTTCTGAGGGCCACGACGCGAATGCTCGGGTGCTTCCCGGACCTGAGGTTGCGGTCATTAACGATGTGTCGAAGTTCTTTGTTCTGCGCAAGGACAAGTCCGTAAAGGATCGCTTACTCCACCCCGGGCGATCGCGGAAACACGAGGACCGGTTCTGGGCGCTTAGGGATGTCTCCCTTCAGATCCGCGCTGGCACAACAATTGGGCTCATCGGGCCCAACGGCTCGGGAAAATCAACCCTTCTCAAGATGATTGGAGGGATAATCCAGCCCGACGATGGAGTCGTCGAGACTAGAGGTCGGCTTGCTGCCCTCCTTGAGCTCGGCGCAGGCTTTCACCCGGACCTGACAGGCCGGGAGAACGTTTACTTGAACGCTGCGATCCTTGGGATGTCGCGCGAAGAAACTGATGAGAAGTTCGAGAGTATCGTTGCTTTCTCCGGTATCTCGCAGTTTATAGACACCCAGGTCAAGTTCTACTCTTCCGGTATGTACGTCCGCTTGGCCTTCGCCGTCGCCATCCACGTCGACCCGGATATTCTCCTTGTAGACGAAGTTCTCGCAGTCGGTGATGAAGCCTTCCAGGAGAAGTGCCTGAGCAAAATTCAAGAGTTCCAGCAAGAAGGGCGGACGATCATCATCGTCTCCCATTCCATGGGGCACATCACGTCGCTGTGTGACCGCGCGATTGTTCTCCATAAGGGCACTGTTGCCTTCGATGGGGATCCCATCGAGGCCGTCCAAGTCATGCGGACTGGGCTGTTTCTTGACAGCATTGATGGGGTATCGGTTGCCACAGGTCGGGACGAAGTTGAGACGCTGGGACAGACCACCATCCTGCGGATTGCTCCCTCGACTGTAGACAGCTCATTGCGGCCGGGTGAGGACCTCACCGTTGACGTGGAGGTCTACGTTCCTCGGCAAATGCCAAAGTGGGACCTGACGCTCTCCATCAACAACTCGCTTGGTTCGACGATCCTCATTACCAGCGCCCATGCTGCGGGCCTCAAGAATGCGCCAATCGAAGGTACTCAGATAGTCCGGTTTGAACTGCCGAGCCTTTCTCTGACAGATGGGGGATACTCGCTCACTGCTGTGTTCTATGACGAATTTCAGCACGAGGTTTGCAGGAGTGAGGGGGCCGCCGCTTTCCGAGCGGAGTCTGGAGAAGAGAGCATAGGGACCGTCTACTCCAGAGTAGTTGGCTCACTGTTACCACCTGAGGGGACAGACGATGCGGACGCGTGACACGGGAGGAGGGGCGTCTTCATCTTGGGTCCTGGCAATCGTCGGTATCCTGGGCGTCTTCTTTGGCATGGTCGCCTGGGCCATGGTCTCTCCGACTGGCGGCGCCCCGGACGATGACTACCACCTCGGCAGTATCTGGTGTCCCGACCCCGTCGAGGGTGGCTCATGCGACGTCGTAGTAAGTAATGGTGAAGTCACCAACGTCATCGTTCCAGAGACGGTTTACATGTCTCAGCACTGTTGGGCATTCCATCCGGAACAGTCGGCTGCCTGCTCAGACGCTCTTTCTGATCAGAACCTGGTCCCTTCTTATCGGTTCGACACGGGATCCTACCCCCCTGGCTTCTACCAGTTCCACCACACGTTTGTGGGAACTGACGTCCACAGATCCATCATGGTGATGCGGGTTGCAAACGTCATACTCGGACTCGGTGCGCTGACGCTTGTTGGGGCACTTGCACTACCGCGACGCAGACAAGACCTTCTGCTTGCAACCGTCGTTGCGTGGGTGCCGATGGGCGTCTACTTTGTAGCCTCAAACAATCCCACCAGTTGGGCGATTAGCGGCACCCTAATCTATGCGGCGGGGCTACTCTGCTCTGTCGAGTCAGAGCGGTGGCGACGCTGGGCGTTGCTCTTGGTGGCAGCTAGTGGGGCTGGGATGGCGATGATGAGCAGGCCTGATGCCGCATTCTTCATCTTCGTCGTGACACTTGCGACGTGGTTGCTCATTCCACTGCGCCGCCAACGGATTCCAGAACTAGTGGTCTCTGTCGCTGCCTCACTGCTCGGCCTAATCGTGCTCATGAGCTCGAATCAAGCTTCAAGCCTCACCGGCGATGGCGGCTGGCCTGTGGACGAGAACCTGTCAGCACTGCGCGTGTTCCTAATGAACCTCCTGTCACTTCCGGAATACGCCGCGAGCTTCTGGGGACTCGGTATGGGTCCGGGTTGGATGGACGTGCCGCTGTATGGCTGGTCGACGCTGACAATGGTGGTGCTGTTCGGGGGACTTGTGTTTGCTGGCGCCGACTACGTTTCATGGCGTAAGGGGCTTGCCGCGCTAGTCCTCTTTGGTGCGCTTTTCGGCATACCTGTAGTGAGTATGACCTTGCGCCACGTCCAGCCGCTCACGTACTACCAGGGACGTTATATGCTCCCGTTGCTGGCGGTGGCCCTGTTTGTCTGGTTACGCAGCTCCGATCGAAAGCCGCTGGTTCTCGCTCCCGGGCAGTTTGCGATGATCGCGGCAGTTGCTTCAATCGCGAATGCGCTGGCACTTCGGTCGACGACCTACCGTTTTTCGACCGGTGTGAACTCTGGGAACCATTTGAGCGCGGGGAGTCTGACCTGGTGGCCCTGGGTGGTCGGACCAAAAGTGGTGTGGATGGGTGGCGCCCTCGCCATGGCTATCGGAATCACGCTGCTACTTTTGCTGGTAACCCGTCAAAGGGCCTCGGTGCGCGACACCTTAGGTAGTGTGGAACCTGAACAACCAAACTCAAGGGGATGGAATGGCTATGAAGGGAATCATTCTGGCAGGCGGGTCGGGCACGCGGCTACACCCGCTCACGCTGGGCACATCGAAGCAGCTGATGCCGGTGTACGACAAACCGATGATCTACTACCCGCTGACGACACTGATGCTGGCGGGAATCAATGAGATCCTCATAATTACCACCCCTCATGACGCTGCCGGATTTGAGAGGCTGCTGGGAGACGGGTCCCAGTTCGGCATCAAGATAACTTACGCGCAACAAGCTGTTCCCAATGGTCTTGCACAGGCATTCGTCATCGGGGCGGACTTTATTGGAGATGACAAGGTTGCGCTCGTCCTCGGCGATAACCTCTTTTATGGTCCCGGTATGGGGTCTCGACTCTCACGCCTTACAGATATCAAGGGTGGCGCCGTCTTCGCGTACCGCGTGTCCAACCCTTCGGCGTACGGAGTCGTGGAGTTTGACCGCGACAACAGAGCGGTCTCTTTGGAAGAGAAGCCGGCTGCACCCCGCTCGCATTACGCGGTCCCGGGCCTGTACTTTTACGACAACACGGTTGTCCAGATAGCTAAGGATCTGGAGCCATCTGCCCGCGGCGAGTACGAGATTACGGACGTCAACAAGGTTTACCTTGATAGGGGGGATCTCGCTGTCGAGGTCCTTCCCAGGGGCACCGCATGGCTTGACACCGGAACTTTCGACGATCTGTCAGATGCCGCGGTATTCATTCGTACCGTTCAAGATCGTCAGGGAATGAAGATTGGCTGCCCCGAAGAAGTGGGCTGGCGTAAGGAATTTCTGACGGATGAGGAACTGCGAGAAGTAGCTCTTCCCCTGGTCAAGTCAGGTTACGGAGAATACCTCCTCGACCTGATTGAGCAGGGCCGGGACTAGGGGCCCAAGCGCGTCTCACGACGGTGTTGGGGATCAAATGAATGAGAAGGTGATTGCCTCCGGAGAGCGACTTTTGGTCGTGATTCCAGCTTGGAACGAAGCCAGCGTGATCGGTGACGTTCTCACTGAGCTCCGTACAGCAGTACCGTGGGCAGACGTCGTTGTCGTCTCCGATGGTTCTGTGGATGACACGGCGAAAATCGCTAGGGACGGTGGTGTGAAGGTGCTCGAGCTACCGTTGAACCTGGGGGTTGGTGCGGCCATGCGCGCGGGGTACTTATATGCGCGTCGCAATGGCTATGACTGGGCCCTACAGCTGGATGCAGACGGTCAACATGATCCCGCTGATATTCCTCGCCTCCTGGATGCAGCAAGAGCGGCGGATGCAGACATTGTGATCGGGGCGAGGTTCGCGGG
>WPCK01056010.1_pt1 | contig 12278 bp, 13 predicted proteins | sample 5399851 | NCBI WGS metagenome assembly WPCK01 (sample SAMN12869471, study PRJNA574797) | sludge metagenome | isolation source: wastewater treatment of pH11 | place: China:Beijing | collected 2019-05-20
CGGCACGAGCGGGGCAACTCCCCCGCCGCCGCCGGGCTCGGCGTGATGCAGCCCGGTCGTGATCGCCGACAGGTGGGCGGCCCCCGCGAGGCGGAGCAACAGCGGCTGCGACAGCTCGACCCCACGCAGCCTGGCCTCCTCGATGCTCGTGGACCGGGTGGTCAGCAGTCCGCGAGTGGTCTGCAAGGTGCCGCCCACGTGCCGGGTCAGTCGGAAACCCCAATACGCCAGCACGTATGCCGTGACGGCCAGCAACGCGATGCCCACCGTGGCGGCCACGACGAGGACGACGACGGTGATCCACAGTCCCCACGCCTCGAACTGATTGACCGCCGCCTCGATCGGCCCGATGACGTCGCCAAGGAACTGCAGGGCGAAACCCCACACGGCGAGCGCGGTCAGCAGGCCACTGGTCGTCAACGGGGCATAGCGGACCCACTTCGGATCTAGGTGCAGCAGAACCGTTTCCGGTATCGCTGCGACGGAATCCGTTGCCCTCTCGGGACGGTCGGCCACATCCGCGCCGGTTTCGGTCAGGTCGGGCCCGGCTGCGTCGTGCCGGGCCGCGACTGGGTCCACACCGGATGCATCGGCGGGCCGGGCCGCCCTGCCGTGCAACAACTCTGCCCGCAACGCCTCTGCGACCGGCGCTGCGAGCGCGTCGAGGACGATCCGGTCGCTATGCGTGCCGGATGCCGTGCCGATCTCGACCCGGGTCAGCCCGAGCAGCCGGTGCCAGATCGGCGCGGTGACATCGACCGTCCGCACCCGGTCGGCGGGGGTGGCCAACAGTTTGCGGTTGAGCAACCCAGTGCGCAGCTCGATCTGGCCACCGCTGATCCGGTAGCGAGTGGTGAACCAGCGCGACATGCCCAGCAGGACGACGACGACCAGCGCCCCGAGGTCCCACCACGGACTGCGGCCGGACGTGCGGCCCGTGATGAACACCGCCGCCAGCGCCGGGAAGAAGCGCACCGCCTCCTGCACCGGGTGCACCAGCAGCATCCGAACGTCGAGCCGCCGGAACTCGCCCTCGCTCATCGCAGGAGCCCCAGTCACCGCGCACACCCCGTCATCGCCGACGCCCCGTCGTCACGTCGCGTCCCCGGGATCGGAGACGGTGAGCTCGGTGAGCTGCTCGACCAGACTCACGGCGAGCGCGTGGTCGAGCCCGTGGATGCGCAACGGGCCAGCCGACGATGCGGTCGTCACCCGCACCGATGCCAACCCGAGCAGTTGCGCGACAGGGCCACGCGCCAGGTCGACGGTCTGGATCCGCACGATCGGGGCGATCCGCCGCTCCTGGTTGAACCAGCCGGTCTGGGTATAGACCGCCTCCGGGGTCACCTCCCAGCGGTGCACTCGATAGCGCCACTGCGGCATGACCACGAGGTATGCCGTTTCAGTCACCACCGTGGCGGCCAACACCCACCACTGCAGGGGCTGTGGCGAGGCCGGGTCGCGCCACCACCAGATGCCCTGGGCGGCGAGGATCGACATCATCGAGCCAATCCCCTCGATGCGCCAGAGCCACCGGGCACGCGGGGAAACTCGCTGCGTCGGCGGCCGCAATCGCTGCGAAACAGGCTCGAATTCGCTCACGTGGTCAAGCAAACCACCCCCAGGGCACCACTGCCCGGCCGGAAGGGCCAGGATGGAGGCATGGCCGATCTGCGCGACACGATCCACATCGACGCGCCCGCACCCCTCGTCTACGACCTCGTCTCGGACCTCACCCGGATGGGCGAGTGGTCACCCGAGTGCGAACGAGTGAGTTGGCGGGGCGGCGCGACAGAGGCAGTCAAGGGCGCGCAGTTCGTCGGCTACAACCGCCGCGGCACCCTGCGCTGGATCACCTTCGGCAAGGTGACAGCTGCCGAAAAGGGCCGGCACCTGGCCTTCGACGTGTACATCGGTCCGGCGGCGATCTCGCACTGGGAGTACTTCATCGTCCCCGACGTCGACGGCCCGGGCTGCACCGTCGCCGAGGAGTGGACCGACCGTCGGGCGGCGGCCTCGAGGGCGATCTCCGAGCGCATCCTCGGCGACCGGCGTTCGCTCAACAAGAGCGGCATTCGCCAAACCCTGGCCGCTCTCAAACGGTCGGCCGAGGGCCAGCACCACCGCTGAGTCGGTACCGCACAGGCATCGTCAGCGCCGCTGCGCCACCACTGCGTCGTATAACACCTTGCGCGACAACCCGGTTCGCGCGGCTTCCGCAGCACAGACGTCTTTGAGCCGCTCGCCTGCAGCGACCCGCTCCTGTATGCCGGTGACGACCTCTCCCAGGGCGGCCGGGGCGGCCGGCGAGGCACCAGCGACGACGATGGTGATTTCGCCCTTCACCCCGCCTACGGCCCACTCTGCCAACTCCAAGAGCCCACCGCGGCGGACCTCTTCGTAGGTCTTGGTGAGCTCACGGCATACCGCCGCCTCGCGGTCGGGCCCGAACGCGGCGGCCAGCGTCCCCAGGGACTCGGCCAGCCGGTGCGGCGCCTCGAAGAAGACCATGGTGCGCGGTTCCGCAGCCAGGCCAGCCGCGACTCGGGCTCGATCCCCCGGCTTGCGCGGCAGGAACCCCTCGAAGCAGAACCGGTCGACCGGCAGGCCGCTCACTGCGAGCGCCATGAGCACGGCGCTGGGCCCGGGCACGGCGGTGACCCGAATGTCAGCAGCGACCGCAGCAGCGACCAGGCGGTAGCCCGGGTCGGAGACGGACGGCATCCCGGCGTCGGTCACGAGCACGACCCGAGCGCCCTCGCGCAGAAGGGCGACGAGCTCGGCGGTCTGGGTGGCCTCGTTGTGTTCGTGGTAGCTGCGGATGCGGCCGGTCGGCTCGACGCCGAGCGCGCTGGTCAGGCGACGCAACCGGCGAGTGTCTTCGGCGGCGATGACGTCGGCTGCGACCAACTCGTCGGCGAGGCGTGGGGCAGCATCGCGCGGGTCGCCGATGGGCGTGGCCGCCAGGATGAGCACTCCGCCAGCGGTCCGCCCAGTCATGCCGGTCATTGTCGCAGGGGTTCGCCCGGCCCGGCCCGCTTGGGAGGGTGGCTACAGCGCGAGCACCGGACAGTCGACTGCGGCACCCGATCGAGCCAAGCGCGCGTCCGAGGTGACCAGCGGCTGGCGATGCCGTTCCGCCGAGGCGAGGTAGATGCCATCCGAATAGCGCACCGAACCCGCCGCCAGGTCCCACGCACGGGTGACGTCCGGCCAGGGCGTCCGGTCGATATCGATGCCGAAATCCGCGAGCGACCGCACCGCATCCGCGATGTCGGAGTCGGCGAAGCTCGTCGCGGGGCGCCGGGCGACGGCCACCAGCGCCGACAAGACCTCGATGGCGAAGTGCCCCGGGGCGTGCAGCGGCTCGCCAGCGGGGATGGCGGCGAGGAAAGACCGAGCCACCTGACCGCGCTCGCCAGGGTCGGTGACAGCGTCGACCGCGACGGATGCATCAATGATCACGCGAGCGAGCTCCGGTCGGTCTGGCGCATCTGCTCGAACACCTCGGCGCGAACCTCATCGGGGACAGGAGCCTTGCCGTCAAGCCGGGCTCCGACCTCCGCCAGGGCTCGACGTCGGGCGAGCATGACGACATGCGCGTGTAGCGCGGCGCTGAGGTAACTCTGCAGCGAGCTGCCCTCGTCCTCGGCTGCCGCGCGGAGCATTCGCAGGTCGTCTGCCGGCACCCCGCGGATAAGCACATCGGTCATGCTTTGATGATAGCGCCCGTGATAGCGCCTGTGATAGCGCCATGCTCTGCCGGTTGCTGCACTCAGGTGCCGAGGGTCTCGACGGTCGTCGCCACCGTGGTGATCGACGGTGTCCGCGGGGTCGAGGAGAACCCGAAGCGGCAGGGCGGGTCGACCGGGGCAAGAGACCCCAGCGGTATGCCGTCGAACTCGCCTTCCAGCACGACGACGCGGCGGATGTCGGTGGCGCCATAGCTCTCCCGGCGTCCCGCCAGGGCGGTGCCACGGGTGCGCACGCCCGGCATGACGACCCGGGCCAGCGGATCGATGAGGCCGGCCCAGGTCGGACTGATCGCCAGCGGGCGGGGCACGAGGCGCAGGAGGTGACCCAACGGCATACGCGGGCCTGCCTGAAGACGCGCTCGCAGCGACGCCGAGGCGATCTCCCACACCGCGCCGGCACCCTCACCCGTCACGTGCACGGCGAACGGCTCGATCCGCACCTCGTCGAATTCATAAGTGTGCGAGACGAATTCGGCGACCTGCTCGGTCGGGGCGAGGAGGAACCGGCGGCCGTCCGGGCGCTCGACCATCGCGTCCGCGAACGGGCCGAACGGGGATCGCGGCCAGTGCCCCACGACGACGCGGATGCCGCTAGTCGAACCCACCCCGGCGATCTGGCCGTTGAACCGCTGCCTCACTCGCGCGCTCCCCATCGGAGCCCACCCGAAGCGACATGAACCCGCATCGCTCCGGGCGCTTGCGGATCGGGTATGCCGTCCACGATGAGATCCGCTCTCTCCCAGGGCCTTTCCTGCTCCAGGAAGGGAAGCTCGTGCGCATCCCAGGTGTCCCAGAACTCCTCGGCCTCAGATCTCGTCCGACCCAGCGAGACGTCGCGCACGAGGCCGCGTTCCCGCGCCAGGGCTCGGTCGGCCTGCACCCAGACGACGACCTGGGCCAGCTCGGCCACCGAGGCTCGGGCGGCACCCACGCCCTCCACGACCAGCCACGGTGTTGCCGCAGGCACCTGGACCGCCCCCTCACGTCCCCGCGCGATCCACGCATCGGGTAGGTACCGCACCCCCCGCCCCGCCCGCCAGGGCGTGATCACGTGCTCGATGAGGACGTCGTCCCAGGCGATCGGGTCGAGGTGCCAGGCGATGTCGTCGGTGTGCACGAGCGGCGCATCGAGCACCTGCGCGATCCGAGTCGCCGCGGTCGTCTTGCCGGTGCCGCTGCCCCCATCAACGAGAACCAGCGCCGGCCGCGTCGGCCCCGCGGCAGCGCCGAGAAGTTCGGCGAGGGCTGCGTCGTCGACGGTCAACCAATCGGTGACGAGGAGTTCGCCGCGGTGCAGGGCCATGCCGGCGATTCTCGCCCACATAAGGTGAGGCCGTGATCGAGCGCCGGGTGCTGCATCGCGAGATCGCCATCGTCATGGGCCTCTCGCTCGGGGCGTCGGCGATCTGGTCGGTGCTGCGGATCATCGAGCGGCTCACCCGCGAGGTGCCGCTCTCGGCGCAGACCTCCGCGCTCAACACCTCGGTCACTCCCGATCGACCCTGGCTGGACCTCGCCTACCAACTCGTCGGCATCGCGCTCGCCGTGGTGCCGGTCGCCCTCGCGCTGCACCTGCTGGCGACCTCGCTCCCGCCGGCCAGACCCGGCATACGGAACGCACTGCGCACGCTGGGACTGGACCGCAGCCACCCCTGGCGCGACCTCGGGCAGGGGGCCCTGCTGGCGGCTCTCATCGGCATCCCCGGATTGGGGTTCTACCTTGCGGCGCGCGCCCTCGGGTTCAACACCCAGATCGCTGCGGCCAACCTCGGCCAGACCTGGTGGGCCGTGCCGGTGCTGATCCTGTCGGCGTTACAGAACGGCCTGCTCGAGGAAGCCCTGGTCGTCGGCTATCTGCTGACCCGGCTCGACCAGGCGGGCTGGCCGTGGCGCTGGGCGCTCGCGGCGTCGGCACTGCTGCGCGGGGCCTACCACCTCTATCAAGGGTTCGGCGGGTTCCTCGGCAATGTCGTCATGGGCGTGGTGTTCGCGCTGGTGTGGCGGCGGACCCGCCGGGTCGCCCCCTTGGTCGTCGCGCACACCCTCATCGACGTGGTCGCCTTCCTCGGGTATGCCGTGCTGCACGGCCGCGTGGGCTGGCTCTAGCCATCCCACAGCCGGCCCGCTCTTACTCGGTCGCGGCGTCGGGGGGCTGCGGCGCGGATGACGGCGACGCCTCGACGAAGGTCGGCACGTCGTCGTAGGAGCGGGGGTCCTCGATCGGTTCGAGGTGGGTGTCGACCGTGATGTGGTCGAACTCGCGTCGGAACGCGTCTTCGACCTCTTCGAGCACGTCGTGGCCCTGCTGCACGGTCCAGTGACCCGGCACGAGCACGTGCATAGCCACGTGGTTCTGGTGCCCCGACACGCGGCCACGCACGCCGTGGAACTTCACCTCGTCAGTCGTGTGCTCGTCGATGATCGCCTGGATCTTGGCCTGGCACTCGGGGCTCGGAGCGGCATCCATCAACCCGTCGACCGATTCGCGGACGAGGTGCCAGCCGGTCCAGATGATGTTGCAGCCCACGAGGAAGGCGATGATCGGGTCCAGGCGCAGCCAGCCGGTGAGCGCCACGAGCAGCACGCCGACGACGACGCCCGCTGAGGTCCACACGTCGGTGAGCAGGTGCTTGCCGTCGGCGGTCAACGTGATCGACCTGTGCTTCCGGCCCGCGCGCATGAGCACGAAGGCCACCGCCCCGTTGAGCGCCGACGCGACGACGGAGATGCCCAGACCCAACCCGACCTGCTCCAGTGGCTCGGGCGCGAGGAAACGCTGCACCGAGCTGTAGATGATGAAGGTCGCGGCGACGAAGATCATGACGCCCTCGACGGCGGCCGAGAAGTACTCCGCCTTGCTGTGCCCGAACTGGTGCTCGGCGTCGGCCGGCTTGGCCGCCACGTGCAACGCGATGAGCGCGACGAAGGCCGCCACGAGGTTGACAACGGACTCGGCGGCGTCCGAGAGCAGACCCACCGACCCGGTGACCAGGTAGGCCCCGCTCTTGAGGGCGATGGTGCACACGGCTGCCGCGATGGACAGCCAGGCGAAACGGGTCAAGTTCTCGCGCGGCATACGACCGAGTGTGCTCCGGTATGCCGTCCGGTCGCCAGCAAGGAAAGGCTCACCAACCCGCGGGGCGGGACCCCGGCAGACTCAGTCGACCGGCCTACGATGGCGGCCATGTCCCTCGCCGTCCCGGTCGCCCCGCAGGCACGCCAGGAGCGTGCCGCGACGGCTCGTGCGGCGTTGGTGCAGACCCTGCGCGACCGGCTGGTTGGGGGTCCGATCGGCCAGCCCTTGCTCGGCTGGTTGGGGCCGCTGCTGGCCGCTCTGGTCGGCGGGATCCTGCGGTTCTGGGACCTGGGCTATCCGCACAAGTTGATCTTCGACGAGACGTATTACGTCAAGCAGGGCTGGTCGATGATCCAGTACGGCGTCGAGCTGCGAAACACCGACAAGTACGGCGAGCTCATCGACAAGGCATTCACCGAGGGCACCCTCGACGTCTTCAACACCGAGGTCGGCGACCTCGTCGTCCACGGCCCAGTCGGCAAGTGGATCATCGGCGCGGGCGAGGGGTTGTTCGGCGGCGATTCGTCCTTCGGGTGGAGGTTCTCGGTCTGTGTCATCGGGGTGTTGTCGATCGTCATGATCGGACGCATCGCCCGCCGACTCTTTCGCTCGTCGGTCCTCGGCACCATCGCCGCAATTCTCGTGACCATCGAGGGGCACCACTTCGTCCACTCGCGCACCGGCCTGCTCGACATCATCCTCATGTTCTTTGCCCTGGCCGGCTTTGGCGCCCTCCTGCTCGATCGTGACCGCACCCGCGAGATTCTCGCCACCCGGGCCACCGCCCAGATTCCGTTGGCTCCCACCGGCCGTGCCCTCCCGCAGACCCACTCCTGGCGCGGGCCGTCGCTGGGGTGGCGGCCGTGGCGTTGGGTCGCCGGGGTCAGCCTCGGACTGGCCGCCGGTACCAAGTGGTCCGGTCTCTACTTCCTCGTCGTCTTCGGTCTGATGACCGTGCTCTGGGACATCGGTGCCCGCCGGACCATCGGGGTGCACCGGTGGATCAGCACGGGAGTCTGGCGGGACGGCATACCGGCCTTTGTCGCGATGGTGCCGACCGCCGTGGTGACCTATGTGGCCTCGTGGGCCGGATGGTTCCGCTCCGACACCGGCTACAACCGCAGTTGGGCCCTCACCCACCCGGCCGACTCGCGCTGGACCTGGGTGCCCGACGCCGTGCGCTCGTGGTGGAACTACCACGCGCAGATCCTCGACTTCCACCGCGGGCTGTCGACGCCGCACGCCTATCAATCCAATCCCTGGTCGTGGATGGTCATGGGGCGGCCGACGTCGATGTTCGCGGAGTACCCCAAGCTCGGCCAGGACGGCTGTGACATCGACATGTGCGCCCGGATCATCACCCCGATCGGCACCGTGACGATCTGGTGGCTGGCCACCGCCTCGCTCGCGGTCCTCGCCTTCCGCTGGGCACTGCGGCGCGACTGGCGCGCCGGCGCGATCCTCGCGGGGTATGCCGGTGGCTACTTCCCGTGGTTCCTGCTCGGCGACCGGACGATTTACCAGTTCTATGCGGTCGCGTTCGTTCCCTATGTCATCTTCGGCGTGACCTATGTGCTCGGGATGATCCTCGGACCGCCCGACGCGAACGCTCAACGGCGGCAGGTCGGGGTGACGATCGTCGGCTGCTACCTCATCGTCTCGGCGCTGGTGTTCGCCTGGTTCATCCCGATCTACACCGCGCAGCTCATCCCGTATCAGCAGTGGTGGATCCACATGTGGTTCCCGTCATGGGTTTAGCCTGCGGTCTGCCGACCGTGGCGGGGTCGGCGCTGGAAGAATGAGCCTCATGTGGCCGAAGGGGCGGACCGCGTCGCGCTGCGGCGCCGGCAGGCGGTCCCCGCTGACCGGGCTCGGCCACCTCGCACGCGTGGTCATCGCGCTGCTCAGCGTCGCCATGGTGGTCGCCTGCACGACCACCCCCAACCCCGCACCGAGTCCGAGCACCGCGGCCACGCCATCGCGCACCAAGACCGGCCCCGGGGGCCTGGACCTCGCGGCACTCCCGGTTGGCTCCAGCGAACACGCCCTCACCGTCGGCGGGCTGATCCGGATGTACCGCGTCTACCGTCCGGCCCAGGTGCTCAGCCCACCACCGGTCGTCGTCATGCTGCACGGCGGACTGGGCACTGCTCGGATCGCCGAACAGGCCTACGGCTGGGATCCGGTGGCCGATCGGGAGGGCTTCCTCGTCATCTATCCCGACGCTGTCGGTCAGGCCTGGAATGTCGGCAACGGATGCTGTGGCATCGCCCCGGCCTCTGGAGTCGACGATGTCGATTTCGTCAGCAAGGTCATGGCCGACGTGGGCAAGGCCCTCCCCTACGACAAAACCCGGGTCTACGCCACGGGGATGTCCACCGGCGGCATGATGGCCTACCGCCTGGCCTGCGACACCACCCTCTTCGCCGCCATCGCCCCGGTGTCGGCGACCCTCGTCGGCGACTGCACCAATCCCGCCCCGTTGTCGGTCCTGCACATCCACGGCACGGCCGACACGACAGTTCCGTATGCCGGCGCGCCCGACCCCGCCGCAGTCGAACCTGGCGCGACCGAACTATCCGCAACCGACCCTGTGACAGCACCGCCCAGCGGACCGCCCGAGGCACCGACGCCCACCAAGCCGCCTGCGGGCCTGGCCTCGTTCCAGGGCAAGAGCATCCCCGACCTCATGACGCTGTGGCGCAATGTCGACCGGTGCGGCGGCACCATCTCGCATACCGAGGGGTTGACCACCATCGAAACCGCCCAGTGCGCCGTGGGCCGGACCGTCTCGCTCGTGCTCATCGAGGGCGGCGGGCACGATTGGCCGGGCGTGCGACGGACCGGGCCACTGGATGCCAGCCCAGCCCCGACGTCCCTCGGCAGTTCGACGATCTCAGGAGCCACGTCGGCGTCGACCGCACCCTCGCCCTCGGCGGGGACCACGACAGCGGACAGCACCGGGACGGCATACGCGGCGACTCCGGCGATCTGGACGTTCTTCGCGGCACATGTCAAGTAGCCACCCCCGCAGCCAGGCGACGGCGGAGAATGCCGGGGTGATGACCCATCGGCACGTAGTCCTTCCCCGTGCCATCAACCTCGGCAACCTCAACAAGGTGCCGATGCCTGCCTTGCGCGAGCGCCTGACCGAACGGGGGTTCGGGCAGGTGCGCACCCTGCTGCAGTCGGGCAACATCGTGCTCGACTCGGACGAGCCCGACGGTGAGCGGGTCGCCGCGCTGGTGCGAGCCGTCATGGTCGACGCGTTCGGCGTCGACGTGCCGTGTGTGGTGCGCTCCCCCGACAAGATCCGTGCGGTCTTGGCGCTGAATCCGTTGGGCGCGGTGGCGACTGACCTGTCGCGCTATCTGGTCACCTTCCTCACCGCCCAGCCATCGGCCGAGGCCATCGAACGGCTGCTCGCCACCGATCGGTTGCCGGAAGCGTTCACCATCGACGGGCACGAGGCCTACATCTGGGCACCCGACGGGGTCGCCACGCTCAAGCTCACCAACACCGTCCTGGAGCGCAAACTCGGCGTCACCGGCACTGCTCGCAACTGGCGCACCGTCACAGCGATCGCCGCCCTGCTCTAGCGGCCCCGTCTCGCCGATTCGTCGCGGACGACCTTCTTCGACGACCCGGACGTCATCGCCTCGCGCCAGCCGCACGGTTCTCAGCGGCCGCGCCGGCTGCTCCGGTCAGCGATCGGCCTGCTCGGCCAGGTCGTTGAGTTCGAAACTCGTCTTGCCGTCGATGGTCTCGCGAATGATGTCGGCATGCCCGGTATGCCGTGCCACCTCGGTGCTGATGTGGGCCAGGCACCAGCGGGCCTGCCAGTGGGTGAGGTCGGCGGGATACCACGGCGCATCGGGGACCGGGACCAGGACGTCGAGGTCACCGACGGCGTCGATATTGGCCGTCGTGACCTCGACGCACCGGTCGAAGAAGGCCAACACCTCGGGAAGCGACACCCGCCCGGACGTCAGCGCGGGACGACCGTTCGGCCGGGCTTCAGTGCAGGAATTCCGACAAGGTGACTGTCCGCAGGCCGCGGCCGAGCAGGGCCGGCAGCCCCACGGCATACCCCTCGGCTGTTTCCCGCGGTGGCCGGTTGAAGTGGCTGATGACAATGTCGCCGGCCTTCGCCGTGCGCAACGACGCGACGACCTGCGCGGCCGTGAAGGTGGTGCCGGCATCACCGTTGACCGAGAAGTTGACCACGGACTCGCCCAGGTCGGCGACGATCCTGACGGCGATCTCGTCGCAGTGCGCCGTGCCCGAGCGGAAGAAGCGCGGCGGTTTGCCCACAAGGCGGGTGAGCTTGTCGTGATTGCCGGCGACCTCGTCGTAGACCTCGCCGACATCGTGGGTGCCCTGCTCGGCATACCCCTTGCGGCCGTTGACCGACAGCGGCAGGTGATGCAGCCCGTGGTTGCCGATCTCGAAGAGCGGGTCGGCGATGAGTTCGGCCGTGACGGCCGGGTTGGCGTCGATCCAGCGGGCGTTGAGGAAGAGCGTGGCCTTGGCCCGATGCTTGCGCAGCAACTCGATGAGGTCGCGGTCGTAGCCGCAGCCGCCACTGGTCGGCGTCGGGCCCCCGCACGCGTCGAAGGTCAGCGCCACGACCTTGTCGGTGGTGCCCAGGCGCTGGATGACCCCAGTGGTGGTGAGCCCCCACTCGCTCGGGGTCTGCCCGGCATACCGTGCGATGACGGCGGCGCGGGTGGGGCGTCCGTTGGCGAGCTCGGACGGCCCGTATGCCGTGCCACTCACCTTCGTGGGGCCGGCGCTGGGCTGGGTCGCCGTCGTGCCGGTGGCCGTGGGGGCAGACGTCGCGCTGGGCTGGGCCGGCGTGGAGACGAAGCTTGTGGAGGGGGAGGACAATCCCGAAGCCGAGGACGATCGTGGCGGGCTCGTGGGCACGGCCACCGGCGGTTCAGAGCCGCTGCAGTCAGTGAGCACCCCCACTACGGCCGTGACGCCGGCGCTGAGAATGGCACGCCGGGTGGCCTGAACTGGTGCATGACCCACGACCCGAGAAGCCACCCCGTTCTCCGTCAACGCATGGGCAACTTGAGAAATGAGGTGACAGAGCCGACCTGGCTGGGTTGACTCGCTGTCATGGCACCACGAGTCACGTCCCGGACGCCGGGCAGGACCTCCGGTGGCATCGCGTACGAGCACACCCCTGAGCCGACGGGTGGGCCGGTGCTGCTGTTCCTGCATGCCGGGATTGCCGATCGACGCATGTGGGACGACCAGGTCGCGGCACTAGCACCGCGGTACGGGCTGCTGCGGATCGACTTGCGCGGATTCGGCGAGAGCGACCGCGACGCCGACCACTGGACTCATGTCGAGGACGTGGTCGATGTCCTCGACGCTGTGGGCGTGCCGGCGGTTCATGTCGTGGCCGCCTCGTTCGGGTCCGGGGTGGCGACGCA
>WPCK01371346.1_pt1 | contig 12265 bp, 16 predicted proteins | sample 5399851 | NCBI WGS metagenome assembly WPCK01 (sample SAMN12869471, study PRJNA574797) | sludge metagenome | isolation source: wastewater treatment of pH11 | place: China:Beijing | collected 2019-05-20
TGCAAGAAAGGCGGGCTTCTCGAGCCCGCCTTTCTTATAGTTCTTCCGGCGCCGTTGTACTCCCTTTTACGCCGCCTTCTCCAGCTTGGCGGTCCATTTGCCGAGCGCAGCCAGGGAGTTCATCTTGGCGCGATGCGTGAAGGCGCGCTGACCGGCAGCGACGTTCTCCGGCTTGCCGCCCCAGGCCTGGAGAGCGGCAGCCTGCAGGGCGCGTCCATAGGAGAACGTCAGCGCCCAAGGCAGATTGCCAATCGCGTTCATCAGCGACAGGTGCTCGGTTGCCGCTTCGTCCGACTGGCCGCCGGATAGGAATGCGATACCGGGAACGCTGGAAGGTACGGTTGCCTTGAGAACCTTGATGGTGCGTTCGGCAACGTCTTGAGCAGAGGCTTGTTTGGCGCATTTCTGGCCGGCGATGACCATGTTCGGTTTCAGCACCATACCTTCGAGATTGACGCGGGCATCGTAGAGTTCGCGGAACACCGCGCGCAACGTCCACTCCGTCACGCGAGCACACTCGTCGATGTCATGACGGGAATGCTCGCCGTCCATCAGAACTTCCGGCTCAACGATGGGGACGATGCCGGCCTCCTGGCACAGTGCCGCGTAGCGGGCAAGGGCGTGGGCATTCGCCTTTACGCAATTCCAGGTCGGGCACCCGTCCGCGATGGTGATGACCGCGCGCCACTTCGCAAAACGTGCGCCGAGCTTGTAATAGTCCGCAAGGCGTTCGCGCAGGCCGTCAAGGCCTTCGGTGACGGTCTCGATCTTGGCGGTGGGGCCTGCCAGCGGCTTTGCGCCGGTATCGACCTTGATGCCGGGGATGGAGCCAGCGGCTTTCATGATATCGACGAGCGGCTTGCCGTCCTTGGCCTTCTGGCGGATCGTCTCGTCGTACAAGATGACGCCGGAAACGTAGTTCTTCATGGCGTCGGTCGAGCGAAAGAGCATCTCACGGTAGTCGCGGCGGGCGTCTTCGGTCGACGTCAGGTTGATTTTGTCAAAGCGCTTCTTGATGGTGCCTGAGCTTTCGTCCGCGGCGAGAATCCCTTTGCCGGGCGCAACCATTGCGCGCGCGATATCTTCAAGGCGTTCAGACATGTCGGCTCCCTGATCCAGTTGGTTCTTTCATTCAGCCGGAACGCATTAGCGCGGATGCATTGGGCCTGCCAAGGCTGCAACGCGGCGGGCACTGCCCCGGGACGGGATAGCCCTTGCGGCAAACGCGCGCGCCATACCGGGGTATCTGGAAAAGATACCGATTTATCAAGGGTAAGCGCGTGTTCTCCAAACTGGGGGTGGTGGAAAACGCGCAAAAAAGCAGATGTCAAAAGCCGCGCGGGGCGGGCAGGCCCTACGCGGCTTAATTCTAAGGCGTCCGCCGTCGGGCGGCCGCCATGACTGAGGTTCAAAAACCTGCGATCAGATCAGCTTCGCCATGGCAACGGCCGTATCACCCATGCGGTTGGAGAAGCCCCACTCGTTATCGTACCACGACAGGATCGAGCAGAGCGTGCCGTCCATGACCTTGGTCTGGTCCATGTGGAAGATCGACGACAGCGGGTCGTGATTGAAGTCGATCGAGACGTTTTTGTCGTTTGTGTACCCCAGGATGCCTTTCAGCGGGCCTTCAGCGGCCGCCTTGATGGCTGCGTTGATCTCATCCTTGCTGGTTGCGCGCTTGGCGATGAACTTCAGATCCACCACCGAGACGTTCGGCGTGGGCACACGCATGGCGAAGCCATCGAGCTTGCCGTTGAGGTCCGGCAGCACGAGGCCAACGGCCTTGGCCGCGCCCGTCGACGTCGGGATCATGGAAAGGGCGGCCGCACGGCCGCGGTAGAGATCCTTGTGCATCGTGTCGAGCGTCGGCTGGTCGCCGGTGTAGGAGTGGATCGTCGTCATCATGCCCTTCTCGATGCCGACGGCCTCGTTGAGCACCTTGGCGACCGGGGCGAGGCAGTTCGTGGTGCACGAGGCGTTCGAAACGATGATGTGGTCCTTGGTAAGCTTATCGTGGTTCACGCCGTAGACGATGGTGAGGTCGGCGCCATCGGCGGGTGCGGAGACGAGTACGCGCTTGGCGCCCGCGGCGAGATGCGCTGAAGCCTTGTCCTTGGATGTGAATATACCCGTGCACTCAAGAGCGATGTCCACGCCCAGTTCCTTGTGGGGCAGATCAGCGGGGTTCTTGGCCGCGGTGACCTTGATGGGCCCTGTGCCGACGTCGATCGTGTCACCCGAAATCGTGACCTTGGCGGGGAAACGTCCGTGCACGCTATCGTAGCGCAACAGATGAGCATTCGTCTCGACAGGCCCCAAGTCGTTGATGGCGACGACCTTGATATCCTTGCGGCCGCTTTCGACAATCGCGCGCAGCACGTTGCGGCCGATACGGCCAAACCCGTTGATCGCGACTTTCACCGCCATTTTCTTATCCTCCTGTGAGATTGAACGTCAGGCGCCGTGATCGCAAGGCGCACAGAGCCGGCGCGTAGAGAGCCAGCGTTCAGAATGTGATGTGACTTATGCCAGCGCGCGCATTAACTGGTGCTCGCTGACGGCTGTCAATGCGTCAATCGCGGCATGCGGGCAACAAGGTCAAGGCCGCGAATAATTCCGTCGAAGTATTATGTTTTTGATTGGTTGACGGGCTTCGGCGATGCCACGTAACGTGCAGGTCCGTTGGGCGCGAATCGCGAGCCAGCCCGCGGCGCGCCGAGTTGGGGCAAACGAGCAATGGCCGAACGCAACACAGCAAAATCGAAGCGTGGCGAGGGAGCAAAGTCGGCTGCCAAAGCATCCGACACGCAGCTTGCTGCCGAGAATGCGCGCCTGCATTTGGAGCTTGCGGCAGCAAGATCACGCATCTCAGAGCTTGAGCAAAAGCACGCCGAAATCATCAATCGCATTGATTGGGCTATCGATTCGCTTCATAACCTGAGCGATTAGACGATGTCCGCCATCCTCGGGGAGCGGCCCGGTCGAAACGGGGCCGGAGAGCTTGTGGCCCAGGTTGCCCTCTCGTTCAACAAACGCACCTACCGCTTCGAATGCGCAGAGGCAGATGCGGAACGCCTCGCCCAGATCGCGGGCTATCTCAAGGATAAGCTCGACCTGCTGATCCGCGAGCACGGGCCCGTGGGTGATGAGCGCTTGGTACTGATGGCCGCGCTCATGGTGACGGACGAACTGTTTGAAGCCCGCGCTGATATCGACGAACTGCTCGAGGAGCAGACAGGCAAGCTCAAGTCGCTGTCTCAGACGATCGAGGAGGCACGAACCGGCAGCGCAAGCGATTTGGGCCGCAAATCGGGCAGCTGACCGGCATCGATGGAAATGCACCGGTGTTCACATGCGCCGTCGCCTGTGCTTCGTTCTGGTGGCTGCCAAGTTTGAGCGTTCATGATCGATAAGCTGCGTGCGTTTGCCAAATCGCTGAAATCGGAGATTGCAGTGCTGGCGTCCGCGCTCGCCGATCCGCGCACGCCGTTTGCCGCCCGCGCATTAGGTGTTGCCGTCGTTGCCTATGCGCTCAGTCCCATCGATCTGATCCCGGATTTTATTCCCATTCTTGGGTTTCTCGATGAACTCATTCTGCTGCCCATTGCGTTGTGGGCGATCCGGCGCATGATCCCGCCTGACGTTCTGGCGGAACACCGGGCCAAAATTCCTCCTGGCACGCGGCTGGCACCCTCTCATGGGGCGGCCGTGGCTATTGTCCTCCTCTGGATCGCCGCCGTGGTGGTGACGGGGCGCTGGGCCTGGCAGCGCTGGGGCTGAGGACACGCGTTTTATCGCGTCATGTCACACTTGGATCGTTCGCCGCCCCTGGATTTTCGGGGGATCTTGGCCTACATCGGAAAAGCTGCGGGGCTCGTCAGGGGCAAATGACCCGGGGGCCTATAAGATCCGCACGGGCGCTGTCCCTGGCTGGAGCCGTGGCTCCGGACATATGGTGCCCACCTACGCTCGTAGGGACCACGCGGGATCATGATCCCAACGGCCACCGCGGCACTTGATATCGCGAGAAAGAACGGCAGGCGCGATGCGCGATGAGAAGGCAGAGCTGCGCACCCGGGCGCTGACGGCGCGCAAGGCTGCTTTCGAGACGCACGGGGCCGCGGCCGGCCGCAAGCTCGCCGCCCATGGGCTCGATTTTCTGGGTGTCCGTCCCGGCATCACGGTTTCCGGCTTCGCGGCCATCCGGGACGAGATTGATCCGTCCGCTCTTCTTGACTGGCTGCACCGGGAGGGCTTCAAGCTGGCGCTGCCCGTCATGGAGGGGCGCGGCAAGCCCCTTCGCATGCGGTCGTGGACGCCGGGCGATGAGACGGCGAGCGTACAGTGGGGCATCCGCGAGCCCTTGGCCGACAAAAAGGAACTGTTGCCTGATGTGCTGCTGGTGCCACTTCTGGCATTCGACCGCAACGGCTGGCGGCTCGGCTACGGTGGCGGCTTTTACGACCGCACGCTCGCCGGACTCAAGGCGCGAAAGCCGGTCACCGCCGTCGGGATCGCCTATGACGAACTAGAGGTCGACGCGGTTCCCCATGAGAGTTATGACCAGCGCCTGGACTGGGTGCTCACGCCATCCGGCCCCATCTGCTGCAACACGAACTGAAGCAAAAACGGAAACGAGCCCTTTCTCCAGCCGGACGCGGGGCGCGCGGGATATGAATGCGACTGCTTTTTCTCGGTGACATCGTCGGCCGTACGGGCCGCAACGCGATCCTGGAAGCCCTGCCAGGGATCAGGGAGCACTACAAGCTCGACTTCGTCATCATCAACGGCGAGAACGCGGCCGGCGGGTTCGGCATCACCGAGTCCATCCTCAACGACTTGATCGACGCCGGGGCCGACTGTGTTACGCTGGGCAATCACGCTTTCGACCAGAAGGATACGCTCGTCTTCATCGAGCGCCATGACCGCCTCATCCGCCCGCTCAATTTCCCAAAAGGCACGCCGGGACGCGGCGCGGTGATGCTCAAGGCCAAGAATGGCTCGGACGTCCTCGTCATCAACGCGATGGGCCGCGTCTACATGACCGAACTCGATTGCCCTTTCCGCGCCGTCGATAACGAGATAACGGCCTGCAAGCTCAAGCAGGGGGCGGACGTCATCCTCGTCGATTTCCACGCCGAGGCGACGAGCGAGAAGCAATCGTTCGGCTACTTCGTGGATGGCCGCGTCACGGGCGTTATCGGCACTCATACCCACACGCCGACGTCGGATCATCGCATTCTGCCCAATGGCACCGCCTTCATGTCGGACGCTGGAATGTGTGGGGACTACAACTCAGTACTGGGCATGGACGCTGAGGAACCCTTGAGCCGGTTCCTGACGAAAATTCCCCGCACCCGTTATGAACCCGCCATGGGCGAGGCCACGCTATGCGGTGTTGCCATCGATATCGATGATGCCACGGGGCTTGCGCGGCGTGTTTCTCCTTTCCGGCGCGGGCCTCATCTTGATCCCGTGGAACCCGCCTTCTGGTAGGGCGCGCGTGTGATGCGAGCAGCTTGTGCAAGAGCGGTGATGCTTGCGGGCCTTGCGGTGGTGGCGTCGCCGTCCCACACCTTTGCGGCGGACTGCCAGATGGCGGTCTCCGCGCAAGAAGCTTTGGTGTTCTCCCGGCCGGCGGCCGGAAGCGTCATCAAGGAGTTCGGCGATCAGTATGACGAGATGTCCAAGTCGAAAAAGTTCCATGGCGGCGTCGATCTCGACGGCCCCGAGGGTGAGCAGGTTTATGCGGCACGCAGCGGCAAGGTGATCGAGGCCGGCCGCCAGATCGGCAAGATCGGGGCGACGGGCAGGACACCAGGATCCAGACTCCACTTCGAGGTGCTGCGCGACGGCAAGCCCGTCAATCCGCTCGACTTTATACAATAGGCATGAGATCGCGCATTTCCGGCCAAGGGACGCGTCAGGGCGGCCGATGGGCTTGACCAGCCCCCGGCGATTGCGCCAAACACGGGGCCGATCATCACCACCACCGCAACGAACTTCAGGGCGCAGCCATGGCCGGGCATTCAGCATTCAAGAACATCATGCACAAGAAGGGACGTGCCGATGCCGCGCGTTCCAAGATGTTCGCCAAGCTCTCCCGCGAAATAACCGTTTCCGCCAAGCTAGGGCTTCCCGATCCTACGATGAACCCGCGACTGCGCCTTGCCATTCAGGAAGCGCGCGCGGAGAACATGCCGAAAGACAACATCGAGCGCGCCATCAAGAAGGCGGCGGGGGGCGATACCGAGAACTTCGAGGAAGTGCGCTACGAGGGCTATGCGCCGGGCGGCGTCGCGGTGATGGTGGAAGCGCTGACCGACAACCGCAACCGTACCGGCGGCGCGGTCCGCGCAGTCTTCACCAAGCATGACGGCAATCTGGGCTCGACGGGCTCTGTCAGCCACATGTTCAATCATGTCGGCGAGATTTCCTACAAGCCGGACGCGGGTTCGCCCGATGCCATTCTGGAAGCCGCCATCGAGGCGGGCGCGGACGACGCCGTTTCCGATGCCGGCGGCCACCTCGTGACCTGTTCGTTCGACAGCCTCGGCACGGTTGCGGCAGCCCTTGAAAAAGCGCTTGGAGAGGCGGCGAGCGTCAAGGCGGTCTGGAAGCCGAGCCTGACGACGCCGGTCGATGAGGACAACGCGCAGAAGATTCTCAAGATGATCGCGGCGCTCGAGGACGACGACGACGTGCAGAACGTCTTTGCCAACTTCGAGGTGTCCGAGGACGTGATGAAGAAGCTCACGGCCGCCTAGAGCATCCTGCTTTCGTGAAAATCGCGGAAACGGCCATGTGCATTCGCACGGACGGGCGCATGCCATTTTGCCTTTTAGCGCCCTGCATCCTTACCAGCGTCGCCATCGTCGTTAGCGGGTGTTAACGTGCGTACACGAACTAATGGTGAATTTTTCTTTAAGTCGCTAAAATTGAGCTACGTCCGTCAACGTCTTGGTGACAATTGGCGGTTAAATTCCATTCATAATTTATGACGACTTCACCATTGCGGCGCCGTTGCGGGTGGCCCGTCTAACTTCTGAAAGATTAGGAGCAAGGCATGGGCAGTCATGGGTCCCCGATGTTCGAGGCCTACACGCGAACGCTAAGGCGCATTTATTGGGCCGAGTTCGTCGATGCGCAGTTGAGCGCCTCACGGCCGCAGAATTTCAAGGCCTCCATCGTGGAGGACCCCATGCCCGAGCCTGATCATTTGGCGAAGGCCTTCGAGTACCACCGTTATCGTACGACGCCGGCCACGTCTGACTAAGTCTGCCGTCCCGCAAGGCAGGCCCCGGATCGTTGCCCGCAGTTCGCGCTTCGGGTGGCGGTCCGGGTTCCTCTTTTTTGGGGCCGGATGTGGAGCAGGCGCCGCGCGATTGAACGCCGCCCGTGCTATCAGGGGGCATGAAAACATCAGCGATTCGCATTCTCGGTCTCGATCCAGGGCTTCGCCGCACCGGCTGGGGCATTCTCGACAGTGACGGGGTGCGCTTGAGCTACGTGGCGTCCGGCGTGATCACCTCGCCGTCGGGCGACGATCTTGCCTACCGCCTGCGCGCGCTGTTTGAAGGGATCAACGGCATTATCGCGAGCTTCTCCCCGCGGGAGGCGGCGGTGGAGGAAACGTTCGTCAACGAGAACCCGCGCTCTACGTTGAAGCTCGGGCAAGCCCGCGGCGCCGCGCTGCTCGCGCCCGCCATGCGCGGTCTGCAGGTCGCCGAATATACTCCCAACCAGATCAAGAAGACGGTTGTCGGCGCCGGGCATGCGCAGAAGCAGCAGATTCAGGCCATGATCGGCTTCCTGTTGCCGAAAGCGAAGTTCGACAGCGCAGATGAGGCAGATGCGCTCGCGATCGCCATCTGTCATGCCAACCATCGCTTCACGCCGCAGGCCGCCGCCCTTCGGCTGATGAAGGAAGCACGCACATGATTGGCAAGCTGCGCGGCAAAGTGGACACCATAGGTGAAAGCTTTCTCATCATCGACGTGGGCGGTGTCGGCTATGAGGTCCAGGCGTCCGCGCGCGCTTTGCGCAATCTGAAGACGGGCGAGGAGGTTTCCCTCACCATCGATACGCACGTACGCGAGGACGCCATCCGCCTCTTCGGGTTTCAGAGCGAGTTGGAGCGCAACTGGTTCCGCACGTTGCAGACCATTCAGGGCGTGGGCGCGAAGGTCGCGCTCAGTGTGCTCGGTATCATGAGCCCCCAGGATCTTGCCAACGCGATTGCGCTGGGCAACTGGGCCGCGGTCGAGGAGGCTCCGGGCGTCGGCAAGAAACTTGCCCAGCGGATCGTCGCGGAGTTGAAGGACAAGGCGCCCGCACTTTCGGTTGCCGGTCTCAACGTCCCGCCGGCCTCCGGCAGCGCTGTCCAGCCCCAGGCTGCGGTTCATGGGCACGCGGCCGAGGCGATGTCGGCCCTCACCAATCTTGGATACAACCCGCAGCAAGCCTCTGCCGCCGTTGCCACAGCCATGGGCGAGCTGGGCGATGCAGCCGACACGGCGGCGCTCATCAAGCGCGGCCTGAAGGCCTTGGCGCGCTAGAGCCGTCCCGATTCTGCGGAATCGGATGCGCGCTCCAGAATTATTGTCTTGCGGCGCCGGAGGTCTCGCTTTAGCCGACACGGGCATTGCGCGCGTGGCGTGCGCCTTGCGTGCTTCCTGGAGGAATGAAATGGCGGCATTCGTCGTCGCGCATGGCGCATGGTCTGCAGGCTTCGTGTGGAAACGGATGCATCCGCTGATGCGCGCAGCCGGACATGATCTCTTCACGCCGACGCTCACGGGGCTCGGTGAGCGATGGCATCTGGCGCACGCGCAGATCGATCTGGAACATCACATCGAAGACATCTGCGCCGTGCTCTTTCACGAGGATCTCCGCGATGTCATCCTTGTCGGTCACAGCTATGGCGGATTCGTCGCCACGGGCGTTGCCGATCGCATGCCGGACCGCTTGTCTCACGTCGTCTATCTCGACGCCTTCGTGCCCAAAGCCGGTGATACGATGCTCGGTCTTGCGACACCGGAGTCGCGGGAACGCTGGATGGAGGGGGCGCGGACCCAGGGCGATGGATGGCGTGTGCCTCCCAATCCCTTGCCGCCCGATACATCCGCGGCTGACCCTGGTTGTGTGGAAAGTCCCTCTGCTATGATTCTCTTACTGAATCGGCGAGGGCGACATGGCCGGGTTCATCGAAGGGATCGATCGGGGGCAGCTATCTCTGTTGCCGGAAAGCCTCGATCAGTGGGTCGATGACAGCAATCCTGTTCGCGTCATCGATGCGTTCGTCGAGGCGCTGGATCTCGACGAACTGGGCTTCAAGATGGCCGAGCCCGCCGATATCGGGCGACCAGGCTACAGCCCGGCGCTACATCTCAAGCTGTACATCTATGGCTACCTCAATCGGATCCAGTCGAGCCGCCGCCTGGAGTGCGAGTGCCGGCGCAATCTTGAGGTGATGTGGCTCACCGAACGGCTTGCGCCCGACCACAAGACGATCGCCGACTTCCGCAAGGACAACGGCGCGGCGATCAAGAAGGTCTGTGCGAAGTTCGTCGAGCTGTGCCGGCAGATGGGCCTGCTCGCGAAGGCGAGCGTTGCGATCGACGGCTCGAAATTCAAGGCGGTCAATAATCGCGACAAGAATTACACCGAGGCCAAGCTCGAGAAGCGGCGCAAACAGTTGGAGGAGAGCGTTGCGCGTTATCTCTCGCAGCTCGAAACCGCCGATCTGCATGACGCGTCGGAGACGATCGAGCTGAAAAAGACCTATCTCAAGGACAAACTCGAGAAGCTGAAATCGGAGATGGGCAAGCTGGAGGCGATCGAGAAGCAGGTTCTCGCCTCACCCGACAAGCAGCTCTCGCTGACGGATCCGGACAGCCGATCGATGGCGACGAGTGGGCGCGGATCGGGGGTGGTCGGCTACAACGTGCAGACAGCGGTCGACACCGAGCACCATCTGATCGTCCACCACGAGGTGACGAATATCGGCAACGATACAGCGCATCTGGCCAATACTGCCAAGGGGACGAAGGCCGCGCTCGATGTCGACGATCTCGAAGTGGTGGCAGATCGCGGCTACTTCGACAGCGAGGAAATCAAGGCGTGTGATGACGCGGGCATCACTGTGACGATGCCGAAACGCATGACGTCGGGCGCGAAATCAGAAGGCCGTTTCGGCAAGCAGGACTTCGTCTATATGGCCGATGAGGATGTCTATCGTTGTCCGGCCGGCAAGAAGCTAAAGTACTATTATACGAACGAGGAGAAAGGCCAAAAGCTGCACCGCTATTGGACGAATGCGTGCCGCACCTGCGCGCTGAAAGCGAAATGCACAAAGGGGGCGCAACGCCGGATCACGCGGTGGGAGCACGAGGACGTGCTCGAGGCGGTGCAAGACAGGCTCGACAGGAACCCTGATGCGATGCGTACTCGGCGCGAGACGGTCGAGCATCCGTTCGGTACGATCAAGATGCGGATGGGCGCGACGCACTTCCTGTGCAAGACGCTGCCGAAGGTCGCCACCGAGATGGCGCTGTGTGTGCTGACCTACAATCTGACGCGCGTGCTCAACATCGTCGGCGTCGAGAAGATCATGGAGGCGATCACGGCATAGGAGAGGAGCGCCGCGGCGGCCTCGTACAACGTCTCAGGAAGCCCCAGGGTTGCCTCAGGACAGTCGCGAGCACTCAATATGCTCAGAGCGTAGCTGGAAAAAATTGCTCTATACCGCGCTCCAGGGCAATCTACCGGGCATCCCAGGGGGCCTTGGGCGAGCCAAAATCATTTTCACACGACCAAGACCTGGAATGGATCATGCCCCGCCGTCATCCCCAGCCGCTCGGGACCATGACCCAGCCGCTGGCTCTGACGCGCGCCGAGACACCATTGCCGCGCAGCTTCATCTACTGCACGCGCATCGGGCCTGACGATATGTTCGGCCCCTTCGCGCGCGCGGCCAACGCGGACGCCCGCTGGCGCTATTTCGAAATGGACGCGAGCCATAATCCGCATATCACCGCGCCGGATGCGCTGGCGGACATCTTGTGCGCAATCGCTGCGGGGCGTGCGTGAGCCAGGATCGCTCCATGACGCGCATTTTTGTCGATGCCGACGCGTGTCCGGTAAAAGAGGAGGCGGCCAGGGTCGCCATGCGTCACGGCCTGTCCGTGATCTATGTCTCAAATGCCTGGATGCGTCTCCCGGACGGCGCAACGGTGGAACGCGTTATCGTGTCCGACGGTCCCGATGCGGCCGACGATTGGATCGCGCAGCGCGCCGGTAAGGGCGATATCGTTATCACCCAGGACATTCCGCTTGCCTCCCGGGCGTTGAAGGCGGGGGCACGGGCCATCGGCAACACCGGCAAGCCATTCACAGAAGCCTCGATCGGCATGGCCCTCGCCATGCGCGAACTCTCGCAGCATCTGCGTGAAATCGGCGAAGGTGGAGCCTACAACGCGTCGTTCAGCAAGGCGAACCGGTCGGCGTTTCTTCAAGCTCTCGAGCAGGCGGTCCAGGACATCGCGCGCGGGCGGTGAGCCGCGTTCCTCTTCGAGTAGGGATGATGAAACGATTTGATCGTATCATCCGTCTACGAACCGAACCGTGTGAGATCAGGGATGGGCGATCGCCGCGAGAAAAATGCGACCCAGGAGCAGCGTTTCGCGCCCCGCCGCGCGCGCCGTCTGCCGGCGCTGCTGGAGATCGAGGGCGCTGCCGGGCCGTTGTCCTGCTTCATTGTCGATATCTCGACGACGGGCGCCAAGGTCCAGTTGGCACCGGGCTGGCAGAGCGCTGCCAGCTGCCTGTTCGGACGCAATATGCGGGTAAGTCTCTACGAGCGGGTGGAGAATGTGCGCTATGACTGTGTGATCGTGCGCATGAGCGCAGGCCAGGTTGCGCTCAAATTCAGTGCGCCGCCCTTGCTTCCCGCCATAGCAGGACCGCGCGCCAGCCAGCGCCAAAGCGCGTGAGGCGACCTGAGCGTTAAGCGGCCATTAACCGCTTCATGCGTTGATTCCGGGTTAGCTGCCGACACTCAGCGGGAATAAGAAGATGCGTTCGATCGACCGGATTTTATCAAAACGAAGCGCGGCTGCTTCCGACGCGCTCGAGAGCAAGGCGAGCGAAAAGCGCTTTGCGCCGCGCCGGTCCGGCATGACGCCCGCGATCGTGTACCTCGAGGACGGCCCGGGCTCCTTTCCCTGTCTCATCCGCGACATGTCGGCGACCGGTGCGCGGC
>WPCK01115082.1_pt1 | contig 12257 bp, 7 predicted proteins | sample 5399851 | NCBI WGS metagenome assembly WPCK01 (sample SAMN12869471, study PRJNA574797) | sludge metagenome | isolation source: wastewater treatment of pH11 | place: China:Beijing | collected 2019-05-20
TGCTGTGGTGCTGCGACTTCGACATCTCGGCCGGCTCGTCGGCGACTTCGCGAGCTACGCGGTGGTCAACCGGGTGTGGTGGATCCTGCCCATGATGATGCTGCTGGCACTCCTGGTGGTCTTCATCACCGTGGGCCAGGCCGCAGCGCCCTACACCCTGTACACGCTGTTCTGACCGCGTCGGCCTTCGCGAGGCCGAGGTGGTGGGGCCTCAGCCCTCGTCGCCTCAGCCTTCGTCGCCTCAGCCTTCGTCGCCTTGGCCTTCGTTGCCCAGGCGCTGGTTGATTCGGTCGATCCGATCGACCGCGCCGCGCGCCTCGGGGTAGAGCCCGAAGGCTCGCTGGGTGATGGCGTTCAGGTGGCGGGCCACAGCCGGGAGCGGTCGCACGACCTCGAGCAGCAGCGTGACCCGGGGTTGGGTGCCGGAGTTCCACGCCTCGTGCTCGTAGACGTCGTCGAACAGGATGCTCTCGCCCTCGGCGTACTCAATGATGCGACTCCCCACGCGGAGACGACAGGTGCCCGGCTCCGGCACCATCAGTCCGAGGTGGTAACGCAAGACCCCGCGGTTCGGAGCCTGGTGGGCGGGCAGGTGCGTGCCCGGCGCGAACACCGAGAACAGCGCAGACTGGAGCCCCGGCACCTGGCTGATGAGCTCGGCCGTGCGGGGGCAGAGCGCCGTGTTGGCGGGGACGACGTGGCGGTGCGCCACGAGGACGTAGGTGCGCCAATCACCGACGTTGCCCTGGCTGCGACCGACGACCTCTTCGATCAACGGGACGGCGCGGGCATCGAGCGCGACAGCAGCCTCGTCTCGAATGGTCTCCCAGGCGGCCTCGAGCGACGCGGTCCAGGCCACCGAGGCCGGGTCCATCACGGGCTCGAGCGGATCGACCCGGGCGATCAGGCGGTTGTTGACGGCCATGAGCGAGCCCACGGCCCGCTCGGCGAGCGGACCGAGCCGGGAGGTCGGCTCCGACTCGCCGGCGGTGCCATCGACGGGTGCTGTCGGTTGGGGCGGCTCGGGCGACGGGACGCCGGCCAGCGCCGCCACCTCCGAGGTGGTGAAGGCGTGGAGGGGGACCGGCCCGGCCTCGCGCAGCCGGAAGCGCTCGGGCATCCCGTGATCCATGAGCGTGTAGGGCGTGTCGTCCACGAAGAACTGGTCGTCGACGTCGTAGATGCGGACGGTGCCGTCGTCATTGCCGACGGTGTGGACCAGGCCCGCCTCTTCGGGTGCGAGCGCCACCGCGACCGCGAGTCGCGGACGATCACTGTGGTTGGGGAACGAGCAGTGGAGCAGGCCGTTGTCCATGACCAGCACGTCACCGCTTCGCACCGGCAGGGCCTCGAGGCAGTGCTCGGTGAGGAACTCCTGTGTGTCGCCGTAGGGCCACCAGGTGGAGGTCCCGCGAGGCAGCCGCTCCCACCGGTGACTCCCGGGGACGACCTGCAGTGGGCCGTTGTCGAGCACCTCGTCGGCGTCATCGAGCGCCACCCACGCCACAACGGTGCGGAAGACCCGCTCGTCGACGTAGCTGACGTCCTGGTGGAGCGGCAGCGCGCTGTCTTCACCCGGCCACTTCATCAAGAAGCTGGTGTTGAAGATGCGGTGGCGATCGAACAGAGGGGTGAGCACCGGGCCCAGTTCGGCCCGCACCCGCTCGGTTGCCTCTGCCTTGCGCTCCGGGAGGGGGACGGCGTAGGTCGGCACGAATCCCTGGAGGGTCTCGGGGAAGATCTCCTCGAAGATCGCCCGTAGGCGCTCCACCTGGTCGGGCGCGATGGGAGGGAGATGCAGGCACCCCCTCGCCGAGAGCTGCTCCTGATGGCCCGGATCGACGAACGTGGGGCGCTCGACGAGCGGGGGTACCTCCACCTCGATCTGGTCCGTGTCCACCGTGGTGCTCACCTCGACGACTGTACCTGCGGGCTCTCGCGCTGTGCATCCGACCGAAGGCGTCAGGAGCGGATCGGCTCCACCCACTGTTGGATGACCTCGAGAACGGGCGCGGGCTCAGGACGATGGGGGCGGCGCCGGCCATCCGTGATCGGCAGGGTCGGCCGAAGCCCCCGTGGTCAGCGACGCGACTGCGGCGAACATCGTGGCGGTGGTGTGCAGCGCCGACTCGGTGTCGAAGGCCGTGCCGTCGACCACCGCGCGCCGGAACGCGGTGAGGAGCTCGGCGTGTCCCTTTCCCTTCTTCGTGAGCCGAACCTCTCGCCCGTCGACGACGACGGTGTTGTAGTCGTCGATCACCGCCGACCGACCGCCCCCCAGGACCTCGATCCACTCCTTCCCCATGCCCGGTGCGCCGCCGGTGGTGTAGAGGATCGTGGCGAGGGAGCCGTCGGCGTACCGGATCGTGAGGCTGAGGTCCTCGGCCAACAGCGTCTCGACCCCCTGAACCGATGCGGACGCGCTCACCGACACGGCTGCGTGGCCGACGATCGCAGCGCAGGCATCGACGAAGTGGCAGACCTCGCCGAGGAGGCGCCCACCTTGGCGGCGGTCGCCGTACCAGTGCCCTGGAGGCGTCGGCTCCGCGGCCACCCGATAGGTCACCATCAACGACGAACCTCGGGGGGTGAACGCGTCACGGACGACGGCGAGGGCCTCGGCGTGGCGCCGGTTGAAGCCAACGGCGAGTTGCCCGCTCGCCGCCCGCCAGGCGTTGACGACCGCGTCCAACTCGTCCTCGTCCAGCGCCAGCGGCTTCTCGCAGAAGACATGCTTGCCGGCGCGAAGGGCCTGAACGGTGAGCCGGGCGTGCGTGTCGTGCGGTGTGGCCACCACGGCGATGTCCGGCGCTCCTTCGCCGAGGGCATCGTCAGGTGTGACCTGGGTCGCGCCCAACCGTTCGGCCAGCCGCTCGGCGGACACGCCCCCGGCGGAAGCCACCACGGCCACGTGCAGACCGGCGTCGTCGAGGGCGGGCAGCAGGGTGGCTCGAGCGAAGTTGCCGGCGCCCAGCAGGGCCACGTCGGCCCGTCCGCGAGCACGCGGCATCGTCGTGACGGGTGCAGGGTCGACGGGAGTGGATGGGTACACCAGTTGGATGGCCAACGGGGCCGCAACCTTGTCGCCGAGGACCTCGTAGGCGGAGGCCGCGTCGGCGACCGGGAACGAATGGGTCACCAGGTCGGCGACCTCCAGCCGGCCCGAGGCGAGCAGGTCCACGAAGGTCTCGATGTTCCGCCGCGCCGTCCACGGGACGTGACCGGCCGGGTAGTCGATGCCCGACCCCTCGTACGTGGGGTCGTAACGACCAGGCCCGTAGGAACGGGCGACGCGGAGGGTCAGCTCCTTGTCGTACAAGGCGGACCGCGCCACGTTGATCGGCACGTCACCCACGAGCACGATGGTGGCGCGGTCGCGGGCCAGGTGTGGCGCCCGAGCCAACGGCTCGGGCGAACGGGACGCGGCGGTGACGAGCACCGCGTCGACACCACGACCGCGGGCCCAGTCCACGATCGCCTCAGTGGTCGGGGCGCCGGCGTCGACCAGCGCGAGGTCGACCGCGGGCTCGGGTCGTTCGAGCGCGACGGCCGACGCCTCGATCGCCGCGACCTCACAACCCGACGCCCTGGCCAGCCGCGCGGTGATGCGGCCGAGCAGACCGAGTCCGATGACGCACACACGGCTGCCCGGACCGACCTCAGCGAGACGGAGCGCGTTGAGGGCAACGGTGCCGAGCGCCGAGAACGCGGCGTCGGCGGGCGCCACGCCCTGGGGCAAGGGCACCGCCAGGAGCCCGGCGACCACCTGCAGCTCGGCGTGACCGGCACCCGCCGCGGCCACCGTGTCGCCCACCGACACATCGGAGACCCACTCGCCGACCTCGACCACCCGACCGGCGGACGAATAGCCGAGGGGCATGTCCTGGTCGAGGCGGTCACGGACCGATCGGGCGGTGCGGGCGAGCCCTTCGGCCCGCGCCCGGCGAATGACCTTCCGGGCCAGGTCGGGCCTCGCTCGCGCCTTGGCGACCAGCGACGACGAGGCGAGATTGCGCACGGCGCGCTCGGTCCCCGCCGACACCACCGAATGGGTCGGGGCCACCAGGATCTCGGTCGGGCCGATCGAAGGCCGGGGGAGGTCGACCACACGGAGTCGCCCGTCCCGGACCGACTGGACGACCTGCTTCAAGGCCGTCCTCCCTGGGGACGCAGGAGCGCTCGCAACGACGGGTGCATGGGGCGATCATCGCACGGCTACCGTCGCCAACCATGCACGCGGTGTGTGTGGCGGCTGCTCGCCCGAACTTCATGAAGGTCAAGCCGGTGCTCGATGCGCTCGAGGCCCGCGGCGCCGCCACGACCCTCGTGCATGCCGGCCAGCACTACGACCCGGCGTTGAGTCAGGTCTTCTTCGACGACCTCGGTCTGCGACCGCCGGACCGGGACCTCGGCTCGGGCTCGGGCTCACAGGCCACCCAGACCGCACGGGTGATGACGGCGTTCGAGCCGCTGCTCGAGTCCCTTCGCCCTGAGGTCGTGGTGGTCGTGGGCGACGTCACCGCCAGCCTGGCGTGCGCCCTCGTCACCGCCAAGTCGCCGGCGCGGCTCGCGCACGTGGAGGCGGGACTGCGCAGCGGGAACCGCGCCATGCCCGAAGAGATCAACCGGATCGTCGTCGACCGCGTCAGCGACCTCTTCTTCGCGCCGTCACCCGACGCGGTCGACCATCTCCGGGCCGAGGGCACGCCGGAGCAGGCGATCCACCTGGTGGGCAACGTCATGGTCGACACCCTCCTGGCCAACCTCGACCGGGCCCGGGCCCGCACGGCACTGGCCGACCTCGGGCTCGAGGCTGGTGGCTACGGCCTGGTGACCCTGCATCGCCCCGCCAACGTGGACGATCCCACCACCTTCGCGGGCTTGCTCTCGGCGTTGGGTGAGATCGCCGGCGGCCTGCCCCTCGTGTTCCCGGTGCACCCTCGCACCCGGGCGGCGCTCGCCGAGGTCGAGCTCCCGGACGGCATCCGGGCCATCGAACCGTTGGGGTACCTCGACTTCATCTGCGTCGAAGCCGGGGCCCGGATCGTCTTGACCGATTCCGGCGGCCTGCAGGAGGAGACGACGGTGCTCGGTGTGCCCTGTGTGACGCTCCGGGACGAGACCGAGCGTCCCGTCACCGTCACCGAGGGCACCAACCGCCTGGCGGGTCGCGACCCGTCCCGCATCCTCGCGGTCGCCGCCGAGGCACTGTCCGGGCGCTGGCAGCCTCGGCGCCCCGCCGGTTGGGACGGTCACGCCGCCGACCGCATCGCCGACGTCCTCTGCGCTCACTGACCCCTCCAGGAGCGCGAGCGCCGACGAGGACGACGTCGGTCCTGCCGTCAGATGCTGCCCCCCTGGGGGCGTACCTCGTCGCCGCTGCGGCACAGTTCGGCGAGGCGGCTGATCAGCTCTGCGCCGTCGGTGGCGAGGAGCGGCTCGATGCAGCGTCTGTCGAGCGGCGCGACCTCGACCGCGGAGATGAGCGGGTGCGCGCTCTGCGCCGGGTGCTCGTGCGCACCGATCAGCACCTCGTGCAGCTTCTCGCCCGGACGCAGGCCGGTGTAGACGATCTCGATGCGGCGGTCGGACCGGGCGGCCATGCGTGCGGCGATGTCGGCGATGCGGACCGGCTCGCCCATGTCCAGCACCAGCGCCTCGCCGCCCCGGCCGATGGCCCCGGCCTGGATGATGAGCTGCACCGCCTCTTCGACGGTCATGAAGTAGCGGGTGACCTCGGGGTCGGTGACCGTGATGGGGCCCCCGGCCCGCACCTGGGCCTCGAAGACACCCATCGCCGAGCCCCGGCTGTGGAGGACGTTGCCGAACCGAACGGTGAGGAACCGCCCGTTCGAGCGCAGGGCGGCCGACGCCGTGAGACGCTCGGCGACCCGCTTCGTGTAGCCCAACACGCTCTGCGGGTCGGCCGCCTTGTCCGTGGACACGTTGACGAAGCGGTCGACCTCGTGGGCGAGGGCCAGTTCGAGCAGGGTGTTCGTGCCCACCACGTTGGTCTTCACCCCCTCGAGAGGATGGCGCTCGAGCAGGTTGAGGTGCTTCAGCGCAGCGGCGTGGAACACCACTTCGGGCCGGTGCTCGGCAAAGACCTGGGCCATGCGCTCGCGGTCACGCAGGTCGGCGACCACGATGTTCGACGAGTCCAGCATCGCCCGGCCCTCGATCGAGAGTTGCACGGCGTGCAGCGCCGACTCGTCGCGGTCGACCATCACCAACTGGTCCGGCGCGAAGAGGTACAGCTGGGCGCACAGTTCGCTGCCGATCGAGCCACCGGCGCCGGTGACCAGGACCCGCCGACCGGTGATGTAGCTCGAGATCGAGGACACGTCGGTGTCCACCTCGTGACGGCCGAGCAGGTCGGCCTCGCTGATCGGGCGGATGTCGCCCACCCCGACGGCGCTGCCGAACAGCTCGCGAACAGGGGGGAGCACCATCACGTCGAGGCCGGCGTTCACCGCCAGCCGGGACAGCTCGGCGATGAGGCCGGCACCCGCGCTCGGGATGGCGATGACCAGGGCCGAGGCGTCGAACGTGCGGGCCACGTCGGCCAAGCGGGTGCGGTCGCCGCTGACGGGCACCCCGTTGATGCGCAGCTGTTGCTTGCGCTGGTCGTCGTCGAGCAGGGCCACTGGCAGGTACGGGCTGGAGGGGTTGCGCAACGTGGCGTTGATCACCTGCAGGCCACCCTCACCCGCACCGAAGACCAGCACCCGCAGCGCGGTCTCGGCCGAGGGGCGCATGCGCTTTTCGAGAATGAGCCGCCAGGTGTAACGGGCGCCGGCCATGAGCAACAGGGCGATGCAGCCGGCGAGGATCGTCGCGCTGACGGGAATGAGGTAGCCGAACAGGAAGCGGTTGACGAAGGCGAGTGACACCGTGGCCACCACCACGCAGCGGGTGAGGGCCGCCACCTCCTCGAAGCTACCGAAGCGCCAGCGGCCCCGGTAGAGGCCTCCCGCCGTGCCGACCACGACGTGGATGACGATGGCGACCGGGATCAGCAGCACCAGACGGGCCCAGACGATGTCCTCGACCGCGAAGTCGTAGCGCAACAGGGTGGCCAGGACGATGGCGACCGCCCACGCGACCGCGTCGAGGCCCACCTGGAAGCCGAACCGGTGGCGGATGAGCAGCCGCCACCGGGACGCGGCGTCGGGCGGTTGGCCGCCGTCGCGCTCGTCACCCACGCCCGCACCTCCAGTAGCCGGCCGACCCTCACGCCGGTTGCCAGACCGTGAGGATAGGCCAAAGCACCTCTCCGGGTCCATGAACGAGCCCCTGTCGGACGCCCCTGGCCACCGGACGCATCGCCGGTATCGGCCGCCGTCTACGCTGGCCCCTCTCATGACCCACGACAGCTCCTCGGATCCCCGAGGCATTCGACTTGCTCGGCCCGACGTCGGCGAGCCCGAGTTGGCGGCCATCAGTGAGGTCTTCCGCTCGGGGATTCTCACCGACGGACCCCGCACCGCCGCGTTCGAAGACGCGTTCGCGACCCTCCACCAGGTCGAGCATGCCATCGCGTTCGCCAACGGAACCGTCGCGCTCGCCGGCATCTACCTCGGGCTCGATATCGGCCCCGGCGACGAGGTCATCGTGCCGTCCATGACCTTCATCTCGACGGCCACCTCGGTGCTCCATGTCGGGGCCACCCCCGTGTTCGCGGACATCGAGCCCGACACGTTCAACCTCGACCCCGTCGACGTGGCCCGGCGCATCACCCCCGCCACAAAGGCCATCGTGGCGGTCCACTACGGCGGCCAGCCCGCCGACCTCGACGGCCTGAGGGCGGTGGCCGAGGACGCGGGCGTCCTGCTCGTCGAGGACGCCGCCGAGGCGCACGGTGCCTCCTACCGAGGGCGCCCCGTTGGTGGGTTCGGCCGGGCCGCGATGTTCAGCTTCACCCCCACGAAGAACATCACCACGGGCGAGGGCGGCATGGTCACCACCAACGACGGCGACTTGGCCGATCGCCTCCGCCTCCTGCGCAACCACGGCATCAAGTCACCGGGCCACCACACCCTGGTCGGCTACAACTGGCGCCTCACCGAGATGCAGGCCGCCATCGGCACCGTGCAGCTCACCAAGCTGCCCGGCATCCTCGACCGCAAACGGGACCATGCCCGCCGCCTCACCGAGCTGCTCGAGCCGTTGGCCGGGGTCACGCCCCCCACCGTGCGCTCGGAGTGCGAGCACGTCTTCATGCTGTACACCCTGCTCGTCGACGGCGGTCGCGATCAGTTGCTGGCGGCACTGCTCGACCAGCAGATCGAGGCCAGGGTGTACTTCCCCCCGGCCCACCGACAGCCGATCTTCGCCCCGTACGGCGCCGACCTGCCCGTCACCACCGAGGTCGCCCCGCGCATGCTCTCGGTGCCGATCCACGCCCAGCTGCAACCGAGCGACATCGACACCATCGCCGCCGCCATCGCCGCGGCCCGCTGACGCCAAGCCCGACCGAGGTCGAAACCCACCAAGAGCGTGCCCAATTGGCAGGTTTGTGGGCTTCTCTTGGTCGGTTCACCGGGCCATCGCGGCCGTCAGGGGGTTACCGTCTCGCCGTGTCGGCGATAACGGACGCGGCCGCGTCGCCGGAGCTGCACCTGGGTCTCGTCGCCGGCGCCGCCGCCGTGGGTGCCGTCGCCCTGGTTCCCCCGGCGAGGCGACAGCCGGTCACGGTGGTCACCGGCGCCATGGCGGTGGCGCTGGCGCTCTCGATGTTCGACGCACCGTGGGCCGCAGCGGGGGTGCTGTGCCTGGCCGCAGCCGTTCTCCTTCTTGATCGCACACCAAGGACCGCCCTGGTCGCTCTTGGCACCCTGGGCCTGGCGCTGTCCGCGCCCTCGGCCACAGCGGGCCTCTTCCTGGCGGCGGCGATCGTCGTGGCGGCGCCGGCCCTCCGCGATGTCGTCTCGGCGCGGGGTTCGGCGCTGACGGCAGCGCTGCTCGCCGTGAGCGTCGCCGGCATCTGGACGGCGGTCCCCGACACCGAGGAGATCCTCCTGGTCGGCGGCACGCTCGCGCTCCCGCTGCTGTTCACCATCGCCGGCGGGCTCGACCGCCTCGATGTCACGTGGTCCCTGCCGGCATCGTTCGCGATCGTCGGCCCGGTCCTGTGGGCCGCGGTGCACGGCGGCCGCGGGCGTCCCGGGTCGATGGTGGGGGGCGTGGCCTGCCTCGGCCTACTCCTGGTGGAACCGGCGGCCCGAAGGATCGCCCGTGCGCCCTCCGCGTCACTCACCCCCGCGAGCCTGGTGATGGCGCTCGTGGCCGTTCAGGTCGCGGTCGTGGCCGTGGTCGCGAGGATCGCCGCGAAGCACGCGGCCGTGGGCCGAGCCGCACTGGTCTCGGGGGCGGCGTTGCTCGCCGCAACAGCCGCGATCAGCCTGACGCTGGTCGGGCCCCGGCGCCGTTCAGGCCGTCAAGGGGCCTGAGGCCCCGGGTTCGGCACGGCGGAGGTCGGCAGCGGGGATGGCATCGGCCTTGGCCAGTTCGGACGGCCCCGATGAGCGCCGGCGCGGCACCCCGGCCGGTTCCGGCTCTGCCAGAATGGCCGCGTCCACGTGGATCTCTGCTCTCACCGGGGCGCGAGGAACGAGCAGCCATGTCGTGCGAGAACAAACAGAGGACCCGCTGACCGACTCGGCCGATGTTGGCTGGTCGCTCTCGGTGCGCGTGCGCGAGTGGTGGGTACAGCTCACCTTCGGCAACCCGCGCCCGGCGCGCACCGTTGGCGCGCTCGCCGCCCTGGGGGTGATCACCGGTTTCGGTGAAGCGGCCGTGGTCCTTCTGCTGGTCTCGCTGGCCGCCGGGGGCGGAGCTTCGGGCCTGCCCGGGTCCGGCCTCGTCCCGGATGACCCTGCCACGATGGCCGCAGTCACGTTGGGCGTTGTCGCCGTACTGGCCGCCGCCCACGTGGGGTCTGCGCTCCTCAGCGCCCACGCGAGTGCCGACGCGCAGCGGAGCATTCGCCAACAGCTGGTCGACGCCTACCTGGCGGCGTCGTGGCCCGTGGTTTCGGGGGCTCCTCAGGGCGACCTCCAGGAAGTGGTGATCACCAACGCGAACCAGGTTGCCAACGGCATGCAGCAGTCGGCCGCAGGGGTCTCGTCGTTGCTCAACCTGGTCGCCGTGGTGATCGCGGCCGTGGTCGTGAGCCCCTGGTCGACGCTCGGGCTCGTCTTCGTCGTGGTGGCCGTGCTTGCCGTGGCCAGGCCATTGCGGGCCCGCACCCGGAGAGCGACCCGTCGACTGGTGGCCGAGGTGTCGGCGCTCGCGACCGATGTTGCGGAAACGGCCGACACCGCGGCCGACGTCCGAGTCTTCGGGGTGACCGCGACCGTCCAGGAGTCGCTGCATCAACGGATCGACGCCGCGGCTCAAACCATGGCCGCGGTCCGTTCCGAGATGAGCCTGACCCCGAGCCTGATCCGGGACGCGACCATCGCGCTGGTCGCGATCGGCGTCGCGGTAGCGGTCAGTGGCGGCGGGGTGTCACTGCCGGTGTTGGGAGCCACGGTGCTGCTCCTGCTCCGGGCCCTCGGCCACGCCCAAGCCGTGTCCGGCGTCGCTCATCAGCTCACCGAGCGCACGGCCAACCTCGAGCGGCTCCGTTCCCGCCTCGACGTGTGGCGGGCCTCGACGCCGGCGGCGGGGACGGTGCCGTGTCCGCGGGTGGCCCACCTCCGGCTCGTTCAGGTGTCGTTCGGCTATCCAGGAGCCGAGAAGCCGGCGCTCGACCGCCTCGACCTCGAGGTGGTGCGTGGTGAGCTGCTGGGCATCGTCGGTCGCACCGGAGCGGGGAAGACCACCTTGTCCCGGATCGTGCTCGGATTGCTGACACCGGACACGGGCGAGGTGCTCATCGACGGGGTGCCACGCGACGAGATCGACCCGGCCGACTGGCACCGGCGCATCGCCTGGGTGCCGCAGGAGCCGCGGCTGGTGCGGGGCAGCATCGCGGACAACGTGCGCTTCCTTCGCCCCGACATCACCGTCCAGGCCGTCGGGCAGGCGATCACGGCGGCGGGTCTGGCCGGCGAGGTGGACGCCTGGCCCGATGGCCTCGATCACCCGGTGGGACCGGCCGGAGGATCCCTCTCGGGGGGCCAGCGCCAGCGGGTTGCGCTTGCTCGAGCGCTGGCCGGCGCTCCCGACCTCCTGGTGCTCGACGAGCCGACCAGCTCGCTCGACGTGCACACCGAGGTGGCCGTACGCGACGCGATCACCGACGCCCGTGACCATGCCGCGATCGTGGTGATCGCACACCGGCTCTCGACCCTGGCGACGTGTGACCGGGTGGCGGTGGTCGACCACGGCCGGATCGTCGCCTTGGGCAAGCCCGACCGCCTGGCGGCCGAGGATCGCTACTACCAGGAGGCACTGGCGCTGTCGGGATTGCGCCCCTGAGAACGCGGTAGCTCACGCCGTGCGCGGTCCGGACGCCAGGGCTTCGACTGAGTCGAGCACGGCGTCGAGTGTCCAACCCTCGCTCGGGCGCGCCACGTCCTGCACCTGCAGGCGATCGGCCACCGCGGTTGCCCAGGCGAAGAGCTCGTCGTGCCAGACGCCCAGGAGGAGCCGTCGCCGGTAGACGTGGGCCGCAATCGCTTGTGCCGCGGCGACGCCCGACATCGGCACCGCCCGTACGGGCCCGACCTGGTCGATCCTGCGCAGCACGGCGACCGCGTCGACGGGCGTGGGGGCTGCCGGCGGGCTCGCGAACGAGAGCTTCTCGGTGTTCGGGAGCACCCGATCCGCCTGCAAGACATCCATACCGAAGGCACTGGCCGTGTCGGGCCACAGGTGGAGCGGCCGTCCGTAGGGCTCCACGGTCACGGCGCCGTCGTCGCTTACCTCGAGCATCGACACGTCGTCGGCGATGAGCCGCGCGCCTCGGTGCACGAGGCCCAGCGACGTGGTGGACTTCCCCGCGCCGCTGTCCCCCGCCACCGCCACGACGGCATCGCCGACCTCGATGGCGCTGGCGTGCAGCGCGAAGCGCCCCTGTTGCGCGCCCACCACGGCGGCGACCGTGCCGAAGATCCACGCGTCCAGCAGTGAGGGGTCACCCGCCGCCTCGGGCTCCACGGTCACCCGCCGGCCGGCGTCGTCGACGCGCACGAGGCCGGCACCGGGGATGGTGAGGTGAGCCACCTCGCGGGCGACCACCATCCGCACTCCGTCCCGCCCGCTCACTTGGGCGGTGGACGGCAACGTGGCCGGTGCCGCTGCCGGGC
>WPCK01206365.1_pt1 | contig 12257 bp, 14 predicted proteins | sample 5399851 | NCBI WGS metagenome assembly WPCK01 (sample SAMN12869471, study PRJNA574797) | sludge metagenome | isolation source: wastewater treatment of pH11 | place: China:Beijing | collected 2019-05-20
TGCTCGCCGCGCTCGACGACCTGGAGCGCACCGCGCGCGCGCGGCGGCGCCATCGGCGTCGGCTCCGCCTTCGATACCACCATCGATGCGGTCGCCGAATGGATCGCCGGCGCGCGCAAGCGCGGCGTCGAGATCGTGCCGGTGTCGGCGCTGGCGCTCGATCCGGAGAAGGGGTGAGCATGACCGTCGATCCGGAGACCCTGCCCTGGCGGCCGAATGTCGGGGTGATGGCGCTGAACCGCGCCGGTCTCGTCTGGGTCGGCCGCCGCATCGCCGCCACCGACACCGAGATGGCCGGCGCCGAACAGCTCTGGCAGATGCCGCAGGGCGGCATCGACGAAGGCGAGGATCCCTGGCCGGCCGCCCGCCGCGAGCTTTTCGAGGAAACCGGCATGGAGAACATCAGCCTGCTCGCGGAGACGCCGGGCTGGCTGCACTATGAACTGCCGCGCGAACTCGTCGGCATCGCGCTGAAGGGCCGCTATCGCGGGCAGATGCAGAAATGGTTCGCCGTGCGCTTCGATGGCGACGATGGCGAGATCCGCATCAACCCACCGCCCGGCGGCCACGAGCCGGAATTCGACGCCTGGGACTGGCGGCCGATGGCCGAACTCCCAGGCCTGATCGTGCCGTTCAAGCGCCCGGTCTACGAGCACGTGGTCAGGGCCTTCGCGCATCTGGCGGGGTGAGGCGGCGGCACGGCTCCGCCTTCTCATCCATCTGCCCGGCCTGACCCACGCGATCTTCGCGGGCGATTGCCTTCCAGCCGGTTTCCCTGCCAGACTGCAAACCGAACACCATCGAGGAGGAGCCCCTGCATGAAAACCCGCGCCGCAGTCGCCGTCGCCGCCGGAAAGCCGCTGGAAATCATGGAGGTGGACCTCGACGGACCGCGCGACGGCGAGGTGCTGGTCGAGATCAAGGCGACGGGCGTCTGCCACACCGACGAGTTCACACTGTCCGGCGCCGATCCGGAAGGCCTGTTCCCGGCGATCCTCGGCCATGAGGGTGCCGGCGTGGTCGTCGATGTCGGCAAGGGTGTCACTTCGGTGAAGAAGGGCGACCATGTCATCCCGCTCTATACGCCCGAGTGCCGCGCCTGCCCCTCCTGCCTGTCGCGCAAGACCAATCTGTGCACCGCCATCCGTGCCACGCAGGGCAAGGGCGTCATGCCCGACGGCACCTCGCGCTTCCGCATCGGCAAGGAGCCGATCCACCATTACATGGGCTGCTCGACCTTCTCCAACTTCACCGTGCTGCCGGAAATCGCGGTGGCGAAGGTCGATCCCGCCGCCCCCTTCGACAAGATCTGCTACATCGGTTGCGGCGTGACGACCGGCGTCGGCGCCGTGCTCAACACCGCGAAGGTCACGCCAGGCGCGACGGCGGCCGTTTTCGGCCTTGGCGGCATCGGCCTCAACGTCATCCAGGGACTCAGGCTCGCCGGCGCCGACATGATCATCGGCGTCGACATCAACGACGACAAGCAGGCCTGGGGCGAGCGCTTCGGCATGACGCATTTCGTCAACCCGAGGAAAGTCGACAACGTCGTGCAGAGGATTGTCGAGCTGACGCAACGGGGCGAAGACCGGATCGGCGGCGCCGACTACACGTTCGATTGCACCGGCAACGTGACGGTGATGCGCCAGGCGCTGGAATCGGCCCATCGCGGCTGGGGTGAATCGATCGTCATCGGCGTCGCAGGCGCCGGCCAGGAGATTTCCACCCGGCCGTTCCAGCTCGTCACCGGACGGGTCTGGAAGGGCACCGCCTTCGGCGGCGCGCGCGGCCGCACAGACGTGCCGAAGATCGTCGACTGGTACATGGCGGGCAAGATCGAGATCGATCCGATGATCACCCACATCCTGCCGCTCGACCGCATCAACGAGGCCTTCGACCTCATGCATGCGGGCAAGAGCATCCGCAGCGTGGTCGTCTATTGACGATCCGGTTCGCGCAGCGACAGGTCGACCATCAGCGCGCCGGCGAGCTTTTCGAGTTCGTCGCGCAGCCCGCCCTCGTCAAGATTTGCGGGACCGCTGACGGTGATCCGCGCATGGAACAGCATGCCGCCGCCCATCGGGGCGTCGCTGGTGCGCGTCTCCATCGTCTCGATGTTCGCCCGGTGCAGCGCCAGGCAATGGGCAATGTCGCGCACGATGCCGGGATGGTCGGGCCCGACCAGGTCGATCACCAGCCCCGGCCCTGCCGCGGCGGACGCGGACGGCGCATCCTCGATCATGATCTGCAGGCCAAGCGCACTCAGAGTGGCAAGCCGCGCCCTGAGCGCCTCCGCCCGCCGCGCGTCGGGCAGTTCGACATGGATGATGCCGGCGAACTTGCCTGCCATCTGCGCCGTGCGACTTTCCAGCCAGTTGCCGCCGGATTCGGTCACAGCCTGCGACAGCAGGTCGACAAGACCCGGCCGGTCATCGGCAATGAAGGTGAGGATCAGTTGCGTGGCCATGGTGCCGGCGTGCTTCTTCCGTTTGTCGGCTCCGATCATAGGGGCTGCGCCGGCTTGCGCCAACCGGCGCCTTGTCGCGCCTGCCGATGACCGCTCCCGCCATCCTCGTCGATGCCGACGCCTGCCCGGTAAAGGAGGAGATCCTGCGCGTCGCCGCACGCCATGGTCTCCATGTCACCCTTGTCGCCAATGCTGGCCTGCGCCCTTCGCGCGATCCGCTGGTGCGCCATGTCGTCGTCTCCGGGAAATTCGATGCCGCCGATGACTGGATCGTCGACAATGCCCGGCCGAACGACATCGCCGTCACCGCCGACGTGCCGCTCGCCGCGCGGCTCGTCGCCGCGGGCGCGCATGTCCTGTCGCCGGCCGGCAAGGCGTTCACGCCGGACACGATCGGCATGGCGCTTGCGTCGCGCAACCTGAACCAGGAATTGCGCGAAGCCGGTGTCATCCGCGGCCTCAATGCCGCCTTCTCCGCCCGCGACCGCTCTGCCTTCCTGCAGGCGCTCGACATCATGGTGCGCCGGGCGCTCAGCGCGGTTGCTTCCGCCCGGCAGCGGGACTAGAAATCGCGCGGGGCGCATATCACCGGGGGCAATCATGGCCGTCACCGAAGTCACCCACACATCCTGGTTTTCCCGCATCGGCAGTTCGGTGGTCGGCTCCCTCGTCGGCCTGGCCCTGGTTGTCGGCATGGTCGGTCTCCTGTTCTGGAACGAGGGCCGCGCGGTCAAGACCGCCAAGGCGCTCGCCGAGGGCGCGGGCGCGGTCGTTTCCGTAGACGCCGGCGCGGTCGATGCCGCCAATGACGGCAAACTCGTCCACATCGCCGGGCCGGCCGTGCCCGTCGGCGTGCCGGAGGATTCCCGCCTCGGCATCAGGGCCGAGGGCGCGGTGTCGCTGGAGCGAGACGTGGAGATGTTCCAGTGGCGCGAAACGCAGAAGTCGGAAACAAAGACCAAGGTTGGCGGCGGCCAGGAAACCGTGACCACCTATGATTACGAACGCGCCTGGTCATCCTCGCCAATCTCATCCTCAGGCTTCAAGGAACCGGCGGGCCACCAGAACCCGCCCATGCCGATCGAGGGCGACGATTTCGCCGTGCCGACCGTCAATGTCGGCGCCTTTGCCATCGAGGGCGGACGCGTCGTCTCGCTGGCCGCCGACAGCGCTGTCGCGCCGGATGCCGGCGCGCCGGACCGCATCGCCGCGGCCGCCGGCATCTCGCGTCCCGGACGCATCGTCGGCAATCAGGTCTATTATGGCTGGGCCGCCGACAACCCGCAGATCGGCGACATGCGCATCGGCTTCACGCGCGGCGATCTGAAGGAAGTGTCCGTCGCCGGCGCCCAGCGCGGCAACGCCATCGTCGACTGGACCGCCTCGAACGGCCGCGCCATCTTCCTGGCCAAGGCTGGCATTGCGCCGGCGGCCGAGCTCTTTGCCGACGCGGTCACTTCCAACAAGGTAATGACCTGGATCCTGCGCGCCGTCGGGCTCATCCTCATGCTGGTCGGATTCTCGCTGATGCTCGCCATCCTCGGCGTCATCGGCGACGTGATCCCCTTCATCGGCTCCATCATCCGCTCCGGCACCTTCCTGATCGCACTGGCGATGACAGCGCTGGTCGGGTCGCTGGCGATCGCCGCGGGCTGGATGTTCTATCGGCCGCTCTTGTCGCTGGCCGTGGTCGCCGCGGGCTTCGCCATCTTCTACGCGGTGTCGCGCATGGGCAAGGCGAAGGCCGCCGAGGGCGCGCCGGCCGCTTGAGCCGGCGCATCGCAACCGGCCCTCACCACGACCGGCGCGGGCCGGTATCGATGTGGTAGAAGCCGGACGCGTAGCGCTTGAGGCCGCCGACCTCCTTCTGGCCGGCGAGCCAGGCCATCACGCCGCGGGCCGCGCCGTGGATGCGGAAATCCACCGCCTGGCAGGACAGGTGGTAGGAGCGCTTGCGGCCGCCGACCTTGCGGTTCTTCGCCGTCGAGCGCACCGAGGAATTGACCGTGATCGGCCCGTACCGGCGCGCGGCGCGGTCCAGCACCGCCTTCAGCCGGCCCGGCACGCAGCCCGACGGCGCATTCCAGGCGATGTGCGCCTTCCCTTTCTCCAGCGCGGCAAGCTCGACCGGCGACATCCGGTCGAACCGGCTCTCGACGTAGAGATGTGCATGCTCCTCGTCGAAATCGTGCACGGCCACCGCATCAAGCGGGTCCGCCATGCCGCCAGGGCCGGCGACGGCCGGGGAGAGGACGAGAAAGGCGGCGAACGCCGCCCCGATGGCGCGGCCAGGCCGCATGGAAAAGATCATGATGGAAGGCCCCTTCGATCAGGTGCCGCTTCTGTCGAAGCCGGCACCGTCCAGTCCTCCCTCGGGCGGCTGAAACCGGGGAAATGTGGCCAAAACCGGGCCATGCCCATCACGGATTGCAACAGGCCTGCAACAATGCAGCCTCGGAGTGTGGGCAGCGCCGTGCCCAATGTCTAACTTGCCTGCCGTCAGGCGTTTGCTAGAACGACCGGGACACCGGGCGCCAGAGGTCCTGCGCCCGCCCGCGTTCCCTGAGGACGCGGCAAGCCGAACCGGAGGAATCGCCCATGAGCCAAGTCCATGTCCACAAGGTGCAGCCGGCCTGGAAGAAGAATGCCCTCATCGACAACGAGACCTACCTGAAATGGTATCGCGAGTCGGTGAAGAACCCGGACAAGTTCTGGGGCAAGCACGGCAAGCGCATCGACTGGATGAAGCCCTACACCAAGGTGAAGAACACCTCGTTCTCCGGCAAGGTGGCGGTCAAGTGGTTCGAGGACGGCCTCACCAACGTGTCGGTCAACTGCATTGACCGGCACCTGAAGAAGCGTGCCGACCAGGTCGCCATCATCTGGGAAGGCGACAATCCCTACGACGACAAGAAGATCACCTACCGCGAACTGTCGGTACAGGTGAACAAGCTGGCCAACGTGCTCAAGGCCAACGGCGTGAAGAAGGGCGACCGCGTCACCATCTACATGCCGATGATCCCGGAAGCCGCCTACGCGATGCTGGCCTGCGCCCGCATCGGCGCGGTGCACTCCATCGTCTTCGGCGGTTTCTCGCCCGATTCGCTCGCCGGGCGCATCCATGACGCCGAATCGACCTTCCTCATCACCGCCGACGAGGGCCTGCGTGGCGGCAAGTCGGTGCCGCTGAAGGAAAACGCCGACAAGGCCATCGAGATCGCCGCGCGCGACGGCGTCATCGTCAAGTCGGTGCTCGTCGTGCGCCGCACCGGCGGCAAGGTCGCCTGGTTCGAGAACCGCGACATCTGGTACCACGAGGCGATGGCCAGGGCGAAGGAGGAGTGCAAGCCGGAGAAGATGAAGGCGGAGGACCCGCTGTTCATCCTTTACACGTCCGGCTCCACCGGCAAGCCGAAGGGCGTTCTTCACACCACCGCCGGCTATCTCGTCTATGCCTCGATGACCCACCAGTACGTCTTCGATTACCATGACGGGGACATCTACTGGTGCACAGCCGATGTCGGCTGGGTCACCGGTCATTCCTACATCGTCTACGGCCCGCTGGCCAACGGCGCCACGACACTGATGTTCGAGGGCGTGCCGAACTATCCCTCGCCGTCGCGGTTCTGGGACGTGGTCGACAAGCACAAGGTCAACATCTTCTACACCGCGCCCACCGCCATCCGCGCGCTCATGGGCGCCGGCGAAGGCCATGTGAAGAAGACCTCGCGCAAGAGCCTGCGCGTGCTCGGTTCGGTCGGCGAGCCGATCAACCCGGAAGCCTGGGAATGGTACTACAATGTGGTCGGCGAGAAGAAATGCCCGATCGTCGACACCTGGTGGCAGACCGAGACCGGCGGCATCCTGATCACGCCGCTGCCGGGCGCCACCGACCTCAAGGCTGGCTCGGCGACGCGGCCGTTCTTCGGCGTTCAGCCGCAACTGGTCGACGCGGAAGGCAAGGTGCTCGAGGGCGCCGCCGACGGCAATCTGTGCATCGTCGATTCGTGGCCCGGCCAGGCGCGCACCATCTACGGCGACCATGAGCGCTTCATCCAGACCTACTTCGCCACCTACAAGGGCAAGTACTTCACCGGCGATGGCTGCCGCCGCGACGAGGACGGCTACTACTGGATCACTGGCCGCGTCGACGACGTCATCAACGTGTCGGGCCACCGCATGGGCACGGCCGAGGTGGAATCGGCGCTGGTGAGCCATGAAGCGGTCTCGGAGGCCGCGGTGGTCGGCTACCCGCACGACCTCAAGGGCCAGGGCATCTACTGCTATGTCACGCTGATGTCCGGCGTCGCCCCGACCGACGAGTTGCGCAAGGCGCTGGTCGCCCATGTGCGCAAGGAGATCGGCCCGATCGCCTCGCCCGACAAGATCCAGTTCGCCCCCGGCCTGCCGAAGACCCGCTCCGGCAAGATCATGCGCCGCATCCTGCGCAAGATCGCCGAGGACGAATTCGGCTCGCTCGGCGACACCTCGACGCTCGCCGATCCCGCCGTCGTCGACGATCTGATCGCCAACCGCCAGAACAAGAAGGGCTGATCCGGCGGTTGCGCGTCGGCCGGCGCGTGAAAAAAGTGCTCGACGGGGGCCTCGGTCCCCGTCGGGCTTTTTCATTCCGGTTCCTGCATGTTTTAAGTGACTGATTTCCGGTCGCAATCGGCGCTGTTCGGACCAAAGTCTGAATCCGATCGGACCAAGTGCCTTAATTGATTGATATCATTATTGTTTTTGTCGATTTCGTTATCATCGCCCGGCCAAGTGATGGAGGGCTGCATGAAACGGTCGAAAACGATGGTGAGTATCGCGCTGGCCTCGGGCCTTGTCGCGATGATGGGAGGAGCCGCGCTCGCCGCGGAGACGGAATCGGTCATCGCCCATGGCGGCCGGCTCTACGACAAATGGTTCGGCGAGAACAAGGCGGAGAAGCCGACGGCAGATCATCCGTCCTATCCGGTCAAGGACGGCAAATACGGCAAGGACGCGTCGTGGCGCTGCAAGGAGTGCCACGGCTGGGACTACCAGGGCGCCGCCGGCGCCTACAAGGAGGGCGGCCACGCCACCGGCATCAAGGGCGTGTCGGCGGCAGCCGGCAGGGACCCGGCGGAGATCGCCGCGATCCTGCGTGACGGAACGCATGGCTACACCGAGGCGCAGCTCTCCAACGACGACGTCGGCGCGCTGGCGCTGTTTGTCTCCAGGGGCCAGGTCGACACGTCGAAATTCATCGGACCGGACGGCAGGTCGCTCGGCGACCATGCCAAGGGCGAGGTCTATTTCAACACCATGTGCGCCGGTTGCCATGGCGTCGACGGCAAGAAGATCAAGGAAGCCCCTCTCGGCGCCGTCGCGTCGAACGGCTGGGAAATGCTGCACAAGGTGCTGAACGGCCAGCCCGGCGAATCCATGCCGGCGATGCGCGCGCTCGACCACCAGATCGCCGCCGACCTGGTCGCGCATCTGCAGACCTTCCCGAAGGAATGAAGGGTCGCATCGAAGGGCGGGATCGCATCGCGGTCCCGCCTTTTTCGTCATGCAACGGAGGGAGAAACCCGTGCGCATCATCCCGCAATGGGTGAAGAAATCATGGGCGCTATTGCGCCGGCCGGCAACGACCTGGAGCCTCGGCGCCCTGCTGCTGATCGGCGGGTTCGGCGGCATCGTTTTCTGGGGCGGGCTGAACACCGCCATGGAGCAGACCAACACGCTTGAATTCTGCGTCTCGTGTCATGTGATGCGCGACACGGTCTACGAGGAGTACAAGCTCTCCGTCCACTACAAGAACGCGTCCGGCGTGCGCGCCATCTGTTCCGACTGCCACGTGCCCAGGGACTGGACCCACAAGGTCGTCCGCAAGATCAAGGCGTCAGGCGAAGTCTACCACTGGCTCGCCGGCACCATCGACACGCCGGAGAAGTTTGCCGCCCACCGACCCGTCATGGCCGAGCGCGTCTGGAAGCAGATGAAGGAGACCGACTCGCGCGAGTGCCGTAACTGCCATTCCTTCGCGGCGATGGACTTCCACAAGCAGTCACAGCGCGCGTCGGAAAAGATGCAGGAAGCCGTGTCGAAGGGAACCGAGACCTGCATCGACTGCCACAAGGGCATCGCCCACAAGCTGCCGCCCAGGGACGACGACTGAGCCCGCATCATCCGGACTCAGCGCGTCAGCGTCAGCTTCTCGATGTTGGCTGCGATTTCGCGGAACGCCTGATCGAGCGCCTTGCCGCTGGCCGCCTCGAAATAGTGCTTCGTCCCCTTGGCATCGGGGGAGGCACACGCCTTCATCGTCGCCTTGGCGTTCTTCTCCTCCAGCATGAAGCCGATGGTGAAGACCTCGATGCCGGCCTTGCGCATCTCGTTGCACAGCTTCACCGCTTCCGCGCGCGCCTGGCCCTTGCCTGCCGGCACATAGGCGTCGTCCGCCGATTTCGCGTCCGCGTAGGACAGATTGAACTCGCCGTCGGTCATGATGATGGCGTACTTGGCAAGGCCCTTGGCTGGCTTGCCGGGCTTGGCCTTGCCCGGAAGCACGTCGCCCCAGCGCTGCGACAGCATGTACCAGCCCCACTGGATGCCGATATGGCCGGCGGTGGCGCCGCTGGCCTGGAGCCCGGCGATGCGCGCCTTCAGCGCCTTGGCATCGCCCGACAACGGCAGCACCTGCGCCGTCGGGCAGGCCGAAGTCTTGAACCGGGTGGAGAACCCGGAAAGCAGATAGTCGCGGTTGACCATGGCCACGTCCGGGCCGGCATCGGTGTATTGCTCGGGGCCCTTGCGTTCCGTGGCGCAATTGTCCGGCCGCGATGGCAGCGAGGCCAGCAGCGGATCGGTATTGGCCGGCGCCGCCTTGCGATCCGCCATGTCGCGCTCGACGAACACGCTCGATGCGGCAAGACCGCCGGCATTGACCGAATTGGCATAGGGTACGACGGCGATGCGCACGCGCGACGAGGTCGACTGGCCGCCGAAGAAGGCATCCACGGCGTTCGAGGCGGCCGTCCGGAGATCCCTGATCTTATCGCCCGACATGGAGCCGGTCACGTCGAGCACGAAGGCAACCTCGATGCGCCGGTCCGAATAGAGCGTGGCCGATTCGGTCGACAGCCGCGCCGGCAGCCGCGACCCGAACAGCGGGAACACGGTCGGGGTGGCGATGCTCACCGCCGCCGTCAGCGTCTTGGATCCCTTGTCGACGGTCAGGCGATCAAGCCGCACGCTGCCCGAAAACAGGCTCTGGCCGGAATTGGCATCGAGGAACGCCTCGATGGCCGTGCCGGCATCCTTTTCCGCAATCACCCCGTTGGTGATGTCGCGCGCCGTCGAGGTCAGTGCCGCCTCGACCGACGAACGCATGTGCGACATGGCGCTGTTCATGGCCACGGTGTTGACCGCGAAGCCCGCCGCCACCATCAGCACCGCCGCGGTTCCGGCGGTGGCGATGGCGAAGTTGCCGCCACGGTCCGACGCCAGCCGGAGCGCGGTCCTCAGGAAGGGCGAATGTCTTGTCATGGGGCAACTCCACGGCAGGCACGAACTTGTTCCCGCCGCGTTGCAGGATGCGCGCCAGTCGGACGTCGTCCCGGTCAGGCGAAGTCGAACATCATGGAATCAAAGCAAATTCGGCTGCGGCAGGGTTAATCGCGATGCCATGGCGGCGCCCGGTTCCGACCTGTGCGGCGCAATGCACGGCCGCGGCTGTCCCAAACTGGCACGCTCAACCGCACCAGGAGCTTCGCGTCCTGCCGGAATACGCGCGCGCATGCCCGCCGCCCAGGAGGACGTCCGACGCATGCCGGCCATCCGGAGTGACAAGATCGGCGATCACGCGGCCGAAATATTTGTCACCCGATATCTCGACCAGGCTGACCTGCCCGTCCGCGACGAACCGCAGAAGGACTTCCCGCGCCCGCAAGGCCGCGGCGCGCTCCTCGGCGCAACGGCCGCGCAGTTCCGGTGCATCGACACCGCGAATGCGAACCGACACGCGGATGACCTGGCCGGGCCAGATCCGGGCATCAACCTTCAGCGTGTCGCCATCGACAACCGACGTGACGTCGGCGGCGATCGGGCCGGCAACCGTCTCCCGCCCGGCTGACAGCGCAGGCGCGGCGCTGCCGCAAAGCAGGACAAGGAGGAGAACGGCGCGGAGGTCCATCAGAGGAATATTTTCCTCTTCCGCGGATTTGTCAACCGTCGCGGTGTCACCAGCCCGGCACGCCGGCATTCCGCATCCATTGCGCGCAGAACGCCCAGGTCTTGCCGATCTCCACCCAATGGTCGGTGGTATCCGGCAGGTGGGTGGCCTGGGTGACGGCGCAATCGCCGACGGCCAGACCGATATAGCCCTTGGCGCGTGCCGCTTGCGAGCAGGCGATCCTCCAGTTGCGGTCGTCATCCGGGCTCTGCCCGAGAAGATCGATCCCCTGTCCGGCGGCCATCGTCGCGGCCAGGACAAGACCGATCACAGCCGGCGCGAAACGACGAAACATCGACGCCTCCCGTTGGTGCAAGGATCCCGCATTTCGACATGGTGACCCGGCGCGGCCGCTTCAATGCGACCGATCATCGCCCGCCCGTTCAGAAATCGGTGGCGATGCCGTTCTTTTCCCAGTCGCCAAAGCGGGCCGGGTCGGGTCCGTCACGGCCACCGATCTCCGGCTCTGGTACCGGCTGCCCTGCCTGGAGGCGCCGCCGTTCGGCCGCTTCCTCGAGCGCCCGGCGGGCAGCCGCGCTCAGCCTGCGACCCGCGTTCGCCGCGCCTTCCTCGTCTCCCGCCCTTGAACCGGTCATGGTCGATCCCTACACAAGCGGCCAGATCTTAGCGCCGGTCGCGATCCGATCCAACCGGCACCGTGGAGTCGAGCATGAACTGGATGCGGACCGCCCTGCTTCTGGCCGCCATGACTGCGTTGTTCATGGGGGTCGGCTACATGCTCGGCGGCTCCACCGGAATCGTCATTGCCTTCATCGCCGCGGCTGTGATGAACCTCGTGTCGTTCTGGAATGCCGACCGCATGGTGTTGTCGATGCACCATGCCCGGCCGGCCGACGATGGTAGCGCACCCGAACTTGTCGCCCTGGTCGGCGAACTGGCCGCCAATGCCGGCCTGCCGATGCCGCGGGTCCATATCATCGACAACCCGCAACCCAACGCCTTTGCCACCGGCCGCGATCCGCACCATGCCGCCGTTGCGGTGACCACCGGACTGCTTTCCCGGCTGTCGCGCGACGAGGTCGCAGGCGTCATCGCCCACGAGCTCGCCCACATCGAAAATCGCGACACGCTGATCATGACGGTGACCGCCACCATCGCCGGCGCCATTTCCATGCTCGGCAACTTTGCTTTCTTCATGGGCGGCAGTCGCGATCGCGACAATCCGTTCGGCTTTCTCGGCGTGCTGTTTGCCATGATCGTCGCACCGTTCGCCGCCATGCTGGTGCAGATGGCCATCAGCCGCACCCGCGAATATGCCGCTGACCGGCGCGGCGCGGAAATCTCCGGCCAGCCGCTGGCGCTCGCCGGTGCACTGGCGAAGATCTCGGGCCTTGCCGGCCGCATCGTCAACGAGGATGCCGAGCGCAACCCGGCCAGCGCCCACCTGTTCATCGTCAATCCGCTGTCGGGGCAGGCGGTCGACAATCTGTTTTCCACCCACCCGGCGCCTCAAAACCGCATCGCCGCGCTGGAACGGATGGCGACCGAGCTGGCCGCCGCGCCATCGCCCTGGGGTCGCGACGCCGGCCCGCGCGGGCCCTGGTCTTGAGCGCGCGCGCC
>WPCK01109924.1_pt1 | contig 12255 bp, 13 predicted proteins | sample 5399851 | NCBI WGS metagenome assembly WPCK01 (sample SAMN12869471, study PRJNA574797) | sludge metagenome | isolation source: wastewater treatment of pH11 | place: China:Beijing | collected 2019-05-20
GTGCGGAACGAACGCTCCGGATCGATCGCGTTCTGAAACGCGGGGTGACTTCCCCCCACTGACAGAGGTGCTACCTTGGCCCCGTCTCGGAACCGGGGAGGAGCTCTGAGACGGCTGCGTGAACAACGAAAGCACGGGCAGTCGAAGCGCCGGCGAGCCGGATGATCACGACCCACCACCAGGTGGTACCACCTCCCGAGCATCAGACCAGACTGACCTAGGAGGTCATGAGTGAAGCGGACCAAGAGCACGAAGTTCTTCGCGGTGCTCGCTGGCTCGGCCCTGTTGTTCACCGCATGTGGCGGCGACGACGGCGGCAGCACCGACACCAGCGGTACGGAAGACACCACCGACGCAACGGGCGGCCCTGAGAGCACGCCCGATACGGATGCCCCCGACTCCGGGGCGCCCGACACCACCGGAGGCGGCGACACCACAGCCCCGCCGTCGGGCGGCGGCGGCACCCTGGTGTGGGCGCACGAGCAGGAGCCGCCGGACCTGCACCTCGACGACCCCGAGAACAACCTGTCGATCGCCTCGTGGATCCGCCAGGGCATGTGGGAAGGCCTGTTCGGCATCACCTCGGAGACCGAGTTCTTCCCCGAGCTGCTCGCCGCTGATCCTGAGGTCGTCGACAACGGCGACGGCACTGTCACCATCGACTTCGTGCTGCGCGACGGCCTGATGTGGAGCGACGGCGACGACCTGACTGCCGACGACGTCAAGTACACCTTCGACATGATCATGGCGACCACCGAGGACGGTGATGACGAGGACACCGATCCCGACTTCATCTACTTGCTCGGCGACCGCACCGGCTACGACACGATCACCGACTTCACGGTGAACTCGGCAACCGAGTTCTCGATCACCTGGTCGGCGTTCTTCGCCGGTTGGCCGGCGATCTTCAGCGAGGTCCATCCGTCGCACGTGTTCCCCGCCGATCCGGCCGAGGCCGCCACGGCCGAGAACGAGGCGCTGCGCGAGTGGATGATCGACGGCACGGTGCTGCCCTCCTCGGGCCCGCTCGTGTTCGACAGCTGGGAGAAGGGCGTCAGCATGACGCTCGTGCGCAACGACGCCTACCACGGCTCGGTCAGCCCCGACGTCACTAACACCGGCGTCGCTTCGGTGGACGGCGTGCAGATCAACTTCGTCACCGACACCGACGCGCAGATCAACGCGCTGAAGGCCGGCGAGGCTGACTTCATCTTCACCCAGCCGCAGCTCGCGTTCGAAGAGCTCGCCGAGAGCGAGGACTTCGGGGTCGCATCCGCTGCAGGACCGGTGTTCGAGCACTGGGGCCTCAACCTCTACAACAAGCACCTGATGAAGCCCGAGGTGCGTGAGGCGCTTGCGCTGGCGATGGACAAGGCCGAGGTCATGGCCGGTCTGTACACCCCGCTGTTCGGTGACGCCCTGCCCGCAGAGGGTCTCGGCAACACCTACTGGCTGAGCAACCAGAGCAACTATGTCGATCACGCCGGCGAGGCCGGTTACGGCCAGGGCGACACGGAGGCCGCGATCGCCAAGCTGGAAGAGGCCGGTTACACGATCGGCAGTGACGGCATCGCCACCCATCCCGAGGACGGCGCGCTGACGCTGCGGGTGGGCACCACCGGCGGCAACATGCTCCGTGAGCTCCAGCAGCAGCTGCTGCAGGCCAAGCTCGGCGAGGCCGGCTTCGACATCGTCATCAACAACCCCCAGGGTACGGCGTTCTTCGACGAGCAGCCCTTCCACCCCGACGCGTTGGCCTGCGCCAACTCCGGCGGCACCGAAGGCAACTGCGAGATCTGGGACATCGTTCAGTTCGCGTGGGTCGGTGGCCCGTGGCCGGGCGGCATGTCGCCCGCCTACCGCACCGGTAGCGGCAACAACGCCTACGGGTACGCGAGCGCCGAGTTCGACGCCATGGCCGACGAGTGCGATGCCACCGTCGACGACGCCGAGCGGGCCGACTGCTACAACGAGCTCGACAGGTTCGTCACCACGCTCGAGGTCGACCCCGAGCAGGGCCTGTTCATGCTGCCGATCACGCAGAAGCCGTCGTTCTACGCATACAGCAAGACGCGTCTGGCTGCGGCCGCGGTGTCACCTGACGCCAACTCCGCCGGCCCGCTGGTCAACGTCGTTGACTACACGCTGAACGGCTGATTTCAATGCCAATCTGACGCATCGGGGTCCCGGCAAGTTGCCGGGACCCCGTTGTCGTCCGACCGATAGTTCGTCGGAAAGGTGGCCCTGAGGTGCTCGTGTACTCGGTTCGGCGAGTGCTGTCGACGATCCCGCTGCTGTTCGCCGCGCTCTACCTCGTGCACGTCGGTGTCTCGTACACCACCGATCCGCTGGCCCAGTTCCGGCTGTGCCTGCCGCGCTGCCAAGCGGGGTACGACATCATCGTCGAGCGCTACGAGCTCGACAAGAGCATCTGGCTGCGCCCGTTCTCCTGGCTGGGCAACGCGCTGAGCGGCGATCTCGGCCAGAGCGAAGTCATCGGTGAGCCGGTCACGACCGTGCTGCGCGAGCGCGGCTGGAACACCGCCCAGCTCGCGATTCCGGCCTTCTTGCTGGCGGCGATCATCGCCGTGCTGCTGTCGGTGTACTCCGCGCGGCGCCAGTACAGCAAGGGCGACTACTTCTTCACCGGGCTGAGCTTCATCGGCCTCGCCCTGCCGACGTTCTTCGTCGGTCTCGTCCTGCAGGTGTTCTGGGGCGTGTGGTTCCCGCAGTGGACCGGATGGAAGCCCTTCTACACCGGCACCAAGCACGACGGCTCGATCGCGGAGTTCCTGGCCAGTGCGACGTTGCCGGTGATCACCCTCGCGTTCGTCAGCATCGCCTCCGAGAGTCGCTTCGGCCGCGCGGCAATGCTCGACGTGGTCAACTCCGAGTACATCCGCACGGCGCGAGCGAAAGGACTGCCGGAACGCCGCGTGATCTGGAAGCACGCCCTGCGCAACGCACTGATCCCACTCGTGACCCTTTGGGCGCTCGACTTCGCGGCGTTGCTGTCTGGCTCGGTGATCACCGAATCGATCTTCTCCTGGCCCGGTCTCGGGCCTGCCTTCTTGTCGGCGCTGTCCAAGCCCGACCTCGATCTCGTCATGGGCGTCACGATCTTCGCCGCCACGCTGACGATCTTGTTCAACCTCGTCGCCGACATCCTCTACGGCGTGCTCGATCCGAGGATCCGTTATGACTGAGCTCACCACGACGCCGAGCCTGGCGACCACCGGGGTCCATCCTGAGGTGTCGGTCGACGCCGCCGAAGGCCTGAGCGACAAGCCGCGCACGTTCGCGCAGCTCGCCCTGAAGCGGTTCCTCCACCACCGCCTGGCGATCTTCGGGGCTATCGGCATCGTGCTCGTGGTCGCGGTGTTCATCGCCGGGCCGATAGTCAGCTCTCACGAGTTCGACTCGACCGACGTCGTCAACCGGTTGGCCGGGCCCTCGTGGAGCCATCCGTTCGGCACCGACGAGATCGGTCGCGACCTTTTCGTGCGCACCACCCTCGGCGGGCGCTACTCGGTGCGCATCGCCGTGCTGGTCGCGGTCACTGCCACGGTCATCGGCACCATCATGGGGGCGCTCGCCGGCTTCTTCGGCAAGTCGGTCGACACGTTGGTATCGCAGGTGATCAACCTGTTCCTGATCGTGCCGGCGCTGATCGTGCTCGCCGTGTTCTCGCTGAAGTTCGGGGCCCAGCCGAACGGCATCGCCTTCGTGTTGGCCTTCCTGCTGTGGACCCGCATCGCCCGCGTCGTGCGCGGGGTGGTGATGCAGTTCAAGGAGCAAGAGTTCGTCCAGGCGGCCAGGGCCGCGGGGGCACGCTCGACGCGGATCATCTTCCGTCACATCCTGCCCAACGTCGTCGGGCCGGTGCTCGTCGAGGTCACCTTGCTGCTCGGCACGGCGATCGTGCTCGAGAGCACGCTTTCGTTCCTCGGTCTCGGCGTGCGGCCTCCGGTGCCGACGCTCGGCAACCTCATCCAGCAGTCGAAAGGCGCGATCGACGACTCGCCGCTGCGCGTGCTGCTGCCCGGTTTCTTCGTGGTGTTCTTCGTGCTGTGCGTGAACTTCCTCGGTGACGGCCTGCGTGACGCGCTCGACCCGAAGAGCAGGGGTGGGAAAGACTGATGGAGTCGAACGGAGCACTGCTCGAAGTCGAGGGCCTGAACGTCGGCTTCAAGACCGACGACGGCATCTTGATGGCGGCGAGCGACATCAGCTTCTACATCCGCAGCGGCGAGACGCTGGCGATGGTGGGGGAGTCCGGTTCGGGCAAGTCCGTCACCGCGCTCGCGATCATGCGCCTCCATCCGAAAACTGCGCGAATCGCGGGTCGGGCGAGATTGCTCGGCAAGGACCTGCTCGCGATGAGCGACGACGAGATGCGCGAGGTGCGCGGCAACGACATCTCGATGATCTTCCAAGACCCGATGACTGCGCTCAACCCGGTGTTCACCGTCGGCTCGCAGATCGTCGAGGCGATCCGCATTCACCAGAACGTCAGCAAAGACCTCGCGTGGAGTCGAGCGGTCGACCTGTTGGCCCTCGTCGGCGTACCGGAGCCCAAGCGCCGCGCGGCGCAGTACCCGCACGAGTTCTCCGGTGGCATGCGCCAGCGGGCGATGATCGCGATGGCGATCGCGAACGACCCGAAGCTGCTCATCGCCGACGAACCGACCACCGCGCTCGACGTCACGGTGCAGGCCCAGGTGATGGAGGTGATCGCCGACGTGCAGAAGGCGACGGGTGCCGCCGTGCTGCTGATCACCCACGACCTCGGCCTGGTGGCCGGGTCCGCCGACCGGGTCCAGGTCATGTACGCCAGCCGGATCTTCGAGAGCGGCTCCCTGGAGGAGATCTTCTATTCGTCGAGCAATCCGTACACGCAGGCACTGATGGCCTCGATCCCGGCGGTCACGACGCGGACCCACCAGCGCCTCGCGTCCATTCCCGGCAACCCGCCGAGCCTGCTGAAGCCACCACCGGGCTGCCCGTTCATGCCGCGCTGCTCGATGGCGATCGAGGGCTGTGACGACGGCGTCCCGGCATCGGTCGAGGTCGCGCCGGCGCACTTCAGCCGCTGCATCCGCGCCGAGGAGTTCCGCCTGGCCGGCGCCGGCGGGGTGGCCCGATGACCGCCACGACGTCTGAACCCTCCGCCACCGGCACCACCGACCGCGGCGAGCCGATCCTGCGGCTCGTGAACCTGACGAAGCGGTTCCCGATCAAGGCCGGCCTGCTGCGGCGCACCATCGGCCATGTTCACGCGGTCACCGACGTCAGCCTCGATCTGTACGACAACGAGACGCTCGGCGTGGTCGGTGAGTCGGGCTGCGGCAAGACGACCCTGGGGCGCACCCTGCTACGCCTGATCGAGCCCGACTCCGGGCAGATCGTCTACTGCGGTGACGACATCACCAAGGCCAACAAGAAGCGGATGCGGGAGCTGCGCAAGGAGTTGCAGATCGTTTTCCAGGATCCGTATGCGTCGCTGAACCCGAGGATGCCGATCCGTGACATCGTCGGTGAGCCACTCTCGGTGCACGGCGTGCACAAGAAGGAGCGCGCGAAGCGCGTCGGCGACCTGCTGCGCGCCGTCGGCCTGCTTCCCGAGCACGGCAACAGGTACCCGCACGAGTTCTCCGGCGGGCAGCGTCAGCGCATCGGAATCGCTCGCGCCTTGGCCCTCGACCCGAACGTGGTGGTGCTCGACGAGCCGGTGTCGGCGCTCGACGTCAGCATCCAGGCCCAGGTGCTCAACCTGCTGGAAGATCTGAAGGCCCGGCTCCGCCTGAGCATGATCTTCATCGCCCACGATCTCGCGGTGGTGCGCCACATCAGCGACCGGGTCGCGGTGATGTACCTCGGCAAGGTGATGGAGGTCGCGGACAGCGAGCATCTTTACGGCTCGCCGGCGCACCCGTACACGCACTCCCTGCTCTCGGCGGTGCCGTTGCCCGACCCGCGCCGGGAGCGATCCCGTCAGCGGATCATCCTCCAAGGTGACGTCCCGAGCCCCGCCTCACCGCCCTCGGGTTGCACGTTCCACACCCGTTGCCCGATCGCGCAGGAGCTGTGCTCGCAGGAGGTGCCCGAACTGCGTGAGGTGGCCCCCGGCCAGCGGGTCGCCTGCCACTTCGCGATCGAGCCGGGGGAGACCCTGGTGGAGCGCGTCCAAGCGCTCGGCCGCACGGTGACCCTCGCCGAGCGGAACCCGATTCCGCTCAGCTAGCAGCCGTGGATCACCGCCGAGCGGTGACGCTGCACTCGTCGTGGCACGGGCTGGCGCTGGCGCTGACAGGTGCCGCGGTGCTGGTGGGGTTCGCAGCGGCGAGCGCGGCGATGCGGGGCCTGCATCCGGTGAACACGGTGGTGCTCGCCTTCGGTGTCGTGCTGGGCGGGATCGTGCTGGCCGACTACCCCGTAGCGACGACGTTCGACGAACGAGGCGTGCACCGCCGCGCGCCTCTGCGCCGCAGCACGCTCGACTGGGATGTGGTCGATCGCTTCACTCGCACGGCGCCGAACCGGCTGTTCGGTCGGCGTAGGTCGAGTGACGGACGCCTGACGCGGACCCGCCCCGGTGGGTTGGTGGCCTCGGTCGGGCGGCGCAGGTACATGCTCGTCAACCAGTGCGAGAGCCTCGCCGAGCATGCGGCCCTGGTGGCAGTGGTGCGCTCGGAGTCAGACGCGCTGGCCGACACGCTGGACGCGCCGCCTGGGGATATGCCGCCGACATGGCTCTACCGGCGCAAGCGATGGGGAACGCCCGACGGCTCGGGGTAGAGTTGCGGACCGTGCGTGACCTCGTGATGTACGTCGTGCTGCTCGTCCACATCTTGGCGATGGTGGGGATGATCGGTGGCGTCCTCATGCACAGCGGTCGTGGTGGTGGCCTGTCGGACATGTTTGGCGGAGGCGGTACCACGGCGCTCGGCTCGGCTGCTGCCGAACGCAACCTGACGCGGATCACGTTCGTATTCGCCCTGGTCTGGGTGCTTACCGTGCTCGCGCTGGGCTTCTTGTTGGTCGACTGAAACAGCCGCTGTATCGTCGGTTGCCCACACACTCGTCGGAGTGGCGGAATAGGCAGACGCGCTAGGTTGAGGGCCTAGTGGGAGATAATCCCGTGGGGGTTCAAGTCCCCCCTCCGACACCAGATGACCAGGGCAAACGCCCTGGTCATTGCGGTTTTCACGAACTCACGATGTCTGCCGAGGATCCGCTTGTCCGCGATTTGTCAGCAGCTGTACTTGTGCAGCTGACGCTGGTCGTTTACGCGGAGGCCTCGGTGGTCTTCTGTCGTAGGCGATCGTAGGGGGTCTGTCCCCCGAGGCCGCCGTGGGGCCGGTGGAAGTTGTAGAAGTCCTCCCACTCCTGGAGCTTGTCGTTGAACACGTCGGCCGTGTCGATGACCACGCCGTCGAGGAGTCGGTAGAACTCCTCGGCATCGATCCGATGCGATCGCTCCACCTTGCCGTTCAACCGTGGCGTTCTCGGCTTGATGTAGGTGTGACCGATCCCGCGATCGAGCAGGTGCCAGTGGAACGAGCCCTGGAACTCGCTGCCGTTGTCAGTCTGCACCGTCTCGACGGCGAAAGGCAGCTTGGCCAGCACGTAGTCGAGGAACTGGATCGCTGACTTCTGGGTGTTCCGCTCGTAAATCCGCAACACCCGGATTCGGGTGCAGTCGTCGATCGCGGTGAACTGGTAGTAGCGCTTCGCCCGCCTCTGGGCCTTGCTGGTCAGGGCTTCGATGAACTTCACGTCGACCTGGATCCGGTGACCAGGGAGCTGCTTTTCGTAGCGCTTCCATCGGTGCTCGGTGCGCTTGTAGCGCTGCGAGCTCGGCAGCTGGCTCATCTCGAGCCGCTTCAAGATCCGCCACACCCCGGACCGGCTGACCGCGACGTCGTGGTAGCGGGCCAGGTACATCGAGATCTTCGCCGGCCCGAAGTGATAGTGCTGGCGCAGGTAGACGATCTTGCTGACCACCTCGGCGTCGGTCTGATGCGGACACGTCCGAGGCCGACTCGAGCGATCCCGGAGACCCTCCTCACCGAACTCTTCGAACTGCCGTAGCCACTTGTAGAACGTCGGTCGGCTGATCCCGTAGTAGCGACAGGTCGCCGCCACGTTGCTGCTCACTTCCTCGGCGTGTCGCAGCACGGCCAGGCGATGCTTGATCCGTCGCTGCTGCTCTCGCTCATCCATGAGCCCGAGTCTCCTCTCATCAAGGAGACCTCAGCTGTAAACAACGTCCGTCAGTTCCACAGTACTCGCCCTGGTTCAGACATCGCTCGAGGAGGGGTCGTGGTGGCGAGCTCGAGATCGTGCCGTCTGTACGCTCAGTCGGGAGGTTGCCTTCGGCGCGCAGGAGAATGATGACGGCGTCACAGGCGCCTCCGTCGAGGACGCCATCGAGCCGCTCGGCAGTGCCCCGTGGCGTGGTGTGGTTTCGAGGTTGTTCTCGGTGCTCAGTCGCCGGCATTGAGCTAGGCGACGGGCCTGCTCGATTCGTCGGCGCGGCTCAAGGGTGCTCGGGACGAATGAACCTTTGCGCAGAGTCGGGGTGGCGGGCTCGACGTCGCTGGCATGCGTAGCCAGCAGGGCGTGGACGGGAGCCGATGCGCTCGTTCGTGCGGGTCTCGGTGCGCTCACACGGTGCGGCGCCGATCGCCTTGTGTCGCTTCGATCTGAATCAACTCGTGCAGCACACGTCGCACGGGCTTGCGGATCAAGTCCACGCCGTCACCAGCGCGGAGCCCGTCCAGGAGTTCGGACACGGCAGACTGTGACGGGGCCCATCGGTGTGGTGTTCTCCTTCGTGTGCTCTTGCAGGAACGCACCGAGGGTTGCGCCGATGGCCCCGCCCAATGGTGGACCCTCGCGGCTGCCTCAAAGCCCGCCACGTCGCGGGGCGGTGGCCTGCAGCAGCCCTCTGGACGCCAGCGTCGCCGGTCACGCTGGTCGACGTCCCACAGGCCGTGAGCAGGAACGCTCGAGCCGCCCAGCCGCGAGGCGAGGAAGCACTGTGGCCCGCAAGCTTGATGGGACCACTGAGCGCCCCCAGATGTCACGCCGCGCATGACCACCAGGATCATCTTCTGGGTAGATCAGAGAAGCCCGCCGACGATGCAGGACTGACTGACACCCGTCGATCTGACAGCCGTGATACGCTGCGCGCTCGCGAGGGGAGCGCACGCCCGTGGGAGATGCGTTCATGAGTGCATGGCGTAGGTGGCGATGGATCCTGCTGGTGGGCGCAGGTGTTGCGGCCGGGTTCGCAGAGGATGCTGCAGCTGATACAGGGACCTTCACCCGAGCCGAAGCGGGGGGAAGCATCCCGACGCGTACGACCGCGCACAGCATCCTATTCGAGGGCGTTGTTGGCTCTGGAGACTTGCCAGAACCGGTCGTCGGTGACGAGACCGAGGTGGAGTTCCTCATCTCGGAGTACGGGCTCACACGTAGTGCTGCGCTTCGCACGATGTCGACTCAAGAGGTCGCCAACACTCTGTCCGCGAGTCTGCCTGGCGGCACAGATCCCTCAGCGCTCGCGGGGGTATTGATGGCCAACGACGAGGCCGGCACGGTAATTGTCCGGGTTACGTCAGAACGTGCAGCAAAGGGAGTGTTGGCGTCGATCGATCGGCTTGGGCTCCCTCGAGTCCCGGTTCGCATTGAACTCGTTTCGTGGAGTGAGGACGATCTAATCGCGGTGTATCAGAGCCTCTTCGATCGGTACGGGAAGCTGGCCGGCATTGCCTTGTGGGTCGATCTCAACGAGAACCGGGTCGTGCTTGAGTACGATTCTGATCATCGCTTCTTAGCCGACGAGGTCTCGAGGATACCCCAGGTCGCTACGGTCGAAGTGAGCAGTTCCGGGGGCCCTGATGCCTGCACAGTAAACGCGTGCGGCCAGATGAAGGGCGGATTGCGGATCTTTCACTCGTCGAACGATGGCGGTTGGTCCGCGACGTGTTCGAGTGGGTTCAACATGGGCACAGGCGCAAATCCGTACGTCGTTTCAGCCGGTCACTGCAACGTGAGCATGGTGGGATCGGTGTGGTGGCAACACAACGGCGAGTACCTCTGCCCGAACGGCAACTGTTACGTCGCGGAAGGGACCGCTTCCGGGATCGATACGATGATATTTCAGCCGTACAATGCGAATTGGTATGGAGTTGGCACGCATAACCAGTTGGTGCTCTTCAATGGGAACACTTACGGCGTTACTGGACGGGTACTGGATCCTGCGTTAAACATCACCGTCTGTCGGTCGGGTTACGTATCGATGGACTGTGGCACGTTGAACTCGAAGACCGCTAGTCACAACGGCTTTGGTAATCTGCTGAGGGTGGCGAATCTGAGTTCGTGTCATGGTGACAGCGGCGGGCCCTACTACTATGCAAACAAGGCTTACGGAACCCACAACTCTTCGTCTCAGTCGGCCTGCGTGTCCACGGAGACCAGCTATGGCACCAGGGTTTCCACGATCGAGTCATATTGGGGCGTGTCCGTGCGCACCATACCCTGACGGCATCTCAGCGCTATGTGTGCTGACCACCGGACCGATCTGAACTGGGCGATCTGGCGCGCCTGATGAGGGTCTTAGCCTGCTTGGCTTCTGTCGCCGGCGGCGTCTTCCTGGTCGCGGGCTGTCAATCGGCGACGGACGAAACCGTGATTTTGCGAATCGACGCGTACGAATCGCGGAGTGACGGATCGCTCGAGGTCACTGTGTCGGGCGAATGTGAGTACGATCTATCGATCGTGGTGCTCGAGGAGACGACCACCGACGTGGAGCTGTCGGTTACGGGTACCAACGGGCGTCGATGCTCGGAGTCGGATGTAGCGACGGTGTCGACCGGCACTGTCCACCTCGACTCGCCACTCGCTGAACGGACGGTTACCGACGCGAGCTGCGCAGCTTGCCCCCCGCCTGTCAGCGTTCGCTCGGTTGGCTCGTAGCTCTCGATTGTCCGCGCACAGCGTCCTGCCGGGACTGCCGCGCGTAGAGGTGACAGGTTGGGTCAGGCGGCGGTTGCCGTCTGAGGGGTCATGATCATCTCGTACTCGACGGGGGTCAACCGGCCGAGGGCGGTCTGGCGTCGGCGGTGGTGGTAGGTCCGCTCGATCCAGGTGACGATCTCGATGCGGAGCTCGTCGCGGGTGGCCCAGCGGGCGCGGCGGTCGAGGACGTTGCGTTGCAGGAGAGCGAAGAACGATTCCATGGCAGCGTTGTCGCCGGCGGAGCCGACCTGGCCCATCGAGCCGACCATCCCGTAGCGGGCCAACGCTCGGTGGACCTTCCTGGCGCGGAACTGGCTGCCCCTGTCGCTGTGAAGGATGCAGCCGGCGACCTCACCGCCGCGGCGGGCGACGGCCATCTCGATCGCAGCGACGACGAGACGTGCCTTCATCCGGCTGTCGATGGCCCAGCCGACGATCCGGTTCGAGAACACATCCTTGATCGCGCAGCAGTAGAGCTTGCCCTCCTCGGTCCAGTGCTCGGTGATGTCGGCCAGCCACAGGACATTCGGCGCGTCGGCGGTGAAGTTCCGTGCTTGGTGCCCTTCCTTCGCTTCGGCTTGCCGAAGCGGGGCCACCAGCCGTTGTCCCGGCAGATCCGCCACACCACCCGGTCGCTCACTTCGGCGCCGGCCAGGCGGACTTCGTCGGCGAGGAACCGGTAGCCGAACTCGGGGTCATCGACGTGGGCGTCGAAGATGGCGTTGGCCAGCCAGGCCTCCTCGAGCTGGCCGTCTCGGTGAACGGCTCGTTGAGCCACCGGTAGTACTGCTGGCGGCAGAGCTTGAGGACCCGGCACGTCACCGTGACGGGGATCCCGTCTTCGGCCAACTCACGGACGAGCGGGAACTTCATTTTCCCGGCAGGTTCGCCTGGGACAGGTACGCGGCGGCTCGGCGCAGGACCTCGTTCTCCTGCTCGAGGAGCCGGATGCGCTTCTTCGCGTCGCGGAGCTCGGCGAGCTCGGTGCGGGCTTCGGGGTTCTGACCATCGCGGCGGGCCTCCGCGAGCCAGTTGCCGAGGCAGGACTCGGTGATCCCGAAGTCCTCGGCGATGTCCTTGATCCGGACGTTCGGCTCGCGGTTCAACGCCACCCGCACGACGTCGTCGCGGAACTCCTTCGGATAGGGCTTGGGCATGGTGAACATCCTTCCAGCGGCACCTCTCGGCACCACAGATCAGATGTCACCTCCCCGCACGGCAGTCCCC
>WPCK01003027.1_pt1 | contig 12241 bp, 13 predicted proteins | sample 5399851 | NCBI WGS metagenome assembly WPCK01 (sample SAMN12869471, study PRJNA574797) | sludge metagenome | isolation source: wastewater treatment of pH11 | place: China:Beijing | collected 2019-05-20
GGTGGCCGCATCCGCGCCAGTGGCGCCGGCGCGCCCGCATCGAGTCTGGCTCGTCGTCCTCGTCGTCGCCCTCGTGTGCCTCGCGCTTGGTGCCGCCGCCGCCCTGCTGCTCGCCCGTGGCAACACCTCGGAGGAAGCGGGTGGCACCGCCACGCCTGGACCGACGGCCGCGATCCCGGCCCCGACGACGACCACCACCACCGAGCCTCCCCCGCCGCCACTCGACGCCACGGCGCGGCTCACCCTGTCCGCCGACGACCTCGGCGACATCCTGGGTCAGATCTTCACCGGGGACGCCGACTGCGTGCCGCCCGGCGCCAGCGTCGGGCTCGAGTCTGCGGACGGCGAGGTCCTGGTGCCGCCCACACCCTTCGCCGAAGGTGAGCAGGTCAGCGGGAGCAGCATCTTCGACTCGTGCGAGTACACCGTCGATTTCTCCCAGGTGGCGGGCGCCGATGCCTACCTCGTGACGCTGTCCGACAGCGTCGGCGAGATCCCGCCGGTGCCGCTGACCCGCGCCCAGATCGAGGCCGCCGGCGGGCTCATCGACCTGAACCAGCTCTTCGAGATCGACCAACTCGTCGACACCACGTGACCACCGGCCGCCGCAGGACGCGAAGAGGGGGCGGGCCCGAGGGCCCGCCCCCTTTCCGAAGCTCTTGCGAGCGGTCGATCAGCCGATCGAGGTGCCGACGCTCTGGAACTTGTTGGAGGCGTTCTTGCCGAGGACGGTGACGGCCGCGATGCAGACGACGGCGATCAGAGCCACGAGCAGCGCGTACTCCACGAGCGAGGCACCACGCTCGGAATCGGCGAAGCGGGCACGCATCCAGTTGGCGAGGAACTCGTAGGTGAGGATCATCGTTTTGTCTCCGTGTTTTTTCTTCTGGCACGGAATCCTTCTGGACCCGTGTTCTGACAAGGACTTGTATCGACGGCTGCATCGGCGAACGTGATAGGGCGATCGGCCCATTTCTCGTGAACGCCCCTGGCGGCCGAACGGCGTGATGAGCAGGTCCCTGACCACCATCGGCAGGCCATCGGCTAGACCGGTGCCGTCCGACGGCACCTGAGGGGGACCATGGCCCACGACCCGATCACCGCCGCCACCACGCCGGTGGCGGACAACCGAGAGCCCCGCTTCGTGCACCCCGACCAGGAACGGGAGGTCGCCGAGAAGCTGGCTGCGCTCGAGGCCCGCACCGGCAAGAAGCCCAACGTGCTCATCGTCCTCATGGACGACGTCGGCTGGGGCGACTTCGGCTGCTACGGCGGCGGGGTGATGGCCGGGGCGCCGACCCCCCACATCGACCGCCTCGCCCGCAACGGCCTGCTGCTCACCTCGTGCTACTCCGAGCCGTCGTGCACGCCGTCCCGTGCGTCGATCATGACGGGGCGCCTCCCGATGCGCCACGGCCTGCTCATCCCACCCATGTACGGCATGCCCGGCGGGCTGGAGGGCGAGGTGACGCTGGCCGAGAAGCTCAGCGACGCCGGCTACGTCACGCAGGCCGTGGGCAAATGGCACATGGGCGAGAACCTCGGCTCGCAGCCCCAGCACGTCGGCTTCGACGACTTCTACGGCTTCCTCAGCGTGTCAGACATGTACACCGAGTGGCGCGACCCCTACTTCTTCCCGGAGGTCGCCTACAGCGAGGAGCGCACCGAGTGGGTGCGCAACGAGCGCTTCAACAAGTGCTGGGTGCACGCCACCCGCGGCGGCGACCCCGAGAACGTCGAAGAGGTCACCATCCCGGTGCTGTCCACCCTCGACGACCGCTGGGCCGAGTACTCCGAGGCCTTCATCGACCGCATGGCCGGCGACGAGCGCCCGTGGTTCCTCTACCACTGCACCCGGGGCGCCCACTTCGACAACTACCCCCTGGAGAGGTTCCAGGGCTCGTCGCCGGCGAAGCACCCCTACAAGGACACCATCGTCGAGCTCGACGACATCGTGGGCCGCCTGGTCGCCCGCCTCGAGGCCACGGGCCAGGCCGACAACACGATGATCTTCATCTCCTCGGACAACGGCCCCGAGATGGAGACCTGGCCCGACGCCGCCTACACCCCGTTCCGGTGCGCCAAGGGCTCCACGTGGGAGGGAGGCGTGCGCGTGCCGGGCGTCTTCTCCTGGCCGGGGATGATCGAGCCCCGGGCCTCGGACGGGCTGTTCGACCAGCTCGACCTCTTCGCCACGCTCTTGCACCTCGCCGGCGCCGACGACGCCGTGCCCGACGATCGCTTCATCGACTCCATCGACCAGACGTCGTTCCTGCTCGGCGGCGACGGCCTGTCCAACCGCAAGTTCCACTACTACTGGCTCACCGCCACCTTCTCGGCCATCCGGGTCGCGGAGTACAAGTACATGATCGCGTCCATCTCGGACAACGACACCGACGTCGTGAACTCCGGCGGCTTCAGCGGCGTGATGCAGCAGTACGGATACGGGAAGATGTTCAACCTGTACCTGGACCCGAAGGAGCAGCACAGCTACCTGATTCGCAAGCTCGTCTACATCGAGCTGATCCAGTCGGCCATGGCCGCCCACCGCAAGACCTTCCACAAGTGGCCCAACCGGCCACCCATGCTCGACCCGGCTCTCGCCGGTCGCTGAACGTGCTGGTGGCCTGATCCGAGTGGTCGTGCCCGACCCACTACGCTCGCTCGGCCCAAGATCTCCGGAGGACCCCCGACCATGTCCACTCACTCAAAGCCGCGCGGGCGTCTGCTCGGCCTCGCCGCCGTCAGCCTGCTCCTCGCCGGACTGGGCCTCACCGCCTGCGGCAGCACCGGCGACGACGTGGAACTCGTGGAGGGCGTGACCGAGAACGTGGACGCGCTGGACAACTCGTTCGCTCCCGAGGAGATCACCGTGCAGGCGGGCACGGAGATCGTCTTCACCAACCGGGGCCGCAACGACCACAACGTCATCCCGGCGGATCCCGACCAGGACTGGGAGATCACGGTCGAGGACTTCAAGCCGCAGTCCGAGGGGACCCCGGTCCGCTTCACCGAGCCGGGCACGTACGGCTACTACTGCTCGATCCACGGCACCGCCACGGCGGGCATGACCGGCACCATCACCGTCGAAGGCTGACGGCCAGAAACCCAGGGGGAAACCTGCACATGTCCACTCTCACCAAGCGGCTGCTCGCCGTGCTGCTCGCCGTGGTCTTCGTCGTCGCCGCGTGCAGCAGCGACGGCGACGGCGGCAGCGCGAGCACCGCCCCGACGGCGCCGACCTGCGACCAGGAGGGCACGCTCAACGTGCCCGACGACTACGACACCATCCAGGCGGCGGCCGACGCCGCCGCCCCGGGGGCGCTCGTCCTCATCGCCGAGGGCACCTACGAGGAGGCCGTGAACGTCACGTGCCCCGACATCACGCTGCGCGGCGTGGACCGCAACAACGTGGTGCTCGAGGGGAACTTCGAGCTCGAGAACGGCGTCCGCATCCTCGAGACCGACGGCGTCGTGGTCGAGAACATGACCGCCCAGAACTACACCGGCAACGGCTTCTTCTGGACCGGCGCCGACGGCTACCGAGGCTCGTACCTGACCGCCATCCGCAACGGCGACTACGGCGTCTACGCCTACGGTTCGGTCAACGGCGTGTTCGAGCACTCCTACGGCTCGGGCAGCCCCGACGCCGGCATCTACATCGGCCAGTGCGGCGACTGCAACGCGGTGGTCGACGACTTCACCTCCGAGTGGAACGGCCTCGGCTACTCCGGGACGAACTCCACGAACGTCACCATCGTGAACTCGACGTTCCGCGAGAACCGGTCGGGCATCGTGCCGAACGCGGGCAGCTACGAGGGGTGCGCCCCGCCGGTGACCAACACCATCGTGGGGAACCTGGTGTACGACAACGGCAACCAGGAGACGAGCGCCATCGCGGTGGCGGCCGAGTTCCCGGGCGGGGGCATCATCATCAACGGGACGAATGACAGCCTGATCGCCCGCAACCGTGCGTTCGGGAACAAGGTCGCCGGCATCATGGTGGTGCCCACCCCCGAGTCGGACCCGATCGGCGCGTTGGCCGAGACACCGGACCCGAATTGCGTCGAGGACTCCGTGCCCCTGTCCGACGCGGAGATCGCCGACCTGCCGAACCCCTTGGTCTGGCATTCGCTCCGCAACGAGGTGACGGGCAACGTCGCCGAGGAAAACGGTGAGGCAGGCGGCTGGGACATCGTCAGCGTCGAGGCCGCCGAGAACGAGAACTGCTTCGCAGACAACGTAGCGGGAACGTTCAGCCCGGCGAACCTGGAGGAAATCGCTCCCTGCGGCGGCCCGTTCGGCGAGGTCGTGGCCGAGTCGGCCACGCTCGTCGCGGCCATCGACTCGCTGCAGGCGGACCCTGTCGACTTCCAGACCGTCGAGCTGCCCGATCCGGGCGACCTCGAGAACATGCCCGACGCCGCCTCCGCCCCGACCGAGCCCGCCCGCGGCCCCGTGGGTGAGATCGACGTCGACTCGATCCAGGTCCCGGACGCTCCCTCCGATTGACCCGTCGCCGCACCGTTTTCGTGGTCGCGGCCGCCATCGCCCTCGTGGCGGTGGCGGCCGCGGTCGCGGTGTGGCGCACGTCCGACTCCGACCCCTCGGACTCCGCCAGCGCCTCTGAGGCCGACGACGCCCCGGCCGTCCCGCACGACGGGCGCTTCGTGGTCGAGTGCCGGTGGTCCCACGCGGCGCCGGCCGACCCCATCGTCCACTACGGCATGCCGGGGATGTCCCACCTCCACGAGTTCTTCGGCGCCACCGGGGTCGACGCCTCCACCACCGTCGACGACCTCGTCGATGCCGCCACCACGTGCCGGAACAAGGAGGACCGGGCCAGCTACTGGGCCCCCGCCATGTACGACGGCGACCGGCGCATCGAGCCGAGCGGCTCGAACGCCTACTACCGGGCCGCCCCCGGGGTGGATCCCACCACGGTCGTCCCGTTTCCCCTCGGACTGAAGATGCTCGGCGGCAACCAGTTCTCGACCGAGGAGCAGGACACCGACATCGTCGGCTTCTCGTGCGGCTTCAACCCACGGCGCCACGCCGCCCCGCCCGACTGCGGCGAGGGCTCGCCCCTGCGGGTGCGCATCACCTACCCCGACTGCTGGGACGGCGAGCACCTCGACGACCCCATCGACCACACCAGCCACATGGCCTACAGCGACGCCGACGGCTGCCCGGACAGCCATCCGGTGGCGGTGCCCCAGCTCGAGTTCATCATCGAGTACCCCTTCTCGGGCGACGCCTCGAACCTCCGGCTCGCCTCTGGCGAGACCTTCACCGCCCACGCCGACTTCTTCAACGCCTGGGACCCCGACGCCCTGGCCACCGACGTGCGCTACTGCATCAACGCCGACGTGGTGTGCGGCGTGGCCCAGCTCGGCCCCCACGGCTCCTAGATGCGCGATCGGCGCGAATCGCCCTCGGCCGTCCCGACCTGCCCCGACTAGACAGGGCGGGTGAAGCGGGACGAGTTCCGGGCCGGGGTGATCGCGGTCACCCCGCTGCTCATCGGGGTCATACCCTTCGGCCTGGTCGCCGGCGCCGCCCCCGTGGACGCCCACCTCGGTGGCGGCATCGCCATCGGTCTGTCCACCATCGTGTTCGCCGGGGCCTCCCAGCTCGCCATGGTCGACGTCCTCGGCGGGGGCGGCTCGGTGGCGGTGGCCGTGCTCACCGCCTGGACGATCAACCTGCGCCTGATGCTCTACTCGGCGTCCCTCTCGCCCTTCCTGGCCCGGGAGTCACACGCCCGACGGGCCGGCATCGCCTACGTCCTCACCGACCAGGCCTACGCCGTGTCGATCACCCGGTGGGCCGGCGGTGGGCGCGAGGCAGAGCCCGAGCGGCGGGTGCCCTTCTACCTCGGCGCCGCGCTGGCGCTGTGGGTGAACTGGCAGATCTGCACCGTCGTCGGCGTGCTCGTCGGCGGCGCCATCCCCGACTCGCTGCCCATCGAGTTCGCCGTGCCGCTGGTCTTCCTCGTCCTGCTGGTCCCGACGCTGACCTCGTCGCCCGCGGTCATGGCCGCGGTGTTCGGCGGCGCGGCGGCCGTCCTGTGCGCGCAGTTCGGCGACGAGCACCTGGCCACCGTGGCCGGGGCGGCGGCGGGCATCACCGCCGGGGTGGTCGCCGAGTACCGGCGCGACGGACCTGCCGCGAGCACGCCGGTGGTCGAGCCCCACGACGAGGGCCCGGGCGAGGACACGCGCGACGAGGATGCCTCGTGAGTCGCCTCTGGCTCGCCGTGATCCTGGGCGGCATCGGGACCTTCTCGATGCGAGCCTCGTTCCTGATGGCGGCCCACCGGATGGCCGACGTCCCGCCCGTCGTGCAGCGCATCCTGCGCCAGATCCCGCCGGCGGCACTGGCGTCGATCGTGGTGCCGGCGTTCCTGCGTCCCGACGGGCACTTCTCGCTCTGGACGCCCGAGCTCGCCGCCGGCCTGGTCGCCGCCGCGGTGGCGTGGAAGACGAGGAACTCCATCCTCACCCTCGTGGTGGGGATGGCCGTCCTGGTGGCCCTCGACGCGCTCTGAGCCCCCTACAGCTTGAAGACCCGTAGGGCGTTCTCGCGCAGGAACTTGGGCCAGACGTGGTCGCGGAAGGGCACGTCTGGGAGCTCGGTGAAGATGCGCTCGAGGCTCAGGCCCATCGGGAAGTAGCCGGCGTAGAGGATCTTGTCGGCGCCGCGGGTGTTGGCGTAGTCGATGATGGCCTGCGGGTAGTACTTCGGGGCGAAGGCGCTGGTCATGTAGTGCAGGCCCGGCCACTTCAGCATCAGCTTCACCGCCAGCGCCTCCCACGGCTCGGCGCCGTGGCGCATGACGATGCGCAGCTCGGGGAAGTCGTAGCAGACCTGGTCGAAGTGCATGACGTCCTGCACGTCCGAGGGGAGGCGGGGCCCGGCGATGCCGGCGTTGGCCACGATGGGCAGGTCGAGGTCGATGCAGGTCTGGTAGATCGGGTAGTAGCGGCGGTCGCTCACCGGTACGGGCGGGTTGCAGCCCGAGGGGAAGGTGGTCACTGCCTTGAGGCCCCACTCCTCGTGGGCCTCGCGGATCTGGCGCACGGTGGCCGTGATCTTGTTGGGGTCGATCTCGAGGCTGGCCGCGAAGCGGTCCGGGTGGTCGCGCAGGGCCCTCTTGGCTGCGTCCGATTGCACCCCGACGAGGCCGATCTCGACCCCGCACTGGTCCATCGCGGCGAGGGTGATGGCGACGGCGTCGTCCTCGGGCTCCTTGTGGTCCGGGATGTCCTTGAACATGTACTCCGCGGGCATCTCCATCTCGGCCGACTCGGCGTCACGGAGGTTCTTGCGGAGGTAGTCGTACTTCTGGCGGGACTCGGCCGAGGGAAAGCCGATCATGAGGTCGATGGCACGGACGTCGGTGGGCATCATCGCCCGGCAGTGTGCTCCGGCCGAGCGGCCGCCGCCAGCGGGCCATGATGGGCGGATGGGAACCATCGCCATCACCGGATCGGCGTCGGGCATGGGGGCGGCCACGCGGGCGCGTCTCCAGGCGGACGGCCACACCGTCATCGGCGTCGACCTGCACGACGCCGACATCGAGGCCGACTTGGGCACGCCCGAGGGCCGCCAGGCCGCCATCGACGGCGTCCTCTCCGTCTCGGGCGGCGTGCTCGACGGCTTCGTGCCCTTCGCCGGGCTGGGGCCCCTCCCCGACCGCCCCGGCCCCATCGTCGTCTCGGTCAACTACTTCGGCGCCATCACCCTGCTCGAAGGCCTGCGGCCCGCGCTGGCCGCCGCTCCCGACGGCGCCGCCGCCGTGGCCATCAGCTCCAACTCCACCACCGTGCAGCCCGGCGTGCCCGCGACCGTGGTCGAGGCCTGCCTGACCGGCGACGAGACGGCCGCTCGGGCGGCGAGCGAAGCCGACGGATCCTTCGGCGCCTACCCCGCCACCAAGACCGCCATCGCCCGCTGGTGCCGCCGGGCGTCCGTCACCAACGAGTGGATCGGCGCCGGCATCAACCTCAACGTGGTCGCCCCCGGCATGGTCGCCACCGCCCTGGTGGACGAGGGCCTCGCGGACCCGATGCTCGCCCCGTTCCTGAAGGACTTCCCGTTGCCCGTGGGCCGGCCCGGGAAGGCCGAGGAGCTGGCTGCGTTCGTGGCCTTCCTCCTCGGTCCAGAGGCCAAGTTCTTCGTGGGGTCGCTGCTCTTCGTGGACGGCGGCACGGACGCCCTGCTGCGCCCCGACGACGTCCCGAACAACTGGGTGCTCTGACCAGAAGGGCCTGACGCCATGACCGACCTCCACGACGCCCTGCACACCGACCTGGCCCCCGTGGGGGCCACCATCCGCACCGGGATCGGTGCCGCCGGCCCCGTCACGGTGCCCGCCGACCGCTACACCTCCCGCGACTTCGCCGCCCGCGAGCACGAACGCCTCTGGCCGCGGGTCTGGCAGCTCGCCTGCACGGTCGATCACGTCGCCGAGCCCGGGTCGGTGTTCGACTACCGCCTCGCCGATCGCTCGGTCCTGGTGGTCCGAGGCGACGACGGCGCCCTGCGGGCCTTCGAGAACGTCTGCCTGCACCGGGGCAGCGAGCTGTGCCCCGGGTCGGCCACGGGCCTCGACGAGCTGCGCTGCCCCTACCACCGCTGGAGCTGGGACCTCACCGGCCGCCTCCGCGAGGTGCCCTCCCGAAAGGGCTTCGGGGTGCTGCCGCCGGAGGACTACGCGCTGCGCTCGTTGGCCGTGGACACTTGGGGGCCGCTGGTGTTCGTGCACCCCGGCCCCGCCGACGCCGCCCATCCGAGCCTGGCCGAGTTCCTCGCAGAGGTGCCCGGCGACGTGGCGTGGGCCGGCCTCGACGACTTCCGCTGCCGCTACCTGGTGAGCATCCCGCTGGCCGCCAACTGGAAGACCATCATCGACGGCTTCAGCGAGACGTACCACGTGCAGGGCATCCACCGAGAGATGCTCGGCAGCGTCGACGACGTCGACGGCCCCCAGACCATCTGGGAGCAGCACGGCAAGCTCGAGCAGCGCTACGGCCTGCCCTCACCCCGCCTGCGGGACCGCCCCGACGACGAGGCGATCTGGCAGTCCTTCGTGGAGGTGATGGGCGAGCGCATCGGCGTCGCCGACAAGGCCACCGCGGGGCCGGTGCCTGAGGTGCCCGAGGGGTCGACGCTGCGGGCCGTGCTCGCCGGCCGTCTCCGGGCCCACAACGAGGCCAAGGGCCTCGACTTGTCGGCCTACGACGACGACCGGCTGCTGACCATGTCGCAGTACAACCTGTTCCCCAACATCACCATGGTGGTGTTCCCCGACCTGCTGTCGGTGGTGCGGGCCCGGCCGGGCGCCACTCCCGACGACGGCGTCATGGACGTGTTCGTCTTCGACCGGGTGCCCGCCGACCCGGCGGCGCCCCGCACCCCGCCGTTGGACGTCACCCTGCCGCCCGACGGCGACCTCCCCATCGGCCTCGTGCTGAGCCAGGACGTGGCCAACGCCGAGCGGGCCCAGCGGGGCCTGCACCAGCCCGGGTTCACCCGCGTCACCCTCTCCAACGAGGAGTGCCGCATCTGGAACCTGCACCGCAACCTCGAGCGATGGCTCGACATCTCCCCCACCGAGATCACCGGCCTCTGACGGGGAGGATCAACCGGCTGGAGACGGTAGGCCGACACCCGTTCAACTCCCCGGGGACGGTACGAGTGCCCGGACGTACGTCAGACGATGAAGTCGCGGAGGGCGTCGAGGTAACGGGCGTGGCCCTCGACGTGGGGCAGGTGGGCCGTGCCCTCCAGCTTCTCGAAGCGGGCGCCGGGGATCATCGCCGCCAGCCGCTCGGCGGCGCCCTGCTCCTCCTCGGCATCGAGGTCGCCCACCAGCACGAGGGTGGGAGCGGTGAGGGTGTCGAGCCCGTCCCAGAGCTCGGGGACCCCCACGGTCTCGCCCGGGTCCTCCGCGGCGAGGGCGCGCCCGTTCATGTCGAGGAAGAGCTCACGGGCGGCGCCACCCACCCGGCCCTCGGGCGCGGTCGGCCCATCGAGCCAGAGGTGGGCCTCGAGGCGGTTCACCTCACCGAGGTCGCCGGCCTGCTCCGCCGCTTCGAGCGCCGCCGCGAGGTCGCGCCGGGAGTCCGGGATCTCGTCCGGGTAGAAGTCGGCCCGCACACCAGGTGCCATCAGGACGAGGCGCTCGACGAGCTCGGGGTGGGCGAGGGCGAGGTCCACGGCCGCCGTGCCGCCCATCGAGCACCCGACGATGGTCGTGGGGCCGTCGACGCCAGCGTGGGAGAGGACCGCCAGCGCATCCGCTGGGGTCGAGTGGGGCTCGGGCGCGTAGGTGGTCTCGCCGAAGCGGCGCTGGTCGAACGCCAGGGTGCGCCGCGTGGGGTGCAGGGCGTCGACCACCGCCCGCCACGAGCGGCGGTCGGTGACGCCGGCGTGCAGCAACAGGACGGGAGGCCCGGAGCCCTCGTCGTCGTAGGCGATGCGGGCGGAGCCGGAGGGCGCGAACGAGGTCACGACCGGTCCCCGCCTCAGCCCATCTGTGACATGAACTGGTTCAGGTCGAAGTAGTCGCGCCAGGCGCTGATCTTGCCGTCGGCGTCCACCTCGAAGGTACCCATCACCGGCAGGTCGATGCGCTTGCCGCCGGGGTACAGGAAGGTGTCCACCCGCTCGGTCAGCACGGTCGAGCCGTTGGCGGCGATGGCGTTCGTGGCGAAGTCCACCCGCTCGACGCCGGCGGCGAAGTTCCTCACGAACTCGCGGATGGCCTCGATCCCCACCACAGGATCGACGGGGATGTTGTGGTACACGCAGTCGTCCGACAACAGCGCGATCGACGCTTCGATCTCATCGGGCGTCCCCCACGCGTCGCAGAACTGCTGCACGATCTCGATGGGCTCGGGCATGGTGCTCTCCTCTGGTCAGGGGGCGACGGAGCCGAAGTCGGCGAAGCCGGTGGGGTCGTGGCGGCCGAAGGTGCCGTGCTCGAACATGCCCCAGCCCTCGACGGTGGGGCCGTCGCCGTCCGTGCAGGTGGCCCGGGCGACGTGGTCGACCACGCCGAAGGGCGTGCGGCCGACGACCGCCGGGTCCGACATGTCGAAGGTGAGGGTGTCGATGTGGTCCCGGCCGAACCACTGGCCGTGGTTCCAGTCGGGGTCGCCGCCGTAGCCCGGGCCGCAGTTGAGGGCCACGAAGCCGAGGGTCTCGACCTCGACGACCACCGGCGTGCCGTCTTGGCGGGCCATGGTCAGGCGGGCGCCCTCGGGGTGACGGGTGCCGGACGTGTAGCGGATGTCGACCCGCGGCCAGCCGAGCTGCTCGACCTTGCCGTCGGCGTACACCCGCACGGCGTCGTTGAGGGTGCGGTGGCCGTCGCCGTCCTCCTGGGCGATGAGCACGACCGCGAATTCGTCGAAGCGCAGCGGCACGTACATCCACCAGAAGCCGTAGTCGGCCGGCGTCTCCGCCGCGGTGCGGCCGGCGGGCTCGGCCTCGCCGGTCGGGCGGATGCCCCACGAGCGGTCACGGGTGCCCAGCCAGACGTCGTCCGTCACGGCGATCTCCTCGCCGTCGATGCGCAGGGTCCCGCTCCACGAGCCCACCTGGGCGAACCGGCAGGCATCGAGGATGACCTTCGGGCCCTGGCGCATGACGTGGTGGGGCTCCTCCACCACGGGGAACGAACCCGTCCAGATGAGGTCGAACCCCAGGCCGTGGTCGTCGGCGTCGCACACGAGGCGGATCACGTTCAGCGGCTCGACCACCTCGATGCGGTAGGGGCCGACCTGCTGGTTGAGGCGGTCGTCGCTGATGGCGTCGGAGATGCGCACGGTGTGCTGGCGGTCGCCGCGACGGACCGTGGCGTAGGCGTCCATGGTCCCGAGGTTCGGGTAGTAGCCGAGACCGGTGACGAGGAAGAGGTCGCCGGTGCGATCGTGGGCGTTGAAGTAGCACCGGTCGTACGCGTTGCGGTCGCTGGTGGCGGGGTACTGGAGCGACAGCGGCGCCTGGTGCAGGGGATACTCGTCCATGGAGATCGGCATGGCGGGCAACGTAGTGCCCTGACCGGAGGCGAGAGGCACGACGCGCCGCGACCGCGCGAGGGTGAGGGCATGGCGGACGATCCGACGCGGCCCGAAGCGGTCCCCTCGACGCCGTTGGCGCCCTTCGTCGACGGCCACACCCGCCGGGCCCGGTTCTCGGTGCGGCCGGCAGCGCTGCCGGCCCTCCCGGA
>WPCK01293059.1_pt1 | contig 12236 bp, 2 predicted proteins | sample 5399851 | NCBI WGS metagenome assembly WPCK01 (sample SAMN12869471, study PRJNA574797) | sludge metagenome | isolation source: wastewater treatment of pH11 | place: China:Beijing | collected 2019-05-20
GACAAGCTGAACGGGCAGCGGGTCATGTACCCGACGAGCCGCCCGATTCCTGCCTCGTCACCCGCTGCCAACAATACCGGTGGCAATCGGGGCAGCGAATCCGTGCGAATCCCTGTTGCAAGTCCCCGCACTTGAGAAACGCTGCCAACGCGGATTGGTCGTGCACGGGCGATGCCATTCGTGACGGGCTCATGACCAAGCGCACCCACGCGAATCGGCGCCGCCGCAGTCGCGAAGCGACGGCATGAGGCCAAGACATTGAGGCCGGTCGGCCAGGGCCCATGGCCCCCAAATGGCGAAACATGGTTCCAAATCGATGAGATATCGATGAGATGTTGACGTGCGATTACCGGGTAAGAAACTCGTCTAGCGACTGTTCCAGTCGATTTCGCATCCGCGCGTAACGATCGTCGTGGGCCAGCGCGAGGGCCTTGCGCATCGTCGCCACGGCCTCGTCCATCCGACCGTTGTCCGCCAGCGCATGAGCGAGGGTATCGAGTATATTCGGGTCCTGTTCACCATCCATGGCGACTGCCCGCTCGGCGATCTGTAGGGCCAGTACGGGATCGCGCAGGTCCTCCCTTTCACAGGTCAGCAGATCCCATGCATACATGTTCAGGTGTTCGCCGGTGACTTTATCGGTAGCGGCCCATTCCGCCGAGGCGGCGAAATACTCCTGGTAAACTTGGCGAACGCGCTCGTCCTGACCGGCCTCTTTGATGGCCGTTATCGCACCGTTGCGCCATTGGCGCGACGTGGGATGTTCCGGTCCATAGGCTTTCACTGCCAACCGCCAGGCATGGTGAAAGAAGGGGACGGCCTCATCGGCACGCCCTTGCGGCAGTAGCGTGTTGCCGACCGCCCGCAGGGAGGCCATATAGTCGAAGTGCGTTGGGGCGAGCTTTTTTTCACGGAGGGCGAGCACGCGGCGCTGGGTCTGCTCGGCCTTCTTGAAGTCCCCTTCCACTTTTTCAATTAGGCCAATGCCGTAGAGCGTGCGGGCGGTATCCAGGTGCGTCTCCCCGAGCCGCTCCAGACGAATGTCGTAAGCAAGTTCGAAGACCTCACGTGCTTCGGCATAGCGCTCCTGTCGCCAGTAGAGGTCGCCGAGATTGGTGAGCACAAACGCCACGTCCGCGCTCCGCTGGCCATAGAGTTCGCGTTTCGCGTCGAGCACTTCCTGCAGGAGCCTCTCCGCCTCCTCAAATTGCCCGAGGCGGGCAAGGGAGTAGGAGAGGTTCTGTCGGGTCGTCAGAACGATGCGCTTGTCGACATCGGGCCACGGCTCATAGGCCTCCAGCGCAGCGCGATACGATGCGACCGCTTCCTCCAGGCGGCCCTGCTTGCGGAGGAGGATGCCGCGGTTCTCGTGGACCCGCCCGAAGACGTAGTGGTCGTCCCCAAAGTCGCGCTGCAGCAGTTCCATCTGGGTGTCGATGAGCCCGGCGGCATCCGCGAGTCGGTCGTCTTGTAGATAGATTAGGACGAGGAGGTTGCGGAGCTCATGCGGCGTGTCGGGATCCATGAGGGGTTCCGTCTCGTAGATCGTCAAGGCGCGCTCGACGTGCCGTGCGGCGTCGTCGAAGAGGCCGAGCTGAAAGTAGGTTTTGCCCAACGTCGCCCGAATGGCGGCGTGAACGAGGGGTGCATCGAGGAATCGCTCACTGATTTGTTCGCCCGCGGTGTCGAGCACATCGCGCAGCTTGACGTCGTGCGCTTCTCCCGTGTACGGATTTGCCTTGGCCAACAGGTCATCGTTGAGAAAGCTGTTCACCGCCTCGGCGATGCCCCGCTGCCGTTCGGATTCCTTCAGCGCCCGCGTCTGACCGAGGGCGAACACGGTCGTCGCCACGATGCCCGCAACCAGGATGACAAACGCCGCAATCAGGCCGCCGACCAGCCCGCGGTTGCGGCGCGCGAACTTGCGAAGCTGGTACATGGTGGTCGTTGGCCGGGCAGCGATTGGCTCGTCGGCCAGATACCGCCGGACATCGGCGGCGAGATCGGCGGCAGAGGCATACCGTCGATCCGGTTCCTTCTGGAGTGCCTTAAGCACGATCGTGTTGAGATCGCCGCGATAGGCACGGTTGATCGTTGATAAAGGCGCGGGGTCGTCCTCCGTAATCACCTTGGCGGCGCTGATCAGCGACGCGTCGTCCAGATTGTGGGGCAACCGGCCGGCGAGCAGTTCATAAAGGATGACGCCGAGGGCGTACACGTCGCAGCGGAAGTCAATTTCGTGGCGCCGGCCGATGAACTGTTCGGGGCTCATGTAGGGAATCGTGCCGATAAGCTGGGCGGCGTCCGTCTGCATCGTCGTAACCTTCAAATCGCTGTCCGTGGCGCGCGCGATGCCGAAATCCAGGACCTTCGGCTGGCCCGAGACATCGACGAGAATATTGCCAGGCTTCAGATCGCGGTGGATGACGCCACGGAGATGAGCGTGGTGGACGGCGTCGCAGACGCGGGCTATCAGATCCAGTCGCTGTTTTGTGTCGAGCTGGTGCCGGGCTACGAATTCCGCGAGCGGCGGGCCTTCGATGAACTCCATCGCGAAGAATGGCTGCCCACCCAAGCCGTCATCGAACATACCCGCTTCGTAAATCTGAGCAATGCCCACGTGCTGGAGCCGACCCAGAATCGCCGCTTCCAGGCCGAAGCGTTTGAGCAATTCGCTGCTGAGATAGCCAGGGCGGATGACCTTCACGGCCACCCGGCGCTTTGGACTTTCCTGCTCGGCGAGATACACCGCGCCCATGCCGCCGGCGCCAATTCTCTGCTGAATGACGTAGCTGCCAATCCGCACGGGAATCCGTTCGCAGCTGTCAGGTGCCGCCACGGCAATCTGGCCAAACGAACTTTGTTCCACGATCGGCGCCGACAACACACCGAAATCATCCTCGTGATGGCTCAGCAGACCCATAACCTCATCGAGCAACTCCGGGGCATCAGCGCAGGCGGCGTGCAGGAATATCGATCGCTTATCCGGCGGAAGTTCACGTGCCGCCTCGAATAGCTCCGATACGCGCTGAAAGTGATCGGATGCCACTCCCATGATCCATTGTCACTCCTGCGATCGAGGCCACGCGCCTTTGTGTTATACCTCGTTATCGCTCAGTCGCTTCCGCAACCAGGCGCGGGCAAAATACCAATCGGCCTCCGCCGTCTTGGGGGAAACGGAAAGGTGCTCTGCCACCTCCTGACAGGTCAGGCCACCAAAGAACCGCAGCTCAACGACACGGCACTTCCTGGCGTCCAGTGTTTCCAGCTGCTGTATTGCGTCATCCAGGGCGATCAAATCCACGTCCGGGCCATCCTGGACGGCTGTCTCCGGGGTGAGTGTCACGCGCAGCCAGTTACCACCATGCTTCTGGGCCGCTCGCCGTCGTGCGTGGTCAACCAGGATTTGCCGCATGGCATTGGCGGCCACGGCATGAAAATGCGTCTTCCCTTGTCTATCCAGAGAATGGCCCTGCGCAGCCAATTTTACAAATGCCTCGTGGACTAGCTCCGTCGGTCGCAGTGTGTGATTGGAACGCTCCGACTTCATGTAATGCCCGGCAAGCTGGCGCAATTCATCATAGACCTGTCGGAACAGATCTGGTGTTGGTTGGTACAGCGGGGGCTCTCTGGTCATCGGCCTCTCGTCGTGGGTACTCGCCAACAAACCGCTGTATTGTACCACGAAATCCGTCCAGGCTGGCGAATGCCGGGAGCTAACATTTTTCCGACAAAACAGGCATAGGAGTTTCTCTCGTGGTTCCCGCTTACCTAGATAGCGGACGAAATTCCGCGCAACGGCTCACTTCCGGGGGAACCCAACTATGGCATTGTCCAATCAGAGTGGCATGTCTCGTCAAAGGATTTGGGGTCGTCGGACCGTGGACCGGACGGTACGGCAACCGGCCGAAAGGTTTGGCCGGACTTGGGAGGAACTGGAGGCACGGTGGCTGCTGGCCGGCGTACCGGTCCCAGCCTCGATCGATCCGCAATCCGTGCCACAGACCCTGTTCGCACCGGATCGAGCCGATTTCGGAATCACGCTGAATTCGGGTCCGAATGGGGTACTCTATCGTTTTGCCGTCGACGGTCCCACGTACGCGGACACGGCCCGTTTTTCGCTCGCCCCCTCCCAAGCGGGTACGTCCGATGCCGCACTCGCCCTGTTCGACCGCGATGGAAACCTGATCAACAGAGTTGACGCGGACCCGAATCCGACTCGCCGCGGCGAGGAACAAATGCTGGCCCCTCTGGTCAGCGGCGACGTCTACATTCTGGGGGCATTCTTCGAGCCTGCCGGGCCCCCCGAGGCCTATGAACTGGCGATCGAGTTGGGACCACAGGTCACCAACACGCCACTGGCAATTGACACGACCAGTGGTTCCGCCTCCTGGCTGGCCATCGCGGGCGAAGATGCCCTTTCCAGTCCGACGGACGTGGACTATTTCCCACTGGACCTGACAAACGGTGGTGCCTCTGGTTCCGTCGCCGTGACGCCCATGGGCCTGGACGGGGAGATCTTTGCCACGGTCTATCGTCGCGATCCGATGGAATCCGCTTGGCGGCCGGTCGGGTCCGACGGCAACGGCGCCGGAGGAACGGTCACGATCCCACTGGCCCCGGCACTGAACCGGCAGTTGACCGATAGCGAGTTTCTATTGGCGGTGTCTACTGAGAATTTTGACGGCGGTCCGGGTGCGTACGAGATCATGGTTGAGGCGGATTCGGTGCTCGGCCCCGCGCAACTTTCGCCGAATCCGATCTTGTCGGCCGATCTGCATACCCCCAGGCCGGTCGCCTTGGGACAAGCGGAGGTGCATGCCTCGGGCTCGCTGGCCGTCGGTGGGGCGTCGGTCTACCGATTTCAGGCAGCCGAAGACGGCCAGGCCAGTATTTCCATGACCCATAGCTTTCAATCGGTGGTAAGCATCTACGATGAATCCGGTTCGCAATTGCTCCACGTGGTCTCGAACCCAGACCGGCATTTGTTCGAGGTAACCGCCGGATCATCGTACCTGATGCGAGTAGGATCCATCGCGGGAAGTGGCGCCTACTCCTTCACCATTGGTACCACCTACAATCCCCTGCCATTACCGCTGATGGGAGGGCAGGGACAACTGGGCAACCTCCCGTTGGGCGCGGTCGTTCCGGGGCATTACCTTCGAGTCACGCCCACCGCCGCCGACGATGTCCTGGTCGTCCAGGCTACGGCCGCTGTCGGTACGCAGTTGACGGTCACTGTCGTGGCCACGGATTTGTCGCCGACGGAGGTCTCCACCAACTCCGGCCACCTATTCGTGCCGGTTCAAATAGAAGGAATCGACGGGCCGTTCGACATCTACCTGGCCAGCAGCGCCGCTAGTGCCGTTGGCACACTACGGGTTGGTGTCGTGGACGTGCCGACCGTGTTGCCGGCTGGCACAGTGTCCAGCATCGAATTGGGCCTGGATGGGAACGTGGCCGCCACCCGCGGTTCCGGCGGATTCGGGAACATCAGCGGTCTGAGCTACGTCGAAGCGCTCCGCGAGCCCGGTGGGTCAACCGTGATTTCCGCCGATGGCATGACGGGAGCATTGACGACAACGGGCCCAGTGCCCTTGCTGGCAGTCTACCATCGAGTCGGCAGCACCCTTCGGCTCGTAGACTATTCCCTGCCCGATCCGAACAACGTATCGCGATTGGATTTCGCTAATGGCCTGATGCGCGAGACGGAACATGCAATTGCGGGCCTCAATCTGGGGCTCACCGGTAGCGGCCCGATAGCGTACCAAGTTGACGGTGAGCCCGTGGTGTTCGTGGGCGTGCAGATGGTACCGGACCTGGAGACGCTCCCGCCGAACTTTCGATCGATTCTCTCCATTCGGGACGTTTCATTGGACTCCGAGCAGGACCGTGACCTGTGGAAGACCATCCTGCCATGGAACATCCTCTCCGCGACGTCCAAACCAGTGGTCATCTTCACACCCTCGGATGCATCCATGCGCGTGCAGGTACGCGTCTGGGTCGATTCGGATGGCGTGCTTGACCCCGCGGCGGATCTCTACGACCAGAGGATCCTCAGAGCCAGTGCCCCCTCGCTCACGATCAACAAGCCCCTCAACGAATTGAAAGCAGCCAACGTTTATCTGGAGATAACTGCGGTTCCAGGCTATTTCGGCGACGGGATGTACACAGTCGAAATGAGCGTCGCCACAACCGACTCGGCATTGCACCTGGTGAATGAGCCCGCGTTCCGGTTCTTCGGCACAAGCCCGACCAATACGCCGACCGGAACGGTGGAACTTCCGAACGAATCCCTTGTCGATCTTCTTCCCAATCAGTTTGGCGACAGTTTCGCCAACGGCTCCTTCACGACGTCGACGCCCCATCTTCCTTCGAACCACAGTGCAGGTGCCATCGATGTCTATCGCTTCTGGGTGCAGACTCCCGGCCCCCTCAGTGTGCGCACGGTGGGCCTGACGCCGCAGATGAACACAAACCTGCGCATCTACAAGAGCGCTCTGGGCGGGAACGGCGTGGAGTACCTCAAGCTGCTGGACGCGGCGGATCTGTTGGGGGATTGGTTCCCCGCGGACCGGTCAGTGATCGATGACCAGGCGTATATCAACAACGACTACGAACTCGAATATCAGCCTGCGAGTAACACCAGCTATCCGGTCGGCGGCGGCCTCTATTATGCGGTCGTGAAGAACGAGCAGGGGACGATTGGCGACTATCGAATCGAAGTCGACGCGCCATCGTTCCCCCTCTTGGGCAATTCCAGCTCCTTCGTCAATGCCATCTCGGGTCAGGCGGTCCACCTGCCCACGCCGACGTTTGGAGCGTCGCAGTCGAACATCAGTTTTCCCTACGTGCAGACTATACGCGAATTCACGGGGGTCGTGCCGATTCAACTTCCTCCTCGGCACGCGGGCTTTCTGAACGTTACCGGCCAGGCCAACTCAACCTGGAACCTGCGGCTGTTCGACGAACAGGGCGATCCGCTGCCAGGAATGGTCTCGCAAACCGGTTCCCCGACGCGAACCGAAGCGTCGTTTCAAACTCTGTCCGGCGTACAAACGGTCTACCTGACCGTGAACGAATTTCTCGAGAACCCGAATGCGTTTTCCACGTTGAATTTCACCACCTCGGTCGACATTCAATCGGGGGTCTCGGCGCCCCCTTCCAGCCTTCCGTCATCCCCTGGCGAGATCATGCTGGTCACCTCGCCCAGCGGCGACACCCCGCAGGCCTTCGCTGGTTCATTTAGTGCGAACAGTCAAGTCCGCAAGTACGGCTTTCGGGCACCCGCCGGACAATTGGACCTGACGGTCATGCCGCAAGCCAATGGCGCCGGGACGGCGGACGTCGAATTCCAGTGGGGAGTCTATGTGGATGGCGCTCTCTGGAGCTGGAACCACACCCAGTCGAATGACGTCGCTGGCGGGAGCAGCGTTTCCATGATCCTGCCCAACCTTCGTCCCCCTCTGGAGATTACGGATTTTGACTACGATCGATACACCAGCCGCTCTCACGACGTCGTGGTCTATCTGCGGTCGGTTACGGCTCCCATCAATGGCGGGGATTTCACGGTACAAGCAGAAACCCAGTCGGATTTACCCATGCGAAGTACTTCCGATCTGGCCATCCCCACACCGACCTTCGGCACGTCGGCAACGATCATTTCCCACGGCAAGAATTGGACTCGGCTGTCCCTTCAGTCGGGCTTGCTGCTCCCCATCGGCGGGAACAGGGTCTCTTTGAGGGTTGGCGTCACGGGCATTGAATCCGGCCCGACAACCTATGGCTACCAGCTTTTCGATCCCGCGGGCAATCTGGTCGACTCTGGGACAGCTCAATCCACGATCACGACACCCGGTGTCACCTTCGGACTCAATACCGTTTTCGGCGGCCGTGACTATTTCGTGCGGGCTGGCGTGGTGGGCAATGCCGACGAGCCGGTCTCGATACAAGCATCGGGTTCCTATTCCAAGGCCACGTCCTTTACGCTGGCCAAACCGCCGGCCGAGATCGAAATAACGAATGACCTGCGGATTGCCGTGAAGCCTGACGGGGTCTATGGCGCCAGTTTCAACAGTTCGTCCGGCAGTCCCTTTCGTTACAGTTTCTGGGTAGGGGCGGGCGGCCAGGCCACGATTAGTGCCAACTTGGGTACCACCAGCCTGTCCGGCCAATACCTGGCCATCTATCGGATTGGTGTTCATGACCTTGAACCCGCCGATATCTATCGTGGTCAGCTCGTCGATTTTGCCAACGGCAGCTCCAGCGGTCAGAAGACGATCGGGACCTATCTGGAGCCCGGTGCGTACTATGTAGTGGGACAGCGCAGCGCGATCATGGAGACGATCTCCTTGACACTGACACTGCCTACGTTTGTGTCGCAGGATATCGTGCTGCAGCCCAACAGCGGCAACAACAACTTTGATGCGGGCTGGGCCGTCGTGGAAACCCGCGACGGGTTCGGCAGTCGCTGGAGCCCGACCCTGCCGGGGCCGGGCGGCTACTATCTGGCGGACGTCTACCGCACCGCCCAATTCCGAGTCCTTTCGCCCCCCGGGACCCTCGGTCCCCTGACGGCCAACGCGCTCAACCTGACAGGAAACGACTTGTCGCCCAATTTTGCGCGGCTGTACTACAGTTCGAACTACCTCATGACGCCACTACAGGTTCAGCCCGACCCCAGCGCCGCAATGGCGAGCTACGCTGGAGGCCAGCCGCTGGCGACGTATTGGATCGGGTTGTATCGAACTCGAACCGTGGGCGCATCGATCCAGCCGGTGGATCCGATCGGGATCGGCTTCGAGTTTGAAATTCCCCAATCAGGTAAGCCGGATCTGGTGGTCGAGGAGCTCGCGCTCGCTCCCGACAATGGCCAGACGATCGTGGGAGTGTCCATCCAAAACGTGGGCTACGGTTCGGCGGGCTCCAATTCGTCCAAGTTCCGGTATTCGGATACCTCGGAAAGTTCCTCCACCTGGACGGAGGCGATCATCTTCGAATCTTCGCTGGGCCCGTTCAGCACTCGCGAACGCGCCCTGCCATGGCTTCCCAAACGTCCCTCCGACGAGGCGGAATACATGGCGGATCAGGCACTGGCCGTGACCGAAATCGATGAAACAAACAATTTCCAGTCGAAGCCGCTGAGCGACGTCGATGCCCATCGCCCACAGGTTGCTGTACATTTGACCACCAGCGGCATCGACGGCAATTCGGACCCCGACATCTTCGGGCGCTACATTACCAACGTAGCGGGAGTCGGTGGCAATGTCCGTATCACTGCCAGTGACGCCGACGGCGATAGCACGATCTATCGCACGACTGGCCGAGTTCCCTTCTGGGACCAGGTCGCTCCGCACCCGAGCGGCATGGCCTACGTGCAGTCTCAGCCAGTGTCGAACATCTATTACGACTTTGGCACTTTCTTCCCCACCACGGCCGGCAACCCTAATGAGTTTCGCCTGGTGACACGGGACATTTACGGATTGCCCAGCGACGAAATCGTGAAGACGGTTCAGGTGATGCCGTTCCCCGGCTGGCTGATGCCCGTCGACGACGGAATGCTGACTTTTAACAGCCAGACAAAGAAATATGACATCCGATTCCGCAACGCGCTATTAGACATTGGCCCAACGACCCTTAACGATCTCTTGGGCGCGAACATACCGTTCGTGGGCAACCTGGAGAACCGACTGCTGGCCGAGACCTTTGCCGTCGGCACGGCCACCCTGAACCCCAATGATGAGGTATTTGCCGACATTTCCGCTCACGCTCAGGTAACCATCCTGGGCGAAGACATCTTCAATGAAACCTACAGTGCCAACGTTCAGATCAACGATTATTTCTCGGTCAGCGGCACACTCATTGTCAACAGTACGTCGTTGGATTCAGACTTTCTGGCGATCACGTTCCGCCTGACGGAACTACCCCTCTTTGATTTTCAGTCGCCGGAGATCACGTTGTTTGCCTACGGCGTGCCCGGTGTGGCCAGCATCAACGCCAATCTTCAGTTCTCGCTGGAAGCCTCCCTCAATGCGGCGGTGACGATCGGCATCGAACACGATCCGTCCGACCCCTTGGCCGACTTTCCACCCGATATTGGGTTGGCGTCACCGACCTTTGTGGCCCCCACCGTGACGGCCGGACTGTCGGTCGCTGGCGAAGTCGAGGTCCTGGGATTCGATATCGCGCAACTGGCCGGTTCCATCTACCTGTCCATCACACCCGCTTTCGGCCTGGAGACACCCCGATCACAGCTTGTCCCCTTCTTGGACTTCTTCGATCACACCTGTTTCCAGGTGACCGGCCAGGTGTGGGGCAACATTTCTGCGGAGATCCTGGGGTTCGAGGTGTTTAGCTTTGACCTGCCGACCGTCGACCTTCCCATCCCAAACAGTTGTACGGTGGTTATGAATCGTCCGGGAGAGCTCGGTACGGTCACGATTCCCGCCGGCGACGATCCCGTGGGTAACATCAACCCGTTTGCGCATCCTCAACTGGTGATTGATCCCATCGTGGGTGCCGGCCGCTATCTTCAGTTGCTAGACGTCGATCCGGATCCGCAGGTGGTGCGACACCAACTGGCCTACAGCCACCGAACTGATGCGAGTTCACCCTGGACTTCCCTCACGGAGTTGCCCGAAGGAAGCCAGCATCTGGCGAATCCGCTGCTGGCCCTGGTGGGCGAGACATCGGGTGCGCCAGCCGTGGTCGCCTATCAGTCACTGGTGGCCCCGGTCAACCCGGCCTCTCTGACACGGAACCAGTTCTATACCGGCCAGGAGCTGTACTATCGCTACTTCGATGGATCCGGCTGGGGAGTACCACGGGCGCTCACCAGCGACACACGCTATGACTTTGACCACCAGCTGGACTTCAATGCCAACGGGGAAGGAGTGATAGCCTGGGTCCACAACCAGGATAGCGCGCCGGTCAACGAGCAGGGCATGTTCGATCGTACGGCCAATGAGATTCGAGTCGCCATCTGGAATCCCGCCACGCAGAGGTTTCTGGTACCCACAAGTCTGACGGCGAATGCGACCTCCGACAGCCAGCCAGCCGTCCTGGCACACGAAGACGGCAGCTATGTCGTCGTCTGGATCCAAGATACGGAATTCGACCCACAGAATCATGTGGTCGTCAGAAACCAGGTGATGTACAGCAAGTACGATCCCTTGCAGGGTTCTTGGTCGACTCCCGCGCCATTACCGATCGCTGGATTGCCGGCCGCCGGCAAGATAGCCACCGTGGCCATTGGCGGTAACGGGCCCGACCACGTTCACATCCTCGTCTCCCAGGCCCAGACATTCCCGGATGGTCACGTGGAGTCCCGGTTGTACGATCGAGCAAGTACGGCAGCGTCGCTCGGTGATCTGCAACCGGTAACCATTGTGGCCGAGGACCAGAATTTCACACAGCTCCAGACCGTCAATGCACCTGACGGTAGTTTGATCGCCTATTGGATGGGTGGCGACGGTCAAAGCAATCGTGTCATGGCATCCCGGCTAAATGTCGCTGGTAGTGGTCCCACACTTTGGTCGAAACCCTTCGGATTGACCTCCCGCAACGCCGATCAGCTACCATTCGTCCCCTCGCTGGCAGTCGATGTGAACGACGAGTATCAACTGGTCTATGAGCTACGAGCGGGCGCGACGCCACCATTTGCCGACTTCCCGGTCTTACCGGGTTACCCCGGAGGCGATCCGACATTCGAAGCGCCAGTCGCCGGAAATGTGGCCAGTAGCAGCTACGGTAACCTGCCAGAACTCAGTTTTGCCAGGCCCTTCCAATTCGACCAAAGTCTGGGAGTGAGCGGTGCGACGGCGCCGGGCCATGCCGTCGTCGCCAACCGAGGCCTGGCCGGGGCTGATGTCCGGGTCCGCTATGTCCGCGAGTCGTCACCAGGATTCTACACGTTACTGGCATCCGAACAGATCCACCTTGATCCGGGCGCTATCTACACAGCTGCCCACGACTATCCGGTGTTAGCAGGGCCCCAGACCTACGGGATCATCGTTCAGTCACTGTCGGGCCAAGAACTTCTGGGTCCAGACGACAATATATCGCTGGCTGAATTGACCGGAGCGGTCGATTTGCGAATCGACCGCATCCAGACTCTTCCTGCGCAGGCCGTTGCCGGGGACCTGCAACGCTACCGCGTCTTCATCACGAACAGATCCGATATCAGCGTGCCCTCCGCTCGACTGCAGGTTTGGCATGGCAATCCCTATTGGGAACAC
>WPCK01017113.1_pt1 | contig 12222 bp, 10 predicted proteins | sample 5399851 | NCBI WGS metagenome assembly WPCK01 (sample SAMN12869471, study PRJNA574797) | sludge metagenome | isolation source: wastewater treatment of pH11 | place: China:Beijing | collected 2019-05-20
AGTGCCAGTGCGGCCGGGGTCTTGCCGGCGCCGCCAACCGTCAGGTTGCCGATGCACAGGACCGGCACCTCCAGCGGAGCCGGCCGGGCCGATGCCATCAGCCGGCCCGAGACCGCGCCATAGGCGAGCGAAGCCGGCCACAGCAGCCAGGCCCGCCAGTCGGCCTTCTCCCACCAGAATGGCGGCGCCTCGGAAATCACCGCCGCCGCCCCTGCGATGCGGAGCCAAGCTGCGACTGGACGACGAGGGGATGCAGGTAGGGATCGAGCGCGCGCATGGTGCGGTTGAGCGAGCCGCGCAGCGATTCCACGGTGCGCGCGCCGGCGGCGATCATGGCGCGGCGCTGCTGGTCGTTGCGCAGCAGGAAGTTCACCGCGCCCGCCAGCATCTCGCCGTCGCGCACGAAGCGCGCCGCGCCGGCATTGCTGAGCGCCTGGTAGGAATCGCGGAAGTTCTGCACCTTCTGGCCCGACAGCACCGCCGCGCCCATCATCGCCGGCTCGAGCGGGTTCTGGCCGCCCTCGCCGGTGAGCGACTTGCCGACGAAGGCGATCTCGGTGAGGCTGAGGAACAGCCCCATTTCGCCGATCGTGTCGCCGAGCAGGATGGCGGTTTCCGGCGTCACCGGATCGCGCCGGCTGCGGCGCGCCACGGCATGGCCGGCGCGCACGAACTGCGCCTCGATCGCATCGCCGCGGTCGGGATGGCGGGGGACGACGATGGTCAGCAGGTCGCGGTGGCGGTTGACGAGCAGGCTGTGCACCTCCATCGCCACCATCTCCTCGCCGTCATGGGTCGAGATCGCCGCCCAGGTCGGGCGGTTGCCGATCTGGTTCTGCAGCGCCTCGAGCGCTTCCTCGCGGACCGGCGGCGGCTGGTTGTCCACCTTCATGTTGCCGGACACCAGCACCGGGCGGGCGCCGAGCTCCATGAAGCGCGCCGCGTCGGTTTCCGACTGCGCGACCACGAGCGCAAGATTTTCAAACAGCGCCTCGGCCAGCCATGAGCGGCGCGACCAGGACGCGAACGACCGGTCCGACATGCGGGCGTTGACGAGCACCTGCGGCACCCGGCGCGCGCCGAGTTCCAGGATGGTCATCGGCCAGAGCTCGGATTCGGCGAAGATCGCCAGATCCGGCTTCCAGTGGGTGAGGAAGCGCGAGACCGCCGGCTTGAGATCGAGCGGCACGAACTGGTGGATGATGCGATCGCCCAGCCGGTCGACAGCGAGGCGCGCCGACGTGACCGTCCCGGTGGTCAGGATGATCTGGACGCCGAGCGCGGTGATGCGCTCGATCAGCGGCGTGACCGCCACGAACTCGCCGATCGACGCGGCATGCACCCAGACCAGCGGACCGTCCGGGCGCATCAGGTCGCTCTTGCCGTAGCGCTCGTGGCGCCGGCGCGGATCCTCCTTGCCGCGCGCGGCACGCAGCGCGATGAAGCCGCCGATCACCGGATAGGCCAATGCGCCGACCCAGCGGTAGGCGCCAAGCGCAAGGCGGGCGGCGCGATCGCTCATGGGCGGCCGTCCGCGGCAGCGTAGGCGCGCGCGGTCGCCTCGTTGAGCGCATCTGTCAGGCGAGCGCGCCAGCCCTCCATCTCGGTGTCCGGCGCTTCCCTCGGCACCGCCACCAGATCGCCGGCGACAATCGCGACCCGGCCGAACGGCAGGTTGAGCGTGGTCTGGTCCCAGGACCGCCTGAACACCTTTCTCCGGCTGGTCGCCACCGCGATCGGCAGGATCGGCCGGCCGGAGAGACGCGACAGCGCCACCACGCCCAGGCCGGCCTGGCGCGGTACCCCGTGCGGAATGTCGGCGATCATGAGGGCATTGATGCCGCGGTCGAGCGCCTTTTTCAGGGCAATGAGCGCCCGGGCGCCGCCCTTGCCGGCCGCTTCCGCGCCCGGACGCCCGCCGGACCCGCGCAAAACCTCGACGCCGAGGCGGCGAAGCGTGAGCGCGTTGATCTCGGCATCCGCACTGCGCGACACCATGGAGGCGCAGGGAAAATCCTTCGGCAGGTAGAACGGCGCCAGGAGGTGCTGGCCGTGCCAGAGCGTCACGATCACCGGCTCGGCGGCGGCGACACGCCGGTAAACCTCATCCAGGCCCGGCAGGACCCTGTTGGTGGCCTTGATGAACCGGAAGGCGCCGACGACGGCGGCCGATGCGGCATGGCGCACGAACGCCGAACCGGCGACCGGGCCGCGGATCGCCCGCCACAGCCGGCGCGCCGGCCCGGCCCGGCGCCCTCGCCTTGGCGCCGTCACCATCCCGCTGGCGTTGGGATCATCCGTTTTCAGTTCCAGGCTCCAGGAGTTTGTGCAGGTGAACGATGACATAGCGCATGTGCGCATTGTCGACCGTGGCCTGCGCCCTGGCCCGCCATGCGGCGAGCGCGGTCTCGTAATCGGGGAAGATTCCGACAATGTCGAGATTGTCGAGGTCGCGGAACTCGACCCCCTTGAGATCCTTGAGTTCGCCGCCGAACACCAGATGCAGAAGCTGGCGTCGATTGCCGTTCGCGTGGGCCATTCCTTCCTCGCATTGCCGGTTCAGTCCGGCGGTCTAGTGCGTAACGCGCCGGAAGGGAAGGCCATTCATGGCCGTCTTTCCCCGGGCCGGATGCCGGTCGAGGACAGGGTCGGCCACAGGAGCTCGAGCAGGCGTCCGCTTCCGGCGACCAGCGTGTCGCGACGCGGATCGGCGCCGGCGAGCACCAGCGTCCGGCCGGCATCGTCGACCAGGGCGCCGCCGGCTTCGCGCAGCAGCAGATCGGACGCCGCCAGGTCCCAGTCATGCGCATTCGGCTTGACGAACGTGGCATCGAACTCGCCGGCCGCGACCATCGCCAGGCGGAGCGCCAGCGACGGCACGTTGCCGGCCTGGCGAAGGGAAAGCCCGGTCGCCTGGCGCGCGCGCGCCACCATCGGCTGCGGACCGCCCACCAGCGCATCGTCGTCGCGCGTGCCAACGCGCAGGCGCGTATCGCCGCGAAAGGCGCCGCCGCCTTCCGTCGCGCGCCAGCGCTCTCCCCGCGCCGGACTTGCCAGCACGCCGGCGACCGGCCTGCCGTGTTCGACCACCGCGATCGAGATGCACCAGTCGTCAAGGCCGTCGAGAAAGGCGCGCGTGCCGTCGATCGGATCGACGACGAACGTGCGCGCGGCGGCGAGACGCGACGGATCGTCGGGCGTTTCCTCCGACAGCCAGCCATGATCGGGCCGCGCGGAGAGCAGCATCGCCTTGAGTTCGCGGTCGACGGCGATGTCGGCTTCGCTGACCGGCGACTGGCCGGACTTCATCCAGCGGCGCGGATCGGCGCGGAAATAGGACATGGCGATGGTCTCGGCCCGGTCGGCCGCCGCCGACAAGAGCGCGAGATCGTCAGCGCCCGCCAATGGTCATGGCCCCGATCAGAAGGGTGGGCGCGGCGGTCGAGAAGGCGCGGTCGATGTCGTTGGCCGGCGTCATCGTCGCCAGCATGTCGCGAAGGTTGGAGGCGATGGTGATTTCGGCGACCGGCCAGGCCAGTTCGCCATTCTCGATCCAGAACCCGGCCGCGCCGCGGCTGTAGTCGCCGGTCACCAGGTCGACGCCGTGGCCGAACACCTCGGTGACGTAGAATCCGGTGCCGACGGCCGAAATCAGCTCGCCCGGCGTCGATTCCCCCGGCTCGATGGCTAGGTTGGTGGAGGCGGGCGAAACGGACGTTGCCGAGCGCACGCCGCGCCCGTTGGTCACGAGACCGAGTTCCGAGGCCGACGACACCGACAGGAACCAGTGCCTCAGCACGCCGCGTTCGATCATGGCGAGCGGACCGCCGGCAACACCCTCGCCATCGAACGGACGCGATGCCGGCCCGCGCCGGACGGAAGGATTGTCGGTCAGCGTGATGGCGGCGGATGCGATGTCCTGGCCCATGCGATCCATGAGGAAACTCGTGCGCCGCGCCACGCCGGCGCCATTGATGGCGCCGGCCAGCGATCCGGCCAGGCCGCGCGCCACGCGCGGATCGAAAATCACCGGAACGGATCCCGTGGCGGCCTTGCGCGCCCCGAGGCGGCGCACCGTGCGCTCGCCGGCGCGGCGGCCGACTTCGGCGGCAGCGTCGAGATCCCGGTAGTGCAGGCGGGCGGAGAAATCGTAGTCGCGCTCCATGCCGGTGCCTTCGCCGGCAATCACGCTGACGGACCGCGAGAAGCGGGTGGCGCGATAGGATCCGACGAATCCGTCCGAGGTTGCCAGCACCATGCCGCCCCAGCCGGCATGGGCGCCGGCGCCGCCGGAATTGGTCACGCCCTTGACGGCAAGCGCCGCGTCCTCGGCCGCCAGCGCGTCCTCGGCCAGCCTGGCGCTCGGCACGTCGGTCGGGTCGTCGAGATCGAGATCGGCAATGGCGGTGGCCAGCATGTCGCGCGGCGCCAGTTGCTGGTGACGGTCCTCGGGCGAAACCCGGGCCATGGCGACGGCGCGTTCGGCCAGTTCGGCCGGGTCGGCGCCGGCGTTCGCAGACACCGAGGCGACGCGGCGTCCGACGAAGACGCGCAGCGACAGATCGTCGGCTTCCGACGATTCCGTCCCTTCCACCTTGCCCAGCCTGACGGAGACCGAACGGGAACCCGAGCGCATGGCGACCGCGTCCGCCGCGTCGGCGCCAGCGCGCCGCGCCGCCTCCACCAGGGAAGTGACGCGATCGGCGAGCTTGTCGGTGGCGCGTTTGTCGTTCATGGGATAGCGGTGTGTCGGTCTGATCCTGAAGCGGCCGCGGCGGCCGGGGCAAGGCACTCATCTATGGTCCAACGGCGCCGGGCGCAATGGGCGGAGGCGGAACCGGGGAAACATGGCGGCGGAAGCGGCGACAAGCCTGTATAGCGAGGCGCTCCTGTTGCTCGCCGGGGCGGTCATTGCCGCGCCGGCCTTCAAGCGCATCGGCCTGGGGACCGTGCTGGGCTATCTCGCCGCCGGCGCGGTCATCGGCCCGATCGCGCGACTGATTTCCGAGCCGGAGGAAGTGCTGAAGTTCGGCGAACTCGGCGTGGTGTTCCTGCTGTTCGTGATCGGACTCGAACTCAAGCCCTCGCGCCTGTGGTCGCTGCGGCGGGCCATCTTCGGCCTTGGTACGGCGCAGGTCGCCGTCACCGGCCTGGTGCTGGCCGCCATCGGACGCTTCGGCTTCGGCGAGAGCAACGCCGCCGCGATCATCGGCGGGTTCGGCATGGCGCTGTCATCGACGGCATTCGCCATGCAGCTCCTGGAACAGGAAGGCGCGCGCAACCTGCCGCGCGGCCAGACGGCGTTTTCCATCCTGTTGCTCCAGGACATGGCGATCGTGCCGCTTCTGCTCCTGGTGCCGCTTCTGGCCCCGCATGGCGATGCCAGCGAAGGCTTTTCCATGCCCGACATGGCGATTGCCGCCGCCGCCCTGGCGAGCATCGTGCTCGCCGGACGTTTCCTGCTCAATCCGCTGTTCCGGATCATCGCGTCGTCGCAGGCGCGCGAGGCGATGATCGCGGCAACCCTTCTCGTCGTGCTCGGCGCGGCCTGGCTGTCCGGGCAGGCCGGCCTGTCGATGGGCATGGGCGCGTTTGTCGCCGGAGTCCTGATGGCCGAATCATCCTTCCGCCATGAGCTGGAAGCCGACATCGAGCCGTTCCGCGGCCTGCTGCTCGGATTGTTCTTCATGGCGGTCGGCATGTCGCTCGACCTCGGCGTCATTCTCGACCGCTGGGGATTCCTGATTCTCGCCGTGCCGACGCTGATGCTGACAAAGGCAGTGATCCTCTATGCCATCACCCGGATCGGCGGCACGCGTCACAATGATGCGTTGCGGATCGCGGCGCTCCTGTCGCAGGGCGGCGAATTCGCCTTCGTGCTGTTCACCGCGGCAACGGCCGCGGGAATCGTCGCGCCGGCCGCGGCGTCGCTGTTCATCGCCACGGTGACCCTGTCGATGGCGCTGACGCCACTGGCGGTGAACCTTGCGAAGCGTTTCGTCGTGCATGCGCCGGCCGAAACAATGGACGAGAAGTTCGAGAACGCCGGGTCCGACGTGCTGCTCATCGGATTTTCCCGGTTCGGGCAGATCGTCGCCCAGACGCTGCTTGCCGGCGGCATCGATGTGACGGTCATCGACAATTCCGCCGAGCGCGTGCGTACTGTGGCGCGCTTCGGCTTCAAGATCTATTTCGGCGACGGCAGGCGTCGCGAGGTGCTCGAGGCCGCCGGGATCAGGCGGGCGCGGATCGTGGCCGTGTGTACCAACGACAAGGATACGACGAGCCGCATCGTCACGCTGATCCAGTCCGAATTCGCCGAAACCCGGCTGTTCGTGCGGTCCTACGACCGGACCCATTCGCTGGAGCTGCGCCAGGCGGGCGTCGACTACGAGCTGCGCGAGACGCTGGAATCGGCGCTGCTGTTCGGCCGGCGGACGCTGGAAGGCCTGGGCACTGCCGACCTCGCGGCCGCCGAGATCATCGACGATGTGCGCCAGCGCGACGAGGAGCGCCTGAAACTGCAACAGCGCGAGGGCATTGCCGCCGGACGCGACCTGCTCTATCGGCGGCCCGCCACGCCGGAACCCCTGATCAAGCCGGCACGCGAGTCGCGCCGGCTCGACCCCGACGCCGTCGGCGAGACCGGCGAAAAGGAAAAGACCTGACCATGAACGCACGATCGCAAGCGGCCTTCACCGAAGGCTCGGTGCTGCGCCATGTCCTGGTGATGACGGCGACGGGATCGGTCGGGCTGGTGGCCGTGTTCGCGGTGGATGCTCTGAACCTCTTCTACATCTCGCGCCTCGGCGTGGCCGAGCTTGCCGCCGCTGTCGGTTTCGCCGGGATCGTGATGTTCATGACGACATCGTTCGCCATCGGCCTCACGGTGGCGACATCGGCGTTGACGGCGCGCGCCATCGGCCAGCGCGACCGCGAGCGCGCCGCCATGCTCGGCGGCACGTCGCTGCTGCTCACGCTGGCGGTTTCGACCGTCGTCGCCGCGGCGCTGTTCCCGTTCCTGCGCCCGATGCTCCAACTGCTCGGCGCCACCGGGACGACGCTCGACCTGGCGACCTTCTTCATGCAGATCGTGTTGCCCTCCGGGCCGGCGCTCGCCGTCGGCATGGCGGCATCGGGCATCCTGCGGGCGGCTGGCGATGCACGGCGGGCCATGTATGTGACGCTCGGCGCCGCGCTCGCGGCGGCCATCTTCGATCCGATCCTGATCTTTCTCCTCGACCTGCGCCTGACGGGGGCGGCGATCTCGACGGTGATCTCCCGCCTCGTGCTTCTGGCCATCGGCTTCCATGGCGCCTCTTTCGTCCATCGCCTGGTGGCGACCCCGAACCGCGAGACGCTGTCGCTGTCGGTGCGCCCGTTCTTCGCGATTGCCTTTCCCGCCATCCTGACGCAGCTCGCCACGCCGTTCGGCAACACCTTCGTGACCCGCTCGATTGCCGGCTTCGGCGATGCGGCGGTCGCCGGCTGGGCCATCATCGGCCGCGTGGTCGCGGTCGCCTTCGGCGCGGTGTTCGCGCTGTCCGGGGCGGTCGGCCCGGTCATCGGCCAGAATGTCGGCGCCGGCCTGCCGGAGCGCGTGCGCGAGACGCTCGCCGCCGCGCTGAAACTGACGGCGGCCTACACGATCGGCGTCTGGGCGCTGATGGCGCTCATGTCGGGGCCGATCGCCGACCTGTTCCGCGCCGAACATGATGCGCGCGCGCTGATCGTGTTCTTCTGCATCTGGGTCGCCGGCAGCTTCCTGTTCACTGGCGCGCTGTTCGTGGCGAACGCCGCGTTCAACAATCTCGGCCACGCCACGCTGTCGACGGTGTTCAACTGGGGACGCGCGACGATCGGCACCATTCCGTTCGCCATCGCCGGCGCCTGGCTCGGCGGCGCCGAGGGCGTGGTGGCGGGCTGGGGCCTGGGCGCGGTGGTGTTCGGCGTCGCTGCCGCGGTCGTGGCGTTCCGCAAGGTCGACCAGCTGGCCGGCGGTGCGAAAGGCGGCTGAGGTCAGCCGACGCGGCGGCCGAAGGTGAGCGCGGCCTCGACGACGCGCTTGACCTCGTCCTTGAACCCGGCCGTCTCGGCCAGCACGGCGTTGACCTTGAGGAAATCGAGCACGCGGAAGCGCGAGACCGGCGGCCGCAGGAACACGGCGGGGCGCTGGGTCTTCAGCTTTTCGGCGATCACCGACTGCATCATCAGCTGGCTCGCGCCGAACATCACGTCGATCGATGTGGGATTGCGGCCGTTGGCCGGCTCGGGCGCGCCGACGACATCGACGGCGATCACCACGTCGGCCTTGTCCTCGACGAGATCGAACGGCACCGGATTGAAGATGCCGCCGTCGATCAGCAGCCGCCCGTCACGCTCCACCGGGCGAAACACCGCCGGCAGGGCCGACGAGGCTGCGAGCGCGCTGAACAGCGGTCCCGACGACATCGTCACCAGCGCATGGCCGAAATAGTCGGTTCCGGTGACCGTCAGCGGGATCTTCAGATCCTCGAAGCGCTCCGGCAACGCATCGGGAAGGAAGCCGCGCAGCACCTGCTCACCATCGAACTGGGTCAGGCGCAGGCCGGACAGCAGCCCGCTTGCGCCGCGCGGGCGCAGCTTCCACAGCCGGGCCATCACGTCGGACCCGCGGGACAGCGTCCTGACGGTGAAGTCGCGCATGTCGCGGCCGCTGATGCCGGCCGCCATGCCGGCGCCCATGATCGCGCCGATGGACGAGCCGGCAATCGCCAGCGGCCGGACGCCCAGCTCGTCGAGCGCCTCGATGGCGTGCAGATGCGCCAGCCCGCGCGCGCCACCGCCGCCAAGCGCGAGCGCGAAGCTCGGCTCGCCCTTTTCGGCGCGTTGGCGGACTGCCTGCTTCACTTGCCGACCTCGATGGCGCCGGCCGGCCCGACGGCCATGATGTTGGGATCGACCGCGAACAGGCGTGCGGCGATGGCCTGAACCTGATCGGCGGTCACCGCGTTGATCAGCGCCTCGCGGTCGTCGAGATAGGTGCGCGGCAGGCCGATGAGCTGCAGCTCGACCAGCGTGCGGGCGATCTTGGTCGAGCTCGACAGGTTGGCGATGGCATAGGAGCCGATGATGTTCTTCTTGGCGTCGGCCAGCTCCTTCCCGGTGACGCCATCGCGGGCGATCCTGGCGGCCTCGTCCAGGATGATCGCGATCGTCTCGGCGGCACGGTCGGCTCGCGTCGCGGTCGAGACCAGCAGCAGCGAGGAATGGCGCAGGTCGACGATGGTCGAATCGACGCCATAGGCCAGGCCGCGCTTCTCGCGCACCTCGTTGAACAGGCGCGAGGAGAAGGTGCCGCCGCCGAAGATGTGGTTCATGACGAAGGCCGCCATGAACTCCGGGGCCGCCCTGTCGATGCCGGGCCACGCCATGGCGATGCTGGTCTGCGGCGTGGCGGCGTCAACCGCGATGCGGCCGCCGAACCTGGTGTCGGCGTCGGGGATGGCGGCGGTGTCCGCGCGATCCGGCAAGGCCCCGAACACCCGGTCGAGCGCGGCGGCGAGCGTGGCTTCGGTGAGGTCGCCCACCACGCCGACCACGAGGTTCTCGCGCGTCATGAGCCGCGCCAGGCCGGCGCGCAGATCGTCGGCCGTGATCGCGCGCAGCGAATCCGCCGTGCCGTCGTCGTCGCGACCGTAGGGGTGGTCGCCATAGAGGTGGGCGCGCCACTGCCGCCCGGCCTCGGTGTTGGGATCGCGCGCCTTCGATTCGATCGTGGCGAGCAGTTGCGCACGCATCCGCTCGAGCGCGTCGGCGTCGTAGCGCGGCGCGCTCACGGCCAGGGCGAGCAGTTCGATCCCCCGGTCCAGATCGTCCGAAAGCACGCGGAACGAACCGTAGAGCGCATCGCGCTGGGCCTCGAAGCTCATCTCGATGCCGACCTCGTCCTCCTTCTGCTGGAAGGCGTCCGAATCGAGGTCTCCCGCCCCTTCGTCGAACAGGGTGGACATCAGGCTCGACAGCCCTTCCCGGCCGGCCGGGTCGAGGGTCGCGCCGCCCTTCAGGGCAAAGCGTACGGTGACGATCGGCAGCGCATGGTCCTCGACGAACCAGGCGCGCACGCCCCCTGGCGACACGATTTCGCGAATATCCATCGCGGTGGCGACGAGCGGCGCCAGCGCCAGCAGCAGGAAGGCTGCGGCAACGACACGGGCGAAACGGCCGGCGAGAGCGAATCCGCGAAGCAGGACGGCGCTCATTTCGATCCCTCCGGTGCCGGAAGCAGCGTCCCGGTGGTCGATTTGGCATAATCGAGCCAGGCATTGGCGGCAGCCTTCACCTCATCGGCGGTCACCGCCTCGATGCGATCCGGCCAGGTCTCGATCTCCTCCACCGTGCCGCCGACGGCGAGTGTTGCGCCATAGATGCGCGCCATGCTCGACTGGTCGTCGCGCGCAAAGATCGTCGACCGCACGAAACGCTTCTTGGCTGCGGCGAGTTCGGCTTCGGTGACGCCTTCGCTGGCGAGTTTCTCGACCTGGCGACGAACCGCGGCCTCGACGTCGGCGATCCCGGTGCCGGCGGCCGGCGCGCCATAAAGGCCGAAGGTCCCGTAGTCGAGCCCTTCGCCCTGGTAATAGGCGCCGACCGATGTGGCGATCCCGTCCTTGACCACGAGCTGCTGATAGAGGCGGCTGCGGATGTTGCCGCCGAGGATCTCGGCCAGGAGGTCGAGCGCCTCGCCTTCGCCGCCCTTGTCGGTCCGGTAGGACGGCGTGACCCACAGCGTGCGGAACATCGGCAGGGAAACGCGCGGATCGGCAAGCGTCACGGTGCGGGCGGTGTTCTGTTCCGGCTCGCGCGGCCGGGTGCGCGGCGGCAGGTCGGGGCCCTTGGCGAGACGTCCATAGGTGGCCTTCGCCTCGGCGAGCACGGCATCCGGATCGACATCGCCGGCGACGACGACGATGGCGTTGTTCGGGGCATAGTAGCGCTCATAGAAAGACACCGCGTCGGCGCGGTTGAGCTGTTCGATCTCCTGGTTCCAGCCGATGACGGGAATACGGTAGGGATGGTTCTGGTAGAGCGTGGCGTCGAGTTCCTCGTCGAGCACGGCTTCGGGCCGGTTGTCGACGCGCATGCGCCGCTCTTCCAGGATGACGTCGCGTTCCGGCACGATCACCTCGTCGGTCAGCACCAGATTGCGCATGCGGTCGGATTCGAACGCCATCATCTCGGCCAGCGCCGATGGCGCCACCTCCTGGTAGTAGGCAGTGTAGTCATAGGAGGTGAAGGCGTTCTCCTCGCCGCCGACCGCGGCCACGGCCGCCGAAAACACCCCCGGACCATGGGTGCTGGTGCCCTTGAACATCAGGTGCTCGAAGAAATGCGCGATCCCGGACTTGCCGGCATCCTCGTCGGCGCTGCCGATCCGGTACCATACCATGTGCGTGACCACGGGCGCGCGCCGGTCGGGAATGACGACGAGCCGCAGTCCGTTGTCGAGGCTGAACTCGCTGACGGCGAAGCCCTCGGCCCGCACCGCCGGGCTGGCCAGGGCCAGCAACATGGCCGGCCATCCGAGCAAGGCCCATCGACGCAATCTCTTCATCCCCGCGCTCCCATGCGAATCGAGCGGTCCATCAAACCGGTTTCCAAGGCGATTCCAAGGCCGGGTCACGTCGCGGCGACCAGGAAACGCAGAACGGACTGGCCATAGTGGCGCTCATCGGCGAGGCGGAAGCCGGCGCCGGGATCGAACGGCGCGCCCGCGGCTTCCTCCACCACGCACAGGGCGCCGGGCTTCAGCCATGCGCCGGCGGCGGCGGCGGCGAGCGCGCGGCTGGCCAGGCCCTGTCCGTAGGGCGGGTCGGCAAACAGCAGATCGAACGGCTGCAACGTCCCGGCCTCGCCGAGATCGGTCGCGTCGCGGCGATAGATCCGGGTTCGTCCGGTCAGGCCGAAGGCCTCGACATTGGTGCGGATCAGGCCGCGCGCCTCGGCCGACTGGTCGACGAACAGGCAGAACGCGGCACCGCGCGACAGCGACTCCAGACCCAGCGCGCCGGTGCCCGCGAACAGATCGATGACGCGGGCACCCGTCAGCGCGTCGGGGAAGGCATGGGCAAGAATGTTGAACATCGCCTCGCGCGCCCGGTCGGTGGTCGGGCGGATGGCCATGCCGGACGGCGTGGCCAGCGCCCGGCCGCGAAACTCACCGCCGACGATCCGCACCGCGCC
>WPCK01253259.1_pt1 | contig 12207 bp, 13 predicted proteins | sample 5399851 | NCBI WGS metagenome assembly WPCK01 (sample SAMN12869471, study PRJNA574797) | sludge metagenome | isolation source: wastewater treatment of pH11 | place: China:Beijing | collected 2019-05-20
CCGTTTGCGGCGCGGGTCCTTGCGCGGCGGCAGTCCCTCCGAGGGATGCGGCCCCGGCGGTGACCGCGACCGAGCGCACGAAGCCGCGACGTGAGAGCGTCGTCTGGTCAGCCATCAGTCGCTCCCGTTCCCACTGTGCGATGCCGCCACGTCGCCGTCGCGGCCAGCGGCGCGAGGGGTTCGCAGCACCTTCAGGTACTCGACGAGCGCCCACACCTGCGGCTTCTCGAGCCTGCCCTCAAAGGCCGGCATGTCTTGCCTGGGCCCCTTGCCGTACGACATGCGCCCCTTCCAGATCTTGTAGAAGAGCACGCCCTCGGTGTTGAGCTCAATGCGCAGGTCGTCAGTGAGATCAGCAGCATAGGACGACTCGGGGCCGCCACCTTTACCCTCAGGCCCATGGCAGCGCGCGCAGTTGGCGGCGAAGAGCTCTTTGCCCCGTGCGATCGTCGCTGGGGTGGCCGTGAGCGGGCTCTTTTCGCTCGCGCCCCCCGGCGGCACCCACCAGCCGGGGTACTGGGCCCCGGCAGCCACAAACGCGACGCAAAGCAGAATCAGTACATTCATACGGCGACCGTGGGCACGTAACGAGCGACCGGCAGAAATGTGGCCGCTCGTGGGGACAGGCACTGGTTCATCGAGAGGGCTCGGCCGCGAATCCTACTCCAGAAGCGCACGGGTCTGCTCAGGCCGTGAGTCGGCGAGCGAGGCAGGGCGTCCGGCTCTCGGCCGTCGGCAGACTCCGCTCAGGCCAGAACGCGGGGGAGAGCCACCGTGACTTGGAGTCCCTTGTTCGTCGGCGGCGTGTCCAAGCGGATCGTGCCGCGATGCAGGTCGAGAATCCGCTGCACGATTGACAGCCCAAGACCGCTTCCGGCCGCCTGAGTGCCTGCCGCCCGATAGAAGCGACGACCGACGCGGTCGAGCTGATCTGCCGGAATGCCAGGGCCAGTATCTCCGACCGTCACGACGACATCAGTGGCGTTCACGGCTACTTCCACTTCAACTGCGGTGCCCGGGGCGCTGTACCGGATCGCATTGTCGACCAGGTTCCTGAAAAGGATTGCCAACAGTCCCGAATCACCGGAGACCATCGCACCGGTACCTTCATTGACCGCGACGTCCATGTCTTTCGCCACGGCAAAGGGGGCGAGGTCCCCAATGGCCGTCCGGAGCACGGGCCACAGATCGACCGACGCCGGGTGAAAGGACACCGCGTCCGGAGCCAGCCGTGCCAGCGTCAGCATCTGTTCAACCGCGTGGGTGGCGCGATCGCAGCCGGCAATCACGCCGTCGAGCGCTCGCGTGCGCTCGCTTGCGTCTGTCGCGCCGCGCGCCACCTGCGCCTGGGCGCGGATGCCGGCCAATGGCGTCCGTAGTTCGTGTGCGGCATCGGCCGTAAAGTTGCGCTCCTGCTCGATGAGCCCTTGGACACGTCTGAACAACTGATTGAGGTTGGTGACCAGACCGCCAATTTCCGCGGGAACATCCTGGACGTCTATCGGGGTCAAGTTGTCAGCGGCCCTTGACGCCACTTGCTGGTTCACGTGGGTCAGTGACTGCGTAGCGCGACCCACGGCGATCCAGATGAGCACGCCGAGCACTGGCAGCGTGAACGCCAGTGGGATCACGAAATTGCGCGCGACCGCGGTGGTAAGTTCGTCCCGTTCGTACAGCTGCTCGGCCACCTGCACTAACCGCCGGGTACGCGGCTCCCAGACGCTGAAGACGCGCCAGCGCAAGCCATCGACGATGGCATCGCTGAATCCCTCGCGCTCGAGCGATAACAGTGTGTTCGGCGCGTTTTGCGAATGCAGAGCGAGCTCGGTGCCGCCGTCCCACACTTGGAACATCACCCGTCGGCTGTATCGGTGCATGAGCGGTGCGTGCTCGGTGTCCACCTCGTGGTCGTCGTCGCGTTGACCTGACTGCACGCTGACCAGGGACGCGACCTGCGCCAGGTGTCCGTCGAGCACTTCCCCGACTTCATGGCGCGCGTCGAAGAAGCTGAGACTGGCTGCGACAATCCATGCCCCAGACACCGCCGATAGCAGGAGTACGAGCAACTGTCGGCGCAGGGAGCGACGGCGGGTCTCAGGCATGTTCACCCCGCGGCATCATGTAACCGACTCCGCGAATCGTCTTCACCACCTGCGGGCCCAGTTTGCGCCGCAGATGATGCACGTGCACTTCAACCGCATTGCTCTCCACCTCGTCGCCCCATCGGTACATGCGTTCCTCGAGCTGTTCGCGCGACAGGACGCGGCCGGCATTCAGCATCAACTCCTGCAAGAGCGCAAACTCCCTGGGCGCCAGATCGATCACCTGGCCGCCCAGTGACACTACGCGCGCGGCCGGATCGAGCACCACACGCCCGATCTGCAGGACGGGCGCTGGCTCGCCCTTCGAACGTCGCACGAGCGCACGCAACCTCGCCGCGAGTTCATCCAGATCGGTCGGTTTGACGACGTAGTCGTCGGCCCCATTGTCCAGGCCCGCGATGCGGTCGTGTAACGCGTCCCTGGCCGTTAAGACAAGCACCGGGACCTTGTTGCCACGGGCCCGCTCGCCGCGCAGAAGTTCGATCCCACTCACGCCTGGCAAGCCGAGGTCCAGCACGATGGCGGCAAACGGCTCGGTGCGGATGGCGGCTTGTGCGTCGCGGCCATCCTGCACCCAGTCGGCTTGGAATCCGCGCTGCTTCAGTCCAGCAGCCAAGGCGTCTCCGAGCAGCGTGTCATCTTCGACAATCAGCACGCGCATGTCGCTCCTTCGGTCAGGCAGCCACGGTCTCGATGGTCCACGCCCCGTACGCGATGATGAAGTGTGCGCCGCAGCTGCGGAGCACCTGCACGACTTTCTCACGCTTCTGGCGTCCGTGCACCGTCACATCAACGACGAGGTGCCCCTGCGCGAGTTCGGCTTCGTAGTGCCGGAGGTGATCGCCCTCGGTCGTCAGGCGCTGCAGAGCCCGTAGCGCGTGTTTCACGCTGCCGCAGCGGCTGCCCTCTGCGTCGATCTCGCGAATACCCTCGGCGCCGGAGAGGGCCGCCAATTCGTGCTCGGAGACACCTGCCCGTTCGAGCGTGTCGACGGCGGCCTGCGCCGTTCCAGCGTCGTCAATCACGGCCATCACCCGATTCGTCAGGTTCCATACCGGGTGTCCATTGGGGTTGGTCATCATAAGGCCTCCTTGCGTATCAAACGTGAATGCCGGCGTAGAAGTCGTGGCCCGCTCATCGCTCATCGTGTGCCTCACCACTCACCGCGCCAGGAAGCGCAGCACCGCTGCGAAGTTCCGTGTGCCGAATGCGGCCGCCGAGATTCGCGGTGTAGGCGAGCGAGCCCGCCGTAACCACCGCGAGAGCGAGGCTGGCGGCCAGTACCGGTCGGGCCGGCACCGCAGTCGCCCGTCCGCGCCAGAGGCCCACGAGCGCAAGGACACCCAGCGCCTGGCCCAGGACGAGAGAGACGAGCGCCGCCTCTTCGTGCGCCTCGACCCAGGGCTCAATGGTGCCCGCCACGCCTTCGATGGCCTCTTCTGCGGGTTCGCCCGTCAGATAAGTCGGGATGGTGGCCACGGCGGACAGCAGGAACACGGTCAAGGCCAGCCGCGCGAACTCCGGCCGCTGACGCCACATCGCCCAGGCGAGGACAGCGATACCGAAGGGAATGGCTAGAACGGGAACGTGGTTCAACATGAGGTGCAGGTGTGCGGCATTCATCGGTCAGCTCCTTTGGAAGCGTGTATGACCCCAGCGTAGGGGGCGAACCTTACCGCCCACTTAAGGGAGAGCACCCGGTAGAAGCAGAGGAACAGCACTGGTGCGAGCGTGCCCAGGTAGAGGAGGGTGGCCCACACGGTCGTGCTCTCACTCCCGAGGGCCAGACCGTGGACGGATGCGAAGCCAAACGCCAGAAAGCTGGCGTAGTGCAGCATCCGCCAGACCCGTCCACCTATGTGACGGCGCACCCGGAAGCTGCCGATGAGCAGCAACGAGAGCCACAGCGCCCCGCGGTGGGCATCAGCCCCAAGCGCTTCTGCCGGCTCGCCCGCTTCAAAGGCGGACTGGCGCATGCCGGCGCAGGCCTCGGCGTCCCGTGGGCGGACGTGGCCTACGACCTCGGCGATTGCGATCAGTCGCACTTGATCGCCGAGTTCCGAGAACTCGCAGGACTGACTCCGGAAGGGCTCGCCACTCGCAAGTGGTTCCACCCGTTCATCCTCGAGTCGCAAGCCGCTGCGTCGGCCCTTAGCGCACCAGTGGGACGAACGCGCCGATAGCACCTGGACCACGTGGATGGTCGATAGCACCCACGTGGCCACTCGCGGATCCCGTGTCGCAGAATCAGGCCTGGTTTTGATGGCCACCGATGCGAAACTGCAGGCCGTTTCGACCGCATTGCCCGCGAGCACCCGCTGCGCCGCGCTAAGTGATTGATTCTAAGGGAACTGGATTTGGCGGAGAGGGTGGGATTCGGACTGCGTCCACCTGTTGCAAACAAAGAACTTACGGGATTTTGACTTCCTCCAGATCCGCCAGAACCGCTCAAAGGCCCGGGTAGACGCACGTATCGCGCACGCGGCGCCATATACTGTTCGTATATGGCATACTGGAGCCGGAGGGTTCAACGATGCCCCGCACCGCCAAGGTCTTCATGACCAACCGCAGCCAGGCCGTGCGCCTGCCGAAGGAGTTCCAGTTCGCAACGGATGAGGTGCTAATACGCAAGGTCGGCGAGGACGTCATCCTCTCACCCCGCCCACGGGACTGGAAGACGTACCTCGCCTCGGCGCCGGTCGCGTCGGACACCTTCATGACCGATGTCGAGGACCTGCCCGCTCAGGAGCGAGAACCGTGATGCCGCGCTTCATGCTGGACACGGACACGTGCTCCTACATTTTGAAGCGCTCGCATCCCTTGGTCCTGAAGCGGCTGAAGTCCGTGCCGGTCGATGACGTCTGTATGTCCGTCGTCACGAAGGCGGAGTTGCTGTACGGCGTCGAGGTGTCGCCCCGTAGGGCCCAAGACGCCGCGGCCCTGGCGGCGTTCCTGCCATACGTTGAGGCGGTGGATCTCGATGAGGGCGCTGCACTCCACTACGCCGAGATCCGCGCGCACCTGAAGCGCCGCGGCGCCTTGATCGGCGCCAACGATCTCGTCATCGCTGCACACGCCAGATCCCTCGGCTTGAAGCTGGTCACGAACAACACGGCGGAGTTCGAGCGCGTGCCAGACCTCAGGCTCGAGAACTGGACCCAACCTCTTCGGAAGAAGCGCTAGCCCGCGCGTACCAGGTCTGTCCAATCGCGGTTGCGACGGAACCACGGCAGGAGTCGACGCACGAACGAAGACTTGACAGGCGCAGGCGTCGCGGTGTTTGATGGCGACGTTTTGAGCACTCAAAATTTTACTTTTGGCAACCGGGGCTTACTGCCCCTCGTGTTGGGCCTGCTGCTCAGCTTCCCGGCTGACTCTTCGGCCCAGAACACGCCCGGCCCGACGTCGCCTACTGCCCTTTCCGGCTATATGGAGGTGCACTACACGAACGCCGAACTGGAGGACGGTCAGCTCGATTTCCATCGCTTCATCCTCCTCATCACTCATCAGTTCTCTGACCGTATCCGCTTCGTCAGCGAGCTGGAACTGGAGCACGCACTGGTCGCTGGGCTCGAGGAGGCCGGCGAACTCGAACTGGAGCAGGCCTACCTCGACTTCCTGTTGTCGCGCAGCTTTAACGTCCGGGCTGGCATGCTGCTCATGCCGGTCGGCATCATCAACGAGCGGCACGAGCCGCCGGTGTTCTACGGCGTCGAGCGACCGCTGGTCGAAACGGTGATCATTCCAACCACGTGGTTCGAGCCGGGGGTCGGGATTCACGGCGAGGTCGGACGCGGGTGGCGCTATCGCGCGTATGTCACCTCGCCGTTGAATGCGGCCCGGTTCAGCGCGGAGGAAGGCGTGAGGGACGGGCGCCAGAAGGGCAGCCGGACCAACGTCGGCAAGGCCGCGGCCACCGGCCGCGTCGAGTACGTGGGGGTTCGCGGTCTCACCACCGGGGCGAGCTTCTGGGCGGGCTCGACCGGGTTCGAGTTCCGCCCGCGGTTCGACGTGCCGGTGCGGGTGGTCGAGGCCGATGCGCGCTACGCCCGCGCTCGCTTCGAGGGACGGGCGCAGGTCGCCCAGGTGACGATTGCAGGCGCAGGCGACCTCAACGACGCGATTGCGCGGACGACGGGCGTCAATCCGAACATCGCCAGAACGCTGCGCGGCAGCTACCTCGAAGCGAGCTACCGGGTCGTTTCCGGCGCCCGATTCGGTGACGTCGGCACCTTCGTGCGCTACGAGAACGTCGACACGCAGTTCCGCATGCCCGCGGGCTACTTGCCGCTCCAGGAGTTCGACCGGGACGCGTGGGTGGTCGGCGCCACCTACTGGCCGGAGCCCGACATCGCTGTCAAGTTCGACTACGTGCACCAGCGGAACCGGAGCGCAATCGTGCCGGCCCCGCATTCGTTCAACATCGGTCTGGGATGGTGGTTCTGATGCGAACGCTCCTGCTGGCCTCCGGTGCGCTGCTCTTGGGCTCGATGTCGGTCGCTCCATGGGCCGTGAGTCGCGCGCAGGACGCGCCGCTCGTACAGACCGTGGATGTGGCTGCTGAACGCTTCAGCTTCACGCCGTCCGAGATCAAAACGACCGTGGGCACCGTACTGACGATTCGGTTGACCAGCGACGACACCGCGCACGGCTTTCGAATCGTCGGCTCTGACGTGAACATCGAGATTCCGAAGCGCAGCCGCGGCACGGCGACGGTCACGTTCACGCCAGAGAAGGCCGGCCGCTACACCTTCGAGTGCTCGAAGCTGTGCGGGGCAGGTCATTCGTTCATGCGAGGCGTGATCATCGCAACCGAGGCACCGAAGGACGAGGAATGAGCCTGCGTTCACTCGCGCGTTCGGCGTTCGCCGCCACGACGGTGCTGTGGCTGGCCACGGCCTTCATCTTCGGGCAGGGCCGTCAGGTCCAGCCCGGTGACCCGCTGCCCGGGCTCACGCCTGCGGAGTTCGAGGAGTTCCGTCTTGGCCTGAACGACTTCCTCGAAGTCGAGACCGCGGAGGAAGGGCTGGGGCCGGCGTTCAACGGCGCCAGTTGTGCCTCCTGTCACAACGTCCCGGCGGTGGGCGGTGTCAGCCCGGTCGCAGAGGTTCGCGCCGGGCGTCGCTTGCTCGACGGTTCGTTCGTCGCGGTCGCGCCTGCCGGGGAATCGCTGTTCCATCTCTTCTCGATTCCGGGTCACGCATGTCAGCCAACGATCCCACCGGATGCAAATGTCATCGCCAGGCGGGTACCCATCCCGTTGTTCGGCGCAGGCCTCATCGAGGCCATCGACGATGACACCTTGGTGGCGTTGGCGGACCTCCAAAACCGCGGGCGCGACGGTGTGTCCGGCCGGGCGGCGGTCGTGGCCGATCGAGGAACGGGCGAACGGCGCATCGGCCGATTCGGTTGGAAGGCCCAGCACGCCACACTGCTGGCGTTCGGCGCCGACGCCTATCGCAATGAGATGGGCATCACGAACGATCTCTTTCCGACTGAAATCGCGGTGGGCGTGGACGCTGCGCGCATGCGCCTCTGCGATCCCATTCCCGATCCCGAAGACATCCCCGACCCGCGGACCCGTCGCCGAGGGATCGACAACTTCGCCAGCTTCATGCGGTTCCTGTCCCCTATCGCTCCTGAGCCGCTGGATGAGGTGGCTTCGGCCGGTGAGCGCATCTTCGCGGGCATCGGTTGCGCGGCGTGCCACGTGCCGGCGCTGGAGACCGGAGCGAACGCGAACCCTCGGCTCCATCGTCAGGTCGTGCCTCTCTTTTCCGATCTGTTGCTCCACGACATCGGCACTGGCGACGGCATCGTCCAGGCCTCGGCCGAGCCCACCGAGATCCGGACGCCTGCGTTGTGGGGCGTACGGTTCCGCCGACCGCTGCTGCACGACGGCTCGGCGGCCACGGTGGGCGATGCGATTCTGAGACATCGCGGAGAGGCCGAGTTCGCACGCACCCAGTACGAGCGGTTGAGCGACGGGCAGCGTGAGGCGCTTCAACGCTTCCTCATGACCCGGTAAGTGCCCACGATCTGCTACATCGCGTGTCGTGCGGGCCGGATGCTGAAGAACACGGCGACGCTGGGTGCCACACGCCCCTCGTAGCGAGGCGCCAGTTCCGGCGACAGCACGCTCAACGAGAAAGAGCCCCCGATCCCCGGCACGAGTCCCCGTCCCACTCGCAGGTGCCGCACATACCCCATTTGCACCTTGCCAAGCGGGAAGAGCGACAGGGAGTACTCATGCGCGTGCAGATGGTGGGCTGGCATGCGTCCGGCCTCCGCTCTGCCGAAGACCGTGTGCCGATCGGCGACGGTGAGGCTGCTCTCGAGGAGCGCGCCGATGCTCGTGGCGTCCAAGATCCCCCTGGACACGGCTTCCCGGGCATGGGTCGCACCCACAGCGACCGTCGTGGCCCAGAGCCCCGTCGCGCCGAACGGCACGTGGTACATCGCTGACGCCGTGGCACGCGTCACCGGCGGCTGCGACGGAAACGGGAAGTCCGTCGTGGCGTCGCGCAAGCGTCCGACGGACACCTGCAGCGCGAGTCGCTCGGTCGGGAGGAACGACAGGCGCCCCGCCACCGAGTCGAACCCGCCGAGGTCGAGGTCGGTGCGCCGCTCATCCGGCTCCCGTCCGTTGAACGCTGAGACCTCTGCCTTCCATCGCTGGTTGTGCAGGCCGAGCGTGACGAGGCCGAAGGTCACGTGGGTCGCGTCCAGCCAGTGGTGCGTGATTGGTCCTATCGGGTTCGGCATGGCAGACGCACGGTGCGGGTATCCGGGCGGGCCGAGCGCGGGCTCTCCCGCCACGCCGGCATAGACCTGCCACCGCCACGCTCCGCGGAGCGAGCGCTCGTAGTCGACGGCCAGTTCCATGACGAGATCGTGCGGCTGTTGGCGGTCGTGGATGGTGTCGCCGTCACAGACCTCGCCTGTCGCGAGGTAGTTCAGCGAGCCGCAGCCGGGCACCGTCCACGGCTCGGCGCTCAGCATCGTGCGCACACCGACACGACCGCCGCGAAGCCTTCGACGGGCCATGAGCATGCCCCAGTTGAGGCTGCCCGCCTGGCGGGTGCTGAAGCCGCCCGTTCGGTGGCGGTCGCGCGGTTCGTAGAGGCCTTGCACGATCACCGCCCCGTTGAGTCGAACGTCCCAGCCGCGCCACGGGCGGTGCACGCCGTACATCGGAGTGGCCGGTGGAATCCACGCCGTTCCAGACGTCTCTCGCGTCGGCGTCAACATCGCGCCGTCGACAACGACGTGCTCATGGACCTCCGTGGGCGGCGCGGGCTTCGGTTCTTGCGCTGACGTGGCCATTGGCCGCACCAGCAAGACACCCAAGAGCCACGCCGCTGCTTTCGGCCTCGTCATGCGCGTGCGAGCACTCAGACGGAAGGGGCCATGGTTGAACGCGAGTTGGCCTTCTACTCGGCGTACGCCAGCAGGCGCAGCGAGTTGGCGACGACTACCATGGTGCTGCCCTCATGGAGCAGCACGGCTGTACCAATGCCAGCCCACCCAATCAGCGTCGCGATCACGAGCAGCGCGATCACGGCCATCGAGATCGCCAGATTCTGCTTGATGATGCGCGCGGCCTGCCGCGACAGCCCCACCGCGAACGGCAGGGTTCGGAGATCATCGCCCATCAGCACCACATCCGCGGTTTCGAGCGCGACGCCCGTGCCCGCTCCCCCCATCGCGATACCCACAGTGGCCTGGGCCAGGGCCGGTGCGTCATTGACGCCATCACCTACCATCGCCAGAGGGCCGTGGGCCTGCATCAACGCCTGCACGGCCGACACCTTGTCCTCGGGCAGCAGGTCGGCTTTGACCTGATCAACTCCCAGCGTCTTCCCCACGGCTTCCGCCACTCCACGATTGTCACCCGTCAACATGACGAGCGGACGCAGTCCGATCTCCCGCAATCGGGCCAACACGTCGCGCGCCTCGGGCCGTGGCTGGTCGGCCAGACCAAGCACGCCTAGCCATTGCGACCCGTGCCGCACGATCATCACGCTGCGTCCGGCGTCCTGCTGCTGCTTGACGGCGACGTCGACGATGACGGGCACCTCGATCTGGCGATCCGTCCAGAGCCTTGCACTACCAATCTCGACCGATTGGCCTTCGACATCGGCGCGCACTCCGCGTGCGGTGATGCTCTCGAGGGGACCGGCTTCGGGCACTGTCAGTTGGCGGGCCGTGGCCGCTCGCACCACCGCCTGTGCTAGTGGATGCTGTGATTGCCGTTCGGCCGCGGCGGCGATGCGAAGCAGTGCATCGCCTGACTCGGCGCCGATGGCGGTGACGCCCGTCACCTCCGGCTGTCCCACCGTCAAGGTGCCGGTCTTGTCGAAGGTCATTGTGCGGAGCGTGCCGAGGTTCTCCAGATGCACGCCGCCCTTGATGAGCACGCCGCGACGGGCGGCCTGAGCGATGCCCGCCAGTACTGCTGACGGCGTGCCCAGGGCGAGTGCACACGGCGAGGCGGCTACCAGCAAGGTGAGGGCTCGGTACACGGCAGTCGACCACGTCGCCCATCCAACCAGCGGAGGCACGATCATGACCGCCACGGCCGAGACCAGCACGAGCGGCACGAAGACGCGCTCGAAGCGTTCGGTGAACTGCTGCGTCGGCGCTTTACTGGTCTGCGCATCCTCGACCAACCGAATCACCCGGTCCAGTGTGCGGTCCCCGACGGCTCGCGTCGTGCGCACCTCCAGTGCCCCCTCGCCGTTCACCGTCCCGGCGAACACGTCATCGCCGGCCGCCTTGTCGACCGGCACCGACTCGCCAGTCACGGGAGCCTGGTTGACGGACGATTGCCCCTCGGCGACGACGCCGTCGACTGGAATGCGGTCCCCGGGCCGGACGATCACCACCTCGTCGACCCGTACGGCCTCGACCGGCACCTCGACGTCCCGGCCTTCGCGGCGCACCCGCGCGACGGCCGGCGCCAAATCCGCGAGCGCACGAATCGCGCCCCGCGCACGATCCATCGCGTAATGCTCTAGCGCGTGGGCGAGCGCGAAGAGCGTCAGCAGGAACGCCCCCTCGGCCCACTCGCCAAGCCCAGCCGCTCCAAGCGCGGCCAGGAGCATCAGCAGATCGATGTCGAACGTGAACGCACCCTTGCGCCACGCCGCCACCGTGTGGCTGACCAGATCCCACGCCCCGAAAGCGTAGGCGGCCAGATACAAGGGAATCGACACGCGGACCGGCCAGCCCCAGATGCGCTCGCCGGCCCAGCCGAGTCCGAGCAGCACCGCGGCGCTGAGGCTCCAGACCAGCTCGCGGTTGTCGGCGAGGAGACGCCCCAGCTGAGCCACCGGCCTCTCACCGGCGGCTGGCCCGACCGAGAATCGCGCGTCCTCAATCATGCGCCGCAGCCGGTCCGCCGTGGTCTTCGAGCGCTCGAACTCGATGCGCACGCGGCGTGCGGCGACGCTCGCGGACACTTCCAGCACCCCCTCCTGCGCGCGCAGGAGACGCTCGAGCCGACGGCTCGCGTCCTCACTGGGCAGCCCACCGAGCTCGAAGGACGCATGCCCGTACTCCGCGGCCAACTGCGCGCCCGCGGCCGAGACACGTTGCTGCACTTCGGCCAGCGTCGTGTGCGACGGGTCGAAGTGCACACAGATGGCTCCGTCGTCGGTCGCATGCGCGAGCGAGACGCCGGCCTGCTGAGAGGTCAGGTCGGTGAGACGCCGGACGCAGGCATCCTGTGCGTCGGGCAGGTCCGGCAGGAGGAGCCGCAGTGGGAACGTGCGCGTGGAGCGGCTCATTCGCGCACCTCCGTGCGGTCGGACTCGAACCAGTGATACAACGCCGGCAACACGAGCAGCGTCAAGGCCGTGGAGGTCATCAGGCCGCCAATGACCACCGTGGCCAAGGGTCGCTGTACTTCGGCCCCTGCACCCGAAGACAGGGCCATCGGCACGAATCCCAACCCGGCAACGAGCGCGGTCATCAACACCGGCCGCAACCGCAGGTCCGCGCCCGTGAGGACCGCGTCTTCCACACTACGGCCTTGCCGGCGGAGTTCAATGAAGTACGACACCATCACCACCCCGTTGAGGACGGCGACTCCGAACAAGGC
>WPCK01174336.1_pt1 | contig 12194 bp, 14 predicted proteins | sample 5399851 | NCBI WGS metagenome assembly WPCK01 (sample SAMN12869471, study PRJNA574797) | sludge metagenome | isolation source: wastewater treatment of pH11 | place: China:Beijing | collected 2019-05-20
GCCGCCACCGTACCAGCGCACCCGCACACGATTGCCTTTCGTCTTCTTCTTGGCCACAACCTCCTTGGGCTTGGGCAACATCTTCCCCTTCACTCGCGGCCGCCCCACCTTGCGCTGATTCTGTGCCGGTAATGGTTCTCGTTGGACCACCGAGTCACTTTATGTTGGTAACCGTGGCAGCGGCACCTTGACCGTGGCTGACGGCGGCGAAGTCGTTACCGGCGAGTTATTTGCCTCACTGGGTAATCTCTTGGGAAATGGTACGATTACAGCGACCAAAGGAGCGGTGCTGGATGCCCCATTGCGGTTCGACGCCATCACCGGTAATCAGGTGAGCGTTCCATTTGGTTCGGGCGGTACATTAACCGTTTGCGCGGAAGGCGGTGTCTTAGGAGCGGGCTATAAGCAAAACAGCGGTTTGACGATAACGGGAGGAGTGAAGATTGCTTCCAGCACGGGTTACCTGGGGTATCAGCAGAATTCGACAGGTATAGCTGAGACATGGGGGGAAGGCAGCAGTTGGAACATTGAAGGCGATCTGATAGTTGGTAGTGGTGGTCGAGGGATCTTGCTTATTACGGGCGGAGGTCTGGTCAGTGTTGGTGGAACACTCAGAATCAACGACCACTCGCACGGCAGTTTCGTCAACATGGCATCTACCAGCATATTGGCCCTTAAAGGCGATGCCGACGATTCTCTGAACCAATTCTTAGATCTGGTACAAGGCACCGACGATATCCGTTTCTGGAACGCCACCTTGGGAAGCTGGGCGCCTCTCACCACCGCTACTTACGGCACCGACTACACGCTCGAGTACCTCACCACGGGCGATCTCGCTGGCTACACACTGTTGACGGTGGGTACAGCCATCCCCGAGCCCGCCACCTGGCTGCTGGCGGCGGGTCTGGCAATCTGTGGCCGGAAGGTCAGACGGCAGCGATCTGATGCCGGAGTTTGCTAAGTTTTTCCATTTCCCTAGACAAACTCCCGCTCGAAGCGCATCGTGGTGGTTGATGGGTACTTGTGCCACCTTTTCTGATCGGGTCAAAACCTGCGCCGACCGCATGGCCGAGAGCGGCGTGCCAGCCCTCGCCGGGCTGTTCGATCTCACCTCCCAGCGGCTCGTGCGTTATGCGGCGACGATTACCCGCAACCAACACGATGCCGAGGATGCCGTCCAGGCGGCGTTGGTCCGAGTCGCCGGGCAGATGCACTTCCTCTGCGATGCCGATACCCCCTGGCCGTACCTGTTGCGGATGGTGCGGAACGAAGCCCTGCAAATCGTCCGCCGCAAGAAGCGTTGGGCCCTGATTGCGAATCTCTCGGATCTTTTGACCCGGCGCTCGGTCGATGAACTGGAGCAAGAAGAATCGCACCGCGCGGTTTGGCAGGCCCTCCGCACTCTGCCCACCGAGCAGGCCGAGGTGGTCGTCCTCAAGATTTGGGAAGAAATGACCTTTGCCGAGATCGGCAAGATTCTAGAAGTCTCGACCTTCACCGCGGCGAGCCGCTATCGCTATGCGATGCAAAAGCTCACGCAGAAGCTCACCGCAGCGCACGTGGAGGTAAGATGAACTCGTTCAACGACAAACCATTCGACAACAATCAGGATCGTCGTGAACGCGAGAGCTTTGCTCCCATCGAGGCGATGATCCGCTCAGCCGGCAACTATGTGCGACCAAGCGACGATTTGCGGCCCCGCACGCTCGAGGCTGCCCGGTATGCCGGCGGCAAGCGGCGCTTAAACAAGCGAATTGCCGGTTTGGCTGCGGCGGTTTTGCTCATCGGTTTGTGCAATGTGCCGGGTCGCTTTGTGAGCACCGACATGGCCAGTAAGACATCCGAGGCCACGGTCATGCGGGAATTCGAGCTTCGTCAACAATCGGCCAAGAGCGCCGGCCTCTCGTTCAGCCCCACCTGGGCCTGGTTCGAAGCCTTCTGGGAACTGCGCAATCAGCAGGCGAAGCGCATTCACGATTGACGACGAAATCGGCTGATTCTTTTAGGCAATTCCGCGCCTGCCGTGCATCCTCTTGGGTGCATGCCACGTAAATGTCATCCCGAGGGAGGCTTGCCGACCGAGGGATCTGGGTTCATTCCGTGTACGCTTTCGTGGGCGTGTATCGGATGAACCCAGATTCTTCGGCTCGTGGAACTCGCCTCAGAACGTGTTTTGAAATTGCCGATTCCTATTGTGAGCCGCCGGGTACCCGCTGGGTGGGCTAGCCTCGGGTGATGGCCATGGAAGGTCCATTCCTGTATTACCCGATGCTAGCGCATTCGGCTCAGGCAATTTCAAAACACGTTATCAGAATGACGTTGACCGCAGGTACCCACGGAACAGTTCATCTACTGACAATGACCGATGTCTCACTAGAAGAAGTCTTAGCCCTCAACGAGGAACTCGCTTCGCTCGCCGCGGCGGGGATTCCGATCGACTTAGGCGATCCGCGGCAGGATACTCGTGCGGTGCTGGCTAAGATCAACGAGAATCTGGCCCTGCGCACCAGCCTGGGGCAATCCGTGAACACGGCTTTGGCCGAGGACACACAACTCCCCGCCGTGTATCGGTACGCCGTCTTGACGGGTCTCGAGGCCGACCGACCCGCGCTGACCCTCGATGGTGTGAGTCGGCAGCCACGCGCGTGGTACGATTTGCGCAGCGCGCTGGGGCACGCGTTTTTGCAGCCATTGATTTTGTTTGCACTCGCGTATTTGGGTTTCATTTTCCTGTGTCTGTGGTTCTCTCCCCAGCTCGAGCATATTTACGAGCAGGTCGACCAGCGGCCCAATCTTGGTGTGCGGATCCTGATGCTCGGTCGGCAGTGGATGCCCGTTTGGGTGCCGCTTGTACCGCTCGCGACTGCCGCCGCGATCTACCTCTGGAACACTCGTGGCCGAGTTACCAGACCTCAACTGATAGGTTCCGATCACTATCTGCGAACGGTTGCCAATGCCGCGTTTGCCGATCAACTCGCGAATCTGACGGCCGCGGGTGTACCGCTCGCCGAAGCCGTGCGCACCGCCGGCAACGTGTCTGGCGATCCCGCCTTGATGGCCGCGAGTGAAGTGGTTGCCACCCATCGACCGGGTGAGTCGCTCGCTGTGTCAGAGACGCAAAAGTTGGCGGCCTTGCCCCCGTTGCTGCGTTGGGCGTTGACGCAGGATTTGGGCGACGAACCGCTGCCCGACATGCTCCGCTTCGTCGGCGAGACCTATCGGCAGTCGGCCGAGCGCCAGGCTGGCATCTGGCGCGTGGCCTTGCCGACAGTCATCGGTGCGTTCGTCGGCGGGTTGATCCTGCTGTTGTTTAGCCTGAGTATGTTTGGCCCCTACATCGGCCTGCTCCGTGATTTGGCCGCGGGAGGAGCCGAGTGACGCGCACCTTTACCTATCAGGCGTTGACCCAAGACGATGAGCTTCGCACAGGCGAGATCGCCGCGAAGAACGCGACGGCAGCGCTCCAGCAGTTAGAGTCTCAGGGCCTGACAGTCCTTTTGATCCGCCAGGTGGAGGGCGTTTCGGCACCTGACCAACTGCAACCTCGCGCACGAACGCTCGCAGAGACGGCGGGCGAACAGTTGTTGCGGGACCGTGTGGCCCAGTTGTTGGAGAAACGCGCGACGTTGGGGCCGGCACTCGCCGCGTTTGCCGAAGAACTTCCCCGTGGTCGGACGAAGCGTGATCTCAAAAAGCTCGCCCGCCGCATTCAAGAGGGTGCAAGCGTCGACGAATTGACCAAACCCCCCGCACTTACGGACGTTTGGTTACCGCTGGTCGGCAGCGATTCGAGTTTCGGTGCCGGCCATCTGCAGGAAATGCTGGCTGAGGCCGAACGCGACTACGCCAATCGTACTCAGCTCACTCGCGACCTGGCGTACCCGACGATCGTGTTTCTGCTGGCGCTGGGGATTCTCGTGTTCCTAGGCATCTTCGTGGTGCCTACGTTTAGTGACATATTCGACGACTTTGATCTAGCGCTCCCCCGGCTAACCATGGTGGTTGTCTACTTTTCGAAGGTGCTACTTTACCGACCGCTCCAGTTTGCTCTTTTGATTTTCGCGCTAGCATTTGTCATCTATGTGGTCGTGCGGTTGTTGCGTCGCTGGATTTATCCGAGTCGCTGGCTGGGATTTTTCCTCGATGGCAACTCTTTGCAAGTGGCCGAGATGGCAGGCTTCGTCCGCCGTCTGGCCGAGGCGCTCAACGCCGGGGTGCCCCTGACCGACGCTTTGCTGATCGTCGGTGGAAACAGCAAACATCGATGGTTGCGCCGCGAGTCGCTACGAGTCGGTGATCAATTGATGGCCGGCCACGATTGCCACGAAGTTCTTAAAGACTCCGCGTTACCCGCGACGGTCAACTACGCCTTGCAAGCGGGCCCGCGGGGAACTCCTCATGTCGCGTTGCTTCAGTCGATTGCCGACACATACTTCGAACGTGTTCGCAATCGCTCCCGCTGGGCGACCGGATTCCTGCCCCAGGTGGCGATTCTTTGCATCGGAATCATGGTGGCCATGGTGGTGATGGCCCTCTATTTGCCACTTGTCTCGCTCATTAATGGTCTCAGTTGAAAAGCAATGGTCGAATATTTTCCAACATTCGCTCGCCTGTTCCGGTTTACTCCGCCAACGAGCCTGTTCCGCTTTCCCTCGTGGAAAAGCACGGCACTCTGGCCGACCGACACACTGGCCGCGAAACAGAAAGCCTTGATTCGGCTACTCAGCGCAGCAGCCACGGACCGTCTCGAAGCAGCGCCACTCATTCTTGCGTTGGCGGATGAACATCGTGGACGCTATCGACGTCGCCTGCGGCGGTTGGGGCGACGGTTGGCGAACGGAATGTCGCTGGCCGATGCACTCGAACAAACACCCGGCGTGCTTTCCGACGAACATGCATTGGCTGTTCGGTTTGGCGAGCAATCGGGCACTCTCCCTGCGATGCTGCAAGCGCTGCCCTCGCATCCCAACCAGGCAGAACTGCGCGTCGTGGGTCAACTCCGCCAAATCGGGTTCTATACAGCAATCACGGCGTGCATCTTTTTACTCATCATGACGTTTTTCATGATCAAGATCATCCCGAGCTTTCAAGCCATCTTCGAGGACTTTGATCTGGACCTTCCCTATCTCACGGTCTTGATGATCGCCACCAGCCAATTGCTGGTTGACTATTGGTTTCTGTTGGTGATTCCATTGCTGGTGATAGCCTGGTTGATTCTCTCGCAGACATCGCGCAGGTTTTTCAATCGCAACATCTCCTCGCGAATTCTCCGACCGATTGCTCAGCTCCGTATTGCGAATGTGCTGAGTTTGTTGGCGGTTAACAGTCGCGCGGGGCGGCCCCTGGCTGGTGCGCTCTCGACGCTCGCGCGTTACCACTTCGATCCCAAACTTCGGCACAAGCTGCTGTTCGTCCGCAACGAAATGGAACAGGGCGCCGATCCCTGGGAAAGCATGTCCGCTGCCAGGCTGATCACCGACGAGGAAGCCACGGCGCTTACCAAAGCCTCCTCCGCAGACACTCGTGCCTGGACGTTGGATCGGCTGGCCGACCTCAAACGCAGCAGAGTCGAAAGCCGCATCGACTTCTTTGTCTCTCTGTTGCAACCGGCGGTTACGCTGCTGGTGGCCGCCCTCGTGCTTTTTGTGGCCGTGGCTTCCTTACTACCTGTTTTCAATTTGACCTCGGCACTGACGGGCTAAATTTCCATGAAAAGTTGTCAGCTTAAGTTGGTGCGGATTTCTCGTGGGCAGCGGCGGGGACTACTGATGACCGAACTCATCGTGGCCGCGATCCTGCTGATTACCGCGCTCTCGCTGTTGGTGAGTCTTTCGTTTCGCACTGGCAAGCTCTGGCAGGATACACAGCACTACACGCTGGCAGTCAATGAGCTAACCAACCAGCTCGAAAGACTGACGGCCTTCGATGCGGCAGAAATCGACGAGCAGCTTGCCGACTTATGGCCGTCCGAGTCAGTTCAACTAGCGCTACCGAATCCACGCCTGTCCGCCGCGAAGCTTGTCGATGAGTTTGGCACGCGCATCAAGCTGGAAATCACCTGGGACCGCCCAGGCCACGCGAAGCCAGTCGCTCTCACCGCCTGGGTTGCCCCTCCGGCGAATGGAGACGTGCCATGAACATTCGTCGTGGATTCACTCTGGTCGAGATGCTCGCCGTAATTTCCGTGTCGAGCGTACTTCTGGTGATCGCGACCGGGGCCGTGCATCGTGCCATGCGTCTGGAACACCGTTGGGCAGATCAGGCCGATGTGAATCGAGTTCTGACGCGGTTGGCTCGGGATTTTCGCGCCGATGTCCATCGATGCCGCCAAGCGTCGCTCAACGAGGATTCGCTTGTGCTTACCGCGCTCGCGGGAGAGGTCGTCACCTACGAAGTTACCGCGACTGAGATCATTCGCGACGCGCAAGCTCCGGCCAAGGGCCGACAGCGGGAGTTTTATCGTCTGCCCGCGGACTGCCTGGCCAACTTCCTGATTGAAGCAGGCGAGCCGACGTGGGTTGAACTCCGCGTCACGCAGAGCCCGCAACTTCGCAACCTCCCTGCGCGCGTCGTGTTGAACGTCAAATCCGAGGCCGGACGTCTCATAAGGCTCGCCCAGTCGACAGGAGGCGAGCCATGATCCGCTCCCATCGCGATCGTTCTGGAGCCGTTTTGATTTGTGTGCTGACATGCCTGCTTGTTGTGAGCGGTCTGGCGGTGGCAATGCTCAAATCCGCACTGCAGGCGCGCCAAGCCGTGAGGCTCGAACGACACCGAGCACAGGCAGAACTGCTGCTCGAGGCGGGCATTCTCCGAGCGGTCGACAAGTTGTCGCACGATGCCGAATATCGCGGCGAAGTTTGGGAATTGCCGGCTGCCACACTTTCGACTGCGGAACCAGTCCGCGTCGAAATCGATCTCGCGACAACATCCGACGAGGCATCAGCAGCCGTTTCTATTGTTGTCCAATACCCTGCCGCCACGGCCTTGAGTATCCGACGTTCCTACAATTTTCCAGTCTCCAATGTAACAGGCTCATTTCGTAAGCCGTCCGTCGATAATGAGGAGTAACTCATGAATACTACTTCAAAGAAACTACGTCCGGGATTCACCTTGGTCGAGTTGTTGGTTGTGATTGCAATCATTGGTGTGTTGGTCGCGCTCTTGTTACCTGCGGTACAGGCAGCCCGCGAGGCGGCCCGTCGCTCGTCGTGTTTGAACAATATCTCGCAATTGGCGCTCGCGGTGCACAACTACGACTTCGCCGTAGAGAATCTGCCGGCGGGTACGATCAACCCCGACGGCCCCATTCGCAGCGAGCCGATTGGCAAACATGTGAGCTGGCTTGTGCAGGTTTTGCCTTATGTCGAAATGCGCAACGCCTATGACGCGTTTGACCAGCAGGCCGGTGCGTATGCTCCGGAGAACGCGGCTGTTCGGGCGGTGCCGGTCTCGTTGTTCATGTGTCCCTCTTACCCAGGGTCCGAAATATCAGAGGACGAGACTTCAGCGGTTTCGACTTACGCTGGCTGCCACAACGATGTCGAAGCACCGATCGATGCCGACAACCACGGTTTGCTCTTCCTGAACAGCGCGATTCGCTACGGCGACATTCGCGATGGTAGCTCTCAGACCCTGCTCCTGGGCGAGATATGGCCGGAGGTTGCTGGCCTTGATCCTCAGCAACGGCGTCTAAGCGACAGTTTGGGTTGGGTGAGCGGCACGCGTTCAACGCTTCGCAACACGAGTCGTATCAATCAGCGGCCACCACGCCGCGGCGAAGTGCAAATCGACATGACCGGACCACTCGACGTGGGCGGATTCGGCAGCGCGCATCCGGGCGGTGCCCAGATGGCGACGGCCGATGGTTCCTGTCGACACATCGACGAGGATATCGATCCTGAAGTGCTCCGCCAGCTAGGAAACCGGGCCGATGGTACATTGCAGAGCCGCTATTAACTCACTTTCGGCACCGACCAATGACCTTCGGCGCGATATTTGCGCTCCAAGAGGGCATTCGCTTCGGCGTCGTCAACGACTTGTTGCAGAGCGGCATCAAACTCCAAAGAGCGTTTGAGTCTGGTCGAAATATTGCCCAAGTGGATCGCCGTGTTCGTCGTCAGGGCCACATCGAGCGGCGCGTAGAGTTTCACCCCGCTTTTGGCCGCATCGATCCAGTTTTGCATGTGGGAGGCGACCTCGGGCTTCACCACGCCAGCGAGTTTCACGGGAACGCGGTTCTTCTTTTCATCAAAGACTTCGAACTTGCCACGTTTGCTGACAAACAGTTTGCCCTTCGTGCCGTAGAACTCAGCACCGGAATCGACGTTGTACGGGTAGTTGTTCGACCAAAGCCGTTGCTCATTGTCAGTGGGCGCCCAAAGGAGTCCAGTGAGAGGCGCTTGAAAGGATACCAGTTGGAAGATGAGTCATGAGCTGCTCCGCTTGGTGGTTTTGTACACGAGACCACCGAGGGGAGCGAGCGGATGGCGAACCGACTGGCGATGGATAAAGTACACGCGATCAAGAGTTTACGTGCGACGGGGATGTCGGAGCGGCAGATTGCCACGACCCTGTCGATCAGCCGCAAGGCGGTGCGGCGTCATCTGCGGATCGAGGCGTCAAAGGATACCAAAGCGCCCACCGGGGAAGCGCCCACCGGGTCCTCGGAGCCAAAGGGTACCAAAGCGCCCACCGGGTCCGAGGCTCCTCGGGAGGCGTCCTCGCGAAGCCTTTGTGAGTGCTATCAAGCGGTCATCCTGGAGAAGTTGGAGCAGGGACTTACCGCCCAGAGAATCCACCAGGATCTCCAGCACGAGCACGGCTTCTCGGGCAAGTACAGTTCCGTGCGACGATTTGTCCAGCGATTGACCCAGCGATCGGAACTGCCGTTTCGACGCATCGAGGTGGAACCCGGGTATGAGATACAGGTCGATTACGGTCAAGGAGCACGCTGCAAAGACCATCAAGGGAACTATGGCAAGACCCATCTGTTCCGACTTGTGCTGAGCTATTCCCGGAAAGGGTACAGCGAGGCCGTGCGGAGGTTGACCACGGAATCGTTTATTCGCTCGTTGGAGAATGCCTTCTGGGCCCTGGGAGGAGTTCCGAAGGTGGTCGTGTTCGATAACGCCAAGTCCGTGGTGGCTGAGGCCGATTGGTACGATCCAGAGCTGAATCCGAAGATCGTGGAATTCTGCCGGCACTACAACACCATATTGCTTCCCACGAAGCCCAGGATGCCACGCCACAAGGGAAAAGTGGAACGGGGAGTCGATTACGCGCAGGAGAACGGATTGCGTGGCCGACAGTTCGAATCGCTGAACGCCCAGAATGAACACTTGTGGCACTGGGAACAGAACGTGGCCGATACCCGTATCCACGGCACGACGAAGAAGCACGTCGGTCAGCTGTTTCAGAGCGTGGAGCGCCCCACGCTGAGCCCGCTGCCCAAGGAACGATTTCCTTTCTATGAGGAAGGAAGGCGTCGTGTAAGCCGCGACGGGCACATCGAGGTTCGGCGGTCCTATTACTCAGCACCTCCGGAATACCTGGGATGCGAAGTCTGGGTGCGTTGGAATGACCAGGTCGTACGCATCCTGAACCATCGCTTTGAAGCCGTGGCTCTGCACTGCCGGAAGGAGCCAGGTCAATTCAGCACTCTGCACGAACACTTGGCCAGTGAAAAGATCAACTCCGTGGAGCGGGGAGCGGACTATTTGCTGAGAAAAGCCCGCCTTTTCGGGCCCTATTCACTACGTTGGGCCGAGTCGGCCCTGCAGGAACATGGGGTCCGCGGCATGCGGATTATCCAGGGGCTGCTGAGTCTGAGTCGCAAGTACGAATTGTCCGCGATTGAAATTGCCTGTGACAAAGCCTGGCGGTCACGCGCGTTCCGCTACCGTGTCCTCAAACAACTGCTGGATCGGCAAGGTCCCACGCAACAGACCATGGAGTTCCTCGATTCGCATCCGATGATTCGACCGATGTCGGAGTACGGAGAGTTTCTCAGAAGTGCTATTCAAGGAGGATAACGCATGTCGGACGGACTACTACCAGTATTGAAGAAGCTTCGGCTTTCCGGTCTCGCGGAGTCGTTGGAGATTCGACTCCACGAGGCGGCCACCACGGGACTGAACCATCGCGACTTTCTGGAACTGCTCCTCCAGGATGAACTGATGATCCGCAACGATCGGCTCATCGGTCGCCGGATCAACTCGGCGAACTTTCGTGAAGTGCGAAGGTTGGAAGACTTCGATTTCGGGTTCAATCCCTCGATCAAGAAAGATCGGGTGTTCCAGCTGGCGACGTGCAAGTTCGTTCGGGAACGCCAGGATGTGCTTCTGGTGGGTCCTCCGGGAACGGGCAAGAGCCACCTGGCACAAGCCATCGGCTTGGCTGCGATTCGTTGTGGCTTTACAGTGTTCTACCGTTCCATCTTTGACACGGTTCGAGATTTCCTGCACGACGAGGCGTTGGCAGGCCAGGAGCGAGTACTCCAGCGTTATTTGAAACCCGAGTTGTTGATCATTGACGACATGGGGATGAAGCAATTGCCGAAGCGATCGGGAGAATATCTGTTCGAGATCATCCTCCGGCGACATGAAGTCAAGAGCACGATGATGACCAGCAACCGTCCCCTGGAAGACTGGGGCAAGTTGCTGGGCGACGTCCCCAGCGCCGCAGCTATTCTGGATCGCTTTCTGCACCACTCCGAGGTGCTCCAAATGAGCGGCAAAAGCTACCGGCTGAGCGAACGGGAAAAAGGATCAAAAGATACCAAAGCGCCCACCGGGTCCCCGGCCGATGTAAAGTCACGGACATGAGGTCAAAGGAGACCAGTTTCAGGAACTAAACCCACTCTCTTCCGACTGGTACCCTTTGAAGCGCCCACGAGTGGTATCCTTTCAAGCGCCCAACGACAGTTTAGCATCTTCTCTTTCCACGCCCGTATTCAGACCCCAAAAAGAATATTAACCAACTCACGTCGCAGCTCGTCGTCGATGCGTTCTCCAACTTGCAACCTCAACCACAATCGTTCGCCGTTTCCCAACAGCCTACTTCCGATGATAGTATCCCAATACGGTGAGCACACGTCATCGAAACGAGCCATCGAACTGTCGATCGCAAATCCATCTGCGCCCGGGCCTTGTACTGACCGAAGCGATTCTGAGTATTCCCCGTGGGCGAGGGGAGCGTAAACCTGAAAGTCTCGAACTCGATAGGTCACATTCAGTCCCGGCGTGTCAAATCGACTTGTTGCCTTAATCTTACGACTCGCCAAGATAGTTGAGATTTCTTCACGGAGCTTTCCGAGCGTTACAACGGGCACCTCGGCAGCTGTATAAGACCACACTGCTGCCCCGTGCCACGGTGTTATATCGACGCGGACGTGCTCTTTTTCGAAGTCAACTACAACCTGCTTCTTTCGACCGTTCTTGTGGCCGAAGATGATGTTCCAGCCACCCCCTGTCCCGTCGGGATTGGCTTGGCCAACCAACTCTGCCTCAAGTTCATACCAATCGTCGCCTTCCCCAAGCTTAATCTTGGCTGCCTTGACGGCCTCCGAAATTCCCATGGCCGGCTTTACCCTTGAATCCCAACTAGCTATTTCGGCAAATGCAGGATGCCCTGAAAGCACCAGACAAATTAGGCATTGAGAAATGAAGTTCTTCACAGCATGTCCCCCGACGGTAAAGGTCTGTTCTACTTGACGCGCAACGGAGGTGACATACCTTCGTCGTTCCGTATTGCCGGCCACGGCGGCTTCTTGTTTAGTTGGGCGAATTCCCAGTCAGGCCAGGGGCGTGCAAGGTGAAGTACCTGATCCATGGAACAAAACCAGTTATCCGCTTTGTCGCGAGGTACGTCCGGACGTTGCGGGCAAGGGGATTTCGGTTTTCCTTTCGGCTTGATGTTTTGTTTCCACCCAGGTCCCAACCGATTGCCGCCGCCCGGCCAACGGTGTAGGAACCCCCTTCCTACAATTCCCCAGGTGTTTTGTGCTGCGTCATAAAGCGCATCGCTACCGTCGCCTACGCAAGTAACGCCTGAGCTCGACTTTTTCCGTTTCATGCGGCTTGTGCGAGGCCGAAGTCGAGGACGGCGCGAATGGGGTCGGGGAGTTTTTGCACGGCAAGGCCGCCTGGCACTTGTGCAAAAACCCATTCCATCCACAGATAGCGGCGAACGCT
>WPCK01267003.1_pt1 | contig 12187 bp, 9 predicted proteins | sample 5399851 | NCBI WGS metagenome assembly WPCK01 (sample SAMN12869471, study PRJNA574797) | sludge metagenome | isolation source: wastewater treatment of pH11 | place: China:Beijing | collected 2019-05-20
CCTTCCCCATGACCGGCGCGCAGGTCTTCGCGCGCGCGTGCAGGGAAGAGGGCGTGGCCGCGATGTTCGCCTGCCCGGGCAACTACCCCGTCATCCACGCCATCGCCTCCGCCGGCATTCCCGCCTTCGGCGGCCGCCATGAGGGCTCGATGGCTCACGCAGCAGACGCGTTCATCCGCGTCACCGGCGAGATCGCGGTGACCTCCGGCACCGAGGGGCCGGGCTTCACCGACATGATCTGCGCCATCGCGTGCGCCAACGCCGCGCGCACGCCGCTGCTGGTGCTGGCCAGCAACATGACCATCGGCATGGAAGACACCGAGGCCGGCATCCAGCTCGCCTACCAGCAGCCCACCACCGAGGGCATGAAGAAGTACGGTAAGCGTCTCATCGTGCCTCGGCGCGTGCACGAGTATGCCGGCTACGCCTTTCGCCAGCTGCGCAGCGGGGTGCCACGGCCGGTGCACCTGGACTTCCCCGCGGAGGTGGCCTCCGCGACGTTCAAGAGCGCGACCGAGCTGGACTACTTCCACGACAAGTCCCGTTACCGTACGGATTCGCGCCCTCACCCCTCGCCGAAGGACATCGCGAAGGCCCTGGACCTGCTGCGCAAGGCCGAGCGCCCGATCATCGTCTCGAGCAACGGCGTCTTCTACGCGAAGGCCTGGGACGCCCTGAAGCGCTTCGCGGAGAAGGCGCAGATTCCCGTCGTCGAGTCCGGGGCGATGAAGGGCCAGTTCTCGGACGGGAGCCCGCTGTCGGCCAACGCGGCGCCGGGCGCGCTGGCCAGTGCGGATGTCGTCGTGCTGGTCGGCCAGCACTGCATGCCCACGGTCGGCGAGTTCGCGTTCGGACCGGACGCGCGCTTCATCCGCATCGATCAGGCGGCAGAGGACATCGGCCGGAACGTCCCGATCGACGTGGGCATCGTCAGCTGCGAGCTGGCGGCGCTGGAGGCGCTGGCGGACGCGACGCCACGCATGAACCACGATGCCTGGATCGCCGAAATCGCCGCCGCCCGGAAGAAGTTCGAGGACCAGAACCTCGAGTACTACAACACCGGACTGAGCTACAGCGACGCGGTGCACCCGGCCGTCATCGCGAAGGAGCTCGGCGATTTTCTCTATCGCGGATCGCTGCCGAGGGAGCAGACGAGCGTCGCCTCCGGCGGTTTCGGCATCGCGCGCTACGTGCGGCGCGAGCTGCGCGGCTTCCGCCCCGGCCAGATCATGAACGGCGCGTACCAGTACGGGGCCATCGGCCCGGACGTGGGCTATGCGGTCGGTGTGGCAGCGGCGGTGCAGCTCGGCGTCGGACCGCAGGCGGCGCACAAGGGCCATCCGATCATCTGCACGACCGGCGACGCGGGCTTCGGCTACACGTGCATCGAGATCGACACGATGGCCAAGTACAAGCTGCCGGCGGTGATCATCGTCTACAACAACAACGCGTGGGGCACCTGGACCGGGGCGACGCAGGACCCGCGTGCGCTGCCCATCCACCTGTTTCAGGAGAACCTGCGCTACGACAAGCTGGCCGAGGCGCTGGGCGGGCATGGCGAGTACGTGACGAGGCCGGCGGGGTTCAGGCCCGCGCTCGAGCGCGCGTATCAGGTGGCCGCACGCGAGGGCCGTCCGGCGGTGATCAACTGCCAGGGGAAGAAGGAATTTTGGGATCGCGCAACGTTCCCGCCAGGGTCGCTCGGCAAGATCGAGCCCGGCGTGATGTCGTACTACCACTGAGCGACCGCGTGACTGCGGCCCTGCAGGCGTACGCGGATCGCGGCGTGTTCGCCGGATTCCGCGGCGAGTCACTCGGGCGAGGGCGCACGGCGTTTCACTTCCAGTGGTTGCTCCGCCGTCCCATGCACGCGGTGTTCAAGGCGCACGCCGGGACGCTGACCTTCCCCTCCCTGCTCCCCGGCATCGAGCCGTCCTCGCCGATCGCGGCCGGGCTGAACGCCATCGTCGGGTCGCGGACGTCCCGGACGCTTCCCGCGCACAAGCGGCTGGACGGTCGACGCGCGCGCCTCTCGGGCGGGGTGCGGCTCGGCGACTGGTCGCTCGTCGTGACCATTCGCGGCGCGAACCACGAGTACGCAGTGCGCCACGCCCTGAACCTGATCAACGAGCTCTTCCTGTTCCTGCACGAGTCCTATCCCGAGTACCTGATCGAGCGATTCGGCCTGTCTCCGGAATAGGCCTCGCTTCGCTCCGCGTCACAGAATCTTCACTGGAACACCGCGCCAGCCGTCCGCATACTGAGCGTATCGATGACCTCATCACGTGCGCTCCTCGCCGGTGCGGCGGCCCTGCTCGTGGTGGCTCACGTGGCCGCGCAACAGGGCCCAGGGCCCGGGCCGGGACCGGGCCCGGGCGGGCCCGGACCCGGTGGCCCCCCGCCGATGCTGCCGGATCTCACGGTCGCCGAGCGTCAGGCGTTCATGGTTGGCGTTCGGGCCTTCAACAGGGTCTACACGACAGCAGACGGCCTCGGACCGGTGTTCAACGACGATGCGTGCGCGCCGTGTCACCCTGCCGGAGGCGCCAGCAACCGTCTGGTCACGCGCTTCGGGCGTAACACCACCGAGGGCTTCGACCCGCTCGGACACTTCGGCGGCTCACTCGTGCAGGAGCGCGGGATTGGTGCGATCACGACGGCCGACAGGACGCACGACTTCCGCGGCGAAATCGTGCCCGCGGAGGCGAATGTCGTCGCACGCCGGAGGTCCCAGTCTCTCCTGGGCCTCGGCTTCGTGGACGCCGTCCCAGACGAGACCTGGCTGTCGATCGCCGAGCAAGAGGCGGCGGCTGATCCCTCGACCGCCGGCCGCGTGCAACTCATGTTCGACCCCAACACGGGCGGCACGCGCGTGGGCAAGTTCGGCTGGAAGGCGCAGGTCCCCACGCTGCGCGCCTTTGCCGCCGACGCGATGCTGAACGAGATGGGGATCACCAGCCCGGGCTTCCGTGACGAAGTCTGCCCCCAAGGCGACTGCCTCGCGCTCGGCTTCAACCCCACGCCCGCGCTGAACGACGACGGTCGCGACGGATCCGCGATGACCGATTTCATGACGATGCTCGGACCGCCGTTGCGTGGCGTCGTGAGCGAGGAAGCGGTGGCCGGGGAGCTGCTGTTCGAGCAGATCGGCTGCGCCTCGTGCCATCGTCCGGCCATTCAGACGGGACCCCATGCGATTCGCGCGCTCGATCGCGCCGTGTTCCGCCCGTACTCCGATTTCCTGCTGCACGACATGGGGAACCTCGGTGACGGCATCGCGCAGGGCATCGCCAGTGGCCGGGAGATGCGCACGGCGCCACTCTGGGGCCTGCGCCTGCTGAACCGCTACCTGCACGACGGATCGGCGCAAACGCTCGACGAGGCCATCCGCCGTCATGGCGGCCAAAGCAGGGCCGCGCGGGACCGCTTCGGCGCGCTGAACGAGTCGGAGCGCGCGGCGCTGCTGGCGTTCCTTGGGTCGCTCTGACGCGGACGGGGCTCGCCCGGCCGGACGTGCAGCCTGGCGCCGCCGCCCTCAACGCTTCGTGTCCACAGACGCGCAATCCGGCCACCTGAGAGGCGGCTCACCTCACGGCACTCTGGTGCAGTAGACGCCGCCGGTGCAGGACTCGGGCACGTAGGTCTCGCTTTCGACGAACCACTCGCTGCCCACCTTCCGCCACTTCGCGAAATAGCGGCCGGTCAGCCGAATCTTGCCGTCTGGATCGGTCCAGGACCCCGTCCACGTCCCGTACTCCGACGCCATCTGCCACGGCGCGAACACGCGCACCTCAGCCGGCGTCCGCACGTAGAGAACGTCCGGCCTCGTCGTGAACTGCTCGGCGAAGCTCTGCTCGTTGGCGATGCGGCTCTCGCGGTGTACGGAGTTCGACGTCACGACGATGACGTTGTCGGCGAGGATGGTGCCGACACCCGCCACATCATGGCGCGCGATGGCCGCGTTGGAGGAGGCGCGCCGCGCCCGGATCTGCCGCTCGTCTTCGGCGGACTGCGCACGTAGGGGAACCGACAGGGCCGCCCCGACGAGCAGGAGGGCGGCAATCGAGCCAGAGCGAGGAGGCGCCATCCGCACAGTCTGCCCCAGGCCGGGTTGCGGGGTCTCTATGAGCAACGGCTTTGTAAATTAGAAAACACTTTCTATAATACAAGACATGCACCGCCGCTCGATACGGGCTCTCGTGCGCAGGCGGCTGCGCGCGGCGCCGGCCGTGGTCCTGGTCGGGCCTCGCCAGGCCGGCAAGACCACGCTCGCCCGCAGCCTCGGCGCCCACTATTTCGATCTCGAGCAACCCGCCGAGCGTCTCCGTCTCGACCTGCAGTGGACCACCATCGAGTCCGGCCGCGGCCTGGTCGTCCTCGACGAGGCCCAGACCTGGCCCGACGTCTTCCCCCGGCTCCGCGGTGCCATCGACCGCGACCGGCGCCGACGCGCACGGTTCCTGCTCCTCGGCTCCGTCTCGCCCGCCCTGATGACGCAGGTCTCCGAATCGCTGGCCGGCCGTCTGGCCATCGTCGAGCTGACGCCCTTCACGCTGGCCGAACTGCCGCGGGTCGCACTCGATCGGCAGTGGCGGGTCGGGGGCTATCCAGACGGCGGCGTGCGCACGGGGCGGGCCTTTCCGCGATGGCAGTTGGACTACCTCACGCTGCTGGCGGAGCGCGACCTCCCGGCCTGGGGACTGCCGGCCAAGCCCCAGATGACGCTGCGCCTCGCGCGGATGCTCGCCGCCGTACATGCGCAGGCGTGGAACGCGTCTCAGGTCGGCCAGAGCCTCGGGCTGTCGTATCACACGGTCAACACCTACCTCGACTACCTCGAGGGGGCGTTCCTGATTCGCCGCTTGCTGCCGTACCACGCCAACATCGGCAAGCGTCTCGTCAAGAGTCCCAAAGTGTATTGGCGGGACACCGGGCTGCTGCACGCCTTGCTCGGCCTGGGCGAGGAGTCCGCTTTGACGGATCAGCCGTGGGTGGGCGCGAGCTGGGAGGGCTTCGTCATCGAGCAGATCCTTGCCGCGCTGGCGCAGCAGGATCGAGCCGCCTCGGCCTACTACTTCCGCACCAGCGACCAGCATGAAATCGACCTGGTCCTCGAAGCCAACAGCGAGTTGTGTGCCATCGAGATCAAACTCTCGACCGCTCCCGGCCCCGACGACATGCGCCGGTTGAACACAGCAGCCGACCTGATTGGCGCGGGTCGTCGTGTGCTGGTGTCACAGACGCGGCAGGTCGTGACGAACGATCGCGACGTGTCGTGCAACCTGCCCTGGCTGATCCGCCATCTGCCAAGAGCGCTCGGCCTGTAAGGCGCTCTCCGCGCATCTTTGCCATCTGCGCCATCTGCGGCCCATCTGCGCCATCTGTGGCTACGCGCGATCCACTCACCGCTGCTGGCGATCACGCGGCGCCACGCACGCGAAGTTCGCCGCGTCGTCGATGCTGCCCTGCCCCGTGTAGCGCGCCACCTGCGGATACGGGCAGAGTGGACGCGTCCGCACCACCGCGCCGCCCGTCACCTTCCTCGCCACAAGCGTGTCGGGTGCCTTCCCTTTCTCCACCCAGTCGATCACCGCCGTCACGGCGTCGTTCTGATCCGGACCGACGCCGCCGGCGCAGTGCGCCACGCCCGGCATCATGAACAGCCGGGCAAAGTCCTGCGCGCGTGAGTTGCCGGCCACGACCTGCTCGTAGTAGGTGACGCCCATCATCGGCTGGAGAATCTGGTCGGCCCAGCCGTAGGTGATGATCAGCTTGCCGCCGCTCTGGCGAAACGCCGAGAGATCGGCCTGCTTGGCATCGGCCGTGCGGCTCCAGCGGCTGACCAGAGCCGCGGCACGATCGAAGTCGACCTTCGTCGTGTCGTACTCCGGCTGCGGCGGATCGAGGATCAGATAGCGCATGACGCCTTCGCCGAGGTTGAAATCCGCGGGCTTGGCGCCGGGCTTCGCGGGCACGATGGCGCCCACCCACCCGCTGGCCGCCACGCCATCCGGTCCGGTCGCCACGGCTTCACTCCCCGGCATGAAGCCGGTCATGAACGGCTTCTTGTTGCTCACCGGCCCGCGATAGATCGTGTTGACCGCCGCGGCCTGGGCCGACGTGAGGCACCCGTCCCCATCCGTGCCGCGGCTGCAGGCGGGCACGTCGCGAGCGGCATCGAACCGGCACGCGCGCGGGTCGTCGATCAGCCCGTCCTTCAGACCGTCCACTTCGTCGCACTTCTCCATCACCTTCTGTGCGACCACCGCCATCTTGGCCGGCGTGACCGGCGCCTGGCTCAGGGCCTTCTGGTTCCAGATCGCGCCCACGCTGAATCCGGTCTGATCGACCCACGGCGCCACGGCGACGATGCCGTCGAAGTCGCTGGGATAGCGCTGGGCCTCGAGCAGCCCCTGTCGCCCGCCGTTGGAGCACGAGTTCCAATACGAGTAGGTGACCGCACGCCCGTAGTACTCGTTGGCGACGCGCTTGGCGGCGTCGGCGGTGACGTGCACGGCGCGGTACGCGTAGTCGATGGCCTTCTGCGGGTTGCTCAGGATGAAGCTGCCGCTCGGCTCCTTGCGGGAGTCGTGCCCGGTGTCGGTCCGCGCGTGCACGAATCCGTTGGCGAGAGCCGCGGTGCGCTCGGCGCTCGTCGGGGTGTCGACCGGCTGGCCAGCGAGGCCACCGTTGCCGGTCATGTAGAAGCGCTGGTTCCAGCGATCGGGCAGGTTCACCTCGAAGGCCACCTCCGGCGCGATGCGCCCGGTGACCCGGCAGTGCTGTGGCGCGTCGGTTGTCGCCTGGACAACGCGAGCCTGGATCGACACGACGCCGTCGCCCGTCAACGTCGAGAGGCTCTCGCACGACCGCTGCGGCGGCACGTTGGCGGCGGTGTAATTGGCCAGCGACGTCTTCGCGTTGGCGAATGGCTGGGCGAAAGCCGGGAGGGCCACCGCCGACAGGGCGCCCATCAAGACCACTGCGCGCATGATGCGCTCCTTTCAGCGGCAGAATCTAGCACGCCCTGACACGATCCGCCTCCGCGCATCTGCGCCCATCTGCGTCATCTGCGCCATCTGCGGCCCATCTGCGCCATCTGCGGCCCATCTGCGCCCGTCTGCGTCATCTGCGCCATCTGCGCCATCTGCGGCTCATCTGCGGCCCATCTGCGGCCCATCTGCGGCTCACAACGCCTCGATCACTCCCTGCGCCCACGCGATCTCGTCGTCGTTGATGGTGTGCCCCATGCCCGGATACAACCGCTGCGTGACCGCGGCGCCCATCCGCGTGCACAGCGCCGCACTCTCGACGACGCGTGTGGCGGGCACGTGGCTATCGATGTCACTGCATCCGAAGAAAATCGGCGTCCCCTCGAAGCGGCCCGACTCGTCCCATCGGGTCCCAGGCGGCCCGATCGCGCCGCCGCTGAAGGCGACCACCCCGCCGAAGCGCGAGGCGTGACGGATGGCGAACTCGGTGGCCAGGCATGCGCCCTGTGAGAACCCGATCAGAACCACACGCTCGCGTGGCACGCCGGCGCCCTCTGCCCGCGCCACCAGCGACGCCAGCACCGCGAGGCCGGACGACAACCCCGGCTCGTTGCTGGCGATGTCGGCCAGGAAGCTGTTGGGATACCACGTCCGATTGGCAGCGGCAGGCGCGAGATACGTCACCCCCGGCCGCGCCAGGCGTGGCACCAGATCGAGGATGTTCTCCGGTCCAGCGTTTCGCCCGTGGACCATGATGGCCACCACCCGGGCCTGGCCCAGGGGCACGCCTGCCTCCAGCACCGGCTGCTCCGCATGCGGACCCATCAGCGGTACTCGACCGCCGCGAGGTTGGCCTCGATGGAGGCGCGGTGCGGCTCCTCCCACGGTGGGAGCTTCAATCCGCGGCCCAGCGACGCCAGGTCCTCGTCCACCGTGAAGCCAGGCTGTATCGTCGCCACCTCGAAGAGCACGCCGCCCGGCTCCCGGAAGTAGATGGACTGGAAGTAGCAGCGGTCACGCACCTCGGTGACGCCGCAGCCGATCGCCACCAGCTCTTCGCGGAGGCGCAGCTGCTCCTCCTGCGTGCCGATGGCCATCGCCACATGATGGACGGTGCCCAGCCCGTTGATGGCCGGAATGGCGTCCACGTCCTCCACGACATCGATGAGGTGTCCCGGCGCATCGCCGCCGGCGGCCAGCCGCGTGCGGTTGGCGACGATGCCGACCTCGTTGTACCCGAGCACGCTGATCATGAACTCCACGGTCGGCGCGGATCGGCGCACGAGGAGTGTGACGCTGTGGAGGCCGCGAATGGCCGCATCGAGCGGCACCTCGGGGCCTGCCCACGGCGCGCGGGTGTCGCGTTCCGTCCCGACGAGCTCGAACCACAGGCCCGACGGATCGTCGAAGCGCAGCACCGTTTCGCCGAAACGCGGTGCGACCTCCTCCACCTTCACCCGCGCGTCGCGCAGTCGCGCTCGCCAGAGGTCCAGCGACGCTGCCGGCACCGCGAAGCTCGTCGTCACCACCTGGCCAGCGCCCTTGGTGCCCACGCGCACGCCGTAGCCCTTGTAGGGGAAGGTCGTCCAGATGGTGCCCGGTGCGCCGCGCTCGGTGCCGTAATAGAAGTGGTAGACGTTGTGGTTGTCGAAGTTGACCGTCTTCTTCACCAGCCGCATGCCGAGCAGGCGCAGGCAGAAGTCCAGGTCCGCCTGGGCGTCGTCCACCGTCGCGGTGACGTGGTGCAGGCCGAGGACCGTGTGGGTCATACGCTGATTCTATAGACTGCACGGGCATGTCGCCGACTCGCTGCGTCCTCGTCGGTCTGCTGATGGCCCTCGCCGGCTGTGCGGAGGGGGAACCGCCGCCCGACCTCGTCTTCACCAACGGCCGCATCTGGACGGGCGATGCCGCCCAACCCGAAGTGGAGGCCCTGGCGATCAGGGATGGCCGTATCACGTTGGTCGGGCCGACGGCCCAGGTGGCGGCCGGGAGTGGGCCGGCTACGCGCATCGTGGACCTGCGCGGTCACCGCGTCGTCCCAGGGTTCAACGACGCGCACTGGCACCTCCCGACGCGCCGAGCGGCGGAGCTGGCGGGCGCCGGATCGGTCGAGGCCATTCAACAACGGCTCGTCGAGTTCACCCGCACGATCGGGCCGGACGAGTGGGTCGTCGGGCGCGGGTGGGGGCCCTCGGACTTCCCGGATCAGCAGGCACACCGTCGCTACCTCGACACCGTACTGCCCGGCCGTCCGGTCGTGCTGACCGACCGTGATGGACACCAGGTGCTGGCGAGCAGCGAGGCCCTGACGCGGGCAGGTATCACCCGGAGGACACCGGCTCCGTCCAACGGGCGCATCGTCCTGGATGGCACCGGCGAGCCCTCGGGCGTGCTGCAGGAGGCCGCGATGTCGCTGGTGCGCGACCTGATCCCGCCGCTGACGGCCGATCAGGTCCACGACGCGCTGATCGCGGAGCTCGACAAGGCCGCCGCGTTCGGGCTCACGTCGATCCAGGTCGCGAGCGGAAGCGGGGCGTCCGGCATCGAGTTCGAGGCGTACTCGCGAGCGCTTCGCGGCAACGAACTGAAGGTCCGACTGCGTGTGGCCGTGCCCTTCGAGAAGGACCCGACGACGGACCGCCTGGCCGAGTTCGTGGCGCTGCGCGACCGGCACCGGGGCGGGCTGCTCACCTTCGGCATCGCCAAGGGCATGCTGGATGGCACGGTGGACGGCCACACGGCCGCCATGCTCGAGCCGTACATCGGCCGCGACGACACCGGGTTGCCCATGTGGACGGCAGCGGACCTCAACCGGACGGTGGCCGCCTACGACAAGGCCGGCCTGCAGGTGGAGCTGCACGCCATCGGCGACCGTGCGATCAGGATGTCCCTGGATGCCTTCGAGCACGCCGCACGCGCCAACGGTACCTCTGGCCGTCGTCACCGCGTCGAGCACGTCGAGGTGCCCGCCCTCGAGGACCTGCCGCGCTTCAAGGCGCTCGGCGTGATTGCCTCGACGCAGGCGATGTTCGCCAGTCCCGACACGATCACCCTCACCAGCTATGCACCCTCGCTCGGGCCGGCTCGTGCATCACGCGCCAACGCGTTCAAGCTGTTCGATGATGCGGGTGCGGTGCAGGCCTTCGGCAGCGACTACCCGGTCTTCACCATGGAGGTGATGCGCGGCATCCACACCGCCGTGACGCGGCAGCTGCCGGACGGGACCCCGCCCGGCGGCTGGTATCCCGAACATCGCCTGTCGGTGGAGGCGGCGGTGCGCCACTTCACCCGCGACGCCGCGTACGCCAGCTTCGAGGACGCGGAGAAGGGCACGCTCACGGTCGGCCGTGTCGCGGACCTCGTCGTGCTGTCCGACGACATCTTCGGGATCCCGCCGTCGGCGCTCGCGTCGGTGAAGCCGCTGCTGACGGTGATGGGCGGGGGCGTCACCTGGCGCGCGCCTGGGTGGCGAGACGACTGATTTTCAGTCCTGCGTGCTGATTGCTCGCCGGTCGTCACCGCGGCAGTGCTCCGCGCCGTCGGCGTGAGCCGGCGTCCGGGCTCGCTTCAGCGGGCCGCATCGATCGCCGAGACGAGAGCTGCCAGCGACTGGTTGAGCAGCTTCGTGCCCACGGGCGCGCCGCGCTGATGCCCCATGCGGACGACCACGAGATCGTGCGACGGGACGATGAACGTGTGCTGGCCGCCGGCACCGGACATGAAGTAGGCGTCGCGCGGCAGGTTCCACTGGCCCTCGCCGTTCACCCAGAACTGGCCGCCGTACTCCTTTCGCCGCCAGGCGGGCGCGGGCGTGCTGACGAAGGTCGTGAACCCTTCGGGCAGCAGGCGCTGGCCGTTCCAGACGCCGTCGCGCAGATAGAGGAGGCCCAGCCGCGCCCAGTTGCGCGCCGTGCCGTAGTCGTACCCGCTCAGGAGAAAGTTGCCCCACGGATCGGTCTCCAGCACCTGACGGCGGATGCCGATCCTGTCGAACAGCGCCCGCTGCGGCCACGTCAGGTACTGCTCGCCCTTCTTCTCCACGGCCTGCCGCACGAGGAAGCCAAGCGTCATCGGGTCGGAGTTGCGATAGCGCCCCACGGTGTTCGGCGCGAACTCCACCGGCGAGCTGGTCGAGTACGCGAAGGCGTTGACGGCGCCGGCGTAGATGAAGAAGTGATCGTGATACTGCGTGGCGGGGTCCATCCAGCGGTCGTCCTGCCCCGTGAAGCTGAGGCCGCTCGACATGCGCATCACGTCGCGGACGCGGATGGCCCCGCGCGGATCGCCCGGGCGCCGCCAGTCGGGAACGGGCGCCGGATCGTCGAGACCGAAGGCGCCCGCCTTCACCACGAGGCCGACGAGCGTCGCGGTCAGGCTCTTGCCCATCGACCAGCTCTCGAGCTGGGTATCCTTCGTGATGCCGGGCATGTAGCGCTCGCCGATGATCTGTCCCTTGTGGACGACGACCATCGCCGCGGTGAGGCCCTCGGGGTCCGCGAACGCCATGTCCACGGCGGCCTGCACCTTCGCCCTATCGAGGCCCGTGGGCCAGGGCTCCTTCACCGGCGCATCGCCCATGGGCCACGCCTGTGTGGCCGCGTCCGGCAGCGTCGTCTTCACCGGGACCGGGGTGAAGTGGATGCCGTCATGGTCCGCGGGGTGGATGACGCAGCCCTGATCGCCGTAGAACGCGGCCGTGCGCGTGAAGGCGTCGACGGTGACCCGCACACGCCGGGCGGTCCGGTCCAAGTCCACGGTGACCGGCTTCCTGCGGTCCGGCTCGGCCATCAGGAAGTAGGCGCTGTTCTGCCGCGCTTCGTCGACGTCACGCCCCGAGACGAAGACCGCGGAACACAGAATCTTCGCGTAACTCGCCGCGCCCAGGGCGGTCGGCGACTGGTAGGGAACGTCGGGATGGTGCGGGCGCGTGGGCGGCGTCCACGGCTGTTGCCGGGCCGCCGCGGTGAGGCCCAGCCCTGCGGTGATCACGAGCGCGAGGAGCGTGCGAGCCATCATGGCGCGCATCCTACCGCACTCCGAGGTGGCTCGCGAACGCCCCTTGTCAACTGGACCCTCTACGGAACAAACTTGGACAATGGCCGCAGCCCAAAGCGTATCCGTCTTGAATCCGACGAGGTCCGCCGTGCTCCGGCTCGTGTCCGAGGCGACCCGGCGGGCGGAGGCCATGGGCC
>WPCK01034922.1_pt1 | contig 12185 bp, 2 predicted proteins | sample 5399851 | NCBI WGS metagenome assembly WPCK01 (sample SAMN12869471, study PRJNA574797) | sludge metagenome | isolation source: wastewater treatment of pH11 | place: China:Beijing | collected 2019-05-20
GGCAATCGCCTGATAGACATAAGTCGATCCGGCAACCAGCGTCGTGACGGGAACCGACGCAAAGACCGGGGGCGAATTCACACTGCGAACGGAGAGATAAAAGTGCTGCCAGGCCTTGAGCCCGGACGTGTCGCTGACACTGATCAATACGCGGTGCTCGCCGGTCTGATCCACCCCTGGCGTCCACTCGACGTTCCCGGCAAGCGAGTCAATCGTCATGCCAACAGGAGCGACGACCAATTCGTATGTGAGAGTGTCTTCGTCCGGGTCCACGGCGAAGGCACCATAGCTCCATAGCCCACCTGCCGTACCGATGCGGACCGGCTGCGTTGTGAAATGCGGTGCCGCGTTTGGATGGGAAACGAGAACTTCAATGTTGTACGACTGGACAGCACTCCCTCCCTCGCCATTGGCGACCTGCCACGTCACTGAAGCATTTCCTTCCTGACCCGCGGCGGCGACCCAGGTGATTCTGCCGCTAACCGGATCGATCGACATGCCGGCCGGCGCCTGGATCAACGAGAAAGTCAGCGCGGTCCCCGACGTGTCGAGCACTTCCGGCATGAACGCATAAAAGTCTCCAACCGCGGCGACGGAGACCGGGATTGAGAGAATCAAGGGTACCGCGACCGACGATCCTGGTCCGACTCGCAAATTGAAGGCCTGATCGGCAACTCCACCCCGGCTATCCGACACCGTGAGAACAACGGAATAGTTTCCGGCGGCCGGCTGGGACCAGGTCACAAGACCGTTTGCCGGATCAACTTGCATTCCGGAAGGAGCTTGCGTCAGCGAGTAAATCAACGGATCGCCGTCGGCGTCCCGGGCCTCCGCCTGATATTCGTAATCGGAACCGGAAGGGGATGTAACGACAGGCGCGGAGACGAAAACTGGCGGGCGATTGGAGACGCTGGACACCGAGAGCGTAAAACTCTGTGCCGATCTCCCCCCTTGGCCGTCGTCAACCGAAACGACGACATCGTGGCGACCTGAATCGGAAAGTGCCGGCGACCAGCTCATCATTCCCGTATTCACGTCGATCGCCATTGTTTGCGGGCCAGTAACCAGCGCCCAAACCAGCGAATGTCCGTCCGGATCGTCGGCAAGAACCTGGTAGTTCCATTCCCGCTCGGGGAGGGCTTCGCTGACCGGCGCCGAAACGATGCGCGGCGCGCGATTGGATTCGGCCAGAACCCGGATCTCGGGCGCAAAGCGGACATTATTCGGATTCTCAAAGCGGAGCAAGACTGGCAACGACGACTGGCCATGGCCAAGCCCCGCGCCAGGCAATTCGCTATCGAACAGTATCAGCGCTTTCTCATCGGCCGAAGTCGCATCGGGGTTGGCGAGCCGGACGTCGATCGGGTCGATCGATTCGATTCGCGCGACAACCGTGGACTTCAGCGGTTCAAGGCCACTGTTCGCGAGACGAGTTTCGACGAGCAGTTCCCGGGTGAGTCGATTGAATGTCGTTCGCGAGAATTCAAGTGCCGCTGATTCGGCGAGATCGGTTCCCGTGCTGTTGCCCGCTGCGTCAAAGGTTGAATTCACACCAGAAAGTTCAATATTGGTCGTCGTCGATTGTCCGCGGCTGTCGGTGGCGGCGATCGCCAGCGAGTATGACCCGGGCGCAACTTCAAACGCGGCAAAAAAGTGGCCGCCGGCATCGAGCGACTCGGCCCGTTTTCCATTGACGAGGACCTCGACGATTGAGATTCCCGCGAGCGGAGTTCGCGCTCGCCCGTTCAGCAGCCACTTGCCCGCCAGCAAGCTGCTGCCCGGAACCGGGCTGAAGACTTCAATGGCCGGAACGGCACTGATCCATTCGATTGTGCTGGCGGCAATCAGGCCGGCAGCGGAAGCATTGACGGTGTCGAGCCCAGCGTTGTGGCCGACATACTGGATCGTGGCCACCCCCTGTGAATTCGTGAATGCGTGATAGGCACCCGGATTCGCACCCGACACCTGAAAATCGACCCGGACGCCGCGAATTCCAAATCCATTCGCATCACGGACAAACGCCGCGACGGCTTGTTGAGAGGCGACGGCGGCTGTCGAGTCAGGATTGAGCGACAGCGTGCTGACTGCGTTCAGCGGGGCAAACGCCATCCCGCCGATATAGCCGTACGAATCAAAGTCATCGAATCCGTAGACGGTGACGCCAAAACTCGACGCTGCGGAAAACTCGTGGGAGCCGATGGAGAGCGGAATGCTCGCACCCGAATAGCCCGTCGTTCCGATTGGCGCAAAAACTCCCGCACCGAGCGGGTTTCCATCGACCCGAACTGTGGCGATGGCCGCATCCGGCACGATCAGGTTGGCAAAGTTGTTGTCGATTCCCGACTGGGGCGTGCTGAGGATGTATGAATTCTGATACTGCTGTACCGGCACCACCAGCTTCATGAACGGGTCGGATACGGTATTGTCGAAAAGTGATCCATTGGAATATTGGGCGACGAGGACCGGTTCCGAGGAAGTGATCGACGATGCGCCGTCGATAATCTGTTCGTGGTACTGCCAGGCCGCAAGCGTCGTGATCAACGTGCCATTGAGGTAAACCCGGGTGTTGTCCTGCCTGGCCAGGATGCGGTAAGTATCGCCGCCACTACGAGTGGCGAGCGGCTGTGCCAGGAACTGGCTACCCCAGGTGTTGGTCGATGGAAGCTGCTCCACAAGATGATCGGCCGCATCCACGCCGCTGGGGACGCGCGCCACAGTGTTGCCCCCAAACACTGACACTGGCCGTGTCGAAACGATCCTGGTCCCGGTAAGGTCAGCTTCCAGCGGACCGCTGACCCACACATGGTATGACTGGCCCTTGTCGAGACTGATGCTGTAGGGGACGTTGGCGGGCCGTGCATTGATGGCGAGTGTCGGCGTGATGGACACGGACGTGTCGTCGTCAGTGGCGACAATCGTGAAATTGGTGCCGCCGGGAAAAACGGAACTGAGCGTGTTCTTGTAGCCGAGGACGACGTATTCGTTGCCAAGCGCGTCGACCGGAATCGCCGTGAACCCGTCGGTGGAAAACTGCTTTTGTGACAAACCGTAAACGGCGACTTCGTCCAGACTCGTAATGAGCACGCCTTCGTTGGTCACAACATCCGAATCGAGCATTTCTGCGTCGTCCGGCAACTGGATCGTCGTCGCAACTCCGGCGGAGACTTCGTAAGATGTGAACCAGTTCAATCCGGGAATCTGTATCGTGCCCGACGTATTCACATCCGAAGTCAAAGTGATGAACATGTCGGGCGGAGTTTGACTTCCCGAGGCCCGGTATTGTCTGGCAAACGCCACATAAAATCTCGTGCCCCGCGTATCGAGTCCGCCCATTTCGGGCGAAGCCGTCTCCTGCAACCGGAACCGGTAAGGCCCCATGTTGTCTTCGTTGCCTGGCGTATCGAGGCTGCGACGGACGACGACCTGATAAAGGCCGGATTGGGGAAGTGTCACCAGGCGGTCGGTCGTCACCCGATTGATCAACGTCGTACCGTCGGGTCCAACCAGTGAAATGCCGAGTGCTCCGTTCGAGTTCTCCATGATATCGAGCAGGACTTCGCTGCCCGATGTCGCCGGTAACGAATACGTCGCGATCTGCCCTGGAACGATGTCCCCTTGTATCGTCTGATTCAGCAACATCGGTTGCGGCACGTTCGCCGGAACGTCCCAGACCTGGAAGGTGTAGTTCAATAGATCTGAAGAATCGCCCTGCGCTTTGGCTGTAAGCGTGTACGTTCCGGATTGCCCCGCGACGAAGTAATGGTCCAATACCCGCTCCAGCGAATTGGACTTGAAGACCAGTTGTGTCCCGTCGGGTGCCCGAAGCACGTAATCGATTCGAACATTCGTCGACAAAAAGTCGATGTACATGATCTGTCCGGCCGAGGCTTGCCACCGCCATTCATCCTTTTCGCCGGGGACTCCGGTAATTCCATGAGCCAGTTCGCGAAACTGGATCGCGTGGACATTCAACGGCGGCACTTGCCATACGGCAAGTGAAAAGTTCGCTTCATCGAAGGACTTGACGCGGACCGTCCAGGTGCCCGTTTCATTCAATGTTCGAGTGCCGGAATCGTGTGCATCGGCGTTGTTTGCACTTCGCGAATGAAAGATCGCCCCGCCAGGCGAGACAAGGCTCGATGTGAACGAACCAGTCGCTCCAGTCAGCGTTTGCATGTCCAGGAACACATCCATGCCCGCGCTGCCGGCAAACGTGTACTCCCTGATCTGTCCGGGAACCATCGCTCCCCCCGCGACCTCGCCGAAATTGATCGGTGCGCTGGTGACCGGTGGAACCTCGCGAAGGCGAAACTCGAACGACCCGGTCCGGTTTGACGTTCCATCCACCACCAAAGTGTATGTACCCTGGACAGGAAGGATCGTTGTATCCCGGTCGCGCATCAGCGTGTCGGCGAACAGCAGAGAACCATCCGGGTTCAACACGCGCCAGTTGAACTGATTCTGGCTGGTCGACAGGGCATCGAAGAAAATCGGCTGACCTGCGGTGCCCGGGAACATGTATTCCCGAATGGATCCGGCAACCGCGATGTTGTCCGAGATTGACTGATCGATCGAAATCGTTGTCGGGTTCGTGGCGGTAACGTCGTTGACCTGGAACAGGAATGTCGAACTGACACTGACTCGACTGGTGATCGTCAACAGATAAGTGCCAGTCTGGGCCAGCTGTGTCCGGTCGTGATGGGGCATGCTCGACGGGTACGAAAACAAAGTCGAGCCGTCGGGATTGCGGACGGTCCAGTGATAGCGCGATGCATTTGTCGTCAGCGCGTCAAAGAACAGGAATTGGCCGGCATTGGCCGTGAACGCAAACTCGCGGACTTCACCGATGGCCGTTGTCGTGCCGGTAGCCACATCCCCGATCGTGTAGGAATCGACCGGATCGGCGATACCCTCGGGATTGCGGTTATGCCGGTCCAGCGGAAACCAGCCGGACGCTGTTTGCGAATGTCCGGAAGGAAAGGCAGTTGGGTAGGCGTAGACCCGGTCATCGACCTTGTCGACCACCCAGATTCCCGAAGCGCCCGAGGGAGAGATCGCGATCCCGGTGGCATCCCGGTTGGCCGGATCGAGTTTCCACGAGCCAATACAAGTTCCATTTAACAGATACATGTAGACCCGGTCGTCAGTGTGATCGACCACCCAGAACCGGCTGCCGTCAGTTGTTATGTCGGAAGGATTCCGGTTTCCGTGCGCCAGCGGAAAACTGCTCGTCGGATACATCCATCCATTCCGCAAGCTGGCGGCGCCTTGATAGAAATAGACCCGTCGCGACGAATGATCGACGATCCAGATATTCTCGCCATCTGTGGCGATTCCCTCCGGATTGTTGATGAATTTGGCTTTCCAGGAACCAATCAGGGAATCGCCATCGGTGTCGTAAACGTAAACATGACGATCCTGATCGATAATCCAGAGCGGGTCGCCGGTGATCCAGGTCGTTACGCCACGCGCATGATTCGATCCGGTCGTGGCAAAGTGCCCGACACCATCGCCGGACTGGTTGTAGCGAAAGACCCGGTCGGATGTCTTGTCGACGACAAAAAAACGGGTTCCGCCGGTCTTGCCGCCGCCAGACGGATCGATGACGGATACATGGAAGATGACCGTCGCACTATCGCCGTCGTCATCGGTGATCGTCAATGTGACGGGAAAAACGCCCTCGGCCGCGTAGGTTCGACTGCCAGAAAGGGTTCCTGTCGTAAGAATTCCGGCACTTCCATTCACCACATCCAGAGTGGCCGGCGACGTCGTTCCGTCCCCCCAATCGATCAAACCGGTGAAAGACTCGCTTGTGTTCGAACTGGAGAATCCGGGGTCGGTAAAGGGAATGTTGCTGAGTATCAACGGAGCGCCGAGATCGAGTGTTACGTCATCCGGCAACTCGATTTGCGGTGCGAGATTGGCGATCGTGGAACTGGTTGTTACCGAAACGGACTGGCTGGACGAGTCGGCAAGCGTCAGGGTTATTGTGTAATTCCCGTTGTCGGCGTAGATGTGTTGACCCGACAGGGTTCCCGATCCGCCCGCGAATGTCACGGTCGCCGGACCTGAGTTTCCATCTCCCCAATCGACCGTGGCAACATAGCTTTGGTTTGGCCGCACGTCGGAGAATGCGGCTTCGATGCTGACTGAGTTGCCTTCAACTCCCGCGACCGGCTGCAACGGCTCGATCACCAGCTCGACGTTTTGCACGAGGATATTCAACGAGCGCGTGGCCTCGTCGCCGTCATCGTCCCTGACCGTCACGACTGCGGTGAAACTGCCGATCGTGGGATAGATGTGTTCAACAGAAAATGTCCCAACCGTTGCCAGGCCTTCCGCTCCCGGCTGGATGGTTATTGGAATGTTGTGCTCACCGGTCCCATCACCCCACGCAATCGAGGCAAGAAAAGTTTCACTGGTGGACGTCGTCGAGAATCCGGCATCGGTGAATCGAACGGCAACCTCGACGACTTGACCGTAATTCACCAACTGGTCCGCCAGCGAATCAATAACCGGCGGCGAATTGGCGATATAGGCGCTGGCCGACCCCTGGCCTGTATTACCCTCCGGATCGGTGACGGAGACTGTGACGATTCGCAATCCATTGTCCGCGTAAATGTGCGAGCCGCTGACGGAACCGATTCCGTCAATGAACGAAACGACGCCAGCCGAACTGCGCCCATCACCCCAGTCGATTACAGCCGAGTACTCGCCGGCGATTCCGACGTCACTGAAGGATGCCGCGATGGAAGCGCTGCTCCCTTCAACGCCGGCAATCGAATTCACTGAAACAACCGGCGCATCGTTCTCCACGTTCACCTGAACGGACGCCACCGCCTGGCCCCCATCGTCGTCGGACAATGAGATCGTCACCGTGTAGCTGCCGGCCTGCGACCAGGTATGTTGACCTGAAATCGTTCCCGACGTCGGTGTTCCTGGAATGCCGGAAGCCCACTGCACCGCACCGGCTGAAGTAGCGCCATCTCCCCAATCGATGGTGGCCTCAAACGTCTCGAATGTCCCCGTATTGAGGTTGTTGAAGCCCGGATCGGTGAAAGTGGCCAACACCCGGTTGACGGGCTGGTTTCGTATCGCATCGATCGTGGCCGTGGCTGGCACCAGGGCCGGCAGAACGTTCGAGACGGTAACTGTTGTGAACGATTGAGTTGCTGCGTTAGCAGCGTCGCGCACGGTGACGGAGACCTGGTAAATGCCGTTGTCCGGATAAATGTGGGTCGCAGCAAGCGTCCCGTGGCCATTGCTGAAATCCAGCATGTTCATGTCGGTCACGGACCCATCGCCCCAGTCAATCGTGGCTGAGTACGGGACTTGTCCACCAGAATCGGCAAACGTCGTCATGACGGTAACGACGTCCCCTTCGCGCGACTCAAGTGCCGGAATCGGAGCGATCTCCGGCCCGATTGTGTTCATCGTGAACTGGAACACCACGTTGGCACCACCGGCCAGCGGGTTGTCACTGGCATCCCGCAGCCGCGAGGCATCGAGTTCAACCCGATACACGCCGTCCGCCAAAGGCGTCGAGGCCGGATCGATGGCAAGAGTCACTGTGGATGTCAACGGGTTGTATCGCGCAGATACGATTGAAAGAATCTGATCATCGCCAGTCCCGGGGATACCGTCCACGCCGAAGAATCGGACTGCATAGTTACCGGCATGGGTTACCGACTGCGCGTCGCCGCTGGAGATAGCCCTCATCGGCTCATTGAACTTTATTTCGATCCGCGAGACAGACCCGGTATTCGTCGTATCCGGAACCGGACTTCGCAGTTCCGCCGTCGGAACTGTCGTGTCGGAAATGAGTGGCGAAAAAAGCTGTTGCGAGCCGGCCGCCAATACGACGAGGTCGCTCGTCTGGTCTCCGGCAGTCAAGGGTGACGCGTCCATCGAGATCAGACCGGTCGTCCCCGACGGGAACTCGATTTCGTCCTCGTCAAATTGCAATCCCGCGCGGCCATTGAGCACAAACAGCTTGCCAGTGCCACGATCCAGCAGCACGATGTCCTGCCTGCCATCGCCGTCGACATCGTCGATCTGCACCTGGGAAATCTGTGTCCAGCTGCCGGCCAGCGAAATAGCCTCAAACGAACTGTCGAAATACGACTCGGGAGAGATCCGCACACCCTCAACCGTTACTGTGGACCCGGTGCCGGCGCCATTCCCCACGAGATCGAGAAAGAGGGTGGCCGCTGTTCCTGCAGGAACTCCCGCCAGATTGACGGTAACGGTGCGACCGTTGAAAGTCGTTCCAGGCGCCAATTCGATCTGTCCGCCCGGATTGGCGTTGAAGAAGGACGTCGCCTCGTTGCGAATAGCGGGCACAAGCGATTGGCCGCTTGCGTCCAACAAGGAAATTTCAAAAGCGTCTGGAATCCCGCCGGCAGAAGGTTCGAGCCCGATCGACGCCAGATCAATCTCCAGGTACTCCGGATTGGCCGGGACCAAAAAGTCCTTGCTAACCGTTACCAGAAAGGATCCGTTTTCGACGAGCTGAATCCGGCCGCCCGTTGCCAGAACGGATCCCGCAGCACTCGCTGTCCGGTGCCCGCGCACATCGATATCCCAGCCGGCAAGGCCGCTTTCAAACCCGCTATTCGAAATGACCGGGGCGACGGAAAGTTCGCTGCGATCATTCTTGAGAACCTGCAAAGTGTTTCCGGTGGCCACGACGATATCCAGATCGCCATCTCCCTCCAGGTCCGATGTCGCCAATTCGACCACGGCCCCGTTCAACTGCCGCGAAAGATCCATACGCAAGTTAAATGTTCGGTGCCCCGCGTTCTCAAGAATGCGCAGCGATCCATCGGCATGGCCGACAATAATGTCAGGCAACGCACTGCCGGAATAATTTCCGGCGACCAGAACAAGAGGTTCCGCCCCGCCGGAATATTCGATCTCCGGAATGCCGAATGTCCCTTCCCTGTTTCCGAAATACACGGCTATCTGATTTGAGACCGGCGCCGCGATCGCCAGATCTGCATTCAAATCGCCATCGAGGTCCGCGATGACCATTCGTGCCGGCGCCGCCAGCAACGGCCGTGCCATCTCACCGGGAGGAAAGGGTGAAAGCGTCTGCGATACTGTGAAGTTGCCGCGACCGTTATTGGTCGCCACAAGAATGTGATCGGCCGTTTGAAGGACCAGGTCCGGCGCGTCGTCGCCATCAACCAGTGACACCTCCATTCCCAGAACCTGGTTATTCGTCAGGTTTGTCGTCTGTCGCGTGCTCCACGTCCCGTCGCCACCATTGAGGGCGATCGTCACCTGGCCCGAAGCTGAGACAATGGCGGCATCCTGATGAACATCGGCGTCAAAATCCGCCAACCGCACAACCAGTGGATTCGCAACCGTGGCGAGTATCTGGTCAAGTGAAGCCTGGGTTACGATTCCATTGTCGCCCGCAAGCAAACGTCGAGGTTCCAGGCACTCATGTCGAAAGGGCTGAAAAGTATCGACCCGGCGGCGGCGAAAGTTCGCCTTATATCCCAACGTCCGCAGAACATTCCTCCATCCGGGCAGTGGAAGCTTCATGGCTTGGTCCGTTTCTTCGCATTGTCGGGAAAACCGCGAATCGGCCCATCAGGCGAACCATTGTGTATGCACACGCAATCATGGCCGTGCAATACCGGAGTCGAATTTTTGTGACTGTGCGCCCGTTGTAATAGAAACCTTTCGCAGTTGATATTAAAACGGCGAATAGGATAGCGCCGGCAAGCCAGTATTGGGAATCAGGGGATACCGTTTTCTTGCAAAATACCCGCCGGGGAAGGCCTTCCTCGCGATTTGCAAGGCCTTTTATCTGTTTTTCGGCGTGCAAGGCCCCTTGCGGGGAACACAGAGGACCCTCCTCATGCTCCGGATCATCGGGTTTCCAACCCCAATCGCACGCCATCAAAGTCCGGGTGCAGCATTCGATGGAGTTTTCGCGAGAGATCTAGTTGCCTTCGCGCCTGAACTCAAAACGCCGCGGGGTGCCACCTTTCATGAAGCCCGTTGTGGCGCTCAGGACACCTTCGGGCGAGAATTCATAGACAATCCGCTTCGGGTAGTCGTGGCGCGGATTATCGAACACGGCGCGCGATGGGGTGACTTCGGTCAGAACAAACTCAGTCGGTGCGGCACCCCCGGGCTGAGCGACATAGACCAGTCCGCCGTCGCGCTCGACGATCCGCAAGTACTCAAACGCTGACATCTTGCCGCTCGTATTGACTGTGCGTGACACAGCGAGCATTGCGCCGCCGAGCGGCACACTCCAGCGCTCCTCGATCGACGACCCCGAACTTCTCACTCCCACCCAGTCACCTGCCAGCCAGGCCACGTCTCCAATCACGGCATTGGCCGGCGTAGCCGGCGGAATGTCCCTGGCCTGGCGGTAAAGTCCAACCGATTCTGCTCTGGCGGGGGGATCGACAGCAACACTGACCAGCAGTCCGTCGGACGTCAATTGAAACTTGCGGCGAATCAAGCCAATCCCCTGCGCTGCGCCTCCTTCCGGACGCTCGAACCTTACCTCGTACTCGAATGTCCCGTCTTCCCACGCACCACGGTAACGAGCGATCGACTTTGTCTCGGCGACTTCCGTGATCGAGCCGTCAAGCGCAATCCGCACGTCGCGGTGCCCGGAGCCATGGCCATTGAGAATGACGGCTCCATCCTCGACACGCATCGAGAACTTTGAGGCCATGGGAGGGCCCAGCTGCTCAAGTGTGCGTCCCTCCGTGCGATCTTCGACATAAATCCACTCGCCATCCAGCGATTGCAATCCATCGGCCTGTGCCCTGACCTGGTTCGTGGCCATCGCCAGCCCGAAGATCACAAGAATCAAGACTGTCGCTTTCCGACCTGGAACGTTGAGCATCGTCGAGTTCGCTTTCTCATTCATAATCTGTCTGATCCAACAGGACTTGCCGTATTATGTGACTTCCCGTCGTCCCGGTAAACGCACCGTTTCCGGGCGGGGTTTGACGTGGAAATGGAGCCTGGGGCTATTTCCTTTGTACTCGTCGGATACTTCAGGCGATTCAAGTTTTGCCCGGGATTTTGACAAAAAGGTCCAAAGTCCGCACCACAATGTGATCGTCACCTCGCGAATTGTGCCACTTCGTTCGTAGCGTGGACTTCAGTCCACGACTCGCCGCCATCCTTCTGTAGCGTGGACTTTAGTCCACGAGCAGATGATCCACTTCAAACACAGTGCACTCCGTTCTCAAAGGTCGGGTGCCACCCATTAGTCGCAGAAATCATCCTTGAATGGTTCCGAAATCTGAAATCTGAGATCTGAAATCTGAAATCCGGCAACTCGGGCCAAACTCGTCCGTGGTACGGCGAGAGGGCCGGCAGGGAACCACCGGGCCCGGTCCAGCTCGCCTGGTCAGTTTCAACGCGTTGATGGCCTCCTTGAATCCCTCCCAAGCACTTTCAGTTACAACAGCATGGCACAGCGCTACTGCGGTAACTCCATTCGCAATTCGTAGTGTTGCGACCGCTCGTCGTAGTGAGCGAGAAGTTCGCGCGCCCTGGGCGGTACAACCGCCAATTCATATTCCTCACCGGCAAAGACCCGGACGGCCTCAAGGTGCTCGAACATCATGATGGTTACAAACTCCACTTCCCGGCCAAGATCCCGGCGGAGTAGTTTAATGCCGTGAAAGCCGGCGATTTCGCGGCTGGCAATACCGGCGAAGATTTCGGTTTTGAGGAGTCGCTCGTAGGCATCAGCGTTCCGCAGGGAGGTCCACCCGTGCCATATACGGAAAATCATGTTGTCACCTCATGAAGGAAAGGGTTTTTCCGTCAGGGATACCATCTCCGGAATTAACGGCTGCCGTGGACCGCCACAAACACGATGTCCCCTCTGTTTTCGCCAGGCTTCGTAAATGATAGCGGATCTTCAATAGAGTTTTGCACGGGTTGTCTCCACGATGGTCGGGCAACGCTGGCAAGCAGGATGCCTGGCTCACAGGAGGAGGCAGGCCAACTGCTCTCGGGTAGTACCGATTGGAGGATGACGTGGGCTGAAGCCCACGCTACTGCAGGATGCCTGGCTCACAGGAGGAGGCGTACCCAAAGGTTGGTTGGCACCCATTAAACCCGGAAATCATCGTTGAATGGTTCTGAGATCTGAGATCTGAAATCTGAAATCCGGCAACTCAGACTCCAAAGGT